>Ga0209941_1000178_pt1 | contig 115162 bp, 105 predicted proteins | sample ThiBiot_300_plan_FD_183945 | JGI IMG/M metagenome (GOLD analysis project Ga0209941, IMG submission 183945) | Wastewater bioreactor microbial communities from Cape Town, South Africa - Thiocy_solids_1 (SPAdes) | ecosystem: Engineered > Bioremediation > Thiocyanate > Unclassified | place: South...
TTATTAAATCTAATATCTGTGATAATACCGGCTGTCCGGTAAACTCTTTAACTTTATCCATCATTAGTGAGTTTAAGTGTGGTAACTCAAACTTAACTAATCGGCGGTTCTTCGGAACCGCTTTTTTTATGTTATTTTAGTCGGACAATAGTGATTCTATTTATATAAATGCGTCCACAATGAACTCTGCAATTATTAAAGATTTATCCTCCGCTTCCTCTCCTGTTTCAGATTTTGTACAAAGGCCATCCACTCCTGCGGGATGGGAACAATACAAGCTTACACAGGAACAAATTGATTTTTTTAATGAATATGGCTATCTCAGCGGCATCAAGTTGCTTGATAGCGAACAGGTTGAACAACTGAATGAGGAATTGGCTGAAATAACGGATCCCGCTCATCCCGGCAACAAGCTTTTTCACGAATTTAATTCCAACGAATCGTCCGATCCAAACACGGTGTTGTTTCATGCACTGGGGCACTGGCGGATTACACCGGGGTTTCACGACGTGCTCTGGAATCCCGCCTTTGTAATGGTTGCCAGCCAGTTGTTTGGTAATGCGGCCGTGCGGTTCTGGCACGACCAGCTTTTTTGCAAACCCGCTCACCATGGAGGTGTAGTGGCATGGCACCAGGATTATTCTTACTGGACGCGTACCGGCCCTATTCAGCATCTTACCTGCTGGGTGGCATTGGACGATGCTACTACCGAAAACGGGTGTTTGTATTATGTACCCGGAAGCCATAAATGGGGATTGCTAAAAAAGCCGGAGCTGGCAGGAGAAATGGATGGGTTAAAGCAATTTTTAACGGAAGACCAAAAAGCCGCCTTCGATGCTGTGCCTGTTGAACTAAAAGCCGGCTATGCCACATTTCATCATCCCCTTATGGTGCACGGGTCATATGAAAACCGTTCTAACCGTTCACGAAGGGCCTTAGTGCTCAATGTATTTAAGGAAGGCACTGTTTCCAATACGGATGAAGAACTGCTTCAGGGCGTGCCCATTATAGGCAAAGGGCACAAAATGGAAGGACAGTTCTTCCCATTGCTGTTTGATCCTGCTGAAGCGAAATGATGTCGTTTATAAATGTGCGCGTATTGGTGAGCTGGCCCAGGTAAACTGGGTTATTAGCCAGCAAACTTACATATCAAAAGCAAGAGGTGCTGATTCTATGTTAAAAGGCGAAATAACGCAACTGGCTAAAAGTATTCATCAAACGGTGACCAATAACCGCAGGCATTTGCATGCACATCCTGAATTGTCTTTTCAGGAATATAATACTTCTGCATTTGTAAAAAGCCTGCTTGATGAAATGAATATCCCCTGGAACGCCATCGCCGGTACGGGCGTGGTGGCGATTTTAAAAGGAGCATTGCCTTCCGATAAAGTTATAGCGCTACGTGCAGATATGGACGCTTTGCCTATTACAGAAACGAACAATACAGCGTATGCTTCGAAGTATAAAGGGATAATGCATGCCTGCGGGCATGATGCGCACACCGCATCCCTTTTGGGCACGGCCCGCATATTACAATCCATTAAAAGCAAATTCGGCGGAACAGTAAAACTCATTTTCCAGCCTGCGGAAGAAAAGCTTCCCGGTGGCGCCCGCCTTATGATTGAAGAAGGTGTTTTAGATAATCCCAGACCTCAGTGCGTAATTGGGCAACATGTAGTGCCGTCCATTGACTGTGGTAAAATAGGAATAAGAAAAGGAAAGCTTATGGCCTCAATGGATGAATTGCTGGTTACGGTAAAAGGGAAAGGCGGCCATGGCGCTCAGCCCCAACAGAATATTGACCCTGTTTTAATTGCTTCGCACATTGTTATTGCATTGCAGCAAATTGTAAGCCGGATGGCCAACCCAACTAATCCGACTGTTTTATCTTTTGGAAAATTTATAGCCGATGGCGCAGTTAATGTGATCCCGGATACGGTTTATATGGAAGGTACATTTCGTACATTAAATGAAAACTGGCGCAATGAAGCGCATGCACAAATGAAAAAAATGGCGGAAGGCATTGCAGAAAGTATGGGCGGCAGTTGCGATTTTATAATTAACCGGGGCTACCCGTTTCTGATTAACGAAGAAAAGCTTACCGGGCAGGTTGGTATTTTTGCAGAAGAATATATGGGTAAGGAAAATATTGTTGATCCGGATATCTGGATGGCTTCAGAAGATTTTGCCTATTATTCGCAGGTAAAGGATAGCTGCTTTTATTTTTTGGGAGTTGGCAATGCGCAAAAGCAAATCCATTCCGCTCTTCACACCTCCACGTTTGATATTGACGAAAACGCATTGGAACTCAGTACCGGACTTATGGCTTATATAGCTGTTCGCCAGTTAGGAAATGAATAGCGCATGCCTGTAATCGCAGGAAACGATAATAATCCGCCCGGGGAGAAAGATGCCCCGGGCAGCCGTAAAAATCAATCAATTTAATTTTCTGTATTTGGAGTTCCTGCTACAATCCGGCGGTGATAATTAATTTGACCGATATGATAATTTAAGTGAGAGAGCAGGTAAATAAGAAAGTAACTGGTATTTGTTTTTTCATCCAGCACCGGCAATATATAATCCTTTTGTAAATCGTTTTTAGAAAGCTGTTCCAGGGTATCTGTAACAACAGAACGGGTAGTATCTATATCCTCCAGCAATTTGCTCCGGGGTATATTCTTCACCCTGAATTCTGCATCCCTGTTCCGTACATAGCCGGAGTCGCCCAATACAGCCCCAATAAAATGCTGGAGATTACCGGTAAGATGCAGGCAGAGATTCCCACCACTATTAGCAATGCCTTCTTTTATTTGCCATAGTTGTTCATCTTTGGGATAAAGGCTGATTTCTTCTTTCAGTTTGTCCAGGTCTTTTTGAAAAAGTGGAATGAGATGTTTGGTGATCATACTTAAACTTTAATGTACTGTGGTATACGAACGATGCTGTTGAACAAAAATTTTATTAAGATGCATTTTCATCAAATCCTATACCATGTCTTTGTTCGTTATAATGTTAATTAAAAACTTTTTGGGCCAAAAGGTAATGCAAATTTAGATTTTCTCTAAAAAAAATCTTTGTCTGTCGAATAGCAACCAGTTGATTAAGAGCACTTTAATGCTATTTTTGCTCGCAAAAAAATTCAAATAATCCTTGCCTGTTGCCCTTTTATACAGTACCTTTGCCGTCCCAATTTAAAACCGTTGGGTTTATATCATGTCAGAAGAAAATCAAATTATTAACCAGCCTGCCGGACAGGAAGGCACAAACGCTGATGTACAGGAGGTTGCCCATGAGCCTGCAGCGACAACAAATGAACCTGTAGCGGCAGTAGCTGAACCGGCAACTGCGCATGACGATTTTGACTGGAGCATTGACAAACGGAATGTTTCTTCTTATACCAAAGAAGAAAAAGAGAAGTATGATACCGTTTACGAAGGCACTTTCAAGTCCATTACAGACAATGAAATGGTGGAAGGCATAGTGGTTGGCCTCACCAAAACCGATGTTGTAATAAATATTGGTTTTAAGAGTGACGGATTGATCTCCTTAAACGAATTCCGCGATTTACAGGGATTAAAAGTAGGCGACGTAGTTGAGGTAATGGTAGTGGAAAAGGAAGACCGGGAAGGTCACCTGCACCTGAGCCGCAAACAGGCCCGTATTACACGTGCATGGGAACGCATTGTGGAAATACATAAAACAGGTGAAGTGGTAACGGGTGTAGTTACCAGTAAAACCAAGGGTGGGCTGATTGTGGATGTGTTTGGCATGGAAACCTTTCTGCCCGGTTCACAAATAGATGTAAAACCCGTTACAGATTACGATCAGTTTGTTGGTAAAACCATGGAATTTAAAGTGGTTAAGATCAATGAAACCATTAAGAACGCTGTTGTATCTCATAAAGCACTTATTGAAAGCGATATTGAAGCACAACGTGCGGAAATTATCAGCAAGCTGGAAAAAGGCCAGGTGCTGGAAGGAACCATTAAAAACATTACAGACTTTGGTGCATTTCTCGACCTTGGCGGACTGGATGGATTGCTGTACATAACCGACATCAGTTGGGGACGTATCAGCCATCCAAGCGAAGTGCTGAAGATGGATCAGAAACTGAATGTGGTTGTTCTTGATTTTGATGACGATAAAAAGCGCATCAGTTTAGGATTGAAACAGCTTACCCCGCATCCATGGGATACGCTTCCGGAAGCAGTTGCAGAAGGCAAAGTAGTGAAGGGCAAAGTGGTGAATATTGAAGATTACGGCGCTTTCCTTGAAATACTACCCGGCGTGGAAGGACTGGTGCATGTAAGTGAAATTACATGGGCCAATACACCTATCAATGCTAAGGAATTCTTCAAGCTGGGCGATGAGCACGAAGCCAAGATTGTAACCCTCGATAAAGATTCAAGGAAGATGAGTTTGTCTATTAAACAACTTACTCCTGATCCATGGAATGAAATCGAGAACAAGTACCCGGTTGACAGCCGTCATAAAGGACTGGTAAAGAACATCACTCCCTATGGCGTATTTGTTGAACTGGAGCCGGGCATTGGCGGTATGATCCATATCAGCGACCTGAGCTGGCTGAAACGCTTCAACCATCCAAGCGAGTATACCAAAGTAGGATCTGATATAGATGTAGTGATCCTCGGTATTGATAAAGACAATCGCAAACTGCAGTTAGGACATAAGCAACTGGAGGAAGATCCATGGAATGCCTTACAGGATACCTTCGCGGTAGGCTCCGTTCATGAAGGCGCTGTAACGCGTAAGGATGAAAAAGGCGCTATTGTTCAATTGCCTTATGGATTGGAAGGTTTTGCACCCAACCGTCATCTGTTGAAAGAAGATGGAAAAACAGTTGGCGCCGACGAAACCAACCAGTTTGTAGTTATTGAATTCGACAGGAACGAGAAACGCATCGTACTCAGCCATACCCGCATCTGGGAACAGGCCAAGGCTGATGAAAAAGAAGCCGAGAACAAAGAGCGGAAAGTGGAAGCTGCTAAAACCAAAAAGGCAGTAAAGGATATACAGGGTAAAGTTGAAAAAACTACCTTAGGCGACCTGGGTATTCTTGCAGAACTGAAGAAAAAGATGGAACAGGGTGGCGACACTCCGGCTCCCGGCGATAAACCGGCAGCAGAGTAGCAGCAATACAATCCTGTTTCATAAAATATAAATCCGTCATGTTCAGAAACATGACGGATTTTTTTTTGGATGATAGAAGGAAAAAATCCAAATAAATTTTTTTAGTTAGGAATCCTAACTATATTTGAGCCGGCAATATTGCCGTTAACAATATAATTATACAATAAAATGAGCAAGCCCATCTTTTATCATGCCGGATGTTCTGTTTGCGTAAGCGCGGAGCACGACATCATTAACCTTATTGGCAAAGACAATGTAGAAGTGGTTCATCTCGGTGAAGACCGGAGCCGGATCATGGAAGCCGAACAGGCAGGCATACAATCTGTACCAGCGCTGGTTACACCCAGCGGAAATGTACTCCACATCAACTTTGGCGCCGCTATGGCAGACGTTAAAGGCTAAAATTTTTTATCCAGAATGGTTAGGATTCCTAACTTGTATTTATCCTAACCATTCTTATCTTTTAAAATGTCAACGATGAAACAAGTATTTATTACAGCCATTTGTTTATTCATCATCTGCGAGGTATTTCCCTGCGATAAATGCGGGAACTATAACAACGATGATTTTCAGATTACGGGTGTAAGCGTACAGCACAACCCCGGGATCGGAGCAACGGTATGGGAAATAAAAGTAAAAGGCAGTGCCGGTAAAACAACGCCGGCGCCGGCTGGCCAGCTTAATGGCGCTCCCGTTTTGGGTTATGTTTTTCCCACCTCACTACAGCCCGCTGATGTGGGGTTTAGCCACACAGAGGGAATCGTTGCACTTGCACTTACTTCTCATCCCGACTTTGACGATACCCCGCTTTGGGATGAGAGTGTGGATGGAACATATGATAATGACGGTATTATATGGCATCCGCACTGGGTAGTACTTACAGAAGATAAACGGGTGGATGGCGGCCTGGCGGTTAAGCAGTTCAGTCCTGGAGACTCCAGTGTGAAGCTTCCGCCTACCAACCCTGGAATGCCCATGTATATGGATTCGCCGGGATATCAGGTGGTTACAAAAGGAAACCTTATCAGGGTTATTGTTCCGGACTACCGGATCAGCAACAAAACAGATTTTTCTTTTGATGGCGTTACCGCCTATATGCAGGTAAATACAGGTGCAGGTAAGGGCCACGGCAGTTCGGATATGCCGATGCTGGGAGTTTATAAAGTGTATGCTGTGGCCAGCGGCAACTTATCGTTGCCCTACCGCGTACAAAAATAGGCGGAACTTGTCCTGTATAGTTAGGAATCCTATCTTTACAGGACAAGTTTCCTGATATGGAATTTTATGAAAACTACAATCCATTACTCCAGTGAAAAGGGAAATTACAATTACGAAATGAAAAATTGTACCGGATGAAAAAATCGGATTTTGACCTTAAATACCAGAACCAGAGCACGGAGAGCAAGATAGTGGCTTCTTTGGAAAGAATATCACAGGCTTTCCGCGTTTTGCTTTGGCAGGAAAGCAATGCGTTTTCGTTAAGCCCGATACAGGTGCAGGTATTGATTTTTTTGTTGCACCACAGCGAGGAAAAAAGAAAAGTGAGTTACCTGGCTGGTGAATTTAATATGACAAAAGCTACGATCAGCGATGCGGTAAAAGCACTTGATCAGAAAGGGCTGATAGAGAAAGCGTATGTACCAGGCGATACCAGGAGCTACATCATACACTTGTCGGAGAGAGGCAGGGAAATAGCAAAGAAAACTTCGCTTTTTACCCGGGAAATACATGATCCTATAGATAAACTGCATCCAGACGATAAAGAAAACCTGCTGTTGAGCCTGCTCAATATTATCCGGCATTTAAACAAAGCAGGCGTTATCACCATTCAGCGAATGTGCACAACCTGTGCTTATCATCAGCAGTCCGAAAATGGCGAAAAGCATTTTTGTAAATTGCTAAATCAAAATTTGCAGATCGCGGACCTCCGGATTGACTGCCCCGAACACGAAATGAAAGCAGGTTGAAACAATATGCGGTCAGTACGCGACAAAGGAGCGTCGGACCGCATATTGTGTTGCTTTTTTTTAACACACAGGCACATAGGTATCACATAGACTTTTGTATAATCATTTTGTCCAGGTATTGTTCGAGCTATCAACATCCGGAAATACATGATCAGGATCAATCACTACTTTGCTTAATGCTTCTTTGGTGTTTGCTTTAAATACCCATGTAGTATTGTTTTGCCAAATCTCAACAGGAAGTGTTTTTCTTGCGGTTTTGCCGCTTGCAGTGGTATATTCCACTATTACCGGCATTGCCATCTGATCTGCGTTCTCTATACTGATCAATGCGCCTTGCGCCGGGTCGTTATTTACGTATTCCACATTTTTAACCACCTGGTCCAATGCGTAATTATTCAGAATCATACCTCTCCAGAACCAGGCTAAATCTTCACCAGCACTGTTTTCCATGCTGCGGAAAAAATCCCAGGGCGTGGGATGTTTATAGGCCCAGTCCCTGATGTATTTTTTAAAGGCATAATCAAACCTGTCCTGTCCCAAAATCTGATCACGCAATAACCCCAATGCATAACCGGGTTTAAAATAAAGCAGGTTGCCAATATTTCTTTCCTTCATCGCATCCGGGGTGTTGTAAATGGCTTCAGACTGAGGGCCGAACATGTAGCCGATCTGGTGAGCGTCTCTTCCTTTGGATTTGTATTCACCCTTATTAAAATCGGCTGTAGAAATGCCATTAATGAAAGTATTGAAACCTTCATCCATCCAGCCGTATCTTCTTTCGTTGCTGCCAACAATCATCGGAAACCATGTATGGCCGAACTCATGATCGGTTACCCCCCACAATCCTGAACCTGTGGCTCTTGCACCACAGAATACAATGCCGGGATATTCCATTCCGCCCACATTGCTTGCTACATTTACGGCTGAGTAATACGGATAGGCGAACCAGCGCTTCGAATAATTTTCGATGGAAGCTTTGGTATATTCCGTAGACCTGCCCCATGCGCCTTTTCCATCGGATTCAACAGGGTAAACCGACATTGCCAGTCCTTTTTTCCCTTCGGGGAGATTGATCTTTGCCGCATCCCAAATAAATGACCTGGATGCAGCCCATGCAAAATCGCGTGAATTGCTGATCTTATAATTCCAGGTAAGGGTTTGTTTTCCCGGCTGCGTTTTTACTTTGGCTACTTCATCTTTCCCGCGAATAATAATTGTTTTATCACTTTCTTTGGCCTGGTTGTACCGTTGCAGTTGCTGCGCTGTTAATACTTCTTTTGGATTCTGCAATTCTCCCGAGCCAACTACAATCATGCCGGAGGGAGCAGTAATGTTTACATCAAAGTTGCCATATTCTAAATAAAACTCACCGGCTCCCAGGTATGGATCGGTGTTCCATCCTCTTATGTCGTCGAACACGCACATGCGGGGATACCATTGGGCTACAGAAAAGATATCTCCGTTCGTGGTATTTAAAATACCGGTTCTGTCGGCGCCATATTGCGGAATGGTATAGCTATAAGCTATTTTAAGTTTCAATTCGCCGCCTTTTGATGCAAGAGGCTTATCAAGCCGCACCTGCATACGGGTATCTGTTATTATATAACCGGCATTGGTTTCTGTTTGTCCGTTCACCAGTTTAACGGATTGAATGCTGAATCCGCCTTTAAATTCGCTGCTGGCATCTCCATACCGGCTATGTCCTGTTGCCGGTATTTTCGCATATCCCCTTGATGTATCGTTAAATAAATTCTGATCCAGTTGCAGCCATAGATATGGAAGCTGTTGAGGGCTGTTGTTTTTATAATCGAGGGTAAGCGTTGCCGTTACTTCATTTTTGCCGTCGTTTAATACAGCGTCAATCTGGTAGCTGGCTTTGTTTTGCCAGTAGGCGGGGCCCGGCTCACCGTTTGCTGCACGGTATTCATTACCGTTATAGGTATAAAAGAGCGGAGAAAACAGTGCATGATAATCAGAACCTGAACCTGTTGGCGCTACCTGCGCCATTAGTCCTGTAGCGGTTAATGCTGTAATCAAAATCAGTAAACTTTTCTTCATCATCTGGTTGTCGTTTTTTGTGCAGGTGACACTGCCGGCATCATGGCATATCCTTAACGCTGCGTATTTGAAATTGTATAGCTGAATATAAATAAAACTGCCACTGTTGCTACCCTTAATGTACAAATAGGTTGTTATTGCAGTGAAGCCAATAGTGTTCTCCCCTCTGCTTTCAACGATTCATCATCACCGGTACGGGGTGGCATTTTCACCATTTTATTTAATACTTCTATTGCTTTACCGGTACTGTGATTTTTTATATACGTATTAGCCAGGTCAAGGTAATTGACAAGCATCCAGGGATTGGCGGTCCGGGCCTTTTCAAAATTCAGGATGGCGGTTTCAAGTGAAGCTTTAGGCATTCCCCCGAACAATACTTTAACGGCGGCTTTTTCCGCTACATTGAGGTTGTAAATTTCGGCATTCCATTTACCTGTTATGTATAAAGCGCCGGCATGTGCGGGATTGAACAGCAAAGCCGAATCGGCATAATTCTTCATGTCTCTCAGGTATGCTGCTTTTTCTTTGCCTTTGGCTACGGTGGCCAGTTTCATAGCGGCATAAGCCATTGCGTAGTTGGCGTCTGCATAATTCTGTTTTTGTTTTAACGCCGCTTCAGCATAAGATTTCGCTGTAGCAAAGTATTCAGCTTTTTTATTGTCGTCTTTAAACCTGCTGCCAATTCTTCCCGTAAGTTCTGCTGCCCTGCATAAAGCTTTAACATTAGATGGCTGAATCTTCAATACAGATACATATGTATCTAATGCTTCTGTTTCTTTTAAATTTTTTTCGAGCTTTGCGGCTTCTTCCAGAACAGGTTCCATATCCTGCGTATATACCATACAGGCGAACAGCAATCCTATTGCAGATAAAACACCATATTTCATAATTGAATGCTGGTTTTGGATGATAACGTGATCGTAATATTAATCGGAATACCTTTTGTTATAGGTAACGCTGGTTTCGCCCTGAAAATTAAGCATGGGCGGGTTAATTTTGCTTACAGAAACGTTAATTTCACGCACTACCGGAAATTGTTTTTTAATCTGTTGCGCAAGATCCATTGCTACGGTTTCCAGCAGGGGTTCAGGGATGGACATCCTGTCTTTTACCAATTGGTATAATACAGCGTAGTTAATGGTATCCTGTAACCGGGTGATCATTTCCACGGGCTCATTAAAATATACATCCAGGGTTACCTCAAAATCATTTCCGGTAGACCTTTCCTCTTTATACAAACCATGAAAAGCATGAAATTTTAAGTGATGGAGGGAAATTTTCAGCATAGAGGTATGAGGTTACAGGTTTCAGGGTACAGGGTACAGGTTTCAGGTTTCAGGGTACAGGTGTCAGGTATAAGGTTTAGGGTATAAGGTATGAGCAATCAGCAGTCAGCTTTCAGCTATAAGTTACGATTCACCTCTCACGTTTCACCTCTCACTTCATAACTTCCATCCTGTGAAACGTCAAATGTGAGACGTGAGATCATTGACCATTCATATTGACTGCTCACTTCTCATACCCTCAATGCAATCCCTTTTCGCCCAGCCATCTTTCTGCATCCAATGCGGCCATACAGCCTGTACCGGCTGCCGTTACCGCCTGCCGGTATACTTTATCCTGCACATCGCCGGCGGCAAATACACCTTCAACATTGGTTTTAGTAGTTCCTGGTATTGTTTTAAGATAACCTGCTTCATCCATTTCCAGCCAGCCTTTAAAAATGGTGGAATTGGGTTCATGACCTATCGCCACAAAAAAGCCACTAACGGGGATCGTTTGCGATTCACCGGTTTTTGTATTTTTAATGCGTACTGCTTCTGTTTTGGTTTCTCCGAGTATTTCTTCGGTTTCTGTATTCCAGTAAATTTTGATGTTAGGCGTTTTAAAAACCCTTTCCTGCATCACTTTTGAAGCACGCATTTCATCACGCCGCACAATCATGTGTACCGCAGAGCAGAGTTTGGAAAGGTACAGGGCTTCTTCTGCAGCAGTATCGCCAGCCCCAACAATTGCCACCTCTTTTCCACGGAAGAAAAATCCATCACATACCGCGCACGCACTTACACCAAAACCATTCAGCCGTTCCTCACTTTCCAGTCCAAGCCATTTGGCAGAAGCGCCAGTTGCAATAATTACGGTATCAGCTTCCATTAATTTTTCATCATCTATCCATACTTTATATGGCTGTTCCGAGAAATCAACTTTAGTTGCCAGTCCAAAGCGAATGTCGGCGCCCATACGGATAGCCTGCTTTTCAAAGTCAGTCATCATTTCCGGACCCTGCACACCATCGGCATAGCCTGGGTAGTTTTCAACTTCTGTAGTAATGGTTAGTTGCCCGCCGGGTTGAATGCCCTGGTATAAAACAGGTTTCAGGTTTGCGCGTGCTGCGTAAATAGCAGCCGTATATCCTGCCGGTCCCGAACCTATAATCAAACAATGTACTTTTTCCGTTGCTTTATCTTCCATAATACTTCCTTTTAATCTTGCCACGGGTTATCAGTAACCACGTGTTTTTTTATCCAATAAAATCCCGCAAAATTAACTGTAATTATGCAATCGGTAAAAAGGCATATCGCAGGCATTGAATATCATGTTAATAACTCAGCGCGTTACAAGGAATTCCATTGAATGCAGGCTTGATATTGGTTAGATGTTTTAGGTGAATTCTATATAAAACAAAAAATCCCGGCATCTGAACAATTTCAAATGCCGGGAATATTTCAGGCTTTTCTTTTTTTAAAAATTTATCCCAGGTACGCTTTTAGCGAGCTGCTGTAACGAGCTTTCTGAAGGCGTTTGATCGCTCTTTCCTTGATCTGGCGAATGCGTTCTTTGGTAAGATCGTATTTTTGTCCGATTTGCTCAATTGTAACCCCATTTTCGCCATCCAGCCCAAAATAAGCATTCACAATTTCAGCTTCACGTGGACTTAGTGATTTCAATACTCTGCGAATTTCATTGCGTAAAGAATCTTTCATTACATCATCATCTGTTTCTGCGCCACCTTCCAGCAAGTCGCCCATTGCCACATCTTCTGCTTCGTGCACAGGTGCATCTAATGAGGTATGGCGGGTATTACTTTGAAAAATGTTGTTGATTTCGGTTTCACTCATTTCCAGCAGTTCAGCCAGCTCTTCGGTGCTCGGTTCACGTTCATGTTCCTGTTCAAATGCCATATAAGCTTTATTGGCCTTATTGTAAGTGCCAATTTTATTTTGAGGTAAACGTACCAAACGACCCTGTTCGGCCAAAGCTTGTAAAATAGACTGGCGGATCCACCAAACCGCATAAGAAATGAATTTAAAGCCTTTGGTTTCATCAAATCGCTGTGCAGCCTTAATTAAACCTAAGTTTCCCTCGTTAATCAAATCACTCAATGATAACCCCTGGTGCTGGTATTGTTTTGCAACGGAAACAACAAACCTGAGGTTAGCCTGCACCAATTTATCCAAAGCCCTCTGATCCCCCATTTTAATGCGCTGTGCCAGCACGGTTTCTTCTTCTGGTGTGATCATAGAAATTTTAGATATTTCCTGCAGATATTTTTCAACCGCCTGCGAATCGCGGTTGGTAATTTGTGTTGCAATTTTTAGTTGTCTCATATCCTTCTAATTAATATAAAATTATTTTTATAAGTATTTACGTTGAAAACGAATTAGCTAAATTGCCAGTGCGTCTGGATAGAGACAGGTTTGCGGGCTAAAGAGTTGCAATATGGGTGCAAACGATATGTTATTTATTCCCGATACTGTGCCTGAGACGATTGGTAAAGGTAATACGCAAAATTTTCATCTCATAGTAGTTTATGGGGAAAGACGTAAAAAAAGACAAAATAAAATGTATAATTAACATTTTTGTATTATGCAAACGATTGTGTTGCGGACGGCATCCTGTAGTATCTTGGTTGGCCTATATGGTTGAGCCTGCGTTGAATTTCTATGGTGTTCCAAAATGAACAGTCGTTGTATATTCGTGATATGATCATAGATTTTCGTTCAGATACGGTTACCCGGCCAACCCCTGGCATGCTGGAAGCCATGCTTAAGGCAAATGTGGGGGATGATGTTTTTGGAGAAGATGAGATGGTGAACAGCCTTGAGGCTTTTGCAGCGGGTATATTCGGAATGGAAGCCGGTATTTTTTGTGCCAGCGGCACTATGACTAATCAAATTGCGATAAAATGCCATACACAACCGGCTGATGAAGTGATCTGTGAAAGCCAGTCTCATATATACCAGTATGAAGGTGGTGGTATAGCTTTTAATTCGGGATGCCAGGTAAAGCTTATTGATGGTAACCGCGGGCGTATAACCGCAGAAGAGATCAGCGCCGCCATCAATCCCAATGATGTGCATAAACCGGCCAGCAGGCTGGTGAGCCTTGAAAATACTTCAAACCGCGGCGGCGGAAGCTGTTACGACATACACGAAATAGAAAAAATAAGGGAATTGTGCAATCAGAGGAATTTACAGCTGCATTTAGACGGAGCCAGGTTATTTAATGCAATGGTGGCCCGCAATGAAGCTCCCATTGTTTATGGAAGATTATTTGATAGTATATCCATTTGCCTGAGTAAGAGTTTGGGTGCTCCTGTTGGCAGCATATTATTAGGTAAAAAAGAATTCATACATAAAGCGCGGCGTGTAAGAAAGCTTTTGGGCGGGGGTATGCGTCAGGCAGGTTACCTGGCGGCAGCCGGCTTATATGCATTGCAGCACCACATTACCAGGTTGAGCGAAGATCACGGGCATGCACAGCAAATAGCAAAAGCATTACAAGGGCAGCATTTTGTAAAAAATATAATGCCCGTAGAAACCAATATCATCATATTTGAGGTAAGCACTCCCTATACCGGCCGGCAGGTTACAGAAAAACTAAAAGAAAAGGGAGTACTGGTATACGCGATTTCGCCTACACGTGTGCGTATGGTACTGCACCTGGATGTTACGCCTGCTATGGTAGCCCAAACCTGTGCTGTTGTGGCCGGCTTGCGATTAGACCCCGCCTGACCCTCCTCCCCCTGCCGTGTGCCGGCCATATCCGGGCATGAGGAGTGGATGGGTTTCAGGTTGCAGGTTCCGGATTTTGAACTTCTTTATTCGGATTTGAGACGTATCCGCCCCGGCTGACAGATTTTGTTTGTTTTTTGTAATTAGGTTCTTGTAATTTGCTTCTTGATGCTTGCTCCCTGATTCCTATCTTTGGGCAAATCAATTACATATGTCATTTCCTCATGTAAACCCGCTTCAGACTGCTTCATGGAAAGCCCTTGCGGAGCATTATGCTGCCATGCACGGTAAAAAGATAAAGGACCTGTTCAAAGATAACCCGGCTCGGTTTGAGCAATATTCAATTTCTTTTGAAGATATTTTATTTGATTATTCCAAGAACATTGTTGATGAAAAAACACTTTCATTGCTTTTTAGCCTGGCCGGCGAATGCCATCTGAAAGATGCCATAGCGGCAATGTTTAGCGGGGAAAGGATCAATCAATCGGAAGACCGCGCTGTATTGCACACTGCCTTACGTAATTTTTCGGGAAAACCGGTTATTACGGATGGAACGGATGTGATGCCTGGTGTACAGCAGGTACTGGCGAAGATGAAAACCTTTGCCGGCCGCCTGCATAGTGGTGAATGGAAAGGATATACGGGTAAAAAGATAAAGTATATCGTTAATATTGGTATCGGTGGCAGCGACCTGGGTCCGGTAATGGTTACTGAGGCACTAAAACCTTATTGGGCAGAGGGAATACAAACCTGGTTCGTGTCGAATGTTGACGGCACTCATATTGCTGAAACTTTAAAAAAAGTAACACCGGAGGAAACCCTTTTTCTTATCGCCTCCAAAACTTTTACTACGCAGGAAACCATGACCAACGCCCACACGGCAAGGGACTGGTTTTTACAAACCGCCAAAGATGAGAAGCAGGTAGCCAAACATTTTGTGGCTCTTTCTACTAATGAAAAAGAGGTAGTGGCTTTTGGGATTGATAAAGCCAATATGTTTGAATTTTGGGATTGGGTAGGCGGCCGCTACAGCCTTTGGAGCGCTATCGGGCTTTCTATTGTGCTTACTATAGGCTATGATAATTTTGAACAATTGCTAAAAGGCGGATATTCAGCCGATCTTCATTTTCAAAGTACGCCTTTTGAGAAAAACATACCTGTTTTAATGGCGCTTGTTGGACTGTGGTATACCAATTTCTTTGGTACGCAAACTGAAGCTATTCTTCCCTATGATCAGTATATGCACCGGTTTGCCGCTTATTTTCAACAGGGTAATATGGAGAGCAATGGCAAATATGTTGACCGCAGTGGTAAAAGGACTACTTATTCCACCGGGCCTGTTATATGGGGCGAACCGGGAACCAACGGGCAGCATGCGTTTTACCAGTTAATTCACCAGGGCACGGTTCTTATTCCCTGCGATTTTATCGCTCCCGCTATCAGCCATAACCCTGTCGGTGACCATCACCCGAAGTTATTGTCTAATTTTTTCGCGCAAACAGAAGCGTTAATGAATGGTAAAACAAAAGAAGAGGTGGAAAGTGAGTTGGGCAAGTTAACCGAAACACAAAGGGAAAAACTTGTACCCTTTAAAATCTTTGAGGGCAACAGGCCCACTAATTCATTTTTAATTAAAAAAATTACACCGTACAGCCTGGGTCAGTTAATTGCCTTGTATGAACACAAAATTTTTGTACAGGGTGCAATATGGAATATTTTCAGCTTTGACCAGTGGGGAGTAGAATTAGGGAAACAATTGGCCAATAGAATTTTACCGGAGTTAAAGGATAATGAAAAAATAACCGCACATGATTCTTCAACCAACGGGTTGATTAACCGGTATAAGGAAATGAGAACATTATAGAGGAATATTTGTATAGCAAGAAAAGACCCCGGGCATGTATCCGGGGTCTTTCAATATGTTAGGCAGTTAGAACAATGAGCAGTTACCACTTATCCACTTCTTCATCCGCACCGTTATTTTGAACGGGTACTTCCACCACTTCATCAGCAACAGGTGTTTTGGCTACCGCTGTAACTGCTTCTTCATTTACTCCTTCCATTTCTGCTTCTTCATTTTCACCAACAGGCATGTCATGATTAAATGCGTCGAAATCAAAATCCGGCATCAACTCGGTTTTTACATGATCAACAGCTTCGTTAAGTGCTTTAATGAATTTGTTGAAATCTTCCTTGTACAGGAAAATCTTGTGCCTGTCATACCCATTGTCATTAAAACGCTTACGGCTTTCAGTGATTGTTAAATAATAATCCTGATTGCGTGTGCTTCTAACGTCAAAGAAATATGTTCTGCGTTTTCCTGCGCGAATGCGCTTGCTGTACACACTCTCCATCCTTTTGTCATTGTTGTCGTACGCCACAGTAATAATTTTTTAAAGGTTTAACTTGTCCTGTTTTTAAGAGTGACAAAGATAAAATTGTTTTTGAATTGACAAAATTTTAACCTAAACTCTTATAATACTGATTTGCAGGCATTTTTATTCGTCCTTTAATTCCTGTTCCTGTTGCTGGCGGTACATATCGGTATAATAGCCATTCAGCATCAGCAATTCATCGTGGGTTCCTTTCTCTACTATTTTCCCCTCATCCATCACAATGATGCTATCAAATGCAAAAAGACTGAAAATGCGGTGGGTAATGATTATAGCTGTTTTTTCTTTTAAGAATTCATATAAATTACCAATGATCTCGTTTTCAGTTCTGGCGTCCACGGCACTCAAACAATCGTCAAATACCACGATCTCAGGGTCTTTGATCATAGCCCGGGCAATAGAGATCCTTTGCTTTTGGCCGCCACTGAGCGTAACGCCACGCTCACCCACTAATGTTTTAAAGCCTTCGGGGAACCTGGTGATCTCTTTTTCCACGCTCGCCTGGCGGGCAGCTTTACGGATCATATCTTCTGACGCTTCATCCAGCCCAAAACGAATATTGCCGGCTATGCTGTCGCTAAACAAAAACATATCCTGAGGCACATAACTGATCTGTGCTCTCATTCCACGCACATCCAATTGCCGCATATCGGTTCCATCCATCAATATCCTGCCGTGGGTTGGATCATACATCCGCAACAGCAATTGCGCTATAGTAGATTTACCACTGCCTGTTTTTCCGATAATTGCTATTTTACTGCCTTTTGGAATATCCAATGAAAAATCTTTCAACGCCCTGATACCTGTATGCGGATAGGTGAAGTCTACATGCTCAAACCGGATATGTCCCTGCAACTTTACCGAAACCGGCGACGCAACATTCTGAATGTCCGGAACCGTATCCAGAAATTCATTTATTCTTTTTTGAGAAGCGGATGCCCGTTGAATCATACTGGCAACCCAGCCTATGGAGCTTACCGGGAAAGTGAGCATATTAATATACACTACAAATTCGGCAATGGTTCCAATGGTAATATCATCTGGATCTTGTATATGGTATAAGCCGCCAATCATAATGGTAAGCAAGGTGCTTAAGCCAATCAGCAAACTTATGGAAGGAAAGTAAATGGCTTCGATCTTAGCGAGGTTAACAGCACTTTTTTTGTAGGCTTCGCTGTTCCTTTCAAAAAAGTGTTCCATTGTACTTTCCTGTACAAATGACTTGATCACCCGTATGCCCGAATACGATTCCTGTGCATTGGTAGTAAGTATGCTGAGTTGCGCCTGGATGTTCTCGCTTCTTTTATGAATTATGGTGTTAACAATATAAATGGTTATGGCAAGAATGGGAAGGGGCGCAAGCACATAAATAGTGAGCTCCCAGTTTTTTTGGAACATATAAAAAAGACTGAGTCCAATAAGAGCTACCAGGTTAATAAAATACATCATGGCAGGTCCGGTATACATTCTAACGCGGCTTACATCTTCCGCCATACGGCTCATTAAGTCGCCGGTACTGTGCGTTTTATAAAAAGCAGTATCCAATTGCTGGTAGTGCAGATATATCTCGTTTTTTTGGTCAAATTCAATCAGGCGGCTCATTACGATAATTGTTTGCCGCATAAAGAACATGAATATGCCCCGCAATAAAGCCAGTACCAGCAAAGTGATTCCACATACCATTACCAGCCAGGTAAAATCGTGTGTTTGTATTCTTCCTTCAGCCTCGTTTATAAAAACTTTAACCAGGGGATCATATTCTTTGGAAAAAGCTTTGGTATATACCTGCTGTTCATCATTGAGCTGGCTTATTTTTAGCTGCACCTTATCTATTACATAACCCGTAACCTGTGGTGCCAGTATACCAAAATAGTTGGAAACAATTACGAAGATGATGCCAAGCAAGAAACGCCACTTGTACTTTCTAAAATATTTGTTAACGGCTTTTAAATGCTTCAATACAGTTTAATTTATGCAAATGTAGTAAAACAGGAGCAGGGCAAAATGGAAGCACACATTACATTTTGTATGTGTTTTTATGTTGGTATATTTGAAAAGTTTAAAAGCTATGAGGTTTCTCTTTATATCTTGCATACTTTTTTTCTTCTTCGTGCATGCGGGGCTTGCCCAGCAGCCGCCGGGACGTCCCAAAATAGGCCTGACGCTAAGCGGTGGCGGGGCAAAAGGACTTGCACACATCGGCATATTAAAAGCAATTGATTCGGCAGGGCTCAACATTGATTATATTACCGGTACAAGTATGGGCGCTGTTATTGGCAGTTTATATGCTGTTGGTTATTCTGCCGATTCCATTGAGAAAATAGCAAGAACTATTGATTGGGAACTGCTATTAAGTAACCAGTCATCCCTTCGCAGTGTGTTTATGGAGGAAAAGGATGAATATTCAAAATATGTGGTAGAACTTCCCTGGACAAACCATCGGTTTACTTTACCCACCGGTATACTGGAAGGCCAGGAATTGTGGCTGAAATTTTCAGAATTATTTTTCCCCGTAAGTCATATAAAGGATTTTTCCCAGTTCAGCATCCCTTTTAAATGCATTGCTACCGATGTGGGAACAGGTGAAGCTGTGGTAATGGAAAATGGAGAAATTGTTTCAGCCATACGCTCCAGCATGGCCATACCTTCTTTCTTTACCGCAGTTAAGGTGAACGAGAGGTTCCTTGTAGACGGAGGTATTGTGCGGAACTTTCCCGTGCAGGATGTAAAAAAAATGGGCGCCGGTATTGTTATAGGCAGTAATGTATCTACCGGGTTGCTGGCATCCAACAAAGTGCGCAATGTAATACAGGTACTTTTGCAGGTGGCTTTTTTCAGGGAAGCGGAAGACCACCGTACAGAAGTTCCGCTTTGTGACATTTATGTAACCTATCCCCTGGAAAAATACAATATGGGCAGTTTCGGGCAATCTGAAGACATCCTGGAAGCCGGAATTAAAAAAGGAAGGGAACTGTACCCGCGGTTGAAGGAACTTGCCGATTCTTTAAACGCAATATATGGACCCACTCCGCCTAAGGTGAACCGGTTGCCTGAGATGAAAAAAGTTAAAATATCATCCTTTGAATTAAGCGGGCTGAAAAATACCACCATCTATTTTTTTATTAATACCCTCAATTTATTCATGGATAAGTGGTACACCGCAAAGGATATATCTGAAATGGTACGGCATGCATTCGGTACAAGATATTATAATCGTATATTATACTCGTTGATTGAACAACCCGATGGCAGCTATAAAATTGTTTTTGATGTGGTAGAGAATCCGCTGACTTTTGCAAAACTGGGTTTGCATTACGATAAATTCAGCGGTATCAGCGCTATTGTTAATTTTACCAGCCGCAATTTTATTACTACCAACTCCAGGAGCCTTGTTACGCTGAATATTGGCGATAACATCCGGGCAAGGGCCGAACACCTGCAGTATATCGGAAGGCATAAAAACTTTTCTTTTTCGCTGGGTACCCAATTCGACAGGTTTGATATCAATACTTATAATTTATTTCAGGCCAGTAATGCATACAAGGAATCGGGGTTGTATAAAAGGCAGTATTCGGTGTTTAATGCTAAGTCAGCTTTTTCATCCAACAGGAAATTGTCGGCCGGGCTTGGCTTTCGCATGGAGTTTGTTAATTATTCGCCCGTTATTTCTGCTCCGCTCCAATTGAATGGCAACAGTAGCTTTCCAACTGCTTATGCTTTTTTAAAATACGACGTGCTGGATAAACCGGTTTTTCCCACGAGAGGGATAAAAATAGATGCTGAAGCAGGAAGAGTGCTGAAACAAAATGAGCATGTTTCTGTCCTTAAAGACGGACTACCCCCTTCCCCTGATCAATACGCCGTTGCCACACATCCTTACTGGCGCACTTCGTTGAACGTAGAATCCTATTACCATATTACGCACCGAACTACCATGCTGGCTTCCATACAATCGGGGATTAATTTTAACTATACCCGTAATGTAATGAATGAGTTTTCTATAGGAGGCATGATTCCCCTGTATGAAAACCAGATCACATTTGCAGGATTGCCTGAAGCAACAACCTATGCACCTGCGGTAGCCGCTTTTATGGGTGGCATACGATATGAATTTTTGTCGAACACCTATGCTACAGCCCGGGCCAATGTATTGTTCACCAACTTTGTTAGCAGCAGTGTATTTTTTGATAACCCCAGTTTCTTTTCGGGATATGCCCTCACTTTTGGCTATAATTTTGCATTGGGACCCCTTGAGATCAGCGCTATGTACAGCGATCAGTTGCGAAAAGTAAGCTCCTATGTAAGTTTAGGCATCAGCTTCTGACCAGTTTTGGCGGACTTTAATAAAATCACTCACCAGTTCACTGATGAATTTGCCTGCCAGCGGGTTGGCCTGCCCGTTAGCCAGTTGTTCGGCTCCTTCGCAAATATGGAGATAGGCCACTTTGGCGTAGCTGGCGGCCAGTGAAATATACTGCCTGGCCTGCACTGTGGTAAAGCCCGAAGGGCCGGTAGCGCTGCTCAGCATTTGTGCAATGCCGTCTATGTCCAGTTCAATGCCCGTATAATGGTCTTCAGTAAATGATATGGCCTGTACCACCGCCTGCCTGAAATTGAGCCTTTCCCTTATAAAAATATCTTCAAATGTGCTGTATTGAATAGTGATATCGTTATACAATTCGTTGAGCATGCCCTGGTTGTTATAATTTTCCTGCAAGCCGATAACAGCGTACCTGTTTAAAAAGCCGTCCTGCTTCGCATACCGGAAGCCGTTACCACTGTGCCGCCCTTCCATACTTCGGTAATCGGCATGTGCGTCTGCATTAATTACATTTAAGTGTGCGGCATCAAGTTTTTTCCCTTTATAAAGTCCTTTAGCGGTTCCCTTAATAAGCGGGTAGGCGTTGTTGTGGCCTCCGCCTATTACAAGCGGTGTTTTGCCGGCGGCAGTAACCAGTTTGACGAGTGCTTCAACTTCTGTATCTATGATATTGGCAACGGCATGACGGCAGGCATCCACCAGCTCTTCTTCGTTCTTCGCATTAGAAAGGATCATTGACTTGATGTCGCTGAAATCAAAATGTCCCAATGCTATTGCTTCTTCTCCCGTAAAATAATCCGTACTTTGTATATTGCAGAATGCTTTCAAAAAGGGCAGCCATGCCGTATCTGCCCCGCCTGTGCCGCAATTGGCCATTACGCCTATATCTTCCGGAATTCCTATTAAAGCAAAAGCTGCTTTGGATTGAAGCAATGATTCAGAAAGATTTGAATCGTTTGCAGTTTGCAAACATTCGCCCAATTTGGTTTCAAAGCGGCGCAGGCGGGTAACACTGAGTATATCCTGTCTTTTATAAAAACGGAAATGCGGATAGCCCATAAACCGGTTGTTTATTTGATGTGTGAATATGAAGTACAATATAAGCTGGCTGACCATGAGATTAAGGTATGCAACGGCATCCGCAAAAAATCTTAAGATCAGAAATGCCATCAAAAGATACGTATTTCTGTTCAGGAAATAAATTCCCCTCCTATCATTACCCTGTTGATGCAATTGGTGCTGAATGCATAGGGCAGGTATGCAAGGGAGGGAATGGGGCGTGTGAATATGAGACTGGCTTTTTTACCAGGCGTAATGCTTCCCAGGGTATTATTCAACCCCATAGCACAGGCGCCATTTGATGTGGCGGCATTGATGGCTTCACCGGGAAGCATTTTCATTTGTATGCAGGCCAGTGATATAACAAAGTTCATATTGCCTCCGGGTGATGATCCGGGATTATAGTCGGTGGCCAATGCAATGGCGCAGCCTGCATCAATCAGTTTCCGGGCGGGCTGATAAGGCATGCCTATAAAGAAGGCGGCGGTGGGCAGCAGTGTGCAGATACCCTTCCAGTTTCCGTTACGTGAAGCCTTGCCCAGCATGGAAATATCACTTTCCGTCATTGTTTCCAAATGATCTAAAGAAAGGGCATTGAGCCGAAGCCCGGTTTCAATTCCGCCGATGCTGTTCAACTGGTTTACATGCAGCCTGGGTTTTAAACCGTATTGCATGCCTGCACTGCATATTCTTTCTGTTTCTTCCGGAGAAAAGAAACCTTTTTCACAAAACACATCAATATAGTCGGCTAATTTTTCTGCTGCGATTACAGGAAGCATTTCATCAATGATCTGGTTTATATAGCCGGCGTGGTTATTTTTATAGGGGAGGGGATACGTGTGGGCGCCTAAAAAAGTAGAGCGGATATGAAGCCTGGATTTTTCTTTAAGCCGTTTGATCACCCTGAGCATTTTCAGTTCTCCTTCTACCGTTAACCCATAACCGCTTTTTATTTCAATGGCGCCGGTGCCCATCTTGCTTACTTCATCCAGTCGCTGCCATGCCCGGGCAAACAATTCATCTTCGGTAACTTCATTTAATTTTTGAGCAGAATTGAGGATGCCACCGCCCTTTGCTGCGATCTCAGCATAGCTTAATCCTTTTATCTTATCTACAAATTCCTCTTCCCTGCTGGCGGCAAATACAATATGGGTATGACTGTCGCACCAGGCGGGCAGCACAAACTGCCCGGATGCACTGACGGTTTCATTAGTGCCGGGAGGCATACTGTTCATTGAGCCAAAAGCAGCTATCTCATCATCCTCAACAAGGAGCCATGCATTTTCTATACAGGGAAGTTCAGCCAGCGCATTGCCATAAAGCGCACCGGGGGTTTCGCGTGTGTTCACAAGGCATTTTATATGTGTGATGAGCTTAGCCGGCATCTTAGTTAAGATACCAAAAGTCGGAATATTAAATGAAACGGGCTTTTAAATATCGGTATGCTGGGGTGCATTAAAACATTCAATTGCCATTAATCAGCTTTTGCCTTATATTTTTTAGCTGGTGAATATGCCTTTGAGTATGGTAAACCGCGAAACGGCCCCATTCATATACGGTTAAGTACCCGAAGCCGGGAAATTCAAACCCCAGGCAGGTTGCCTCCGGGTCGTTCATTTGAATGACATCCTTTATTTTGGCAAACACGGTTTGTAAAGCCTTCAGCAGCCTGCTTTTGTCATAGGTTTTATTTTCCGGCAAAATAAATTCCGGTGATTGCATTTTGATATCGAAATTTAGAAACAGGCTTTTAATGCCTTCCTCTTTTTCGTTGGGAACCCTTTGTGTTGATTTTGTTTTTCCATATATTATTTCAGGTATGCCCGATAAGGATTTTAAAATATGATCTGCAACCTGGGCAGGTGTCCAGCTTCCTGGAAAGGGAGCCGTGTTAAATGCTTGAGGTTCAAATGAAGAAACTACCTGTGTTAATGCGGTTGCGGTATCATCGAGTTCGGTTATGAGTTCTTTATTCATAATTAATGCTTTTACAGTACGGTTTTATGAATGCTGTTAGTACCGGCAAGTGAAATTTCATCAGGCAATATTTCAGCTTCAAATCCGGCATCACTTAAAAGATCAATGAGCAAATCCGATTGTACTATTCCCGTTGCACATTTTACACGAAGGATACGATCACAATCGTGAAGATCGAAATTTACCTGGTAATCAAAAGTTCGCTGTATTAGTTCAATCAGTATACCGGCATCATGGCGGTTACGCACATTGGTTTTGAATACTTCTATCATTAAGACAAACCTACTAATCCGCATTCGGCAAATACGGGGGATATTACGGCGATTTCGGGGGTTGATTGCGACAAAAGAATGTTTTACATTTACCCCATGAAAAGGCCCCTGTAACGCGGTTTGCACACAATGGCATGGGAAAGACCGTTTTCTGTTTGCGGCCCGGCAGGTATCGGAAAACAACAAAACAAAAAAATGCTACGGATGAAACATGTATCCATTCTTGTTCCGTTAGGACACAGCAGCTTACCCAATATTGACGGTACGCACCAGATACTTTCAGAAACAAACTGTTTTCTCTCTGCAATGGGAAGACCTGCTGCGTTTGATATTAAACTGGTAGGGCTTTTGAAGGAAACAAGCCAGCGCAACGGGTTGTATACCGTAAGTCCGGATTGTTTAATCAACGAGGTGCCAAAAACAGACCTGATCATTATTCCGGCTATGCATGGCGACCTGCCAAAAGCGATAGAACTCAATGATGCATTTATTCCGTGGATCCTGCAGCAATACCACAAGGGAGCCGAACTCGCCAGTTTTTGTATAGGTGCTTTTTTCCTGGCATCTACAGGTTTGTTAAGAGGAAAGCAATGCGCCACACATTGGCAATTGGCCAATCAGTTCAGAAGCATGTTTCCTGATGTAAACCTGGTAGATGATAAAATTATGACCGAAGCCGATGGTATTTATACGAGTGGTGGCGCCTATTCGTTTTTGAACCTGCTGCTGTACCTGATTGAAAAATATGCGGGACGGGATATTGCTATTCTCATTTCCAAGGCATTTATGATTGATATTGATCGTTACAGCCAGTCGCCGTTTATTATATTTGAAGGACAGAAAACGCACCGGGATGAACCGGTAAAAAGGGCCCAGGAGTTTATCGAAAAAAATTTCGAGGAAAAGATAACCGTAGACCAGTTAGCGTCTATGTTTGCATTGGGTCGCAGAAGTCTGGAACGCAGGTTTAAAAAGGCCACCAGCAATACGGTTACTGAATATATACAAAGAGTAAAAATTGAAGCGGCAAAAAAAGACCTGGAAACCGGTAGTAAAAACATCAATGAAGTGATGTATGAAGTAGGTTATAATGATGTCAAAGCATTCAGAACAACATTTAGAAAAGTAACCGGGTTATCGCCGGTTGAATATAAAAACAAATACAATAAGGAAGCATTGACCGCATAATAATTGTCGGCATCTTGTTTCATCCTGCCATGCGGGATACCATGATGACAATGTCTGCCCTTTACGGTGTTGACATGCTTACCATTAAAAATTGCCTAACGGTAACCGCCTAATCCAGCTCTTGCTGAATCACCTTAGGGTCCATATAAATGGTTTCCCACAGGTGTCCGTCCAGATCCTGAAAGCCATGTCCGTACATCCATCCCTGATCCTGTTTCTGGTTTGGGACTGTTGCTCCTGCTTTCAGTGCCTTGTTTACCAGTTCATCTACTTCTTCCCTGCTGCTGGCCGATAATGCCAGGATGGCTTCTGTGCTTTTGGTGGCATCGGCAATCTGTTTTTTGGTGAATGTTTTAAAGAATTTTTCTACCAGCAGCATTACAAAAATATCCTCACTCACAATCATGCATGCGCCATGGTTGTTGGTGAAATGCGTATTAAAGCTGAATCCCAGTTGGGTAAAAAAGTCTATTGACCTGTTGATATCTTTTACGGGTAAATTCACAAATATTTTGGTTGACATTGTAGGGTTTATTTTGGTTTAATTGTACTTCATTGCCGGATAGCCCAAAAGCCTTCTCCATAAAGCGATTTGTCCAATACAATTTGCTTCCCGGTAAGTGCAGAAAGTGATGAGGTCATAGTAAGTCATGCTCATACCCGGCATCATCTCAAAAGATTCATTAAGCTTTTTATCATCTGCGTTAATCAGCGCTTCTCTTAAAACAGGTGTAATGTTTTCCCAGTCTTTTTTAAATACAGCCAGTGAAGGATAAGTAATATCATCCTGTATCCCTTTGTTGTCTTTAAAAAGCTCATGCGCCGATTGTTTAAGGTCTGCGCCGAGCAGGTTCGCTATTTCGTACCGTTGTTCCACCAGGCTTCCGGTAAGCCAGGCCATATGATTGGCATTTGTATTGAGCCGCTTATGCCTGTCTTCCTCGGAGAGTCCTTCAATGGCATTCGCAAAAAACGTTGTTTGCATATCATAGAGCACAACGATAGAAAACATCCGGTTGCTGACTGTTTTTGTTTCCATATTGATTTTAATTTTATTATTGATTTACATTTCAAAATCTTTCCGGGTCTTATTGTTCCGGCAGTTGTTTAATCCACAACAAACCTAAAATCATTAATTGGTGTATGGGAGGGGTATCTACGGCAATTTGAGGGGTTGCATGCGACAATGCTTATTAAGTAAGAGGAACTTGCCGAACTTTTCGCTCTTAAAAACCAGGGGCAGGTGTTGTACACTTCTTCCAAAAAAGACAATGTCGAATCAGCGATTAATCATATGGTTCATCATCGCGGGCAATTAACCGTATATATGCGCCTGAATAATATCCCCGTGCCTTCTATTTACGGACCTTCAGCGGATGACAGAGGATTTTAGCCCACATATCCCTACCTTCCTTCAAACTGAGCGGCTTAAAAAACGAATGCAAAACTTTTGAAGTTGTAACCGTTATACAGGGAAATACCAATTTCCCTTTTCGCCGTGTTTGCAAACCAACCGCATATCTTTGGTGAATCTTTACGTTATAGTTTTTAACAAGGGTAAAAATTTAGGGTTGCTGCGCAACCTTTGCTCAGCAAACCCCGTAATATAATAACAATAAAGTTTATAAGCGGTTTGGAACAACTGTTACATCTGATAAAGGGCTGTGCTGCCAATGATGCGAAATGTCAGAAGGTTTTTTACGAAAAATACCTGGGATTTGCATTAAAAACGGTATACCGTTATCTCAGTTCCTATGAAGTCGCCGCCGAAGTTACGAACGATGCTTTCATAAAGATATTCCGGGCTTTCGGCAAATTTGAATATCTGCATGCCGCCAATGTGGAAAGTTTATTGATGGCATGGATGCGCAGGATAGTAATTAATACGACAATAGACCATATACGCGTAAACCAGGCACAAAAAAAGTATCAATCTATAACGGAAGAAGCATGGAACGGACATGAAGCGGAAGTGAGATCAGATGAGCAGTTGCTGTATAAAGAAATTATTGAACTGATAAGAAAGCTAAGTCCTTCATACAGGGCAGTGTTCAACATGTATGTAATTGACGGTTATTCGCACCAGGAAATCGGGAAGATACTGGGCATATCCGTTGGTACATCAAAATCGAACCTTGCCAGGGCCAGGGCGTTTCTGCAAAAATACCTTGTAAAAGATAATAAGGACAATGTGTTATGTTTTACCTGAAGAATGATGATATGGAAGAGCTTTTCCGTAAAGCTGCGGAAAACTATGAGGTGGATGCCCAAAAGGCGTTTGACTGGGAAAGGGTGCATGCCAGTTTGCACAGCGAACAAAGTTTGCCGGAAGGAGGCAAAAAGAAAAAACGCCGGTTTATTTTCTGGTGGTTCCTGTTGTTCCCTGCCGGGTGGATGGCCCATAATACCTGGGAAAAAAACTTTAATAAACGCCCCCTGAAAAATGCAGGTGAAATTACTTACCAACAACCCGGCGCCACTAAAATGCAGCCTGGTGGTACAGTGCATGGCATTGATTTTACAAACGAAGATAAGCCAAAGCCGGGCAGCAGTTCCGCAGGCGATCCAACCGGTAACAGTTCTTTGATAAAAGATATAAACAATACCAGCATTTTACGCGCGTCCGGTAACGTAAGCAACGGACTGAACGGAGTGCCGGTAGAACCTGATCCGGACAATAAAAACACCTATGATAAAGCAACAAAAGCGATCGCTCTACCTTATGTTAATACGAATTCTCAGTATGAAGCCAGCTACCAGGATAGGTTGGGAAATATGCAGGACAAAGCAGGAGAGTCATTAAGGGGTTTGTCGTATGCGCCTGCTTTGCTCCTGCAAAAAGTGGCTATCAGCAACAGGGTGTTACCCATGCTAACAGTTGAACAATATTTAATGAATAACCGTGCAGTCGGGGTAACTGAGGCGCTTCAGCAGGATCCGTCGCAGCAACAAATCAAGCCGGTTCCATCCTTAACTCAAGACCGTTACTTTTATGTGCAGGTGCTGGTATCTCCCGATATAAGCACGGTTAAGTTTCAAAAAATATCGGGTTTAGGATATAGTGCGGGGCTATTGTTCGGTTACCGGTTTAGCAGGCGGTTGAGTGTGGAAGCAGGAGCATTATGGGAAAAGAAGCTATACTATACCAAAGGTGAGTATTTCGACAAAGCCAAACTGGGTCAATACTGGAACAATGCAGAAATTTATTCGGTTGACGGGAATTGCCGTATGATCACTATACCGGTTAATGTGCGTTATAATTTCAGTGCCGGTAAAAAGAACGACTGGTTCGTTACGGGTGGCATGTCTTCTTATTTGGTGAATAAAGAATATTACGATTACACCTATGAATATTACGGCGATGTGCATACAAGAGGGTATACATACAAAGAAAGTTCACAAGCCTGGATGGCAGCTATAAACCTGGGGGTGGGATATGAACGACGTATTGGGAAATCATTTCAGTTTCGTATAGAACCTTATTTCAGGTTGCCTCTTTCCGGCATGGGCAAGGGTAATCTCTCACTAAACAGTGGTGGTATATTTATAGGTATCGGAAAAAAAATCCATTAACCATAGCAATAGTATTGAAGTATATGCGAAAAAAAATTATTCTTTTTTTGGCAGTGGTGGTTGTGTGCCTTGCAGTAGCCTGGTACTGGTACAATAAGCCGCGGGAAGGCATAGCCGGCAAAGACACACAATTGACTGTGAGCGCCGCGCTTTTGTATGAAGGTTATAATACCGATGAGGCTGCGGCAAATGAGAAGTTTCTAAACAAAATAATTGAGGTTAAAGGAAAGGTGGCTGACGTTATCCTTAACGGCAATGATGCAGTGTTGATTCTGGGTATTCAGCCGGAGGGAGGTGGTATAAGCTGTTTTTTTTCACCTGCATCAGTTCTGGAAAATAATCATGTAAAAAAAGGAATGGAAATAGTAGTGAAAGGAAAATGCACGGGTTTTAATATGGATGTTAACCTAACCGATTGCATCATCATTTTATAAAATCTAAATCGTATGATCCGTAGTCTTCTCTATATATGGGCTCTGATTCTTTTTGTTTCGGCTTTGGGCAGTTGTTCCAAAACATCCGAAGATTTGCTGATAACAGCACAGCAATGCGATACCAGCGGCATGAAATACGGTGCAGATATTTTATCCATTGTTACAACCAACTGTTATTCCTGTCATGCCAATGGAATCGTAAATGGCAATGTTAGTTTAGATGGGTATGCCAACCTAAAAGCGCAGGCCGGTAACGGCAACCTGGTGGGCGTGATTACCCATGCCAGCGGGTATCCTCCCATGCCTGACAACGGTGGTAAACTGTCTGATTGCGAGATCAATAAAATTAAGGCATGGATAGCAGCGGGAGCGAAGCAGGATTAGGTGTGAGGTATCAGCAGTCAGCTATCAGATGAGTAACTACTAATGATGGGATGACTACTCCTCCTTTGTACTGCTGATTGCCGACAGCCAGTTACTGACAGCTTTATCGGGTACGAGGTGTAAGGTAAAATGAACACTTTAAAAAACAGTGCATGAAGAAATTTATATTTTGTATCGGGTGTTGCGTACTGGTGATCTCATCGGCATCAGCACAAGTGTACATTACCAGAACGGGTGTTATCAACTTTTTTTCCAAAACACCCATGGAGGATATTAAGGCAGAAAATAACCAGGTATATGCCGCTGTTGATCTTTCCAAAAAAACAATTGCTTTTTCTATGCTCATGAAAAGTTTTTTATTCAGGAAGGAACTGATGCAGGAGCATTTTAATGAAAATTATGTGGAAAGCGACAGGTATCCTAAATCCACTTTTAAAGGAACATTTACCGGCGATGTTGATTCGCAGAAGCCAGGTGTATACAATGTGCGGGCGCAGGGTGTGATTGCACTGCATGGTGTGGAAAAATCTATTGATACTCCGGCAACCATTGAAATAACAGGAGACGGCTTGATGGGAATGGCCCGCTTTAGTCTTTTACCACAAGATTTTAATATCACGATCCCGGGAATTGTAAGAGACAAAATCGCCAAACAAATTGATGTGCAGGTGAATATTAGTTGCAAACCTGTAAAATGAACTATATGAAACGCCCATGTAAAAGATTTAACACACATGGAAATATATCCCGGGGCGTTCTCCCGCAACGCCGGACAGGCATCCAACCAATAAAAACATTAAAAATATACGGATGAAATATTATGCATTGTTTTTCTTTTTGTGTGCTGGCTTTGCTAAGATCGCAACGGCGCAGGATTCCAGTTTGCTCAATATGCTGGAGGATTCCATGACGGTAAATAAAGAGACCGGTCATGTTACGGGAACATTCAAAGGCACGCATATCATCAATACACAATCTGTGGAAACGCCGGCTAAAGGGGTGCTGCTGTTTATGATCATGCATCGTTTTGGAAAAATAAATGAAGGGGGCTACGAATTTTTCGGATTAGACAACGCTACCATGCGTATGGGATTTGACTATGGGTTAACCGACGAACTAACGGTGGGTATAGGCCGAAGCACTTTTCAGAAAACATATGACGGCTACCTGAAGGGGAAATTGCTGCGTCAATCGGAGGGCCCAGGCGGACGTATTCCGCTTTCGGTTACCGCGCTGGCAGGTATAACGTACACTTCGCTGAGATACAGCGATAAGCCTTATCTGAATGCGAAGTACCGCACCAGTTATACTTTGCAGTTGCTGGTAGCAAGAAAGTTCAGCAGGAATTTGTCCATACAATTATCTCCTGCTTACCTGCACTATAACCTGGTGCCGGCTGCGGCCGATAAAAATGATGTATTTGTATTGGGTATAGGAGGCAGAATGAAGATCACCAAGCGTTCGAGTATAAATGTTGAGTACAATTACCTGCCTGATAACCAGGTCAATTCATTCAAGGTGTATAATTCATTTTCGGCCGGTTTTGACATTGAAACCGGTGGACATGTTTTCCAGGTGCATGTTACCAACTCCCAGGGCATGGTGGAGCCTTTGTTTCTCGGGCGTACTACCGGAAGCTGGGGCAAGGGAGATATTTATTTCGGCTTTAATATTTCACGGTCTTTCAATCTTTCTAAGAAACGTTAATTGTTCATCTTAAAAAATATATATGGAACGCAGGGATTTTCTTCATGACATCAGCCAGGCAACCGTAGCCATATGCGCGGGAAGTTTATTAGCAGCCTGTTCCAAATCGTCAGATAATAATGTTACAACTCCTCCGCCCGGAGGTGGCGGAGCTCTGGTTACTGCCAATCTCAATTCGGAGCTCACTTCAGTCGGAAGTTCAAAAACCAGCGGTAGTGTAATTGTTATAAGAACGGCGACCGGCAATGTGGCTGCCTCCTTTGTGGCTTTGAGCCTTATTTGTACGCATCAGCAATGCACGGTAAATTACGATGCAGGCGCCAGCGGATTCAAATGCCCTTGTCATGGCAGCGAATACAATATCAACGGAGGCGTAACCCAGGGACCAGCTCCATCATCATTGAAAAAGTATACCGTTACGGTTAATAACAATACACTGACGGTGCGTTAGGTTGTGGTGTTGCAGGGGCGTGGGGTGCAGGGTGCAGGCAGGTTGCAAGGGTGCAGGTTGCAGGGCATAAAGTATAAGAACTTCCCCTGAAACCTGAAACTGATTTTCAGGGTTGCGCCTGCTTATACAATCCAAATTCAGAGAGCGTAGGGTTTAGTCTTGACGACAGTATACGAAACCTCACTTTGTTTGCCGTTACCGGATCAAAGCGAATCAATCGTTTGTATCCCACCGTTGTACCTTTCGCAATTTCTTTCCATTCTTTTCCATCCTGGTATTCCAGAACAAAACGCTCAATACGCTGCCCGACACTGATGTTTTCCTGTAGCAGCAGCACATCAAAAGTTATATTCTCTTTTAGCCTGAGTTCAATAACAGCCGTGGTATCATTTTTACCTGTGGTCCAATAGGTATCATAATCCTGGTCGAAAATGAGCTTCCCTTTGCTGCCAATAGTCAGTCTTGCTTTACTGGCAAGATTCACGGCAAAAGTTTCAGTAATCAATTTCTTCCATGCCATCAGATTTGCCACATCATTTTCATAAATCACTCCTCTTTTATCGGGTGGAATATTCAGCAGTAAAACTCCATTCCTCCCTACAGAACTATAGTAAATGTCAAGCAGTTTTTCAGGTGCCTTCACCTTGTCATCTTCTTCGGCATGATAAAACCATCCCGGGCGTATGGATACATCTGTTTCTGCCGGATACCATACCAGTCCTTTTGCGTTCAGAATTTTTTCACGGCTGCCCAAATCATTACCGGTCATATCGCCCTGTGGCTTAAAAGCAAGGTCACGCTGTGAGCCCAAAGCAATTTCAGTCAGATCTAAATTGTTAGCAGGTACTACGCTCCATTCTGTCTCACGCCCGTAACCACTTTCTGTTCCTGCCCATCTTACATCCGGCCCCATAATAGCGATAGTGGCAGCGGGCTGCAGCTCACGTATAAGCTTATACCATCTCTCAAAATCATACACCTGCTTTTTCCCGTTGGGTCCCTCGCCGTTGGCGCCATCAAACCATACTTCGTCCACCCGCCCATAGCGGGTAAGCAACTCCGTGAGCTGTTCAACAAAAAAATCATTATAAGTGTCTGTTCCGTATACAGACGCATTCCTGTCCCACGGCGATAAATAAATACCAAAACCAATGCCGTAAGCGCGGCAGGCGTCGGCTACTTCCTTTACCACGTCTCCTTTACCTTCTTTCCACGGGCTGTTTGCTACCGAATGGCTGGTGGTTTTTGTAGGCCATAAGCAAAAGCCATCATGGTGTTTGGCTGTAATGATCACTTGTTTAATACCGGCATTTTTTGCAGTGATCACCCATTGTTTGGCGTCCAATGCAGTGGGATAAAAAATTTGAGGATATTCTGTTCCGTCTCCCCACTCCTTATCGGTAAAAGTGTTGATGCCAAAATGAAAAAAGGCTGTCAGTTCCAGTTGTTGCCATCGCAACTGTCGTGGCGAAGGCGTTACATTAGCCGCTTTGGTAATAATATCTTTTTCCGTATCTCCCGGCTGTATCAGCGCATAGTTTTCTTTTGTTTCTTGGCCGAACATTGTATTGCACAATAGTGCAAATGCTAAAGTTATCAGGTTGTTCTTGTTCATCTTTCTAAATGTGGGCAGAGATTATATTTTTGTTTGCTGTAATAGAATATTTTATTGCTGATCCTAACCACCGTTCAATACCCGCCTTGCATCCTCATCTTCATACTGTGCTATCAGCGCATTAAGCTTTGATTTCAACTGCTGTGTAATTTTTTCATATTTTTTTTTGCCATAAAGGTTATGCATATCGCGGGGATCTTTCCGCAGATCATAGAGCTCCCAGCTATCCACTCTTTTGTAAAAGCAGATCAGCTTATATTTTTTTGTTTGCACACCGAAATGAGGCGACACGGAATGTTCACCATTTTCATAATAGTGGTAATACATCGCATCGCGGCCTTTGGTTTTACCGTTGAGCAAAGACAATATGGATTTTCCCTGTATCTCTTCCGGTATAGCCACACCGGCGGCGTCCAGACAGGTAGATGCAATATCAAGGTTCATTACGTACCCGTTTAATTTTATACCTGGTTTAATTACACCTGGGTACCGCATCATCATTGGCGTTCTGAATGATTCTTCGTACATGAAGCGTTTATCAAACCATCCATGTTCGCCCATATAAAATCCCTGGTCAGATAAATAAATTACTATGGTATTATCGGTCAATTGATGTTGATCCAGATAATCGAGCGTGCGTCCTATATTCCTGTCTAATGAGGCTGCCGTACTCAGGTAGTCTTTCATATAGCGCTGGTATTTCCATTCTGTTAGCGCTTTGCCCGAAAGGTTACGGGCTTTGAAATCTTCATAAATGGGTTGATAATATGCATCAAACCTGGCGCGCTGGACAGTATTCATCCTTTCAACGGCAGGTTCTTTATCACCGGGTGTCAGCATTTTCAGATCGTAACCCAATATCATGGTTTTGGCAATGGTCATATCCTGCACTTTTGCCGCCTCCCTGTTATCGTACGCGTCATAAAAATTTTCCGGGAAAGGGAAAGTGACATCATCAAACATGCCCATGTCAGTTGTATCGGGTATCCATGTACGATGGGTTGATTTGTGTCCGATTACCAGGCAGAAAGGTTTGCTGGTATCCCGCTGATCCAGCCAGGTTTCGGTTACATCCTCAACAATATTGGTAGCATATCCTTCTATTCTTTTCCTGCTGCCATCCATCATCAGCATTTCGGGGTTATAATAACTGCCCTGTCCCGGGAGTATTTGCCAAAAGTCAAAGCCCTGCGGCTGTGTTCCCAAATGATATTTGCCTATCCATGCGGTTTGATATCCATTGGCCTGTAATTGTTTTACAAAAAGATCCTGCGCGGCATTGAAATTGGATGTCTCATTATCCTTAAACCCGTTTTTATGGCTGTATTTTCCCGTAAGCAAAACGGCTCTGCTTGGCCCGCAAATAGAATTGGTAACATAGGCCTTGTTGAACAGCACGCCTTCTTTTGCGATCCTGTCTATATTTGGAGTTTGCATGAATTTGCTGCCATAAGCACTTATGGTTTGATAAGCATGATCATCGGAAAGAATGATAACGATGTTGGGACGTTTTGCCTTTGGCTGGGCGGTGAGTGCAGCACAGGCTGTAAAGAGGATGAGTGTTAGTGTAATTCTTTTCATCCGTTTTCTTATTTTTATTTTTTAATGAAAGGAAAATTTTCATTTTCTGTATGCTCATTTTGCATGATCTTTTTTATGCGCTTTACTACGGCAGGTTTTTCAGCAGCAACATCTTTTGTTTCACCCGGATCGGTATCAAGGTTATACAATTGTATAGCGCCGCCGGGTTCTTTCATAACGTTTAAGCGTACCCCTTTCCATTTGCCCATGCGAACGGCCTGCCTGCCACCATCTTCATGAAATTCCCAGTATAGAAATTCATGTTCCTTTTGTTTGCCTTTCGATGAAATTTCGGGTAGTAGTGAAATGCCATCCGTATGTGATGGGGCGGGTGCGCCGGCCAATGTGGCAAAGGTTGGCATAAAATCCCAAAAGGCGCCGGCAAAACCCGATACCTTACTTTTCTTAATAACAGCAGGCCAATAAGCAATCATAGGAATCCGTAAGCCGCCTTCGTACAAATCTCTTTTTATTCCCCTGAAACCACCGCTGCTGTTAAAGAATGCAGGATCATTGCCTCCTTCGCGATGAGGTCCGTTATCACTTGTGAAAACAACAAGGGTGTTTTTTTCAATCCCCAGTTCTTTTAATTTTTCCATTACCTGTCCTACGTAAGTATCCAGCTTAGTTACCATTGCGGCATAAGCTGCATGCGGGTAGGCCTGTGGCTGGTAGCCTTTGCCATCCCATGCGGCATTTATGGGTTTAGCCTTTTCATTGAATTTTCTTTTATAGTATTCAAATGTGCTGTCGTCTTTTGGCAATTGCAAAGCCGCGTGGGGCAAAGTGTAAGAGAGGTATAGAAAAAAGGGCGATGACTTGTGTTCATCCATAAATGCAAGTGCTTCTTTTTGTATAAGGTCCGGCGCGTAGTGTAGCTGACTGGCGGCTGTATTGGCATAATCAATTCTTGTATCATTGTTCCATAAGTGATCGGGAAAATAATTGTGCGACTGGCGCTGGCAGTTGTAGCCAAAAAAGCGATCAAAGCCCTGTTGATCGGGAGTGCCTGATGATCCGGGATAGCCTAATCCCCATTTGCCGAAATCGCCTGTAACATAACCTGCCTTTTTCAGCATTTCAGCCATGGTATATGCGGTATCAGGTAAGGGCAATTGTCCTTCGGGTTGAACTTCGGAATTGCCGCGAACAGGGGTATGGCCGGTATGCTGTCCCGTAAGTAAGGCAGAACGTGAAGGCGCACAAACAGACGTGCCTGCATAAAACTGGGTGAACCGTATTCCCCCTGCAGCCAGTTGATCTATATGGGGCGTTTCAATTCGTTTTTGACCATAACAGCCCAGGTCGCCATAACCCATATCATCAGCAAGTATAAAAACGATATTGGGTTTGGTTTGCGCAAAAGAGGCGAGCGATAACAAACAACAAAGAAAAAAAAAGGTAGTTCTTAACATAAGAGGCTATTTTTTGAATCACGCGTCACCGCAAGATACAAAACCATAAAATAGGATATGAAATGAGGTTGCCGGGTGTATGAAGCGAAACATCGTTTACAGTAACCATCTTGCTTTATATATTCTTAATCCCTGCTGTTTAAAAATGCTGTTGCCTTCCAGGTCAAGCACTTCATCGGTCCACCACTTTTCTTTGGGCCGGATAATGATCGTGGGATATCCTTCGGGTCCGGATGATACACTTTTTATATTTTTTCCGAAGTTGGTATCTGCCTTTATCGTTTTTCTGCTTTTCATATCTACCTTAAATATGAACGAGTGGGTGCTCAGCCACAGGAAGTTTTTACCATAAGCCCTGTACAGGTCATGCGCGCCGCTATCGGGCATGGCTGCAGCGTCAACTGCTATCAGCGATGGATTGTTTTTATTGTAATTGTATCTGTACGTTTTTAACTGGTCCCAGGAAACGGTATATAATCGTTTTTTATTTTTATCCCATACCAGGTTGTGCCCGTCGCGCAGGTAAAAGTCTTTACGAACGGTTTGTTCAGGGTAATCCTTACCGGTAGTAACAAAAATACTCATGAAATTGCCCGTACTGGATGCACTCACAATATTTCCATCGGGCAGTCTTTCAACAGAATGCGTGTTGCCGCCGGCATAAGCATAAAACATTGTTTTCTTGTCGGATACGCGAACCAGCGCCATGCCTCCACCGGAAGCACAGGCAAGTATATATTTCCCACTCTCAAGCGGTTTCGCGTCGCTCATCGCTTCAAACCATTTGACGTGCTCCGGTTTAATATCGGGCCTAACAGCAGGGATCCATTCCCATACTATTGCGGAGGATACTATATCGGCAATGGCTACGCGACTTTTAGATTGTTCTGCAAGTATGATATACTTTTTTCCCTTTTCGGGATGCCAGTTCGTTTGGGCATTTGAATCATGCAGGAATACCGTGAGTAAAATGGCGCTGAATATGCTGATTGAATGCTTCATCTGAGATGTTTTTATTGCAAGCCTGTCTGCCGGCGGAACGGCCAAAGAATTCCGCAAGGTGTACCGGGTTACCGAAAACTGATTGTTGTCAGGGCGTATACAGTTCAGTTAAAAGTGAATGATAGTCCGTTTAGCCATCAGATAGTGTTATCCACACCGGGGCATGGTCGCTTGTTTTTTCCCAACCCCTTACATGGCGGTCAACGCCGGCGCCGGTGAGGCGGCTGCTGAGGTTTGGACTGAGCAGGAAATGATCAATGCGTAAGCCTGCGTTGCGATCGTATGCATTGCGGAAATAATCCCAAAAAGTATAGATCTTCTCATCCGGATAAAGTTTTCGTAACGCATCTGTCCATCCCTGAGCTGCAAGGTTTTTAAAAGCGGCGCGAACTTCCGGTCGAAACAGCGCGTCATCTACCCAGCGTTCCGGTTTATATACATCAAGTTCTGTTGGCATTACATTATAATCTCCTGTGAGTACCGTTGGCTTGCCCGATGCGAGGAGTCCGGCGGCGTGATGCGTTAAACGTTCAAACCAGCGCAACTTATAATCGAATTTTGGCCCCGGAGCAGGATTGCCGTTGGGCAGGTAAAGGCAACCCACAACAATACCGTTGATCACTGCTTCAATATAGCGGCTATGCAAATCTTCCGGGTCGCCCGGCAATGCACGGCATACTTCTTCTATTGGATGATTGCGCGACAGGATGGCAACACCGTTCCAGCTTTTTTGTCCATGCCAGATCGCACTGTAACCTGCATCCCGTACGGACTGCTCCGGAAATTTTTCTTCCGGCGCTTTTAGCTCCTGAAGGCAAACCACATCTGGCATTGTTTCACCCAGCCAGCGGAGCAGTACCGGCAGGCGCCCGTTTATGCCGTTAACATTGTAGGTGGCAATTTTCATTGTAAAATATTCGTGTGGGATAAAGGTAATTTAAAAATCATCTTATCGTATACGGATTGCTTAAGCAGGTGCATTTAAAATATGTAGCTGGTTGGTAAACCTATTGAGTACATTTATTTTACAGAAAGATTCACACTAAGTCGCGCCGGGGCCTGTATAAGCGGCCAGGTGTGCAGCACGATGCGTCCCTGGCGATGAAAGTTTTTATTTGCCTAACATATTTCTCAAAGCTGCAAAGTCAACCGCTTTCTGTATGTTGGAAATATTTTCTTCAAATACCGGGTCGCCACTGGAGATTTTATATACCACTGTAAAAAATTGAGGAGCCGATAGCGGTAAATTTTTACGATAGTAACTTAGATTTGGCTTTATGGCGATAAAAGAGCCTTTTGTTCCTTCTTCAACAAATTTTTCAAACCGCTCTTCGTCATTCCACATACAAATAGCCGGCTGCTTCAATTTTTCTTCAGAACTTTTTAAATATTCATCAATATTGCTGATGAATTGCTCGTAATATTTTTTTTCGGAGGGACTATTCCGGATATTCTTTTCCAGCCGGTTCTTCTGAATCAGCAAATATTCTTTTTGGCTTAGGTAGTAAAAAGGAAATGTATCGTTGTAGGTAATCAGCCATCTGTATTCTTTTATCTCACCGGGTCTGCCATGGTCTCCCACCACTTCCTCTCCCATAAAATAAGCACCGTCTTTTTTTACCGGCCGCGTGCGCAATTTCAGATAGCCTCTCATATCATCATTGGGAATATCTGAAGCATAGAGTGTGTTTAGCGAAAAGATCGCATTGGCAGCAATACTTACGGTAGTAGGTGTAGAAATATCAACATAATATTTTGATTTGTCGGCGCTGGAAGGGTCGCATAAATACCTGAGGATATACATTGAATAATAGTAGGGATCAGCTTTCCATATTTGGCCGGGGTTTGTGTATTTCCCATATACGGTAGTGTACAATACCTGGCAGCCAGTTGGTTTATAATTCGTGGATACCATTTTGTGAATGGTTGCATTTACCCCTTTTTCTTTTGAAAGGTCTGTAGTGTTTACATTGTTTACAGAACCCTGCACACCTGCCTTCCAGGCGCCCGGCTTTTGTAACAATTGTTCCCTGGTACAGTCTTGTGCAGATGCATAAGCGGAAAGAAGCAGGATCACTAATGTAGCTTTCATTTTCATGGATGTTTTTTGAGCTTTTATTATTACCTAAAAAAATTATTTTTCTTTCCCGAATCCGGTAAACTTAAAAGTTTGTATGAACGTATTTCTGTCAGGTGTTATGCATTCGAGCCAGCCGGATGAACCTTTCCTGAATAGAGCCACAAAAACCGCTTTGCCGGTTTCATTATCCGTGCATTACTTCTTTTGTTCATCCCTTTGGTGGGGTGCAGGTAACCAGGTCGTAGGTTTGTTTTTGCCCAAATGAAGTTCCCGAAGCCATCATGAATATGTAAATGATGAGTATTATTTTCATTGTACTTGTTTGTAACATAAAAATACTTATTCGGGTGAGCGCGGGGCATCCTGTAAAAACAGGATTTTTATTGTTACCTTATATTACTCACGGAATTTTTTGCCGTATCGTGTTTGGTTTTTAAGATGGATTTCACCGGAACTTCTTTCCCGTTGATCGTTGCTGTACCGTAGCTCACAAATAAGCCATCATTAATTTCTGTCAGGAAAGAACGTTTTGTCATTCCTTTGAAGCCTTTGCCTTCTCCGGCCTGAGTTACTTTGCCTTCCTTATCCAATTGTACTTCATCTTTAATTTGAGCGGTTACATCTGTTTCAAAAACGCCGTCTCCATCGGTATCCGCATCCACTGAAACACTTACCAGCCTGTTGTTTCTATTGCTTCCTGTGGTACTCAAATCCTGTGCAAAAAGTTTTTGCAGGGCTTTATTTTCATTGGAATTATTTTGAGTCCGATGTTCCAATTCATCACCAGTATTGATGTTCATACGGGCATCAAACGAATAGGGAATGTTTGCGGTGATTTTGTATGACCCTTTTTCCAAACCTGCAAATTCAAACTTTCCATCTTCACCGGTTTGAATGGTTTTCATTTGGCCACCGGGATTCCTGCCTCCTTTCACAACAATGCCACCTATGGGGTTGCCTGCCATACGCTGCTGAGGCGTTGTGGCAGTTATCTTTTCCTTTTTCTCCGGATCCCATCCGCGCACAATCACTTTTGTTTTTTGAAAATTTCCTTCGCCGAACTGTGTGCCCACAGTAAGCATCATCCTTGCGTTGCCGGCTTTCATTTGTCCGGAAATATTGTGCTTCCCTTCTGTTATGACATTGACCTCATAATTTTTTTGTATCACCCCATTGCCTGAAATCCACACATCGTATTCGCCGGCCGGCACATTCGCAAACCAAAAATTACCGCAGGAATCCGTTCTTGTTTCTGCAATGGGCTTATCGCTGCCGGGATTCGTGAGTACCACCAGGAAATGACCCGTCTTGCCACAAATCTGTTCCGCTCCGCCTCCACCTATTCTTTGACTATACAATGGGTTACTGCCGGATTGGCCGTTGCCTTCATATAATGGGTTTTCGCCCTGCATACTATTGCTTTCATACAATGGATTCTCTCCTTTAATGCTACTGCCTTCGTACATCGGGTTGCTGCCCGCCGTGCCCTTGCCTTCAAATAACGGATTCATTATCGTTCCATTTGAATCTGCCACAGCTCCGTATATTGGCGCCACAGTGATACCGCAGTTTGTACATGATTCACTCTTTTCTTCTGCAAAGAGTTTTTCCGGCCGCCGGCCATTTTGTGAACTGTACAATGTGGCGAGTACAAGTTCTTCAGAAGGTGGCGTTCTCAACCTTCTCCTATGATCATCATGATCTTTTTTTACTTTGAATGCTGTTGCATTCGTAACTATATTTTCCGGGTTTGCGCTACTCCAAAAAACAGTTCCATAAACAATTCCGTCGGCAATGTTTTTCGGTGATTGAAAAGGCGACTGATTATGCGACTTTGTTTGATTCGCATATTTTATTGCATCCTCCGAGCAGGCAAAAGTCATTTGTGATGTGCTGCCATCCGCATGGGTTGTATTCAATATAACCGGACCGCAATTGTCTGGCGACGCAGATTGTTTATTTCCATAATGGGGCTGGCCAATTTGTTTCCTGCTTCGTGCTGGCAAATGATTTGCTGATTCCTTTTTGCTTCCGAATGTTTTTATAATTCCAATTCCCGCAATCATCGTTTTTACATTTCGCCTCACCTGCATGGGTACATCATAGCCCGAAAACTTATCAAGAATGCGGATAGAAGTGGCTGTTTGCAGGTAATCGCCATTAATGAAAAAATGGGTGAAGCGGCCGATAGGATAATTCAGGCTGATACTTCCTGAAAAACCGGGCTGGAAATCTTTATCACCATTATCAAACCCATACAAAGTCCGGTCAGCTCCCTGCTGCGTAATCTTTACCGAACCCGGATTGTTCAGGAACAATCCACCATGCAAATCAGCATTGATAAATAGTTTGCGGCCAAACCTGAAGGAGGGTCCAAAAAGTAAATAACTGTTCAAAGGATTTGATGTGGCTATCTGCAAACCGTCCGGCGAAACATTTCTTTCTGCAATAAATTTATTGATGGCATTGTTGCTGATGTTTCCGGAAGCAAATCCTGTAGTAAGCCCCAAACCCAGTTTGCCAAAATAATACCGGCCAAACATTTTCGTAGCCATGCTATTGCCGCGGAACAAAGCGCTTTCATCATTTTTAACTCCAAACGACGCTCCGGTACTGAAACCGGTTGACCATTCATCTGAATATTCCAGGCCATTATCCGGATTAGATTTAAGCACGTTAGGAGTTTGAACTTGCTGCCCATCGGCAACCGAAGCAAAAAGAATAAAAGAAAAGAAGAGAATGGTTCCGGTAAATTTCTTCATTGGAATTGTTTAATAACACTATATAATATCTCGTGGATACCAATGAAGTAACGAATCTTTTATAGATATTATTTTAAAACAGATGCAATTGACTGGTAAGAAATTATTGCATAGCCTTGCCCCCGTTTTTAAACAGCCAGAGCAACTCATTTACTACCAGCCGGAAAGCTTAACGCCTTTCAGTACGCCGGTTCCGCTTACGCTGCCATGGCCGCTTATAAGGCTTACCCTGTTTTCAACCCCAATTTTTGCTGATGTTTCCAGCGCTCCTATCCCTTTATTTACTGCATCTGCTGCTGTATTGATGTTCTTATCAACGGCAGTATTCCCGTCGGATTTTGGTGCTTTAATACCGGCCTTTGCTTCTATAGCGTTTACAATTGTTACATCCTGAATACCACTGCCATCCAGTTCTATCTCAACAGCACTTGTAACGGAAGCGCCAAGTTTTACGGGCCCGCTTGTAGCGCCTACCCCTGTTTCTATACCTGCTTTTACCGTTCCCTTCCAGTCCTTTACCTCCTTATTTTCATCGAGTTCAATATTTATATTTGCGCCTGCAAAAGCTTCAACAGTCAATGGCCCCGCGGGAGCTCCAGCGCTGATTTGGGGTGATAATATTAATGTGCCACCGGTATATTTTGAACCTAACTCTCTTTCTGTATATTTTACAGAGCCGAGGCTGTAGGTTGTAGAGAAGTGGCTGCAATTGTTGTAAAATGCAATGATCTTTAAATCCACAGTAGTGCTGTACTTGCAGGCTATATCATCAAATTCTGATAATTTATACGCTTTCCTGTTTGCGTCTTTTTTCGGGCACCATGCGTTTCTATCCCTGAATTTAGGGTTCTGGCTTTGGATGAGTGCGAGCCACTGCAGTTTGGCCTGAACCTTTGTCAATTCAAAATTTTCGGGCCACATGGTGTATTGATTGTAGTACATTTCGTTATTGATCTTGCGCCGCATGAAACCCAAAAAATCGTTGTAGGCGTTACGCACCGGTGCGTTAGATGAACTCAAAAATTTACTGTTTACTGCATTATAATCTGCGCAGGCAGCATCAAATGGGTTGGACTTGCCTTCCCCAAAATCGTCTTCATATTTTTCGTCCAGCGATTTAATGTTTTGGTTGAGAATATCTTCAAACTTTGCAGTTTCTTCTACTGCCGTGGTTACCTCCTTCATTTTACTTTGATAAGCAAAACTGGTATGCCCATCCTTATCCACCACCAGGTAACTGAGTTTTGCAATGGCCTTATAAGCAAGGCGGGGCAAAGGATCCACCATGATCCCTTGTTGTCCGGCCTGAAGCAAAAGTTTTGTGCGGGCATCATTTGCATTTAACATTTCCAACTCAAGTTTTTTCTCCAAAGACTTTAATTCTTCTGCCTTCGCCTGGCATTGTAACTTAAATGCATCCCATTCTTTTTCCAGTATTTCGCTTTCATCGGTACTCGCCGGGTAGTCCGGCCATTTAAATTTCTCCAGCCCCAATGGATCCTGCGGCATGGGCTTATCCCAGGGTATATCACTTGTTTTTGGTTGATACCCGAGTTTATTTAACCGGTTCGCTTTTTCCATGCTATAGCCATTTTTTATACTGCGTTTCGCAGCTTCAACGGCTGATTGTTTCTTCCCTTTGCTTTCTTCAATCAGCGATTTGGTAAGATTGGCCTGCGGATGGAAAGCAGCAATGCGAATGGCGCTATCCAGGTATTGTTCAGCTTTGTCAATGTCTCCCAGTCCAAACCATGCCTGACCCAGATTGTTGAGCAGGGTGCTGTTTTTGGGATGCTTCGTATTGAGTAAGTTGAGCATCGGAATGGCCAGGTGCTGCGCTCCCTGCATAGAAAGCATCGCCGAATAGTTACTGATATTATCGGCATTGGCCGGATCAGTGCTGCATAATTTTCCCAAAACATACAAGGCAATTTCCGGTTGTCCTGCCAGCCAGAAACCCGTGGCCATATTTCCGGCTTCCGCCGTGTTTTTGCTCTTCAATTTGATGTAATTATAAATTTCATTTCCCATAGAAGCCATTTCGGGCGTTAACACCTGTGCTGTTTTATTTTGTACGGCAGTTATGTAAGCTCCTATTTTTGATGCTGTGATTGCTGCGGGTACGGCGGCAATATGTGCTGCATCACGCTGGGGTACTATTCGGTTGCTTTCTTCCAATGCATCCGCCCATTGCTGATCGCTTAATTTGGGAATCGCGGTTGTTGAAGGCATTTTAATTCCCAGGCTATCCATCGTCTTTTTATCTTCCGGGCTCATTGCATCCATTGCCTGCTGCATTTCCTTCATCATGTCGGCCAATTCTTTTTGGGTGGGGGGCTTTTCCCCGGGTTTTGGTTTGGATTGGGTGGCTGCGATGGCTGCCGTAAATACGATGAAGCAGGTTAAAATGTACTTTCTCATGATCTTACATGGTTTTAATGAGGGCATAAAAATGATAACGAAAGTTAGGGTAACCTATCCCCGAAAAACAGGATATTTACAAGGCAATAAAAAATCATGGAAAAAGGGGAGAAAACCTGCTATTGCTGTTTCGTTTATTTGTGCAATTGGGGTAAAGATTTAATTTGTTGTATGAGACAATCCCTGCCATTGCTATTGGTTCTTGTTTTAGCCACGTTTTCGCCGATGGCTCAGGTGCTGAATACCGATAGCCTTTTAAGACTGTTGCCTGCCGCAAGGGAAGATACCAGCAAAGTTCATTTGTTATTTTCCCTGTCTGATCAGTTTGAAAATGCTGAGCCGGAGAAGGCGAAGCATTATGCAGGCCTGGCAGGAGCGCTGAGCAAAAAACTGAATTTTGAGCCGGGTACATTCAGGTATTACAGGCAGCTCTCTTACATATACGCCTACCAGTCTAAGTATGATTCGGTATTGCATTACAATAAGCTGATGCTCGAAATAGCTAAGCAAAAAAGAGACACATTTTATATAGGGGTCGCTCTTTTTAATATTGGTGAATCTTACAAATTTTTAGCTGACTACAACAAAGGCTTGCAGTATACACTGGAAGGCGTGAAATTATTAGAAGGGAAAGGCTATACCAGTATTGAAGCAAACCTGTATGGCGGCTTGCAGGGTACCTACCTGATGCTTAAACAATATGACAAGGCGATCGGATTTGGATTAAAGGCGGTAGAACTCGGAAGAAAGCAATCCAATAAAAGCCAATTGGTTTCAGTATTAACCAACCTGGCCAATGGTTATGGCGAAATAAAAAATTTTCCGGAAGCAAAAAAAATATATGAAGAAGCCATTGCCATTTCCCGCGAAACCAACAATACAAGTATAGAAGCGATGTGCTACGAAGGGCTGGCAGATGTAGCATTAAAGGAAAACAACATGGAACTGCTAAAGCAATATGCCGAAATGGCTTTGTTGCTGCATACGGCGGTTCAAAACGATTATGGTGTCCTGGCTTCAAAGCAAGCCCTGGCTCTGTATCATTTGCAGCGCAACAACTCTTCTGCGTCTAAACAATATGCAACGGAAGCTTTAAAGATTGCAACCGAAAGTAATTTTCTGGAAGGGAAAGCGGAAGTGCTGAATGCGCTATCCGGTATTTCGTTTGCTATGCACGAATTCATCAACGCATTCAATTATGCGGATGAAAGTAAAAAGATAACCGAAAAGATTTTTACAGAAGCTGTTGCGCGGCAGGACGCCAGCCTGAGAATAAAATACGAGACAGAAAAAAAGGACAACCAGATAAAATTGCAGCAGGCGGAAATCCAGGAGAAGAAAATAATTAATTATCTTCTCATCGCAGGAGCTTGTATATTGTTCCTTATCTCGTTGCTTGGTTACCGGAACTACAGGAACAGGCAAAAAATTCAGCAGCAGCGCATCAGCGAATTGGAAACAGAAAAACAATTAACCGCTGCTGAAGCTGTTTTAAAAGGCGAAGAGCAGGAACGCAGCCGCCTGGCAAAAGATTTGCATGATGGACTGGGCGGCATGTTGTCGGGAATAAAGTATTCAATGAATGCGATGAAAGAAAATTTGATAATGACGCCTGGCAATGTGCGGGCTTTTGAACGAAGCATGGATATGCTGGACAGCTCTATAAAAGAAATGCGTCGTGTGGCCCACAATATGATGCCGGAGTCGCTGGTTAAGTTTGGATTGGATACTGCGCTGAAAGATTTCTGTAATGAAATAAATCAAACCGGTGCATTGAGGGTAAATTATCAATCCATAGGAATGGAGGATGCCCAAATAGAACAAACAACGGCTATTACGATTTACCGGATTGTGCAGGAATTGATCAACAACACAATGAAACATGCGGCGGCAGCAACAGCTATTGTACAGGTTAGTATGTTAAACCGCCGCGTATCGGTAACCGTGGAGGACGATGGGGATGGATTCGACCCGGTTCTGTTGCGAAATGCAAAAGGTATAGGCTGGGTAAATATTTTAAGCCGGGTTGATTTTTTAAAAGGTACTTTAGACATTCAGTCGTCACCCGGCAGCGGTACATCGGTTCACATTGAATTGGATGCATAATGGCAATTAAAACTTTTATAGTTGATGACCATTACATGGTAATTGAAGGTATCCGCTCTTTGTTGCAAAATGAAAAGGATATTGAGTGGCTGGGTCATGCAATGAATGCCGCATCCTGTCTTGCTTTCCTGCACAACCAGGTACCGGATGTATTGTTGATGGATATTAACCTTCCCGGTAAAAGCGGTATTGATCTTTGCAGGGAAGTTCGCGAAAAATACCCTTCTGTTTTTGTGATCGGGCTAAGTACTTTTAACCAGCAAAGCTTTATTGAGAAGATGATGGAACATGGCGCCTCGGGTTATGTGCTCAAAAATGCCACGCAGGCCGAACTGATGGAAGCTGTTCGCACAGTTGCCCGGGGGAAAAGTTATTTTAGCCACGAAGCCGTATTGTCATTGAAAAAAAATGCAGGCCCCGGTATACCGGTTCTTACAAGAAGAGAAAAGGAAGTATTGGGTTTAATTGGCGACGGGTATACCAACAATGAAATTGCCTCCAAACTTTTTATCAGCGTAGCAACAGTAGACACCCACCGTAAAAACCTGTTAACAAAATTTGATGCCAGGAACATCGCGTCACTCATTAAAGCTGCCATGCAAAAGCAACTGCTTTGATTGCAGTGTTGATTGGAATTGCAGTAAAATCATTTCTTTGCCTCAGAGATTCCGCGGGAGGGCTCATGCTGTTTTCCCATTCTCGTGTGACTTTGACGACTCTTGCGACCAAAGCTGCGACGTCACTGATGTCCCCGCAAGTCCCGCGAAGCTCCGCCCTGGCTGGTGTCTCCACCAGCCTGTAAAAATTTTCCGGTCGGTGAGACACCAGCCGGTAGTAGAAGCCCGCCTTCGCTTAAGCTTCGGCGGGCGGAGGCGGAGAGACAGGGATTATTTTCAATGATCCCTGGCGACTGCGGCGGGCGGGCTTAAGCCGGTAAATGACCGTTTCGCTTCGCTCACTTTCATTTTGTTTCCACTCACTTTGCAAAGCAGGCTTTGCACGCTCGTGAAAACAAAAATGCCCCGCGTTGGCGGGGTCATTTACCGGCTTGCGGACTGGGCGGGGTCACAATCGAACCCCTAATTCCATTTTTGACATTTTTAGATAGTTTGAAAATTGCTTAACTATTCATTATCAACGGAAAATTGCTTACAAGTCACTCTGGATGAAAAATCAGATAATAAATATATCAATTATGCCGCAGCCTGTTGTCCCAAAGCGGAGATATCGGGGATGTGACTGGGGAACCCGGTTTGGGACAAGTGGCTGCACCGCTTCCAGCGCATGGGCTTTCCGCCTACGGGGAAAGGAATGCCCATGCGCCGCCCGGGAAGGGTTTCAGGCGACCTTAATTGGGTGGGTATTAAAGTCCTTAAGGTTGTGGAAAAAGCCCCTATATTGGGTCAATCCGTTACGGAATAAGCTCCACAATAAGGAGCAACCCATTTGGGTCAGTGAGGAATTAATATACAAGTCCTGTTTTTCCAGTGCTTCTGCTAAACTGCAACTTGGCGTGTCGTCCGTTGCTTCGGAGTGTTTCAATAAATCGCCAAATTCATCTGTAACAAATGGCAGGCTTGCCACCGTTTCGTACATTTCAGATTTGGGTTGGCTTATCTTTCCAATAGTAGATAATATAACCTGTCCTGTATGCTGGCTGTTGCCGAAATCAAGCCAATACTTAGGTTCATTACCGTAATTCCTGCTATTGCTCAACGCTTTTAAAATCCCTGCAATTTCAAACCTTGCTTGTACGCTGTCTACGCAAGAGATATAAATGCTTGCAGGTGCGTATTGGGGCAATCTCCCCAAATGGTCTTTTCCGAATTTTACTGTTTCGGCTTTCCAGTTTGTCCCTTCCCATCTATTGGAACGGTTTATCAAGGCTAAGGACTTGTACAGTCCTATTTCACATGCTGCAAAACGTTGTCTACCTAAATTTGGTTCAGTTACCCTATCATCATCCCAAAGACGAACGGATAATCCTGCGTGTCCCAATTCGACCAGACTGTGCTCCATCTCAATTAAAGCAGTCAAAACCTTTGAACCTGTGCCACCTGCACCAAAAACGTTTACTTGTATTGGATTGGTGGCATTTATCAGGGAGTTATCCGTAAAATGGACTTTCGTTTTTTCCGTGTTCATCATAATAAGTTTTTAAGTGTCCTGTTATTCTTTTTCAAAACCTCTTTAGGAAAGGCATTGCCTGTTTTAATAAGCTCTTTCCAAAGGCTTACACAATTCCCTTTAACCGGGTTGTGGTTCTGCATCAGATGGCTGAAATAGCTGTTAAAAAAATAGTTTTCCCATGCTTCGATAAATTCTTCCAGCGATGTCGATTTTTTGATATTCACATTTACTGTTCCCATGCATACATTTCCGTTTTCATATACATTGAAAAATGGAGCATGGAACAACGGCGTCTTTTCATGTGGTCGCCTGTCTGAACTAAGGGCAAAAACAAAAATGCTGTTTTTACTGGCAAACCAAATCATGGGCGGTACATATGCCTTCCCATTGAGTATTTCCAAATCTTTGACAAAGAATAACGGACGTTGCTGTGCTTTGGTGTACCATAATACCGTACCGTTGTCGCTTGGATTGATAACCAGTATATTGGTTGGCAAAATTCCCCTTGGTTTTAAAAAAGCTTTGTTCTTTTCCTTTCCTGTATTCAATGCCTTTGCCAATAGCTGTGCTTCCCTCACGGTCAAAGGGTGGGCATTGATTGGGTTGCCGTTTCTGTCCATGTCAAAATGCTCTACATACATATCCGTGTTTGTGCCTTTGGTTTCATAGAACACCAAAGCCGATTTGGGATGGTAAAGCATTCCAAAATCATTGGTTATGTCTGTTGTATTATTCATCGTCTTGTCGCTTTATAGTTGTTTAGTAAGTAGCATATATCTTCCAATAAAGTAAACAGTCGGGCTTCAAAATCGAGGTTGTTACGTGTTATCGGGTTTCCGTCAAAACATTTGCGGATGGTCGGTTCTTCCAGATTGCCATATTCGTTAAACTCGTTGTTAATACTATCCGAAAGGCTTTCATATAGCCAGCCTTTTCCATTCGCCATGAAGGATATGTACTTTTCCATACCAATAGTTTCCCGGTCATAGTCTTCGCACTCATCGTCAGGGCCCTCATCAGTTTTAGGAGCATTACGAAAGATATTCGTATGAGGATATTCCACGTAAAGTGCAAGCGCATCGCAAGCTAACTGCAAACATTCCTTATCAAACTCATCTGTCGGCTTAAATATCTTTACACGCTGTTCAAAAAAACTTAAATTGGTACGGTTAAACAGTTTTTGTTCGACACGCTCACCAACCCATTCGGCTTGCCGTAACTCATTTTTATATAGTTCTGTTTCGCTGGTTTCCTCGTCTTGCTCCACCCAATCGGTTAGCATTTCGTACATCCAATAGAGGTAGCTGTTTTCCTGCCGGTAATACGGAATACTCACAATATGGTACAGGTAACTGCAAACTGACACAAGCAATTGGGCGGTCTTTTTACGCATTGGGTCATTCAGCATTTCAAAGAGTGGTATAACGGGGATGTAATAAAGCGTAGCCCCTGCGCTGTACCGTTCTTCGCTGATAAAAAAGGCTTTTTTCCTGTCCTGTACAAATTGTAAACTGTTCCAATTGTAAACTATTTGTTTTAACTTCTCCTGTGTATCCCATAATGCCAAACTGATATTGTACGGATAACCATAGCTTTTTGTCTGCATTGGCTTAAATCCGTAATCTTCCGCCAGTAGGGAAAGGGAATGGTAAAAATCCCTTTCCGTTTTTTCATTTTCTGTACAAGCCTGTGCAGAATGCGCCGTTTTTAGTTTTGGCAGGAACGTAGACTTTAGAAAATTATTGGCAACATCGAAAGGGGTACGGACTTCCGTTTGTCCTTTCGGATTTCGTTTGCCTCTTTGGGTCTTTGCATCCAATTGGCAAACTCGCCCAACTGTTGGTGCAGTTCCCGTTGTTTTGGCTGTTGCGGTTTGCGGATAATCCCGGATATAATATTGCGTTGCATCGTTCATTTCTTTTAATTTTGATTAACCTTTTGTTCCCATTACGCTCTCAAATCTGTACTGTACGGTATCATCACGAATAACAGGTGCAGATACTTTTGCCGTTGTTAATATGGGATATGTATTGGCATAAAAATTCAATACCGCCTCAACACTCCATTTGGGTTCGGGGTCGGTCAATTTGATTTCCTGCCCTTTATCTTTCAGTAAGAACACTCGTTCTAATTGTGTTGCTAATAACATGGTTGTTGTTTTTTGATGTTGGTAAATTATTCTGTTTCGCTATCGTCTTCCCAATTATCCTCCACTTCATCGAGATTTTTCTCATTGTCGGGGCCTTCATGGAAAAGCGTATTTTCTTCCTGTGGTTCTGTTGTCTCTACCCCTGTTTCAGGTGCGCCGAACAAGTCGGGCGCAAACTTGGCTGACAATGCAGTCTTGCGCTTGCGTATTACTTCTGCCTGTTCGGGGAATTGTGCAGGGTCGGGTACTTTCATCCAGGCATCCCTGTAATTGCCCTCTTTCTCCAGTTCGTCCACTTTAGCCATAGCTTCCTTAAATTTCTTTTCCTTTTCTTCCTTAGCCTTTTTTTCTTTGTCGGCTTTCTCCTTTTCCATAGCCGATTGTGTTTTGGCTTCTTCCAATTGCTTCATAAAGGCTTCCATATTATCTAATAAGCCTGAAGCGGATTGCAAAGGCGTGGTTATCCTTTCAAAAAATCCCTCGTCCAATTCGTTTACCGTTCCCTTTAGATTAAGGGGCGGAATTAGTTTTCTTGCATCATCTCCACATTGTTCATTATTGAGCATAACCGATACTATCCAATTGTTTTCTGCTCCTTTGCGTATAGTCAATTGCAGGTCGCCTGTAATATTCAATGCCGCTACTTCGCTAAAAAAATTTGTCGTTTCCATCTTTTAAATAATTTATTTTTCAAATATTCTGTATAGTCCTACTACCGTTTTGTTCCACACCGTCCTACTTAAAAAGCAAGCCCCATACACCCCAAAGCATCACAAAAAAGGCTACCCATTTCAGTATCCATTCTATGGAAAGGGTAATCAGCCCGATGAAATAGTTGCTGAAATGCTGCAATCCTCCTAAGCCTCTGCGGTTAAACTGTCGCATACCGACGATGAGCCTGATGCCCAACCCTGCAAAAAACAGGGTTGGGTAAGAAATGCCTTGCAATAGTTTTATTAATGCCTCCATAAATTCACGTTTAAGGGTTGAACAATAAATCTACTGCCAGTACGAATTTGTGATTGCTGTGCTTGCGTGTGGTGGTATATAAAGTCAGGCAATGCACCATGTATAATGCGAGGTAGCCATCAAACAACTGGTCGGCAAATACTCGGCTATGTGTATGCAGGTAATTGCCGTATCGCTTAATTTTTTTTTCCACTTCGTCCACAAAGGACAGCCATGCCTCAATGGTCAGCAAACCATTTTCCCACTTCCCATGTAAATGCTCATCCTCTTTTATGGTTGCACATAAATTGCCGGCATATTCCAGTAAAGCAGGTATTTCCTGCGGGAACAGTTCATGCAGCAACTTGGCTTTCTCTACGTTTATCAATTTCTCTAAAGGTTTCATCATCCATTTTTTTGAGTAAATAAATGAGGGCAGGCAGGACTACTGCCCGCCCTGCTGTCTTAGTTCAGTGCAAATGCGTCAGCCCCGTTCATAGCAAATTCATTGCAGAGGTTAAAGGCTGACTGTGCTTTTAGTTGTGCCGTACCGCCCATCACGATAGATTGCAGTTTGGCTTCATCATCTTTGTAATTGCGGACATTCTGATAATAGCCCGTGATGCCGTTATACGCTCCGAACACTGTTCCTTTGGTAGTATCCATTTGTTGTGTATCCGCTATCATTGCATAGGCAAAGGCATCGTTAACGGTGTTTTTGAACACGGTAGACAATTCATCTTCTGCACCTTTTTTAAGTGCTGCAAATGTTTCCTTATTCGGGCATAGTGCCAGTTGAATAAGCTTTTTCACTTCCGTATCAGTGATACGTACCTTTGCCCATTGGTTGAATATTTCTTCCAGTTTGGTACTTAACTGGTTAGCCAGTCCCATTACTTTGTGCGCCTCTTCCAAACGCTGTTTTGCACCTGATGTATGACGAATGCGCACCACGTTGGACATATTACGAAGCGATGCATTCAGCGTGTTCTGGCAAACTATCCTTATGGGTGTAAAGGCTGCGGTTATGCTGCCTGTTCCATCGTGAGAGGTGGTCAGGAAAATGTATTTTTCGGTTACGTCATCACCATTGCCCACACGAATATAATCGGGTAGTTTGGCGGTTATAAATATGCGTTCCCCATTACCCAATGCCCCTGCGGTTTCATACAGTATGCCTTCGCCACCGCCTACAATCGCATCGAAAAAAGCGAAGGCATCTGCATTTTGTACAATTTGGTAATCCTTGCCCACTACCCCGAAAACCTGATTGGTATCGGTGCGCATGGTGGCGAAGTTTTCGGGCAGTAAAATATTACCACCCTCTTTTATTTCACCATCGTTGCCAATGGTTACCCCTGTACCATGCGTGTACAGCGGTGATTTGATGACCTCGAAGTCAAGCCCTGCGCATTTAACTGCTTCGGCACTGGTGGGATATTGCTCTACTACCTGCCCTAAATTATGCCATGCCTTGTGTTGTACGCTAAAGAAACTGTATTTGCCTGTACGTTCGTTGAAATTGAGATTATGTGCCATGATTATAATTTTTAAAAATTGATAAATGAAAAATGATTGTTTAGAAAGGCAGGTCGTCTTTTTCTGCTGTATTACCGCTTTTGCGTTTGTTAGCGGATGCCACGGTATTGTCTTCCCTATCGTCTGCTACGGTTTCCGTTCTCCTGCCACCTCCGTACAGTTTAATTTGTGAAGTATGGAAATTGAGTGCTGCATGCGCTTCTCCATCGCCCCCAATCCATGCCCTTGCACTTACCCGCCCCCTAAGCTCCACCAATGTACCTTTGGTCAGTGCCTTTGCCACGTTCGTTGAAATCCAGTAGGCGCAGTTGAAGTATTCGGTTAGTTCCACCTGTTCGCCCTGTTTGTTGCGGTAGCCATCATTGACCGCAATAGAAAAGTTAACCACTTGTTTGTCGCTCGGCAGGGTGCTGATTTCCGCATCCCTTGTCAGTCTTCCGATAATGTTCATAACGTTTGAATTTTAATTGTTAAACCATTTTGTTCATTCATCTTTTTTCACGCCGTCTGCCCCAAAGAGCATTTTTCCAAAAGAAAAAACGGAAAAAAAGAAAGCAGGTAAACAGTGCGGGTAAAGCGGAAAACCAAAAGGAAACGGAATAAGTCCCGAAGGGTGGATTTGTGAGGAACGAGCAAAGCCATTATGCCGTAGTCTTTTGGTTTTCCAGCCAGCTTTGCCCGCAATACATTAGCTGCCTTTTTATCCGTTTCGCATTGGAAAATGCGGAGCAGGCTGGCCGTCATCCCTTGTCATGAGGCATGGAAGTGACTTAAATAATAAAGCATGAGGGGGATGGAAGGCGGCGAGAAACGAGCCGGTGTGATCACACGGAAGCGAAGCGAACCCTGGAATGACCCGGTCCGAAGGGACATGCCCAAAGAATAAAATTATTTCATTCAAAGTCCTTTTCAATTTACACTATATCCCCTTGACGGCGATTAACGCCGTAATTTGACATTTTTATAAATTAGTTTATGTATCTTTGTTCTGACGGCGATAAACGCCGTCTAATACAAATAATGTAAACATGGCACTCAATCCTGAGAGACGTAAAATGCTGGAACAGCTTCTTCCTGAAGGAGTGATCGCTACCAGGAAATGGCTGATGGAGCAGGCAGGGCTGAATAAACATGCAATTGACAACCTGATCAAGAGCGAACAATTAAAACTCTTGCAGAAAGGCATTTATGCCAGGGGAAGTGTGCGGCTATCCTGGCAAAGTATTGTCCATGTCCTGCAATTCATTATGAAGACGGATTTTGTCGTGGGCGGACTGTCGGCACTGGAATTAAAAGGCTTTTCGCATTATTTACCAACGTCAAAGAAAGAGATAATACAGGTTTATGGCAACGACAAATTGCCCGCCTGGGTAAATGAGGTATCAGAAAACACGGTCATTATCCGCCATTCAAGAAAGGAACTTTTTGAAGATATGACACCGGCAATAGCTAATGATTATACAGCCACTGTACCCTGGAAAGAAGGAATGGCAGAACTGAAAATATCCTGCCCGGAAAAAGCTTGTCTTGAAATGTTGAATGAAGTGCCCGAAAAAATATCGTTTGAGCATGCCGATCAATTGATACAGGGTATGACTACGTTATCGCCCCGGACCTTGCAAAAACTCTTGGAACATTGCACCAATGTAAAGGTAAAACGGCTTTTCCTCTGGTTCGGTTCTAAACACAATTATGCCTGGTATAGCAAACTAAAACAGGAAAGTATAAACCTGGGGTCTGGCAACCGAATGATTGTGAAGGGTGGCGAACTGGACAAAACCTATAAAATAACCGTACCTAAAGATTTCCAACATTAAAACATGAAGAGAGACAGCATATATTACCGTCAGGTGCAATTACTTGTGCGCATACTTCCGTTATTAGACACCGAGAAATGCTTTGCACTGAAAGGAGGAACGGCCATCAATTTATTTTACCGGTCATTGCCACGTCTTTCGGTGGATATTGACCTGTTATACCTGCCTTCAGAAGACCGTGAGGAAGCGCTGGTCAATATCCGGGCGGCCTTGTCCCGGCTGAGCGAACTGATCAGGAAGACTATTCCTGGCATCCATATACAGAATACGCATGAACAGAGCAATGCACTCCGATTGATACTCCAGGTAGAGGACATACGTGTCAAAGTAGAGCTGTCCCCTGTGATCAGGGGAACGGTATTTCCCGAAGTGCGCATGGAAGTGAACGAATTAGTGGAAAAGGAATTTGGCTATGCGGAAATACAAGTGGCTTCACTGCCGGATTTATATGCAGGCAAAATCTGTGCGGCCTTAGACCGCCAGCACCCACGCGACCTCTTTGACGTAAAATTCCTGCTGGAAAATGAAGGCTTTACAGAAGATTTACGGAAGACATTTCTGGTATTTTTAATCAGCCACCAACGTCCTATGTCCGAATTGTTGGCTCCGCACCGCAAAGACATCCGCGAGATTTACGCAACGGAATTCACACAGATGGCAGAAGTAGATATTCCGGTAGAGGAATTGGAACAAACACGGGAAGATTTAATCGCCATTATCCATCAAAACATGACCGATGACGAACGGAATTTTTTGCAATCCTTCAAAGAAAGACGGCCACAGTGGGATTTATTGGGACTACCCAAAATGGAAGAAGTTTCCAGGCTTCCTTCGGTACAATGGAAGTTATTGAACCTTTCCAGAATGGATGAAACCAAACATCAACAGGCCGCAGAGAAACTGAAAAAAGTACTTTTCCCTAATAATGGATAAGAATATATGAAGAAGCAGTTAACCGATGTTTTGCCTATTCCTTGTTGGCTGGTTATAAGGGCAAACATTTAACCCTTATTAATGACCAGATGTGCCTGCCCCGGATCATTCAGCAACCGTTCCATTTCAGACTGTATAATGTCCTGGATGTCTTGCTTAATCTGTAAATAATTGCGTTGTACCATGCTATTGACGAGCTTACGGATTACCTCTATATTTTTATAGTTTTCTTCCTCTCTTTTTAGTGCTTCATGGTCATTTATAATTTCACAATGGAAAGATTTCAGCTCTATTTTATTATCCGGATCGTCAGCTATCATACCCACAAATTCCCCGGAACTTAAACCGGATATTTTTGAGGGTGGTATAGCGGCTTCCAGTTGTTTGGAGCGACTGATGGAAGTGTCGCCGCTGTTAATGGAATAACTTTCCCTGTCTTGCATGATCTTTCCGAAGCGTTCGGAAAGCTGTTTGGCGGTATCACCTGTTACCTGTCCGGAAACAATATTGCCGGTAATATTCATGATTACATCGGCCTGTTCACGGCCATAATCTTTGCGTAGCTGGCTGAAATCCTGGATGCCTAAACAGGTGGAAACTTTGTTACTCCTTGCAGTGGCTATTAGGCTATCCATATTGTTCAGATAAATAGTAGGAAACTCATCGAAAATGAGACTGCTTTTCAATTTCCCCTTCTTATTTACTTGTTTTACCAAACGGGTTACATACAAGGAGAGAACTGCCCCATAGATCTGAATCTTTTGCGGGTTGTTCCCCATGCAAACGATCTTCGGATCGTCCGGGTTATTAATGTCAAGATTGAAGTCATTGCCCGATAAAACGTAATACAATTGCGGGGAAGAAAGCCTCGCCATGGCTACCTTTGCGGCTGCTATCTGGCCTTCCAGCTGTTCCATCACATCATTTAGATAAGCGTTCACAAAAGGGTTGATCAGCACTTCAATTTCCTTTTCTGTCCTGAGGAGGGTAAACAAACTATCGTAGTCCGCCTGCATCAGCTCGATAACATGGGGCAGGGTGCAAAATTCGCCGTCCTTGTATTTCTTTAGATACCATATTACCGCAGACAGAAAGTTGATTGGCGATTCCACAAAGAAGTCGCCCTGGCGTTTGATCCATTCCCTGTTCAAACCCATCAGGATGGTGCGGGCGCTTTCAGCAGCATCGGTAATATCGGTCATCGCAGAAGGCTCCAAGGGATTACACCGGTGGCTGCGGGTCAGGTCGTCAAAGTTGATCACATAAAAAGCAGGTGGTTTGGGGTACCGGTGCCTGTTCTTCAGCCAAGTGTTGTAGGCAATTTTAGAAAGGTCGTCAAACTTGAAATCGTACACGAACATGGTAAATCCCTTACGGATATGCTGCGTGATCACATGGCGAATGACGAAGTAGGATTTGCCCGAACCCGGTGTTCCCAAAACCATTATGGAACGGAAGGGGTTAATGATATTGATCCAGCTATTGCGTACCTTATTCTTTAGCTGGTAACGAGCCGGCAAATTGATCGAGTACTCATTTTCCAGCAGGCGTTCCTCCTGTGGAAAAGTTTCGTTTTCTTTATTGAAAATGTCCTTATTATTGAGCCTGTTTTTAATGATGCGGGAAAGCAAAGTACTCCCTGAAAGGACTAATAGAAAACCGATAGCAGTAATGCCAATATAAATAGCTGCTTTCTCCTGCACAGGCATTCTCAGCAGCATCGAAAGATAACTTGAAAAGTAAAGAAGCAAGCCTGTAATGATATAGGCGAATGCTGTTTTATAACTCAGCTTTTCATCTTTACGGCCTTTGGCCCCAAGTAGCGAAATCGTTAAGAAACCTAAAGCAATGAGTTTGCTTTTTACAAAATAGCTGAATAGTCCAGTCCTGTAGATATTGTTTAAAATTCGGTCGCTAAACGTACTGCTAAGCCCCCAAGCTTGAAATGCCTCATAGCAGTAGTAATAAAAATGCAACACTAAAATTACGATGCTGATCAGCCTGGTCATATCCAGAATTTTCCTCAGCGCCTGTTCGTTTTCACCTGTCTGCATAGCCATAGTCGTAAGTTTTATTGATTATTTGAAATATTACTTTTCTTTTTCTTCTTTTTACCCTTTTTCTTTAATTGGCCGGGTACATAATCCGCCATTTGCTCAGGTTGCATCAGGACGTCCAAAAGGCTTGTTCTATCTGCTGTAACCGGAGTGTTATTCGGCTCGTGGTAGGTTCCCGGCATGGGTGGTGTTTTAGCCTGTGAAAGCGGCCCTGTTTCAGCCGGTTTTAACTTTACTTGTGGTAGCAAAGCAGGATGGATTGTTTCTGTGGCTTGGCATCTTTCCTGAATGGCTTTGGCACTATACTGCTTGCCTAAAACGCTGCCGTTGAAAACACATTTAGTCTGATGATCTACGTAAGTTATCCCGTATAATAAACCGCTATCACTTTTGCGCAGGGCAGTATGTATCCCTTGCCTTTCCAGCTTTTTCATCAATTCATCAAGTGTTGGCGGCTTGCCGATGAGGGCCTTGTCTATTTCGTTTTTCACGCGGACTTTAAAGGGTATTCGTTTTGCATGGTTAGGGCCACATTTATCTTCCAAAAATTTAAGGGTTGGTTTGTTGTAAAAGTCGCTCGCTTTTATGGGTACGCCGATGGGATTTCCGATGTCATCCAGAATGCGATATACTAACCCTCCACCTTTAAAAATCCTCGAATTTTCACTCCCCCGGTCAGCCATTACGTTGTATTGGCGAAGCACAGCATTAAGCTCTGGCAGGCTGGTAAATTTGTAGGTATTTAAGACACCTTCCAGCACATTCCTGATGGCCTTTTTCGACTGTAATTTCCCATAGTGGATCTTACTCATTACGATTGGTTCCAACTCGTATGGTTGCTTTGTTTGCCTGCCCTGCGCAACCACTAATCCAAATTGCTTTTCAATTTCCTTCCTTGCCGGTTCCGACTTGCGGATGCCTAAATGATGAAGGTCTATACGCCTTCCGTCGGCTTGTATGTTCGTGGTTACTAAATGGATGTGGGGATGCCCCGCATCGCGGTGCTGGTAAACCAAATATGGCTGGTCGCCAAAGCCTAATTTTTGCATATAAGTTTTAGCAATCTCTGTTAATTTTTCCTTCGGCAAACCGATTTCCGAAGGATCGAAATTGAGCGAAATATGTACGCTGTTACGCTTCACATTTTCATTAAGTGCCATGCGCTTCAGCAGGTAATTGAGCTTTATGCTAAGACTCATTTCACCTGCATTCAGCGGATAATTCTCTGCGCCGATGCACTCTGCAACGCCTTCTTTTACTTTGTTCTCATTGTAGTTGAAAATGCGGTGCATGGAATGTCCGGCCTTGATCACTGCAACCATATTTCCAACATTTTTTTGATGTTATTCCTAACCTCATCCACCTTGTTATTCAGGATTTTTCTCTCCACTTCATAAGCAATCAGCCAACTCTTAAATTCAGCAATTTGGCTGAGTGTATGCAGTTTTTTAACCGCTTGGTTGAAATTGTTTCCAACTGCGTTAAGTTCGCTGCGAAGGCGTGTAAGTTCTGCCATTAAGTCATCCTGCGAGCTGTTGCGGTATGTTGTAACAATAGGCTTTTCAAATACACTGCGGCGTACATACTCGCTTAGCTTACGGCAGGTAGAAGCCTTCCATTTCTTTTCGATTTTGGCATACTCAACGGGAGTTAAGCGCAGCCCGATGATGCGTGTCCTGTTTGAATTTTCTCTTTCCATCACTTTTCATTTTCACGTTTTCAAACTCATTTTCACATTTTAGTAGCCCTGCCCACGAGTTCCGAGTAAAGGGCAGCCAGATCCGGTTGTTTAACAACCGTTCATCTGGCCGATTGCTGAAAAGAGGCAATCTTACAGCCTTCCGTATGTCTGGGAAGATTTTGATAGTCATATTCGATCCTTTTAGATCAGTTATATAAGCAAGCCATCTAAATACTTTAGCAGCTTCTTTTAGCCACTAACTTTATCGTAGTTTCTGTCTAAAATGCTTCTTCTGATTGTTGCCTGACTTCATGAGCCATTCATTAAGGTCTTTATGACCTTTATATAAATTGCTTTCATCCTTGTATTTTTTGCTTAATGACAGGGCATATCGACTGCAATTTTGTCCGGTGGAATCTCTGTCTAAATAAAGCCTTACGGCTTCATGCTGCTCCATAAAAGGCCGTGCTTTTTCAAAGAAGGAAACTGAATTTAAGATCAGAAAATCGGTATCGGTCTTTGGTTGTTTTTGGTGAACTGCCATGAAAGAAAGGAAGTCTGTAAAGCCTTCAAAAACCGAAGCTATTTTGCCATCATTGTTAAACGTGGTCACATCTTTAGGAGAACTGCTTGACTTGAAATATGGATTGCGAATTTCATAGCCTCCGGCATCATTTTTAAAGCCGATGCCATAGTATATTTTGTCATTCAAATCGTAGCGGACTTCCCTGCAAAACTGCTCCGCAATATCCTGCGGAATCTTTCTTTGTTCGAGGTATTTCAGTAGGGCAAAGGAACTTATACAAAAGTCTTGAAGGATGGTAATTTTATGCTCCGGTTCATGTTCTACCGGAAGGTGAATAATGGGCTGGTGAAAGGAAAAACCAGCATCCATTTTTTGAAGGAACTCGCTCACCGTGCATCGGTGATAAAGAATACCGAAATCAACCAGGTTGCCACCTTTGCCCAGCCCATGATCATACCATCGGTTTATTTTTCTGTTTACCTTAAACGATGGTGTGTTTTCATCTCTAAGCGGCGATAAATACCAATGATCCGCATTCCTGATTTTGGCTGGCTCATAGCCTAATTTGGACAGGTAATCCACCATATCCATTTCTTTGACCTCCGCTATGGAAAGCCCTTGCTTATTGAAATTCATAACCGCACATTTATCTTTTTCGCTATCCAGTTACATCGGATACGAAGTTAAACAAGCGATATGGCTTCTACCTATCCTCACCATATTATGATGAGGATGTTATAAGAGCTTACAGATAAATTTGTGCTGTGAAGTTTGAACAATTTAAAACGTGATGTTATGCTAACAACAAATGATGTAGCCAAAGTGTATGATACCATATTGAGTATCCCTGGCATGAATGAGACAGTGAAGATTGATATGAAGATCTCACGTAAGAATGTACTGTTGCTGAACAGTGTTATTAAACGGGGTTTATCGGCAAAGGATGATGACAAATCATCTAACCTGCTGGAGAGCATACCGCAGGAAACTTTGCAGGAGTTAGAAGCCATTGCTGACGACTATTTGACAAAGGCTGGTCTTACAGAACTTAGTGCAAAGCTGAAAGCGTTAAGCTCAAAGTAAACCGATCCACATTCTCTTGTAGGGAAATGTAAATATCATTGTCTTTCTCAATGCTCATTTCCCTGCAAGTGTATGTGCCATTTTACCTTTGCCACCTGTTCTGAAAGAAATGGTAGCAAATATTTTGCAGCAATTATTCTTAAAGGTACAGGTCTTAACTAAATCGAATGAGGAACTAATTCAGTTACTTTTCTGAATTAGTTACCCAGCCAATTTCTGCCCTAAGGTCCTTAACATTATGCTGTAATAACCATTGCCTAAATGAATTTTCATCCAATGGTGTATAATGTATAATTTCTCCACTTGTCAACATGATCGTAAAGAAGTCAGATGCTGATAGAAATTTGGATAACTCCTTGGCGGAATATTCAAATCCGGGATAACGGCTGGCTGTATTCATAACACTTTCATTTAGGTTATCAATCTTAACCTGCTGCTTGCTCAAAAAAATAAGCGCAGGCAACAACTTACCGCACTGAGGTCTTAGGAAACCCGGTAACGAATAAGTGCGCCCACGCCGTAGCATGAGCGTTTTCCACTTATGTCCCGTTACCCTTTGAAAGTTCCTAAGTTTCAGTGCAGGACTTAAAGCAAAAACGCTTCAAGAATATTTTTGCAAATATACTATTTCACATAATAATCACGGTATCGAAGTGCTTATTATATATATGCCTTATAGAAATTGAATTGAAATCAATATTGGATTTTACTTTAAATTTTCCACATTACTTATTGTTTTTTCCCTATTGTAGTAGAGATACGATAATCGAAATAAGAAGAGTAATAAAAATGTTGAAAACGATTAGTAATATTGTTAAATATTTTAATGTGTTTTGTATGTCCCGCTTTTTTTACTAACTTGCGAAACAGATGAAGTCTTTCCTAAAATATTGCCTAATAATTCTTATAGGTATTTGTTACTTTAATTCAGTTTTTGAATTAGATAGTAATGAATGCAAGCAGAACTATGGGAAAGAAACACACGTCTATACAAATGCTGAAAAGGACGGTAAAATTTTTGCATTTAAATCAGTAAAACAACTTGATGACCTTTGTCTGGTTGTAAACTTCTGCTACCGTTATTTCGTTGCTGCTGATAAAGGCAACAAATCCGATTACGCTTTATATAATTCCCCGCCACCTAAGCCCGATAGGCTTTACCTGTTCTACTCTGTTTTCTTGATTTGATTTGATTTTTTATTTCCTGCACGTCGGATTAATGCATAATCACGGCGCAAATTTTCATTTCCGAAAATAAGCCGGAATAATATCTTTTGTCTTAAAATTTTTTTCAAATCATTATCTATATCAATATTCATGATTGATAACCTCATAGGCTTTTCTATTAGGAATAAAGCCATTATTATATTCTTTGTACTGGCCCTCATTGGTTGGGGAGTTTACTCAATAACAAGGCTCCCTATTGATGCTCTACCTGATATTACTAATAACCAGGTGCAGGTACATGCCATTGCTCCGGCATTATCGGCACAGGATGTTGAACAAACTATCACTTCTCCTTTGGAGATTACAATGGCTAACACGCCGGGCATTATCGAAATCAGGTCTATTTCCCGTTTTGGCTTATCGGTAATAACCATTGTATTCAGAGAGGATGTTGATATTTACCGTGCCAGGGAACTGATATTTCAAAAAATTCAGGGTGCACAGGATTTAATTCCGCAAGGTGTCGCCACTATCGAGATGTCTCCCATTGCCACGGGTCTGGGCGAAATTTATCAATATGTATTAGAACCACAGCCGGGCAGCGAAAAGAAATATTCCTTAGACGAACTCAGAACAATTCAGGATTGGGTTGTAAAAAGACAATTGGAGGGTACACCCGGTGTAGCTGAGATAAATAGCTTTGGTGGCTACATAAAACAGTATGAAGTTGCTGTTGATCCCGAAAAGCTAAGAAGTCAAAATATTGCCGTTGGCGAAATATTTAGTGCGCTGCAACAAAATAATCAAAATACAGGTGGAGCATACATAGAAAAACTGCATAGTGCTTATTTCATAAGAGGTATAGGGTTGGTAAAAACCCTGGATGACGTTGGGAAAATCGTTGTAAAAAATAATGGTGGAATTCCGGTTCTAATCAGAGATGTGGCGAAGGTTCAATTTGGACATGCCATAAGGTATGGTGCAATGACGACCTCGGAAACCGGAGAGGCAGTGGGAGGTGTGATACTGATGTTGAAAGGCGAAAATTCGATGCAGGTAATTACTGCTGTAAAAAATAAAATAACCGAAATTCAAAAAGCATTACCCAAAGGTATCGTCATAAAACCCTTTCTTGACCGAAGTGACTTAATAAACAGGGCTATTCACACCGTAAGCCGCAACCTGATTGAAGGGGGGTTGATAGTTATATTCATATTAATCTTGTTTTTAGGCAATCTTAGAGCAGGTCTTGTGGTAGCTTCCGTTATTCCGCTCTCTATGCTGTTTGCTTTGGGCATGATGAACCTATTTGGTGTTTCTGCAAATCTAATGAGCCTTGGAGCTATTGATTTTGGGTTAATCGTAGATGGGGCTGTAATTATAGTAGAAAGCATTGTATTTAGCATTCATTATAATTCAAAGCTGTCTAAGCTTAATAAACTATCACAGTCTCAAATGGACGAGCAGGTATTTGCCTCTGCTGTACGTATCCGAAAGTCTGCTGCCTTCGGGGAAATAATTATCCTTATGGTGTACATTCCAATTCTGGCTTTAGTGGGTGTGGAAGGAAAGATGTTTAAACCTATGGCACAAACTGTAAGCTTTGCCATTGTAGGCGCATTAATCCTGTCTCTTACCTATGTGCCCATGATGTCAGCAGTGCTGTTGAGCAAAAAGGTTTCCCATAAAATAACTTTTGCAGACCGAATAATGAGCTTTCTACATCGTATATACCGCCCGGTAATACTATTTGCCCTGAGAAGGAAACTTATAATAGTCCTTACTTCTGTTGCGCTATTAGTAATAAGTTATTTGGTCTTTAACCAGCTTGGCGGTGAATTCATTCCTACGCTACAGGAAGGAGATTTTGCGGTCGAAGTACGTTTGCAGCCGGGCAGTTCCCTGTCTCAAACCATTCAAACGACCATTGACGGAAGTAATATTTTAAAGAAAAAATTCCCGGAAGTACAGCAGGTAGTATCCCGTATAGGAGTGGCGAGCATACCAACTGATCCTGACCCGATTGAAACAGCCATGATGACCATTGTGCTAAAAGATAAAAGCCAGTGGGTAAGCGCTGCGAACGAGGCAGAACTGGCTGATAAAATGAAAGAAGCCTTATCGGTAATCCCCGGCGTGAACTACGAGTTTTCCCAACCTATCCAGTTACGGTTTAATGAATTATTAAGTGGTTCCCGGCAGGATGTAGCAGTTAAGATCTATGGTGATGATTTAGATATGCTGGCACAATTTGGAACTCAGGCTGCTGCTATTATAAGTAAAGTGAGTGGTGCGCAGGATGTTTTAGCTGAAAGAACAAACGGGCTACCGGAAATAACCGTAGCTTATAACAGGGACAAAATCGCTCAAATGGGATTATCTATTGCAGAAGTAAATACTGCTTTAGAAAGTGCCTTTGCAGGCGCAAAATCGGGTATTGTGTATGAAGGAGACCGGCAGTTTGATTTAGTAATACGCTATGACGAACAACACAGGAAAGATTTGTCTAATGTCCAGAATTTATTCATCTCACTACCTAATGGCAATCAAATTCCACTAAGCGAAGTTGCTACCGTAAAATACCAGGAAGGACCATCCCTAATTTCAAGAGACAATACTAAGCGTAGAATAGCAATAGGATTAAATGTTCGTAACCGGGACGTTCAAAGTGTTGTAAATGACATCCAAACTCAATTATCATCTCAGTTGAAATTACCCACGGGATACCTGATAACTTATGGCGGTGCGTTTCAAAATTTAATTGATGCGAAGCAGCGACTGATGATTGCCGTTCCAGTTGCTTTAGCCCTGATTTTTATGCTCTTATTTTTCACCTTCGGCTCACTTAAAGAAACGCTATTAATATTTACAGCAATACCCTTTGCCGCTATTGGCGGCGTGTTTGCATTGCTTCTAAGGGGTATGCCTTTCAGCATCTCTGCAGGTGTTGGCTTTATTGCCCTTTTTGGTGTGGCAGTGCTCAACGGCATTGTACTGATCAGCTTTTTTAATCAATTAAAAAAGGAAGGAAGAACTAATATAAACAGGCGCATTTTAGAAGGCGTTAATGTACGGCTTCGACCTGTGGTAATGACAGCCACTGTTGCTTCACTTGGTTTTTTACCTATGGCAATTTCTGCCTCTGCTGGTGCTGAAGTGCAGCGACCTTTAGCAACGGTTGTTATTGGCGGTTTAATAACATCCACTTTGCTCACCTTAATTGTGCTGCCCGTTTTATACAGCCTATTTATGTCAACCAAAAAGCCTAAAAAAGTTAAGGGCAGAGGGAATGCAATCGGAATTTTATTCTTCCTGGTGGTTCTTTGCTTTCCTTTTACTGGTAAAGCACAATTACCTGTCTCATCTGGTTTTCAGCCTTTACAGCTATCTCTTGATGACGCAATCAAACTTGCTTTAAAAAACAACCAGGCAATTAAAAGTGCAGAATATGGAGTAAGCCAACAACAGGCTTTAAGAAAAACCACAGTTGACCTTAATAAAACCGGATTTCAATATGGCTTTGATAACACTGCTCCTAATGGTAATAAAAGTATTGGAGTTCAGCAGTCTTTTAGCCTACCGACAGTCTATAATAGGCAAGGCAGGCTATTAAACCAGCAGGTTGTTCTAAGTGAAAGATATTTGACTATATCAAAAGCCGACCTAATAAGAAATGTAAAGACCGCATATTATCAACTTGTATATGGACAGAACTATTTAAAGGTGCTGATCTATCAGGATAGCATTTATAAAAATTTCACCAATGCAGCAAATTCGAGATATACAAATGGAGAAACAGGCTATCTGGAAAAAGTAACTGCCGACGCTACCTATCAGCAAATTGTATTGCTTAGAAAGCAAGCGCAGGCAGATGTTATCATCTTTGAACAGGAATTACAAAAATGGCTTTTTACCAATATGCCCATTGAACCAACGGTAGACCGAATAGAAAAGTTGCCATCCCCCATTTTATTGGATACACTCCCTGTATCTCAAAATCCCATACTTAATTATTATCAGCAGAATGTAAATGTTGCGGCGGCTAACCTCGCATTAACAAGAAGCAGAGCCTTGCCCGACCTCTCCTTTGGTGCTTCAAAGTTTATTGGTAATTCTGGCTTTGGTTATAGTGTGGGAGTAAATATTCCGCTTTGGTTCCGCCCTTATCAGGGCAGAAATGAAGCGGCTAAGATAGGTGTAAAGGTTGCCGAAGCTGATTATGCCAATGTTATCGATACTACAAAAGCTGCATATAATCAACAACTTCAACAGTATCAAAAATGGAATGAGCAATTGAGTTATTATGAAAGTGCGGGCATAAAGCAATCGGATGAAATTATAAAAAATGCTGGCGTAAACTATAGTTACGGGAACATCAGCTATGTAGAATATATACAAAACCTTACCCAGGCATTTAATATAAAATTGCAATATCTGGGAGCACTCAATCAATATAACCAGAGCATCATTAATATAAACTACCTGTTAGGAAACAACTAAATTTTAAAAAATGAAACATTCAATTATACGGATTTCGCTACTCTCATTTGTCTGTGTTTTCTTTTTATACTCCTGCCAGATGGAAAGCGAAGACAAAGAAAAGGCAGAAAGAGCGCAGGAGGAAGCTGCCAAAGAAAAAGCAGGTCTAAAGCCAGACGAAGTAATGCTTACTAAAAAGCAGTTTGATATAATGAAAATAGAACTCGGCAATCCTGTTCAAAAAAATCTCACAGACATTATAAAAGCAAATGGATTTATTACATCACCACCACAAAATAAGGCAAATGTTTCTCCTGTAATGGGTGGGATTATAAAGTCTGTATCGGTTATTCCCGGCAGCTATGTAAAAAAGGGCCAGGTGCTTGCTTATTTAGAACATCCCGATTATATACAGTTACAGGAAGACTATCTGAAAGCTAAAAGTTCGCTTGTGTTTTTAGAGCAGGAATACAACAGGCAAAAAAACATGTTAAGCGATAGCGCTACATCTAAAAAATTAGTTCAGCAAACGCAAAGCAATTATAATACTACAAGTGCAACTGTACTTTCCCTGAAAAATAAACTTAGCCTGCTGGGAATACCAATTAATAGTATTGAAAATGGAAGAATACTGCCAGCCGTACCATTGGTTTCACCCATTAGCGGATACGTGCAGAAAGTAAACGTGAATGTTGGAAAGTTTGCAGATCCAACTCAAATAATCTTTGAGATTTACGATAATAGCACTTTGTTCATAGATCTTCAGGTTTATCAGCAGGACTTGGGCAAAATACACATTGGTCAAAAACTTACTTTCACTACTCCATCATTAAGTACTGCCAATACAATGGCTACCATTTACGCCATAGATAAGGCTTTTGACAGCACCAATAAATCAATAACGGTTCATGCAAGAGTTGACCGAAATACGAGAGGAGACTTAATGCCTGGCATTTATGTAAACGCATTTATTGAAACCGGAAATGAAAGTGTCAATGCCCTTCCAGAGGAAGCGATTTTTAAAACAGGCGAAACAGAAAATATTTTTATTCTCTCCCGAACGCACATCGAAAAGCAGGATACCAGTTATATTTTTTCAGTGAAAGAGGTAAAAACCGGAGCTTCCGAAGCAGGGTATACGCAGGTCAGTTTTTTAGAACATTTCCCTCCTTCTGCTAAAGTCGTTACGAAGGGAACATACTTCCTGGTATCTGAAAAAAATAAAGCTCAGGGCGGCGAGCAAGATTAAAACTATTAATATTTTAAATGATTGTTATGAAGTACTTAGTAATTGTATTTTTATTATTGCATACATTTTTTGGGTTTGCTCAATCTAATGATTCTCTTCCTAAAATTAGTTTTAAAACGCGTAGTACTTATCCTTTGAGGCCATTTTATGCTCCTTCAGCGCTCATAGTTGGTGGTATCGTTTCAGAGGTGAATTTTAAAAGATCATTAAACTTTGAACTGTATAAAGAGCGCAATAATGACATTCCTCACTTCAAAACGAGGGCTGATGACTATTTACAATATTCGCCCATCCTTTTGGCGTATGGTTTTGATGCACTTGGCTTGCCGTCTAAAACAGACTTCATAAATCGTTCTGTTATTTTATTTAAAAGCGAGCTTATAATGAGCGCAGCAGTTACAGGGTTAAAATATACTATTAGGGAATTAAGACCCGACAGCAGTGCAAGAACCTCTGTTCCTTCCGGGCATACGGCTCAGGCATTTGCTGCTGCGGCTTTCCTTTCCGAAGAATATGGCAAAAGATATAAATGGGTTCCCTATTTGTCCTATACATTGGCTTCCACGGTGGGGGCACTACGCATTATGAACAACAAACACTATTTAAGTGATGTGCTCATAGGTGCAGGCATCGGATTACTATCGACAAAAATTCCATATTGGACACACCAATATAAATGGAGTAAAGGAAAGCCGAACGTTCAAAAACTTTAGCAGAAGATAATTATTATTCAATTTCCATGAAGTAGTTACAATGAAAATAATAACACGAAATATTTGGATAATTTCTTTAGTGAGTATGTTTACTGACGTTGCCAGTGAAATGCTGTATCCTGTCATGCCTATCTATTTAAAAAGCATTGGCTTCTCTATTGTCTTGATAGGAGTTTTGGAAGGTTTTGCAGAAGCTACAGCAGGTTTAAGCAAGGGGTATTTCGGAAAGTGGTCTGATAATATGGGACGACGTTTACCTTTTGTTCAGATTGGTTATGCTTTTAGTGCCATATCAAAACCTATGATGGCAATGTTGATTTATCCTTTATGGATATTTTTTGCAAGAGCTATTGATAGATTAGGCAAGGGCATTCGTACCGGGGCAAGGGATGCAATGTTATCCGATGAAGCTACAACACAAACTAAGGGAACAATATTTGGTTTTCATCGTTCTTTGGATACGTTTGGTGCGGTAATAGGTCCCTTATCGGCATTAGCCTTCCTTTATTTTTATCCAGGTCATTATAAGACCTTATTCTACATTGCCCTCATTCCCGGCGTGCTTGCGATAGGATTTACATTTTTTATAAAGGATAAAAGCCCTATCCCTAAAGAAAGCCGGATTAAAACTTCTTTTTTTGATTTTATTCGCTACTGGAAAACCAGTCCATCACAATACCGTAAACTGGTAATAGGGTTACTGTTGTTCACTTTAGTAAACAGTTCAGATGTTTTTCTTTTACTTAAGCTGAAAGAAGCCGGACTTAGTGATATGGCAACCATTGGCACCTATGTTTTTTACAATCTTATTTATGCGGCATTTGCCTATCCTTTAGGAATTATTGCTGACCGATTTGGCTTAAAGAATGTCTTTTTATTCGGACTTGCATTATTTGCAATCGTATACTTCGGGATGGCATTCAATAAAAATCTTTATTTATTCTTTGTACTGTTCTTTTTATATGGGGTGTATGCAGCAGCTACCGAAGGCATTTCAAAAGCATGGATTTCCAATATTACCGACAAAAAAGATACTGCCACAGCAATTGGGACTTTCACTGGATTTCAAAGTATTTGCACAATGATTGCCAGTAGTTTGACTGGATTTCTTTGGTTTAAGTTCGGTGCTCCTATAACATTTATAATGACAGCTCTGATAACATTAGCTGTAATTTTTTACATCTCAACAACCCAATTTCCACGGATTAACTCTGCCCTTCTTCATATAGAACCTCTTGAAGAAGAAAAGAAAAATATTTAATAATGAATAAAAAATGAAAAGCTATGAAAAAAGCCGATTACAATGACAAGAGTTTGGTAGTAGATATACTTACCAAATCATTTGACACAAATCAAAGTGTTAATTACATCGTAAAACAAGATAACAACAGAGTACAACGAGTGAGTGCGCTAATGGATTATTCCTTTGAAGTTTGTTATTCATTTGGGGACGTGTTTTTATCAGACGATAAAAAAGCATGTGCGTTAGTAACGTATCCTGATAAGAAAAAAACCAGCCTTAAATCTATATTGCTGGACGTTAAATTGATCTTTTCAGCAGTAGGGTTAAAGAATATTAAAAAGACACTTGCAAGGGAATCCATTATAAACAAAATACAGCCCAAAGAGCTAAAATATTATTTATGGTTTATTGGTGTTAATCCTGAATACCAAAATGAAGGCATTGGAAGTGTTCTCCTAAATGAAATTATAGAAGATAGTGAAGATAAGAAAAGGCCGATTTATCTGGAAACCTCCACATTGAAAAATTTACCGTGGTATCAGAAGTTTGGATTCCAAATATATCATGAACTGGATTTAAGCTATAAGTTATTTTTTCTAAAAAGGGAATTGAATAAAAAGCAAATCTAATGTTGGTATTTGGAACTCAAATGCACATTGTCACATTCATTTTTGTGAGCATAGAAATCGTAATTTTTTTCTATCTGGTGATCTATCGTTTAGCCAGACCTGATGATAAAATCGCGTTTCTTAATATAATCCTGATTTTCTTATTAATCACCTATAATATTACTGGCGGCTTATTACCTGATCCCAAACTGCCCGGTTCATTTTTCATTCAGGAAGCAATTGCGTATGCAACAGGCTTTATCACCCCATGTTATTTTCCTTATTACGTTTATAAAGCTTTTGGGTTAAAAAAAATGAAATTTCATGCCTACAAGGGGGTTTATCTATTCTTAATATTACCATACCTTCTATTTGTAATCGTATTTGCCGCATCGAATAATTTGAAGGTTGCACAGAACCTGCTTGTACTCCCTGTAGTATATGCTTTATGGGTTATTTTTTCTCTTTTTAAAGCTATTCGCTATAAATATAAAAATAACTTTAGCAGTAAAGAATCTAAAGAAGAAGTAACCGTTTTGTTTTTTAGTCTAACACCTTGGGTTGGCTTACCTGTTATAACCTACCTTAGTCTGAGCCAGGCTATAGAAGCTTCAATTACTAATGTCGGTTTTTTGCTTTTATTGGGGTTACAGGTAAACAGGCATATAAAGCAAATGAGGTTAGAACATCAAAAGCTAATCGATTCTGAAAGACATCTTTTGAACTGGAATACAAACCTTCAAGATGAAGTAAATAGGCGAACCAAAGAATTAGAAAAAATGAGCGAGCAAAAGACTAATAATTTTATTAACCTGGTTCACGAAACCAAAACACCGCTAACCTTGGTAAACAACTATTTGGAGGAGTATATAAATAAATACGGCTCTGCCGAAGAATTGGATATTATTAAGGATGGAGTTAGTAAGCTTACAAAGGATATAATTAGCCTATTTGACATAGAAAGATTTGACAAAGGAATTGATGTATATGAGCATGATCAAATATCAAATTTCAGTACCATCTTAAAAAACAGTCTAACGCTATTTGAATACTATTGTCAAAAACAATTTATCACTTGTAATAAAAATATCGAGGAAAATATTTTTATAAAAGCAGATCCAAATGCTATTGATAGGATTGTTAATAATTTAATTGAAAATGCTATCAAATTTTCTAATGCCGATGGTGAAATTGAAATAACATTAAAAAAGTTCGAGGATAAAATTCATTTTTCCGTTAAGGATACAGGAATTGGCATACCACCTGAACGTCAAAAGAAAGTCTTTGAGCCTTATTATCAAATAAGTCATAAAAAAACAAGCCTACAAGGTATGGGGCTTGGTCTGCCGATTGTAAAAAAAGTAACAGATAGCCTTAGCGGTGAAATTCATATTTTGAGTGACCCTGCTAAAATGCCAGGAACAACAATAACTATCGTTTTAAACCTGTATAGTTTAAAGGAAAATGACATTCCCGTGAGTACTTCAAAAGAATCCAAATCGTTTTTATTGGATTTTGAAAATATTGAAGTTGCCGATACACCTTATCTCCAGGACAAACAATCCATTCTGCTCGTGGAAGACAACAAGGCGATGGTTAATTTTCTTCTTAAAAAACTTAGTTATACATACAATGTTTTCTGTGCATTGAATGGAGTTGAAGCACTAAAAAAACTACATAAGTTGCCTGTGATCCCTGATTTAATTCTTTCAGACATTATGATGGATAAAATGGATGGTTTTGCTTTTGCCAAGGCAATATCTGAACAAGATGCTTACAGCCATGTCCCAATCATATTCCTAACTGCAAAATATACACCTATGGACAAGCTGCAAGGACTAAAATTGGGAGCCATAGATTTTATTTCAAAACCTTTCTCTTTTGAAGAATTAAGCCATAAGATTGAAACTGTGCTCAACAACATTGTTAAACAGAAAAAGGCCATTTTGAATTCAACCATTTCGAACCTCAAAACTTTAAGAAACGCAAAAACTGACAGCATACCCACTGACCCCTCTAAGTTTGACCAAAACTGCAAGCTGTTTAACCTCACGAATCGGGAAATTGAAATCGCCAAATTAATTGCCAAGGGTTTCCAATACAAGACGATAGCAAAAAACCTCTTTATTTCTGATAAAACAGTAACCAAACATATACAGAACGTTTTTGAAAAGGCCGGGGTGAGCAATAAAGTGGAGTTAATCAATAGGCTCTTACAGTAGTCTGAAAAATGGAAACGTAATAGATTAATATACTGCTAATTGCGTACGTAAATAGTAGAAATTACGTATGGTTTTACACCGTTTTTGACCTGAAATTTGCATATGAAATGTGCTCACCATGCTCACCATATTTAATTGACAGGTTATGTGCGGAGGATATACTTTGGAGTGGCTGGATACCCTAATTACCGTTTCGCTTAATCCGGTGAAAACTGATTTTAATGCAATCCAGCCTGTGAATTCGATACAATTGAAATCGAAGATTGAGGAAGAAAAGGATAAAATTAAAACCTTCCTTAAAGGCATGGTTTTTAGCTTGGGGGATGAAAAGAAGATTGAATTACTGATTAAACAATATCATTCAGGTTTGATAATTCTGCTTGATCAGGCTCTTGAAAATCATGTCAAATGCCCGGCCAAAATCACAGAATTAAAACAACTAACTAATGATCTAATCGCTTGTGTTGACGAACTGTTATCTTTTATAGAGGTTCGTTTTTTAGATTATTTAAGCTTGAATGAACGTATTCCAGCAACTTACCTTTTGGTAACAAAAAAGGATTTAACTCAAAGACTGGATAAGCTGAAAGCAAATTTTAAAACGAAGGCGCCAGATATTGGGATTGTTGATATTGTATTGAATGACTTATATGCTTTTATAGGTTGTCCAAGGGATGAACATTCATTTATTTTCAGAGAGCTATTTTATATCAAAGAAATATGCAAGGAGCTTGAACATTTGGATATTACAAAATGCGAAAGGAATACTTACACTTGCTTAGACGAATTGCTTATTTATATGAATTTTAATAGCAAATCCTACGTAGATAATTTAACGCAACGGCTTGCAGAAAAGATAAATAGCTGTGAAAGTATTTCAGACAAAATGGAAATCTTACTGTTTCACTTTAAAGAATTTAGGCAAAAGCACCGTAAGCCGGGAATTATTTTCAATTCTACGTATAGCGATCTAAACGTAGATATCAGTAACTGGTTTACTCAAGAAATATTTTATCTGGAGAAAAAATTACACTACGCCATTGTTCCGTTAAAAGGACATTCAGAAAAACCAATAAATAAAAGTAGTGATGTACCGAAAGTATTATGTATTCTCTCAGTAGATCAAATGGCAATCGTACTGCGTTCTGTTGACGATTTGAAAATCCTTATGGCCCGTTCTTTAAATGCTGTCTTTAAAAATATAGTCCCGTACTTATCTACTCCCTATCAGGAAAATATATCTTACGATAGTATGCGTAGTAAATCCTATTCTATCGAAACGAGAGATAAGGAAATCGTCATACAAACGTTAGAACAGATGATAAAGAAAATCATGGAATATTAACAGCTATATTTTTCTGCGTGATAGAAATTTTAGCGAAATTTATATTGCTCATTAAAATTTAATATTATGAAAAAGGTATTGGTGATTTTATTATCGGGTTCTTTAATGGCTGGTTGTGGCTCTAAACAATTAGATAAGGAAACAAGTATGGAAGTTATTAAAAAGAACGTTGGCTACCCGTTGGTTTTGGATCATGATATTTATTGCAGTGACCCCGAACATGCCCGCAAGCTACAGGCTGCTGGACTGGAGAAGGATGGTTTAATAACCGTACTACAAACGCATAAACTAAGTGATGCAGGCAAGCCTTTAATACAATTTACCTCCAAAGCACAGCCTTACTTATTAGCAACCTCGGCAAAAGACAAAACGCTTGGGATACAAAAGGTAAAAGTGGCTGATGAAGATATTGCTGAAATACTTTCTATACAGGATGATGAAAGCACTAAAACTAAACTTGTCGAATACACTACGACTTATAAAAATGTTAGTCCATTTGCAGCTTTAGTTAATCAAGATTTTACAACACTTAAAAAGCATAAAGCTTACCTGTCATTACATGATGGTAGCTGGCAAATTGAAAACCGTATAGGAAATTAATAAATCTTTGCGTCCGGTCGAGTTGATGAATGGAGTGGAAGCATGAAACGACATGAAGAAATGAGACGGGACGCCATTGGCAACAGCTTACCGGCTGCAAGCCTTTTGAATTTTCATAATAATGCTATTGCAGCGGGTATGCTGTAACTTAATATTTCTTGAAAGCATAGATAACGGCTATTATCAATAGCGTGAGGGATAACAGCGGATAGCCCACAGCCACGAAGTTAAGTGGCGAGGACTTGAAGCGGATAGCCCGGCCTGCAAGGACACGCCCACGAATCTTATACATCGCTCATTCATTAAGCTCCGATCACCGGGGCTTTTTTTATTTTTTTTCAAAATTTTTCTTCCTGATTATCAGCATGGTACATAGGGTGCAACGTGGGGTACAAAAAAAGTTGGACTTGATAAGGGGTATCTGGTGACCGTTTCTTTGTGTAGAAATTGTAAGCAACTCGGTTCTTTTTGCAACACATGAAAGCCGGATTGATTTAGTGAAAACGAAAAAAGCGAAACATATGTTTACAAACATCTCCTGGACGACCTACATAACTTTTGTAGCCCTCCTCTTAACCGTATGGTATCTCATTATTGGATTGAGATTTTATCTAAACGACCTGCAAGTCCTTCTGTCAGGTAAAAGAAAGCCAACCCCTCAGATTGCCGGTAATGAGTTCAGGTCTTTCCAACATGATGAAATAATAAGCCATGAAACGGAAACCAACGCTACACTGAGCAAAGAGCAGACTGATGATCTCTTTGAAAAAGTGGAAACTCTCTCTGTAAAACTTAAAGATGCCGTTTCAGATGCTTCTGCAAAAGGTTACAATAAAGAAGAATTTTCCTTTTTACTGCAACTAACGCTGAAAGAATATCCTGAACTAAAAGGCAGTCCCTTTCAGGTTCCTATCAATAACCTCATCGCATCCGAATGTGAAAAAGAAGGCTTCATCCACCTCAGTGCTGTAGAGCTGGAGATGTTGTGGGTAGAGGTGTAGTTATGAAGCCGCCCTCCTTCCTCTCCGCCGCATGGCGGAGAGGTCAAGGAAGGGTATTGTTCAAATCAACAGTGTTCAACTTTTAAATCGTGTGATATGAAAATGTGTAATGGAAAGTTTAAGAGTTTCTCCCGCAAGGCTGGATTAACCATCATGGTAACGATCTTCTTTGTTGCCATGCACATCGCCGCATTCTCCCAGGACGGAAATGCGGGGATAAATGAAGCCAACACGAAAGTGCGTGGCTATTTCGATTCAGGTACAAACCTGATGTACGCTGTAGGCGCATTGCTCGGGCTGATCGGTGCGGTGAAAGTTTACCAGAAATGGAATGCCGGTGATCCCGACACAGGAAAGGTTGCCGCCGCCTGGTTTGGCAGTTGCGTTTTCCTTGTGATCGTAGCTACTGTTATCAAATCCTTCTTCGGCGTTTAACATCCTCATCAAAGCAGACATTATGCAAGCGGTACTGATTGAAAAACTTCACGGGTATATCATCCATAACAATTTGGATCTGCTCATTTCACTTCAGCAAGAAGGGAAAGTAAGCAGCTACCTACAGGAAAAAGTGGCTACAGCAGACGAATTGCTTAGCCAGTTGCAATCCCTGAATACGCCGCCTTACATCATCGAGGAACAATGCCTTGAATTTCTTACAAAGGATTTGCGGCCTTCAAAGTTTAACTACCTCCTTACTGCTTTAGAAGAAGATTTTGAAACGGACTATCAACGCTTTAAAGAAAGCGGCATACTCACCTATGAAGTCATTAACCTGATCGAAGCCTGTACCCCTGTTTTTGAAACATTGGGGTTTGCTTCTGCCAATGAGGATGATAGGCATCTGCGTTATGCGATCACCGGTGCAATCAAAGAATATTTAGATAAGCAGTGAAGAATGAAATGTGCAGGGTATGGCTTACAATCAACTACAAAAGCTCAATGATAATATAGCGGCTATCCGTATTGCACTTTCATGGGATAAAGACAAAGCCCTTGATGAAGCAGAGGTAGCGGCCTTACAGAAATATGCAGGTTTTGGCGGTATCAAATCTATCCTGTTCCCTAATGCAGATAAAGAAGAATGGGTCAAACTCCATGCAACGAATGACGACCTGCGGCTGTACCCCAAAATGATGGAACTGCACAAATTGTTGCAGGAACATCTTACCGAACAGCAATACAAGGAAACCATACAATCCATCAAGAACAGTGTACTTACCGCGTTCTATACGCCGCAGATTGTTCCACAGACTTTATACAAGGCATTAAACGAACGTGGCATACACCCTGAACGGTTGTATGAGCCGAGCAGTGGTGCAGGCGTATTCATCAGTGAAGCCGCAAAGGTATTCCCATCATTAAAAGAAGTTACGGCTGTAGAAAAGGATATGCTTACAGGGCGTGTACTGGCTGCATTAAGCAGTGCATTACCTGTTCCTGCCAAAGTACATATCACCGGTTTTGAAGATACGCCGACCAATGATAACGGAAAGTATGACCTGATCGTAAGCAATATCCCGTTCGGCAATTTCACTGTATATGATGAAGCCTTTCCCGACAAGGCTATTTCCGGTAAAATCCACAACTATTTTTTTGCCAAAGGGCTGGATAAAATCAGTAACGGCGGTGTGCTGGCATTCCTTACCACAGACGGATTTTTAAATAACCCTTCCAATCAGTCAGCCAGGGGATACCTGTTCAATAAAGCAGACTTTATCAGCCTTTCGGTGATGCCTGATAACCTGATGAAAGATACAGGTAACACAGAAGCTCCAAGCCACCTGCTCATTGTACAGAAGAACGATCAGAAGCAATTACTATCAGCAGAAGAACAACTGCTTATTACAATCATTGAACAGCAAAATGAATTTGGAAATTACCAACTGAATCAATACATCCACCGCCATCCTGAGATCATTAATGGCGATGAAATCAAAGCAGGCAAGAACCAATACGGAAGTGCCAATCAAAGTGTATGGCAGCATGGCGATATAAACGTCATAGCTGAAAATCTTTCCGTTACTATTCAGGCCGGATTGCAGGAACGTTTTAATAAGCAGTTATTCCAGCAAGGACAAGCTGCGATAATAGTGGAACCGCAAACAATAGGAAAATTACTGACCCTTCTTCCTATGCCTGAAAACAAAGCAGAAAGGGTAAATGTGCAGTTGGGATTGTTTGACAGTACACCTGCTGAAAATATCAACCGGGCGATGGCTTATGTCAACCCACTGGATGAAACCGTTGTGCAGAAGCAGACGGCAAGGATCATCAGTATGGTGAGAACCACCGACAAACCGGAACATGAAACCATCGTGCTGGTTACTGCAAAGGCTACCGCATTCAAACAATACGTTTATAAAATGTACTCCAATGCAGAAGAAATTACTTTTTCTGCGAATTGGAAAAACGGCGGCGCCCTTGTCCATGAATTGCAGGGACTTTCAAGGCAACTGCAACAATACGATCATCATTATACTTATGAAGGTGATAAGGTACTGGAAGCAGCTTTCGGACTGGAACGTAATGAGCCAGGCATTTTTACCGACCTCAAGCCTTATTACAAGGAAGGGACATTGGTTATCCATAATGGAATCATCGGCAGCATTGAAACCCCAGATGCGGAATACAAGCAAGCTGCTTTCCGTCCGCTTCTTACAGGACAACAGGAAAGAGGATTCTATGAGCAGTACATTATTATCCGCGATACTTACCTGGAACTGGCCGCAAAGGAAATATCGGGCAATGAGGAATATGCGGGGCTTCGAGCAACATTGAACCAGCACTATGAACAGTTTGTATCGCAATACGGCCCGCTTAACTATCCTGTTAACCGTAAGCTGATCACCAACGATACCGCTTTTGGTTTTACTGTACTTACGTCATTGGAACGCAAGGAAGGAGAACGCTATGTAAAAGCAGACATTGTTTTACAATCGTTAATCCAAAAGCAGGAACAGTTCAGGACAGACGACCCTGTTGAAGCCCTTGCCCGTTCCTTAAATGAAAAAGGGAAAGTAAGCCTTGATTTTATTGAGGCGGCAACAGGATTATCTGAGTCGGAAATTATCAGTAAACTGGATAGCCATATTTACCTCAACCCACAAAGCAGGGAATGGGAAACGGTTGATCAGTATCTCTCCGGCAATGTTGTTGCCAAATTAGCGGTTGCCAAACAACAGGCTGATCTGCATCCCGGCGATGCACAGTTACAAAGAAGCAAAGAAGCTATCGGCAAATTACAGCCGGAGAAAATTCCCTTTGAACTGCTGGACTTTAACCTCGGTGAACGCTGGATACCTAACAGCTATTATGACCGCTATGCAAGCAAGCTTTTTGAGCTAAATACGAGCATCAATTATTTTCAGTCGTTAGACACATTCAAGGTAAACGCATCAGGTTACAATGCAAAGATCACACAGGAATATGCGGTAACGCCTAAAAGCGGCAGGATCACCTATGGCACAACCATTTTGGAACATGCACTGGAAAACACTACTCCCTTTTTTACCTATGAAGTAAAAGTTGGTGATGACAAGACCATACGCCTGCCGGATAATGATGCCATACAACTTGCCCATCAAAAAATCGAATCCATACGCAACGGCTTTATCACCTGGTTGCAGGAGTTGCCCGATGCCGATAAAAAGCATCTTGAAAAGTTATACAACGATACATTCAACTGTTATGTACTCCGGGAATACAATGGCGATCACCTGACATTCCCCGGCTTGGAACGAAAAAATTTAGGCATAGCCGACCTGTACAGCTCACAAAAAAATGCGGCATGGCGTGTTATTCAAAACCGGGGTGCATTGATAGACCATGAGGTAGGCTTGGGCAAAACGCTGACCATGATCGTTGCGGCAAGCGAAATGAAAAGGCTGGGCATCGTGCATAAGCCCATGATACTGGCATTGAAATCGAATATCAACCAGATCACCGAGACCTATAAGAAAGCCTATCCACATGCCCGCATTCTTGCACCGGGCGAAAATGATTTTACGCCTGCCAAACGGATGCGGCTGTTCCATGAGATCAAAAACAATAATTGGGACTGCATCATCCTAACACATGACCAGTTCGGGAAAATACCGCAGTCACCGGAAATACAAAGGGAGATATTTCAGAATGAACTGGATAATGTAGAACGTGATCTGGAAACGCTAAAAGATTTGGGCGGCGACGTTTCTAAAAAGATGCTCAAAGGGCTGGAGATCCGTAAGAACAACCTGCAGGGCAAACTCAAAACGCTCCTTACGGACATAGAACAAAAGAAAGATGCAGGCATCAACTTCAAAGAATTAGGTGTTGACCACCTCTTTATTGATGAAGCACACAAATTCAAGAACCTCACCTTCACCACACGCCATGACCGTGTTGCGGGAATAGGCAATATGGAGGGCAGCCAGAAAGCACTCAACATGCTTTTTGCTGTACGCACTTTACAGGAAAAATTCAATGCGGACCTATGTGTCACCTTTTTATCAGGCACTCCCATTTCCAACAGCCTGACAGAAATGTACCTGCTGTTCAAATATCTCCGTCCCAAAGAAATGGAGCGGCAGCATATTGAAAATTTTGATGGCTGGGCTGCGGTATTCGCAAGGAAAAGCACCGACTTTGAATTTTCTGTTACCAATGAGATTATCGCAAAAGAACGTTTCAGGCATTTTATTAAAGTGCCTGAACTGGCACTGTTCTATAATGAAATAACCGATTACAAAACAGCCAAACATATACAGCTTGACAAGCCCGCACTGGATGAAACGCTGGTGAACATCAAGCCGACACCGGAGCAAACCGAATTTATTCAAAAGCTTATGCAGTTTGCCAAAACCGGGGATGGCAGGCTAATAGGGCGTGCCCCGCTGACCCGTGAGGAAGATAAAGGCAGGATGCTGATCGCCACCAACTACGCAAAGAAAATGGCTGCTGACCTGCGTCTTATTGATAGCCGCACGTATGATGACCATCCTGAAAACAAAGTAAGCACCTGTGCCCGTAAAGTGGCAGAACTCTATTTTCAAAGCCAGCTCCACAGGGGAACGCAGATCATCTTCAGTGATATTGGTACGCCTAAACCAAACGAGTTTAATATCTACGATGCTCTGAAGGAAAAACTGACAAGGGACTTCAATATCCCTGCCGGTGAGATCACTTTTATCCATGACTGGACTGATAAGAAAAAGCCGGAACTGTTCAGGAAAATGAACAACGGGCAGATCAGGATTCTGATTGGCAGCACGGAAAAAGCAGGCACTGGTTTAAACGTGCAGCAAAGGGTAATCGCCATGCACCACATGGATATACCCTGGAAACCTGCTGAACTGGAACAACGCAATGGACGTGGTGCAAGGCAGGGAAACCTTATTGCGAAGGAACACTATGATAACAAGGTGCAGAATTTCATTTATGCAGTTGAGCAGTCTTTGGACAATTACAAGTTCAACCTACTGAAGAATAAGCAAACATTCATCAGCCAGATGAAGAACTGTGAGCTGAACATCCGCACGATTGACGAAGGGGCTATTGATGAAAAAACAGGGATGAACTTTTCCGAATACATTGCTATCCTTTCCGGTGATACATCGCTGCTGGAAAAATCAAAACTGGAAAAAAAAGTAGCAGTGTTAGAAAGCCTGAAAACAGCACACTTCAGGGAAGTATCACGCTCCAAATATCAGCTCGATAATCTCCAGCATGAGAAAGAAAGTACGGTGCAGACGCTCGGCAAATTATCCAAAGATGAAAAATTTTATAAAGGGAAGCTGCAATATGAAAAAGACGGCACAAAAGCCAATCCTGTACAGTTAACGGGGTTGACGACCGCTGATCCTGAAATCATTGGCAAGCATCTGATCAAACTTTACCAGCACTGGAAACCAGCGGATGAACCAAAGGTCGGAACCCTGTATGGCTTTGATCTGTGCATCCGGCAGCAACAGGAAGCGTATGAAGAAAACGGAATATTTAAGCATAGATATTATAACACGCTGTACGCCGTCAATCCGAAAACAGACATCAAGTACACTTACAATCAGGGGCACCCCAACACAGATAACGCAAAGCTTGCAGCACGTTATTTCCTCAATGCGATTGACCGGGTCGAACCTTTAAAGGAGAAATACCAAAAGACATTAAAGGAACTGGAAACAAACATCCCGATGGTTGCTGCATTCGTGAATAAACCTTTTGAAAAGGAAAAGGAACTGCTGCAAATGAAAAGCGAACTGGCAAACCTGGAAAGGAAGATTGCTATCAAGATACAGGAAAACCAAATGAAGCAGAACGGCCTGTTTGATGAAAAGCCTGCTGAACAAAAAGAGCAACAGGCCAATCAGGTTGCCGATATACCGGTGATACAAATGAACCCGAAAGTGACTACTCCCTTGCAGGTGGCAATGGCAAAGGTCAACGGTACGGTAGTCAACGGTGCAAATCAGCACCATGTTAACGATGAACAGGCTGCACAACGGAACAGGCGAAGCAACAGGTTAAGACTTTAAAAGAAAATATTATGAGCAACAGTGTATATCCAATCAATAAAGGCATTAATAAAAGTATTGAGTTCAAAGGGCTGAAAGCACAGTATATCTGGTATTTCGGGGGTGGTGTCATTGCACTGCTGATCCTATTTGCCATCATGTATATCATCGGCATCAATTCATTTATCTGCATTGGTATCATACTCATTGCCGGAACTGTGCTGGTGGTTAAGCTGTACGCACTGAGCAATACTTACGGCGAATATGGTATGATGAAGACCATAGCAAAACGCAGCGTACCGAAAGTCATTAAATCAAAAAGCAGGGCTGTATTCTGTACTCCTCATCCTGCAAATACAAACATGAAATAAATCTGATATTATGGAAAGGCAATTACCATCATTAACAATACACGGTACTTCATTCACGGTTGATATAATGAAGGAAGCATTAATTGAGGCAGAGAACTCCAATAACATTATCCCTTTTAAGGAAATGTTGTACAAGGGAGATCATTACGCTTTCAGCTATGACCTGAATGAGAAGAATTTGCCTGGCATCATATCATCAGCATTTGAAGATGTTCAGGTTCCGGCAATGGTTAAACTCGATCCTGAAGGAATGGCTTTGAAGTACAAAAAGAACATCGATGAGATAAAAGAGAAAACGGATTTTGAAATCATAATTGATCAGGACTTGTACAAGCGGCGTCTGAGCGGACATCTTCCCGTTATAGAAATCATGAACCATCCTTTCTATGTAGATGTGCGGATGGATTCACTCAGGCCGAAAGATGATTTTACCACATTGGGCATTAGATATTCGGAGATAGACGACTATATACATCCTGATGATCAGTGTTACTGGATACCATACCATCCAGCTTCTCATACGGTGAAAAAAATTGATCCCGAAAAAATTACAGCAATCCCAAAGGATGTTTTTCTAATTGAAATTCCCACACTTGAAAAACTCGACCCTGTTGGCTATGCCCGCCATCATGGTTTTGACATAGAGCAAATAGTTATGGCTAATCTTATTGAGAAAAATATGGTGGCAAAAATAATCGACTGGAAAGAAACAGGGCTTCAGCAAATTATTGAAAAGAACCTGTCGAAAAAGCAAAGCAAAGATGTAAAGAATAAAATAGGCAACCAGCCTAAAAAAGCCATCAGGCGAAGCCGTGGCAATAAGATGTAAGAACATATCAGTAACAAGGTAAAAAAGTGAACATGGAAAAGCAGTTGGATGATATTTTACCAATATTGGGCGTAGAACATGATTGTATCCTTTCCAAACAAGGGGATATAACGTTAGTCTTTAAGGCAGAGCTGCCAGAGATATTTACGCTGTCGGATCAGGAATACGAAGCCTTTCACCAGGCATGGGTAAAAGCGATCAAGATTTTACCAAAGATGTCCATATTCCATAAGCAGGACTGGTTTATTGACAGCAAATACTCGCCGGATTTTACAAAAGAAGATACGACCTTCTTAACGCTTAGCAGTGAACGTTTCTTTAATGAACGTCCTTTTTTAGACCATAGCTGTTATATATTACTTACAAAGAAACCTGCGGGAAGGAAACCTGCCACCTCTTTATTTTCCAACCTGCTCCGCAGGTCTATCGTGCCTGAACAAACATTGAAGCCTCAACTACTACAGGATTTTTTGGATAGTGCCGGGCAGTTTAAACGGATACTTGAAGACAGCGGCTTTGTGCAACTTACCCGCCTCAAAAATGATGAACTGCAAAGCCAGAGCCGTAAGATGGGATTGATAGAACGCTATTGCTACCTCTCTGAAAAGAACGATGAGCTGCTGTTGAAGGACATTGCCTTTCAGGAGGGCTTACAAATCGGCAGCCAGCATAGCCAACTTTATACATTGGGTGATGCAGCAGATCTTCCCGCTTTGTGTGGTTCACGGATCAACTTTGACAGGTACTCCACAGACAAAACAAAATTCAGCATCGGCTTTGCTTCTACGCTTGGGCAACTGCTTCCTTGCAATCATATCTATAATCAATACATATTTATTGAGGACACGCAGAAAACCATGCAAAAGCTGGAGAGCAAGCGTTTAAGGCTGCAATCCCTGTCTGCCTACTCCCGTGAAAACACCATTGCAAGGGATGCTACCAATGATTTCCTCAATGAAGCGATTAGCCAGCAACGCCTTCCAGTAAAGGCACACTTTAATGTACAGGTATGGACTTCCAATAAAGAAGAACTGAAAGACCTTAAAAACCTCGTGTCTTCTGCATTGGCACAAATGGATGCGGTAGCAAAACAGGAAACACTCGGTGCCGCACAGATATTCTGGGCAGGTATCCCCGGCAACGAAGCCGATTTTCCTATGAATGATACGTTTGATACGTTCGCAGAACAGGCAAGCTGCTTCCTTAACCTCGAAACCAATTACCGTTCTTCTCTTAGCCCGGTCGGTATCAGGCTTGGCGACAGGCTTACAGGCAAGCCCGTTCATGTGGATATATCCGATGAGCCTATAAAAAAAGGCATCTGCACCAACCGCAACAAATTCATTCTTGGCCCATCGGGTAGCGGAAAATCCTTCTTCACCAATCACATGGTACGCTCTTACTATGAGCAAGGCACACATATCGTGCTGGTGGATGTAGGGCACAGTTACAAGGGATTATGCGATATGGTGAACGGGTATTACTTCACCTATGATGAAAAGAACCCTATCCGTTTCAATCCTTTCTATATCGGCGAAGGTGACAGCCTGGATACGGAGAAAAAGGAAAGCATCAAAACATTGCTGCTCGCATTGTGGAAAAAGGATAACGAAACTTTCAACCGTTCCGAATATGTAGCCTTGTCCAGTGCGTTGCAGCTTTACTATGAAAAACTGGAAAAGAATGATAACCTGTTTCCCTGCTTCAATACTTTCTATGATTTCCTTCGGGACGAATTTGTTGCCATCCTGACCAATGACAAGGTGAAGGAAAAGGATTTTGATGTAAACAATTTCCTGTATGTGCTTCGCCCGTATTACAATGGTGGTGAATTTGATTACCTGCTCAATGCTACAGAAAATCTGGAGTTGCTTACAGAACGTTTTATTGTGTTTGAACTTGACAACATCAAGGATCATCCAATCCTTTTCCCGGTAGTGACCATTATCATCATGGAGGTATTTATTTCAAAAATGCGGAAGCTGAAAGGCATCCGTAAAATGATCCTCATTGAAGAAGCTTGGAAGGCCATCGCCAAAGAAGGCATGGCAGAGTACATCAAATACCTGTTTAAAACCGTCCGCAAATTCTTTGGGGAAGCTATTGTAGTAACACAGGAAGTGGAAGACATCATCAGTTCTCCTGTGGTGAAGCAGGCTATCATCAATAATAGCGATTGCAAGATACTCTTAGACCAATCGAAGTACCAGAACAAGTTTGAACAGATACAGGAACTGCTCGGGCTGACGGAAAAGGAAAAGGCTTTGATCCTTTCGGTGAACAAAGCCAATGACCCTACCAAAAAATATAAAGAAGTATTTATCAGCCTCGGTGGTATGCTCTCCAAAGTGTACCGGACGGAAGTTTCCCCTGAAGAATATTTTGCCTATACCACAGAGGAAACCGAAAAAGTAAAAGTAACGCAGTACGCTAAAAAATACGGTGATGTACGGAAAGGCATTGCTGCATTGGTAGCCGATCTGAAAGCAGGTAAAAAGTAAGGACCAAAAAATATATGAGTTATGAAAAAGCTATTGATCATACTGGCATTTGTGGGATTAGGTACGATAGCACCCGTGCAGCACGCCCAGGCACAGATACCCATCGTGGATATTATCAAGGGTGCGATCAAAAAAGTCATCAAGGCGATTGACCTGCAAATCCAGCGGCAGCAAAATAAAGTGATCTGGCTGCAAAACGCACAGAAGACGCTGGAGAATACCATGTCCAAAACAAGGCTGGACGAGATAACGGATTGGGTGGATAAGCAAAAGACCTTGTACAAAGACTATTACGAAGAACTCAGAAAAGTAAAAGCCATCATTTCTTATTACCAACGCATAAAGGAAATGACTGAAAAGCAGGTGCATTTGGTGGGTGAGTATAAAAGGGCCTGGGCGCTGTTCCAACAGGACAAGCATTTTACTCCCGGTGAGCTTGCCTATATGAGCCGGGTGTATTCCGGCATACTGGATGAGAGCGTAAAGAATATTGACCAGATATACATGGTGGTTAATTCATTTCAAACACAAATGAGCGATGCCAAAAGACTGGAGCTGATTAATGCAGCAGCTAACCGCACCGATATAAATTACAATGACCTCAAAGCCTTCAACCAGCAGGGCATATTGCTTAGCCTGCAAAGGGCAAAAGCGCAGAATGATGTGGATGTCGTAAGGAAATTATATGGCCTTCAATAAATCAACCAATATGAAAAAGCAATTCATTGTCTTATTACTACTTGCCCTGTGCGCCACAGGCGTAAAGGCACAGACTTTCGCCGAATGGTTTCAGCAGGGATCAACACAAAAGAAATACCTGCTGCAACAGATAGCAGCATTGCAGGTGTATATCGGTTATGTTCAAAAAGGTTACTCTATTGCAAAAAAAGGATTGAATACTATCAGTGATATCAAGCATGGTGAGTTCAATCTGCATACCGACTATTTCAGCTCTTTAAAGACCGTTAATCCAACCGTCAGGAATTACGCAAAAGTTGCTGAGATCATTGCTATACAAGTCAGGATAGTGCAGGTGTATAAAGCCGCAGTAAAGCAGGTTAGCAAAAGCGGTGCTTTCAATGATAAGGAAATCAGTTACCTGAACGGTGTTTTTGACAGGCTGATAGATGACTGTACGAAAACCATAGATGAACTGATTGCGGTAACGACCAGCAACCAATTGGAAATGAAAGACGATGAACGACTGAAGCGTATTGATGCTCTATACAGCGATATGCAGGGCAAATACACTTTTGTCCAAGGCTTTTCCAATGAGGCAAAATTGCTGGCAGCTTCCCGCATCCGTGAACAAAATGATGTACGAACAAGCCGTGCGATCAACGGCATAAAATAAAATCTATGAAAAAGATAATCCTTCTTTTAATCATCCTTAGTGCGGGAATCAGTAACAAAGCAGCAGCACAGGCACAGGAAATAGAACAGCTAACACTCAATATAGAAAAGCTGGCACAGTTCAAACAGATATTGAGCGACCTGAAAAAAGGCTACCAGATCGTCAGTACAGGTTATTCCACCATCAAGGATTTGTCACAGGGTAATTTCAACCTGCATAAGACTTTCCTTGATGGCCTGATGACGGTTAGCCCGGCAGTCCGCAAATACCGTAAGGTGGCTGATATTATTAACGACCAGGTAATGATCGTAAAAGAATACAAGACTGCATTTAACAGGTACAAACAGGATGGCAATTTCAGTGCAGGTGAAATTGATTACCTGTCAAAAATCTATAACAACCTGTTCAAGCAAAGCCTGAATGACCTTGATGAGCTGACAATGGTGATGACCGACAGTAAGCTGCGGATGTCCGATGATGAGCGGCTCGAAGCAATCGACAGGATTCACGGCAACATGAATGACAAACTGCTTTTCCTCCGGCATTTTAATAACAATACAACAATACTGGCCGTGCAACGGGCAAGAGAAAGGAACGATGCGGTTACAATGAAAAAAATATATGGTGTAAACAATTAAAATCAATCAACATGGCAAAGTGGATAAGGGTTGCTATGATAGCAACAGTGGTAATGATCTTGCCGCAGTTTTCGCAGGCACAGGGCCTGGCAGATGAAATGAACAGCCTGCACGGTGTACTGGATCAGTTATATGATGAGATGATGCCCTTGTGCAGCAAGCTCATTGGTGTAGGGCAAGGTATCGCGGGGTTTGCAGCTACCTGGTATATCGCCTCCCGTGTATGGCGGCATATTGCTAATGCAGAGCCGATTGATTTTTATCCGTTATTCCGTCCTTTCGTAATAGGCTTTGCGGTAATGGTGTTTCCTTCTGTATTGGGCATCATCAATGGCGTAATGAAGCCAACCGTTACCGCGACCGCAGAAATGGTTAAGGATTCGGATAAGGCGATCACTGAGCTGCTCAAACAAAAAGAAGAAGCCATCAAGAAAACCGAAGCATGGCAAATGTATGTAGGGGAATCAGGCAGTGGCGACCGGGACAAATGGTATAAGTACACACACCCGGATGATCCCACAGGCAGTGATGAAGGGGTATTTGAAGGTATCGGCAATGACATCAAATTCGCTATGTCTAAAGCCTCTTACAATTTCCGCAATTCAGTTAAGGAATGGATGAGCGAAGTATTAAGGGTGCTGTATGAAGCGGCAGCACTTTGTATAAATACCCTGCGAACATTCAATTTAATTGTCCTTGCCATACTCGGGCCGCTGGTATTCGGGATAGCTGTCTTCGATGGGTTTCAACATACATTAACAGTATGGATAGCCCGCTATATCAATATTTTCTTATGGCTGCCCGTAGCGAATATTTTCGGCTCTATTATCGGCAAGATACAGGAGAAGATGCTTCAACTGGATATTAGCCAGGTTCAGACTTCAGGTGATACCTTCTTTAGTTCCACGGATGTTGCTTATCTCGTGTTTATGATCATCGGCATCATTGGGTATTTCACTGTCCCTTCAGTAGCGAACTATATCGTGAATGCAGGCGGTGGCGGTGCAATGGTGCAGAAAGTTACCAGCCTTTTCAGCAGCACATCCAGAGGTGCAGTTAATACCATGTCTTCAAGTGCAGGTATGGCAGCGGATGCTTTGGGCAATGCGGCAGAAAGGATGAGCAACAGTATGAGCAATTACGGTGCTAATTCAGGGTATTTCAATGAAGGCGGTTCCTCCGGCAAATCGAATTATATGCAGGATAAAATCTCCGGCAAATCTTAACCGCAGCCGCCTTATAAAAGGATAATTTTTTAACGCTAATGCTATCAGTCATGTTTAAAAAAATGCAAAATATAGATACTGCTTTTAAGCATATCCGCACGTTCACACTTGTTGTTGTTATCGGCTGCACGGTCATCTGTTGCTTTGCCGTGTATAAAAGTTTCAGGCTGGTATATGAGATGCAGAGTAAAGTATATATACTGGCCAACGGCAAAGCCCTTGAAGCTTATGCATCCGACCGCAAGGATAACATACCCGTTGAAGCAAAGGATCATGTCAAAAACTTTCATCAGTATTTTTTCTCGCTCGATCCGGATGATAAAGTCATTCAGGCAAATATTACCAAAGCCCTGTACCTCGCTGACGGTTCTGCAAAGCGTGAATATGATAACCTGAAAGAGAACGGTTACTATGCCAATGTGATCGCCGGTAATATCAGCCAGGAGATTAAAGTGGACAGCGTAGCTGTTGACATTAATGAATACCCTTACCATTTCCGGTGCTATGCTACGCAACATATCATCCGTACTACCAGCACAGTTGCCCGCAGCCTGATAACAGAAGGCTACCTGCGTAATGTAAGCCGCTCTGACAATAACCCGCACGGTTTCCTGATCGAACGCTGGACTACCATAGACAATAAGGATTTGAAAATTGAAAACCGCTAAGCCATGTTATCGCTATTCAAAAACAAAAGGAAAACACCATCTGCAGCAGGCAATGCAGCCCAGGACAGGATGGCAAAAAATATCGTTGTGTGGTGCATCAGGCAACAACAACGTTGGGCAGCATTTATGCAGGGGCGAATGGAACGGCTCTCCGGCAAGGGGAAATTAATTGCCCTGTTATTATTCTGTCTGATTGCTGGAAGCCTGAGTATTTATCTTATCGCCAGCAGCCTGATGGGTAAGCCTTCCGTTTCCATTACTGTATCACGAATCAAAACTCCATTGCATACAAATAGATCAGGGGATGAAAATATCAAATCTGCCATAGTTGTGTCAAAGCAGGAATATCAAAGGATAGAACGGTTCAGGCACTATATGGATAGCCTTGCCAGAAGCCCTTCCGGCAGGCCGCTTTACGACAGCATCCTGAAGCAGCGACCGGGATTGATGGATAGTGTTGCTTTTATCGAAAATTTATATCAGTCACAAACTAAATAACAAATATTATGGAACAGAAAACACATTCTCAGAAATTTCTGAGGCAACGCAAATTTTTCATGGTGATGCCACTATTGGTCTTGCCATTTATGACCCTGATGTTTTGGTCATTGGGCGGTGGAAAAATGGATCACGCAAATGCACAGGATGTAAAGAAAGGATTTAACATGCAATTGCCGGGGGCTAACCTGAAAGATGACAAACCACTGGATAAGCTAAGCTATTATGAGAAAGCTGCATCCGATTCGTTGAAACTTGAACAGCAGATAAAAAACGATCCCTATTATAAGATGCCGCTGGACACTGATACCATTACCAGCCATTTTATGGATACCTCCATGTCGGGTATCAAGTACAGTGGTTCAGGAAAGAGGGTGAATACAAAAACAGGTTCAGGCTATACAGATCCGAATGAAGCAAAAGTATATCGCAAGCTGGCGCAATTGAATGAGGCCATGAATAATGTGGCTATCCCACAAGCAAACATAGATGAAAACAATACTCCTAACCGTACAACCAATGCTTCGGTTAACAGCAGTGATGTGGACAGGCTGGAACAAATGATGAATGCCATGAATCAAAAAAACGGCGATGATCCCGAGATGCAGCAGCTAAACAGTATGCTTGAACGGATATTGGACATCCAGCATCCTGACCGTGTGCAGGAACAAATCAGGAAAGCATCTGAAACCAGGAAAGGCCAGGTTTTTGCCGTTTCAGCAAAAACCCAACCCAATCCTGTGTCTTTATTAGAAAACGGGGGGAGTAACTATATAAAGAGTGATACCGGCTTTTCTTTTCCTTCCCAAAATGGCTTCTTTTCCCTTGATGATGTTTTATCGGATGTAAGCCAAAATGCTATTGAGGCTGTAATCCATGAAACTCAAACTTTGGTAAATGGCTCTACCGTTAAATTAAGGCTTGTCAATGATATTTATATCAACGGCGTTCTGATACCTAAAAACAATTTCGTCTTTGGTACTACCCAGCTTAATGGGGAACGGTTAGGTATCAAGATCAGCAGCATCCGTTACCGCAATTCGCTGTTCCCTGTTGAGCTGCAAGTCTACGACATAGATGGGATGGATGGGATTTACATTCCTGGCGCAATCACCCGCGACGTTGCAAAGGAATCTGCCGATCGATCTATTCAGGGAATTGGATACACTTCTTTAGATCCATCCATCGGTGCACAGGCTGCCAGTGCAGGTATCGAAGCTGCTAAAACCCTGTTCAGTAAAAAAGTAAAACTCATCAAGGTAACTGTGAAAGCAGGATACCAGGTGTTGCTTCATGATGAAAAACAAAAACAGAATAACTAAACGAAAAAGAACATTAATTAATCATTTTAAAATTCCTACGAGTATGAAAAAGATATGTGCAGTAATGATAACAGGAATTGTTGCCTTACTAATAAGTGTGCAGGCATCCGCACAAATAGCGATGCCTATCATCAAAGATTCAGTGATTGCTCCTTATCGGCTTGCGGTCACTTACTATAAAACAACCAACCTTGTATTTCCCTATGCTATTAAAAGTGTTGACCGGGGAAGCAAAGACATCCTTGCCCAAAAAGCGAAAGGTGTTGAAAATGTGTTACAGGTGAAGGCAGGCAAATTAGGTTTTGATGAAACCAACCTGACAGTGATAACGGCAGATGGCAAGCTCTATTCCTATATACTGAATTATGTAGACAGTCCTTCCATCCTCAATATCAGCTTTGCTCATAAAATGGAATGGAACCCTGAGGCATTTTTCTCCCAAAGCGGGATCAATGAGGCCGAAGTTCAGGCCGATGCCGAAAAACTTGTTGCAGCCAGGAAGACTACAAGGGGTATCAAAGATAGATCGTATGGCATTGACTTCCGGCTGGATGGTATTTATATCAATAGTGAGATCATGTACTTCCGCATAAAAATAGCCAACGAGACAAATATCAATTATGATATTAGCCAACTCCGATTTTTTATCAGGGACCAGAAAAAATCAAAGCGTACTGCAACACAGGAAGTGGAGATCTACCCGCTGCATATATCCAATGATACCTTAGCCGTAACAGGGCATTCAGAACAGGTATTTGTTTTTGCCGTTCCCAAATTTACCATTCCTGATAAAAAATACCTGGCTATCCAGCTCATGGAAAAGGATGGGGGCAGGAACCTTGAACTTTCCCTGCACAATAAAACCATTGTAAAAGCAAAGCCGGTCAGATAACATTCTAACGCAGTAAACCGCAGCTTTATGAAAATCAGTTCAACCGATTATACAGATGTCCTGCATGAGATGATCAACCAGCGATGGGCAGGCAATGAATTTGTCGCTTTTCCTGATGATTCGGTTGCCTTGCAGAAAGAAGAACTTTTCTGTTTTGCAACCGCATACGAAGCGATGGAGTTCTGCTATGAAATGTCTACCGATGTGGATCGCTATGATTATCTGTCTTTAAGATCAGTGTGCCGTAGCATGAGCGAAGGGTTACAGGACAAAGAACTTCTTGTCGAAAAGAACGGATTGGCAGATGTAGGGCAAATGGTTACGCTGCATTATCAAAGGCTGGAAGAACAGCAATTAATTAATGATCAAAAACAAAATGTTATGAACCAGAAAAATTATGACTTCCTGAAAGACCAGGTAAAGTTTACTGGCTTCGGTGAGGGGCTGGAAAATGAGCTAAAGGAAAAACTGGAAAAGCAAACGCCGGATTTCCGGATCGCACACCAAACCAAATTCGGTAACGATGAGGTTTCGTCTGTATTGCATTTTAAAAAATCCGACCAAACGGATATGTATTTCTTCAACCGCTACGATGCCACCCTGAAGCCGGAAGGCTCAAAGGATGAAATGACACAGGCTTTTTATATCAATAAGGGCAATAACAATATTACGCTCAAAGAAGCCTTCAACCTTATGAATGGCCGTGCGATACATAAAGAGTTTGCAAAGCTGGAAAAAGTGGGTGAAGGCGAAAACACACGTTTCAAGCCGACAGATGAGAAATACACTGCCTGGATGAAACTGGATTTTAAAGAAGCCGATGAGCAGGGAAATTTCAAGCAGTTAAAGTACACCGAAAATTACGGCTATGATTTGAATGCGGCATTAGCAAAACATCCTATCAAGGAACTGGAAAATGAAAATGATAAGACAAAGCTGGTGGATTCCCTGCAAAAAGGAAACAGGCAATCCGTAACGTTCGTGCAGAATGGGAATGAACAAAAGCATTTTATCGAAGCCAATCCGCAGTTCAAAACCATTAATATCTATGACAGCAATATGCAACGCCTCAACAGTAAACAGGCACAGGATGAAAAACAGGGACAGGGTGAACAGAAATCAGCAAAACAAAATGCTAAGAACGAAAGCCAGGACACGGGTGATGCGGATGATAGCGATGCGATGCCAAAGGCATCGAACAAAAGAAGGAAGAAGCAAAGCAATTCTGTACACTAAGGAGAGGCAGTGCTGATATGGCTAACAGAGAATAGCCGTGGTGTGGAGAATGTGATGAGAGAACTATTATTTGTAAAAGCTAAATCATTAAAAGATGAAAAATATAGTAATACTGCTGACAGCCTTTATAACAGGTTTATCAGCTTGTAAAAAGGACAATATTGAAAAAGTACAGGTGCAGGAAACAGGTAAAACGTTTGCTGAAAAATCATCAAATATTGCAGGCCCGGAAAACCCGTTAAATGGTTACGATAGCGTTGGGTACTGGCATAACATTATTTTGGCTTATGTACAAAGCTGCAAGCCGGAAACTGATACACCGGATGTCGAAACATCTACTGGTTGTGTACTTAAATTTTATAGCGAACAATCATTGGAAATTCCTGTGTCTTTTTTCTCGACCGTAAAACAAACAGTGGATGACAGGGACAATGACTTCAGCAATGTTATTGCGAATTGCCCCTACACTGATCCAGTTAAAACGGCTTTAGATTCATTGATTAAAATAGTAAAAAGATTGTCTGATGACAGTAGTGGATATTACGTAATTAAAGACGTTATAATTGGCTTTGAAAACGGGATAATACAAGATATCAGGTTCAGCGAGAAAGACCGCCAGATCATCCTGAAAGCGGCATCAGTGGCAAGGTATTCCATCTATTACTGGATGAATATTAATCCTCCTCCTGTGGCAGCTTTTAAATTAAAGAACATCATTAAGTGGATTGCTGCTGTAACCAGTGATATAGGCGGCGCTATAGTTAGCGGCAATGCCGGGTACGCTGCTGATTGCAGTTCATATGCTTATGATCTTGTAACCTATAGTATGCCATAGTCAGCCAGATGGAACAGTTAAAGCCTTTATCGGATTTCTTTAATGCTATTGCGGGCGACCCCCGCATTAGCATTACCCATATTGGTGTTTATGCTGCCTTGCTGAAATACTGGAGTGAGCATCACTATGAAAATCCGGTGCAGGTTTTTAGTTACGAGATAATGCGGATCGCAAAAATTTCTGCAAGCACTACTTACCATAAAAGTATCAGGGATCTGAATAGTTATGGCTATATCAGGTATGAACCTTCATTCAAAAGAAACAAAGGCAGTAAGGTATATTTTAATGCAACTGAATAAATGAAAGCAATGAAATTAATAACATAGCACGAAGCCCGAACGGGCTTTGCTGTCAACATAAGGAGGTGTGAAATGGAAAAGTTGAGAGAGAATACCGACTTAAAAAATGATCGGTTAATATTGAAAACTTATGACGATTTAGAGAGAGAAAAAGAGAAAAAATTCGTAAATTTAATAGTTGAAATTATAGTAGCAATTACCTTAAAAGAATACTATGAAAAGGGCGATTAGATACCTACGCTTCAGTCAGTTGGGACAAAGTAACGGGTCAATAGAGAGACAGGAATTATACACAGATCAATGGATAAAGTTCAACAACATAGACCTTGTTGATACATTTATAGACCGGGGGAAAAGTGCACGTACTTTCGACCGTCCCGACTTCATCAAACTACAGGAATTTATTTCCCGGCATTATAAAGTTGTTGATTACCTGCTGGTGGATCAGCTTGACAGGTTTAGCCGTGATGCAGGTGAGGCCATGAGCATGGTTAAAAAACTACAGAGGAAATATAATATTCAGGTAGTAAGCGTAACCGAAGGGATAACGTTTGATTACGATACCCCGGGAAGTTTTTTCAGAGCTGGTTTGCAACTCTTACTTGCCGAAGAAGATAACATCAACAGAAGCATCAAAGTGAAGGGTGGTATTTACACTGCAAAGGCTAAGGAGGGCAGATTTGTTTTTAAGAATGCTCCATTCGGTTACAGAAAGGAAGGCGAAAGAAAGGATCGCCGCTTACTTGTGGATGAAACACAGGCAAAGATAGTTCGGTTCATATATGATGCCTATTTGCGTGATGTGCCGCTTTATAAGATCAAAGAGAAAGCCCATGAATTGGGGTTTTGCACAAAAGGCAATATGGCTGTCGAGAGGGTATTGTCAAATCCCGTATATGCGGGATTATTGCACGTAGATGCCTATAAAGAATATCCAGGTGGCCTGTTCCCTGCTATTCATGAACCTATCATTGATATGACCACCTGGCAAATGGTGCAAAGCAAAATGAAAAAGCCTGAAAAGGTGAGAGCGGTGCTGGATGATGAAATACCATTGAGAGGTGTTCTAAAGTGTCATTGCGGCAATCCACTTTCTGGTGCGCCGTCAAGGGGCAAGTCGGGGAAATACTTCTATTATTACAAATGCAGGTTTTCAAAGCACAATAACATCAGTGCTATAAAAGCGAATGATCAATTTTTAGGAGCATGTGAATTAATGAGTCTTTCTGAAAACAAAGTACAGGAAATCAGGAACGGCTGTAAATCTGCCATTCAGGTTGAAATGGAAGGCAACAGGAAAAAGATAGGTGAGAAAAAACAGCAACTTGCTGAAGTAGAGGAAAAGCTTTTTGCTGTGGAAGAAAAATGGATTAAAAACGAAATAAACCGTGATACCTATGACAGATGGTATTCCACTTATAACAGCAGTATTCTTACTTTTAAAGGAGCTATTGATCGTTTAAGCAAAGATCAAAGTGAAGCATTCGGAATCTTAAATAAGCACCTCAATCTGCTTACTGATATGCGATATGTATATACCAGTGCCGACACTATAAAGAAGAGAGAATTTGTGAGCATGGTGTTCGACAACAATTTATACTATCAGGATGGTATCTATCGAACACCTACTATGATGGATATGTTAAGCCATAACTCGCTGTTAATGAAGGAGAAAGGCTACCTGATTTATGAAAAAAAAAGGGATAATCTTGCGATTATCCCTTCTAGCGGAGAGACAGGGATTCGAACCCTGGGTACAGTTGCCCGTACAACGGTTTTCGAGACCGTCCCATTCAACCACTCTGGCATCTCTCCTTCAAAAATTGGCACAAATGTATCTCTTTCTGATTAACTCGCGATGTTTCAGTCAAATAATCAAACCGTTTAAACATTGTGGAATCCGTCAACTTCCAAACGTAAAGCATGCCAGATGGCTGCTAATCTGTGTATTTATTGCTGATGGCTGAGCGTTTCAAAAGCATTTGTCAATAAATAACGCGGTGTACCGAAATGTGAGCAAATAGGATCATTCTAAAAAAATACCTGCATTCAATTTCCCCTGGCAAACGAATCAGTTCATTCCTGCTACGGCCAAATCCTCGTTTTTAAATACTACAAAAGTGCCATCTCCCTTTTTTAATCTTACGCCGTTTAACCGGTACTGCTTTTCAGGAAAGGCTGTTTCCGTTAACTCAACGTCTACCAGATCTTCTGTGAGTACAAGCTGAGTATAAATAAACATGGCAATATCCTGGCGCAGTCCTCTTGCCGTATACTCTTTTTCATACAATAACGACTTGCTGCCAGCCGAATATACCCGTAAACGCACAGGACTCCTTTTTTTAACCACCGGTACCTGCGCTTGCATATGCTTTGCCTGCGATGTGCTTTGCTCATATTCCTGGGGACTTGAAATATATTTAAAGTTCACGATCAGCGTCTTTTCTTCGGGGTTAAAGAATCGCACCACGGTGCTGCTCAACGGCACCATCAATGCGAAGAACGCGGTTAAAATCAGTACAGACAGAAAGGGATGTGTTTTTTCATGGTCAGCAACGGCCAACTGGTTTTGCCTGATATCGTTTGCTGCGGTTCGTTTAAAGAATGCAAGCAGCTTTTCCTTACTGTATTGGGTAAGCGTAAATAACTGCAGTTTCGATGCGTCGTATTTTTTAGAAAAGGATGGCGCCCGCATACGCATGAACCGCTTAATGGCCCATGTTTTGCCAAGCCGGTAATAACAATCCTCACAGCCCAGCAGTGCAACTTTTTCGCTGCTGTTTTCCAGTATTTGCTGCACGTCTTTAGGCATTACACTGCCCAGGCAGGGCACTTTGTACTGCACAATGTTCAGCCCTTCCGGCAATTCAGGCACAGGAAAATAGCTGCAGCTAAAAAGCGTTATATCGGCTTTGCTTTGGGGGTGCAACGCAAGCTGCGGAAACTGCGGATGACTGATGGCATGTTCGGCACAGGAACCAATACAAATGGTGCATCCTACACATTTATCGGGCGATAATATCGCTTTCCTTTTCCCATCTTTTATGAGCATGTCAATGGCTTCATAAGGACAATCATAGGAGCAAAGATTACATGCATCGCATTTATCAAGATCAATATGAACCGGCGGCCTGTTTTTTCTTTTGAAAATAAAAGGTATGATGCACAGCAGCAGTCCGGAACCGGTTATAATGATCCAGTTTTGATTAACGCTGAACAGCTTCATCAGGTAATAGCCGAAATAATAATACCAGTCGAAGGTAGTATTTACGGGCAGGTTCGATGCCTGTGCAGGCGGATCGCTTTTTACCGGAAACAAAAGTGAAACAATACTCAAAGCGATAATGGTATAAACAACCAGTTTTTTAGGGGGAAATATCCTGGGCTTCGAGATCCGCAGCACATGTATCCATATAACAATAAGCGTTATCAGCGAAAACGCTATATGTCCGAACAAGGCCACCTTAAAAAATCCGCCCACTGCATTGAGGTCGTTCAATAAAAAGGCGCCTGCAATGGAAGGATCAAAGACAGGCAGGCCGGAGAACAGCCTGGCAGTAAGATAACCGGTGAGTTTTGCTTTTTGATCCCACACCAGTATGTATCCGGTTACGCCAATAAGAATAACGATCATGAAAGAAATAACGCCGCTGATCCAGGAAACCAGTCGTTTAAATTTAGACGTTATTAAAGTGTGCAGCAGGTGCAACAGTATAAAAATCACCAGCAGATCCGATGAATACCGGTGGATGCTTCTCATCCATCCATTAAAAATATTGGCAGACATTGCTTCTACCGAATCCCAGGCGTGACGTGGATTAATGTTGTAAAAAATGAAAATATAGATACCGGAAATACACGCTACCGCGAAAAGCAATACCGCTATACTTCCCAAATAATACAATGGGTTTAACCCGGTGGAAAATATCCGGCCCGGCCAGGATGAAAGTTGTTGAAACAACTGGTGTCCCCGGGTACGTTCTTTTATCGTATGCCGGGTATCGGCTGCTGTACTCATCCTGTTTTTTTTGATATAATAAAAGATTTTAAGAAAAGTCCGCTCACCAGGCTAATCATCAGCAACCCCGCCGAAGTAGATATAATAAAACTCCAGTCCATGGTATAGGTTTTTAAAAGGGGGTCGTATCCGAAGCAGCGCAAATAGAAGCCCTTAATGATCCCTGGTCTGGTTTTTTCGGCCATAGCTTCCATTACGGCCAGCTTTATGTCTTTTTTGGAAGGGTTTATCCCGTAGATGTATCTTGATATCTTTCCTTCCGGCGTTAGCACAATAAGGATGGAAGGATGGTTGAATTCTTTTGTTGCAGGGTCATAATCAAATTGGTAGTCGATGGATGAGAGGAACTGTTGTATGTTTTCAGCGGATGCGGAGATGGTTTTCCAGTTTATACCATCCATCTTCCACCTGTTTTCATAAGCTGCAAGATTCAATTGTCTGTCGCTGCTGTCAAAAGAAAAACTAACCATGGTAAAATCTTTTCCCAAACTGCCCAATTCGGTAATTGCCGTTTGAACGCCATTACTGATCACACCGCAAAGCGAATGGCACCTGGTGTATACAGGTGAAATGATCAGTGGCTTTTTACCCAGCATTGAAAACAATTCGAACCTGTTACCGGCTGCATCAAACACCTCAATATTGGCTGCTTTTTGTGCGAGAAATTTTTTTTCGTTGGGGAAGTTGAACCCGCTTAACAGGAGGCATGCCGGCAGTATCCATAAATGTACGTATTTCATATCGGCAAGGTTAATAATACCGGGGACTGGCCCCCGGTATCGGTCTTTAAACATCAGGGTTTTCTTCGGATATTTAGTTCACATTCCATGTTGCGGCAAGCCATTTCCAGTTTAGAAAAAAGAGCGCCAGGAATACAAGTAAAAATACAATGGTAAGTACAAGTGTGCCAGGTGCTTCAAATCCTTTATGCGGTTTGGTTTGTGGCGCCAGTGGTGAAATGGGGAGTTGCATATCCTGCGGGCCGTTTATCTTCGGCCCAAAAAAAACGGAGATCACTACAATCATAATCCATATCAGTGTCGACAGAAAAGCCAGGCTGCCGCCCAGCATCATCAGTGCCCAAAAAAAATCAACCGCGGGGTTAAAATTGTAGGTGAATGGTCCTCCCGAAAAAGTAGAATCCCAATGCCGCCGCGGAACGCCCATTTGTCCGAGTACGATCATTGAAACAGACAGCAGGGCAATACCCACAAAAAACATCCAGGGCTGCCATTTTGCCCATCCGAAACCAACGATTTTTCTTCTGAAAATGAGGGGGATCAGGTAATAGGTAATACCCATAAAAGTGAGTGTTGTGCCTATAACCACGGTTCCTTTAAAATGGCCGGGAATGGCTAAAGTATTGTGAACAATGATATTGGTTTGTTCCATGCCAAAGATCACTCCCGTTGTGCCTCCAATAAATCCAAAGCCAATGATGGCCAGAATGATGGAAGAAAAAGCCGGGTTGCCCCAGGGCGCTTTCGACAGCCATTGAAACAGGCCTTTATTGTACCCCCATTTGCGCTGGGCCAACTCGAATGACGAGGGTACTGCAAAAGCATGTATCATGGAAGCCAGTACAGCCAGGTACATGGCGTAGCTGGTGTTCCATACTTTCCAGGCACTGCTTACGCCGGGATCTGTTAACAGGTGATGGGCCGAAGCGAGGCAGATAAAAAGGATATAAAGTACAAAGGCTGTTCGTGAAACCCTTTCGTTAATGGAGGTGCCTCCTACCGATAAAAAAGATACCATGTACCATATAGATACCATGGCCGCCACATTAATTTGCTGTGAAGAATGTCCCAGTCCCCACCATATGAGTTTGTACATGCCGGGGTCAATATTATTGATAAGTCCGAGCGACCATAAAAAAGTAGGTATATAAATAAGTGCTCCGGAGGCTAAAGTAATAACTGCAATAATAGCTGCCGTTGTTAGCCCGTAGGTAAATAACGGCATGGTATCGCCGTATGCTTTTTCCCTCCTGGCGATCATGAGGTTGCCAAAAAATAATACAACTGCGAGCAGCGCGCCTACTGCAAAAAGGATAATGCCCAGGTAATACAGGGGGTGCGCTTTAAGGGGGGTATAGGAGGTAAGCATCACATCTGCCTTTCCCATCAGGATAATAATGTTAGACATTACCAGGCCTGCCACCATCAGAAAAAAAGCAATCCAGCCCAAACGGGGCGCACAAAACCGGGTATTGAGCACTACTGTTGAGCCAAAATATAAGCCGGCAATTTCAAAAAAGATGATCCAGAAAATAAGCGCGTTCAGTCCGTGAAAGGTTACCAGCCGGTAGTACCATTCGGCGCCCAGCAGGTGCACCGGCTGGTACCGGGTAAAAACCAGCAGCAAAGCGGCTGTTACGGCAAGCAATAATGAAATAACGGCAAATACAGCATTATAACGGATAAGCTTTTCCGATTGCAGGTCTACTTTAAACCCTGTTATATCACAAGTACGAAACATAGTATCAGGTTTTAGGGTTAGTTTTTTAATGTTTTGATGTAGGCGATCAGTTGTTCTATTTCTTCCTCTGTTACCGGAAATGCCGGCATAGGAGTGTTCTCGAAGCCAACTGTTATTTTTTGTTGCGGATTTTTAATGGATTCCCTTATGTATGCTTCGTCAACTTTAACGCTGGTTTTTTTACCATTAGCTATTACCTGCTCCTCTTTTCCAAACAAGCCGTTCCATGCCGGTGCAATCTGGCTGCTGCCATCGGTTTTATGGCAGGCGCCGCAGCCTTTCAATGTATATACCTGTTCGCCCCGCAAAGCCATTTCTGTTTCTGATAGTCGTTCATTCTTTACCTCCGGCCGCGGCTCGGGGGCTTTTTTGAGATTCTCGTAACCATATAATTTCAGGTCTTCCTCCTTTTCAATTACCACAATTTTCCCAATCATGGTATGGTGCCCGATGCCACAAAACTCATTACAGATCACCTTATATTCACCGGCTTCCGTTGGCTTGAATTCCAGTACATAATCATATCCGGGGTACACCTGGAAATTCATGTTCACCGGTTGTATGGAAAAGCCATGTACTACATCCCTGGATGAGATGTGCAGTTTGTACGACTGATCTTTTTGCAGGATCATAACGGGGCTCCATCTCCACATTTCACTCATCACAAATACATCGCTGTTCTGCTGCGGCCTTACTACAGGGATACCGTTATCTGCGCCAATCATATTTTGTTTGGTATATGCTTCACTGAGTTTTCCGAATTCGGCTGTGCTGGTGCGGTAAGTTATATTGGATGGATTTTGTTTGCCATATACATGCCACATGATCATCCATACGAATAGCATGATGCAAAGCAAAAGGGCGATGACCATCCACATTTTTTCGTCTTTGGAAACTTTTTTATCGTACCATCCTTCTGCGGGGCTGAATAAACTCATACGTATGGGTTTTGGTGAAGAAATTATTTGATAAGGGTTTCTTTTATCTCTTCCGGAATGGCCGGCAGGTTAGAAAGTTCCATTACTCCCCATAACAGGTAAAAGATAGCATAGATGGTTACGCCCAGGAAAAGCAGTAACATAAAATCATCCATGATCATTCTTCCAAATGGAACGCTTTCCTTTTCCTGTTGCTGACTGTTTTCCATTGTATTTTATTTTAACAGTGATTAACCATTGCTTATGGCAATAAAGCTAACGGTGATAAAGTGTAGGAAAATACAGGTAGGCAGATTAATGTGCCTGTAATTACGATTTCGTATTTTTTTTGAATTAAATTGTATTACTTTTCTCCACCGGGCAACGGATGATTACCGGAAATGGAACGCAACATACCGGTGTGGAGATAACTGAATTTTTTTGCGGTGCATTTGATCAGTCCTTCCTTTTCAAAATCTTTTAATGTTTTTGAAACCTGCTCTTTGGTAGTACCTGCCAGATCGGCTATGTCCTGCCGGCAGAAGCTGATGCGAAAACTTTGTTTCTTTTCTTCGTACTGATGCGCCCTGGCAAGCAACAAAAGCGCATCCGCCACTTTTTCCCGTACTGTTTTGTGCGCCAGATGGATGGTCTTTTTTTCCACCATTTCAAGTTCATTTAAAAACTGGTTAATGATCTGTTGCTGAAGCACTGTGCTGTTATCAGCTATTTCTTCAAACAAAGCGTGTGGAATGTAGCAATACAGTACATCGGATACCGCAGTTGCCGAACTGGTATGGCAGGGGTGACGGGCATTTGATCTGTGTCCAAAGACCGCGCCCTTACCGGCAATTTGCAGGATCAGCGGTCTGCCCTGCTTTCCGTTGAGTTCTATTTTTAAAAAGCCCTTTTTAATGAAACAAACGCCCCGTACAGGATCGCCCTCCGAAAATAACCTTTCTCCTTTTCGGAGCGATTTGGATAGTTTAAAGGTACTGATGGCGATAAGTGTTTGCGTATCGCAGCTATTAAGGATAGAGCAGTTTCTAACCTTACAGGTAATGCAGTCGTATCGGGTTATTGCCATAGTTCACCGGTAATATTGATTATTCCTTTTTCAATGGAAGAAGAGAGGGTAAAGTCCATTTTTTTAGCCCTTTATTTCATGATTCTGATTAGCCTGCCGGCTGATTTTTGTTTGCCTTTTAACCATACCGGTAGTAGGTAATAAGGAAAATACCTGATGACATTATCTCCCCTGATCCGTACGGGCGAAATAAAATTAACATAGCCACAATATTAGTAGACTATTAATTAGGACAATTTTATCCTTAATTATTATATTTATCTTCTAAATACTGCTTATGAGCAAAAAAAATTTTATCAGTTACCTCCTGAACCCCAAAAATTGGTGGCTGCCACTATCGCTCATTTTTGGAGTTAGCATGGTGGGTTTAATAATGATTGGTGTGCACACTTATACCGAAGCGCCGCCTATCCCCTCTTATACTACGGCCGGTAAGGAAACTGTTTTTTCTAAGGAGGATATTTTAAAAGGTCAGGCGGTATTTCAAAAATACGCATTAATGGAATACGGCTCAATGTTTGGAGATGGTGCTAACAGGGGCCCTGATTATACTGCGGAAGCGCTGCATTATGTTGCCGGATACATGAATAGCTATTACCAGTTGAACGTAGGAGATATTCCAAATGAAGCTTTACTCCGGAAGGGAATTGTTGAGCAGGTGAAAGCCGAAATCAAAGCCAATCATTATAATAGAAACGATAACAGTGTAATGCTTAGCGATGCCCAGGTTTTTGCTGCCGGTGAGTTAATAAAATTTTACGTAAAAAAATTTACAGATACCGGTTCGCCCGGAGCATTTAAACCAGCCGGCTATTTAACCAATAGTGAAGAAATAAGAAATTTAACTGCCTTTTTCTTTTGGGGCGCCTGGGTTTGTGGTGTGGAAAGGCCGGAAGAAACGTATAGCTATACGCATAACTGGCCTTATGACCCGGCTGCGGGAAACACACCTACTTCAGCTACTGTTTTGTGGAGCATTATAGGTTCTTTGGGGCTCATATTGGGGTTGGGTCTTGTTATGTATTATCATGGAAAGTTAGAACGGTTAGACGATGCTGCTTACACCCGCAAGGCACAGCCTTTTATGACAAAAGCTGATATCCGGAATTTTCAACCCGACCGTATTCAAAAAGCCACTTTCAAATTCTTTTTTGTGGCTATTGTACTTTTTGCTGTGCAGGTTCTATCGGGTATATTAACCGTTCATGATTTTGTAGGATTTGTGCATTTTTTTGGCTTTAATATTTCCGAGTCATTGCCTATTACAGTAACCAGAAGCTGGCATGTACAGTTATCCCTGTTATGGATTTCGGCCTGCTGGATAGGCGCCTCATTTTTTATGATGTCGCTTGTTTCACCCCTGCAACCCAAAGGCCAGGTTAAATTAATTAATGCCATATTCTGGCTAACAGTGTTGTTAGTAGCAGGTTCATTTACGGGTATGTTAATGGGACCCAAAGGGCTGCTCGGCAAAAACTGGTATTGGTTGGGTCACCAGGGATGGGAATATGTTGAAATCGGGAAATTATGGCAGGTTACCCTTGCTGTGGTTTTTATAATTTGGGCCATAACTATATACCGGGGTATTAAACCCGTGATGAAAGTAAAACAACCCTGGGCCTTGCCCAATTGGTTAGTATATGCAACATTCAGTATTATTCTGCTATTGACGTCTGGTTTTATCGCTACACCTTCCACTAATTTTGTTATTGCCGATTTTTGGCGATGGATGGTAGTACACATGTGGGCTGAGGCATTTTTTGAAGTGTTTACCACTGTACTCATCGGCTATTTTATGGTGTTAATGGGGCTGGTAAGCAAGCAGGCGGCAATCCGTGTTATTTACCTTGCTACCTTATTATTTCTTGGTTCGGGCTTACTCGGCATCTCTCATAACTTTTACTGGAACGCCAAACCAGTTGGTACAATGGCATTGGGAGCTGTGTTTTCAACATTGCAGGTTATACCCTTAGTGCTGCTCACCCTGGAAGCATGGCGTTTTAGTAAACTACCCAACCTGCTGGAAAATGGAAATGGCGTAAACGGAGATCATAATAAAAGGTTTGGGTTTTCAGAAGTATTTCTTTTCCTGGTAGGTGTTAATTTCTGGAACTTCTTTGGCGCCGGTGTACTGGGTTTCATCATTAATCTGCCCATTGCCAATTACTATGAACATGGAACCTACCTTACCGTTAATCATGGGCATGCTGCATTAATGGGTGTGTATGGCAATCTGGCGATTGCGGCGGTATTGTTCTGTTGCCAACTGTTGTTCAAAGCCGAATGGTGGAAGCCAGCGGTTATTAAAACAGCTTTCTGGTCCATTAATATAGGATTATTACTGATGATATTTCTTGATTTATTTCCTGCCGGGATATGGCAATTTACAACGGTAACGGAACGGGGCTTATGGTATGCCCGCAGTAGTGCATTTATTGAAAGTTCAGGCTTTCAAACGCTTACCTGGCTACGTATAATTGGCGGCTCACTGTTTACTTTAGGAGGTGTGGCGCCGCTTGTTTGGTTTATTACACGTAGCAGCGCGGCGCTAAAAGAAAGCAAAACTGAAGCCGTAACAATATTGCCGGCGCATGAAACAGACAGATTTCAGGTAGACTATAATTAAAAAATAATGAACGAAATCGTGCTCAGGTTTTTGCTGTAACAAACCTGTGCAAATAGTTGCTGAAAGCGCAGCGACTTATCCTTCAGTCAGTTCCTCTAAGCGGTGTGGAAGCACAAAGGGTGCGTCTGTAATTCTTGGAACTGCCATAAGTTAGTCTCGTCAATCTCCTTTCTCCTGCTTATTTTTGTGTTCTCTTTCAGAACATAAGTCTTGGTCATGCAAAAAAAGGTATTGGTTATTAAATTAGGTACGGCAGTTATTACAGATGATGAAGGAAGGATTGATCAATTGGTTATAAAAAAAATTACCGCGCAAATTGCTATGCTTAGCAGGGAATATAATATCGTGCTGGTATCCAGTGGAGCGGTGGGCAGCGGCAAGTCGTTCTTTAAAAAATACAAGGGTACATTAACCGAAAAAAAGGCAGCGGCGGCTGTGGGCAATCCGATGCTTATTAATTTGTATCACCAATATTTTTCGGCTTACAATATTCCTGTAGCGCAGGCCTTATGCGAAAGGCATCATTTTTCTAACCGAAAACAATTTCTGCAGCTTAAAGAAACCTTTGCGGAATTCTGGCAAAACAATATTTTGCCGGTGGTGAATGAAAACGATCTGGTGAGTAATATTGAACTCAAATTTTCTGATAACGACGAACTGGCTACGCTTATTGCTATTGGCTTTGATGCCGATACGCTGATGCTTTGCACTTCAGCCGGCGGACTGATGGATGCCGAAAAAAACATCATACCTGCCGTACAAAAAATTGATGCTGCCATTCTGGGATATGTAACCAAAACAAAATCAAGCCTGGGATTGGGCGGCATGCTTTCCAAACTTACGTCTACCAAGCTGGCCGTTTCGCTCGGAATAAGAGTGATCATTTGCGGGTTAAGCGGAAAGGATACCTTAATTTCGGCGCTGCAGGGGAAAAACGGTACTACCTTTGCCGCTCAACCCTCCAATCTCAAAGCACGCCAAAAGTGGTTAGCCAGCGGTTCTATCACTATTGGTAGTGTATATGTAGATAAAGGAGCGTCAAAAGCGCTGCATGCGCGGAAGAGCTTACTCACGGTAGGTATCAAAAAAGTAAAGGGTAATTTCGTTGCCGGTGAGGTAATACAATTGATTGACGAAGATGAAACAATTGTAGGTGTAGCCAAATCCAAACTTAGCGGAACCGAGATCAGTAAACAAATTGCACATAAAAATATTGTTGCGGCCCACGCCGATGACATTGTTATTTTTTAATTGACAGGAATGAGTACTACAATTGCGCAGATAAAAAAAGCATACCAGGCAGCTCCGCAACTAAGGGCGGTGGATGATAAACAGCTAAAGAAGATTTTACTGATGCTGGCGGATGAAATCGAGAAACAACAGGCTTCCCTGCTAAAGGCAAATCAGGCCGACGTAGCAAAGCAGGACCCCGGCAATCCACGCACCGATCGCTTAAGACTGGATGAAAAAAGAATCAAAAATATCGCGCAGAGTATCCGTAAAGTGAGCCGCCTGCCCAATCCTGCGGGAAAGATCCTGGAGAAACGGAAACTGAAGAATGGCTTATTGCTTGAAAAAATAGCAGTTCCCCTGGGAGTGGTGGGCGCCATATACGAATCAAGACCTAATGTAACTTTTGATATTGCTGCTTTATGCATTCGCAGTGCCAATGCCTGCGTGCTCAAAGGCAGCAGTGAAGCGGAACGCTCAAATCTTGCAGCCGTACGCATTATACAGCAGGTGTTAAAAAAGAACGGGCTTCCTGCGGCCGTGGTTACTTTGCTACCCTCGGAAAGAGAAACCGTGCAGGAGTTATTTACCGCTACACAATATGTGGATGTGCTGATACCCCGGGGTTCGGATGGCCTTATCAGTTATGTACGCAAGAACAGCCTTGTTCCGGTTATTGAAACAGGGGCAGGTGTGTGCCATGTATATGTGGAAAAGAAAGCCGATATCGGCAAAGCGGTGAATATTACAGTGAATGCAAAGGTTTCCCGCCCCTCGGTATGCAATGCCATGGACGCGCTGCTGGTAGATCAATCCATCGCCAGTGAATTTTTGCAAAAGTTACAACCCGCGCTGGGGCAATACCATGTTGAGATCTTCGCCGATCCGGCTGCTTATAAAATATTAAAAGGGTATCCGCATCTTCGCAGGGCAACCCTGGCTGATTTTGGAAGAGAGTTTCTCGATCTGAAATGCGCTGTTAAAGTAGTGAAGGATTCCACCGAAGCGATTGACCATATCCGTAAGTATTCAACCAAACATTCGGAAGCGATCGTAACGGAAGATAAAAAACAGGCTGAATATTTTTTACATGAAGTAGATGCCGCCGCTGTTTACCACAATGCCTCTACACGGTTTACCGACGGTGAGGAATTTGGTTTGGGCGCCGAAATTGGTATCTCCACTCAAAAGCTCCATGCCCGCGGGCCTTTTGCACTGGAGAAATTAGTAACAGAAAAATGGGTGGTAAGAGGGAATGGACAGGTGAGGTAATTTGAAAATTTGAAAATTTGAAAATGTGGAAATGTGAAAATGTGGAAATGTGGAAATGTGGAAAGAAGCGTCAGCCCGTGGGTAAAGCGTTGGAAAATATGGAATTGTGGAGTTCCCTGCCTTGTAACTTGTATCCTTATAACTTGCACCCTGTAACTTGTAACTTGTAATCTGCAACCTGCACCTTGTTCTTTTCGGATTTCAGAATTTTAGTCTTCGAACTTTTATATATGATACTCAACAAAACGAATCTTTCAGTTATTAAAAGCAACGCAGTACAAAAACCGGAAACCAGCGTGTTTGAATTGCCGGAAAGAGTATTGCAATTTGGCACAGGTGTATTGTTACGGGGGCTGCCCGATTATTTTATTGATAAAGCCAACCGGCAGGGCCTATTTAACGGCAGGGTAGTAGTGGTAAAATCAACAGACGCCGGTGGAACCGATGCTTTTGAAGCGCAGGATGGATTATACACTTTATGTGTGCGAGGCATAGATAAAGGGGAAAAAGCAGAAGAGAACCTCATTTCTTCGGCTATAAGCCGGGTGTTATCGGCAAAGCAGCAGTGGGATGATATTTTAAAATGTGCACATAATCCTCAACTGCAGATCATTGTTTCCAATACCACTGAGGTTGGAATAACATTGGTGGAAGAAGATATCCGGCAGAAGCCGCCTGCTTCATTTCCTGCAAAACTTTTGGCCTTTTTATATGAAAGGTATAAGGCCTGTGGGGGTAAGGCAGATGGAGGTATGGTTATAATTCCTACTGAATTAATTGTTGGCAATGGTGACCGGCTTGCCGAAATTGTATTTGCCCTGTCCCGGCACAACAAACTGGAAGAAGGTTTTATGCAGTGGCTGAAGGCAAACAATACTTTCTGCAATTCGCTGGTAGACCGCATTGTACCGGGGAAACCCGCTGCTGAAGCAAAGCAAAAAATAGAAGACGATCTGGGCTACACCGATGAATTGCTGATCATCTGTGAAGTATACCGGTTATGGGCCATTGAGGGAGATGAAAAAGTAAAAAAGATATTGTCTTTCGCTCCTGCCGATAGCGGGGTGATCATTGCACCGGACATAGAAATGTACCGCGAACTCAAACTGCGGTTACTAAATGGAACGCATACCCTAAGCTGCGGACTGGCTTTTTTATCCGGATTTAATACGGTAAAAGAAGCGATGGAAGACCAGGCGTTCGGAGGGTTCGTACATGATCTGATGCTCAGCGAGATCGCTCCCGCCATTCCCGTAAAAGTGGATGCGGCGGAAGCTGAGCGTTTTGGCTTGCAGGTGCTGGACAGGTTTCGCAATCCTTTTATCAATCACCAGTGGATCAGCATAACCATGCAGTATACCTCAAAAATGAAAATGCGGGTGGTGCCGGTGCTGCAAAAGTATTTTGCTGATCACAACAAGGTACCCCGGCATATCGCTCTGGGCTTTGCCGCTTATTTGCTGTTTATGAAAGCGGTAAAAAAGGAAAGCAGCGGTTACCAGGGCGAATGGAATGGTAAATCTTATCCGATCAATGATGACAAAGCAGTTTATTTTTTTGAACAATGGAAAAAATACGAGGCCGATGAAATGGTGCAGCAGGTATTTAGCGATACCAGCTTATGGGGTACCGATCTTTCCGCACTGCCCGGATTTGTACAGGCCGTGCAGACCCTTCTCAAAGCTTTGATGAAAGAAGCACCTGTAAGCCTTATCGCCGGTTTGCAATAACGTTTGGTTATTTTGGGCTAGCCATGTTTAAAAATATATCTCTGTTGCACCGTAGCCAAAAGATGGATGAAACTGGTTGACAAAGGATTTTACCTCTTTTTTGTGACGGAGGATATCATGAATTTCATCGCGCAGTTTACCGGTGCCTACTCCATGCACAACAATAAGTATTGACTGGTGATGCTGCAGGGCAAGGTCATAATATTTTTCAAAGGTTTTTAATTGAAGATCTAGCTTCTCGGCTTTGCCCATTTTTTGCCAATAGCCGGTAAGCTTTTCAATGTGCAGGTCTATTACAGTACGTGGAGGGGCGCCGGCATTTGTTTTTGCAGACTCGTATATTTTAAATCCCGCTGCCGATAGTTTATCTAAGCTGGGCTTTTCTTCTATGATCCGGTCGGGGTATTTTTCAAACAACGGGTACGAGAAACTGGCTTCCTGCTTCAGTTTCATTTCTTCAATTTTCTGGAAAACCTGTTTGGCGCGCAGCTTTAAAAAAGTTTCATAATATTCGGCTTTGGTTTTATCGGGCTTTGTTAGTGAAAATTCGAACCAGAACTTAGGCGTATCGTTCAGGTTTTCAAAAGGCACATCGTGCAGGTAAAAATCGTTGAGCGGCAGTACTTCATTTTTCAATTCAAATTCCGCTTCTCCGGCAAGTGATAACTCATAGGTAAAGGAAAAAGTATTTTCTGTTTGATTAACAAGATAGAGTTTAAATTTCTCCACAATATCATCATCAAATACGTCTTTATCAAATACAGGCAAAAAAGCAAGCCATACGCCTTCGCCTACTTTGTATTTCGCATTGTTCTTTTCTTTTTTTATATCGTCAACATATTGCTTTGGTTTTTTAAAGTCTGTTTTCTTTTGAGAAAATCTTTTGAAATAAGGAAAATCAATCTGGTCGAGGTATGCGGGAAACTTAACGCCTTTTACATTTACTATTACCATTTTGTCATTGATGATATCAATGATCTGTCCTTCTTCATCCGAATGAAGCAGTAAAACCGTATCGCCTAACTGGTATTTCATAACAGGCAAAAATACGAATAATCGGGTATCCGTCGCAAATGCCACCCTTCAACGGGTGTATTGCAAACGTCGCTTTGCTTTGCTTTATGTGGGCGGTGAAGACACACCCACGGAGGGAGCCCTGGCTGGTGTTGTCCCCGCCAGCCAGCGACAATTTGGAATGCACCTCCCTTCAACTGTCGTTGCAGACCTTTGCAACGATACTTGCATGCTGCAGGAGCAATGGTGCGCTTTTGTATTGTTATGGCGAGGTACGAACCATCTGTATTGTTCTTCCACGGGTTATCGTTTGATTGTAGCGAAGATAGATGCTTCCTGCATCAGCATGACAGGCCATAGTGTGTTGCTGAACTGGAGTGCAAGAGCTGAACCCATCCTGTTGCTTGTCATGCTGAGGAACGAAGCATCTGTATATTATTTGTTTTTTGTGATCCGCCACGGCGGACAGGTTCGGCTTTTGATGCTTCGTATCGTATCGTATTCTTTCCGTTTTAGGCATTAGCTTTGCGGCTTGTACAATCAAACGCATTGCTATGGGCATATGGCATCAAATAGCACAGTATCTCTTTCTCAAAAAGAAAGATAAGGATGAAGAACCTGGTTCATTGATAAAATATATGCACAGTATCAACCGCATATCCATTTTGCTGTTTCTTTTCGCTATTATTGTAATGATCATCCGTTCTGCAAAAAGTTGCTGATCGCTTTTGCGGCATTGGCAGATGCATGTCCTCCTTTGCTCAGTAATGTTTTTAGTGCGCCGTAATCTTCCTGCAGTTGTTCAATGCGCTGTTTGCTGGTAAGCAGTTCATGTAGTTCTTTTTTTACATTGCTTACGGTGAGTTCATGTTGTATCAGCTCTTTTACCAGGGGCTTATCCATAATAAGATTCACCAGTGAAATGTATTTTATTTTAATTACCCGTTTGGCAATTTCATATGAAACAGCGCTGCCCTTATAGCAAACTACTTCGGGCACGCCAAACAGCGCGGTTTCTAACGTAGCCGTACCTGAAGTAACCAGCGCGGCCGTTGCCTGCATTAAAAGATCGTATGTTTTGCCCGACACGGCTTTCACATTGCTGTAGCCGCTGAGCATGTTGTTGTAAAAATCCCTGTCTAATCCCGGCGCCATGGCTACCACAAATTCGTAATCAGTAAAATGCCTGCTTACTTCAAGCATTACAGGTAGTTTTTTCAGTATCTCCTGCTTGCGGCTGCCAGGTAGCAGGGCGATTATGTTGGTTTTTACGGTGGCTTTATGCTGCTCCTGCCATTCATTCACTACTTCCACCAGGGGATGCCCTACATATTCCACCGTGTAGTTCCATTTTTTGTAAAAATCTTTTTCAAAAGGCAGGATCACCAGCATTTTATCTACACAATGCTTAATGATGTTTACCCTGTTTTCCTTCCAGGCCCATACCTGGGGGGAAATATAATAGATAACTTTTAGCCCCTGCTTTTTAGCCCATTGGGCTATGCGCAGATTAAAGCCGGGGTAATCAATGAGTATGATCGCATCGGGTTTGAAATCAGCAATATCTTTTTTACAGAAAGAAAGGTTTCGCAAAATGGTGCGGAGGTTTTTAACAACTTCAATAAATCCCATGAAGGCCAGTTCACGGTAATGCTTTACCAGGCGAGCGCCGGCAGCTTGCATCATATCGCCACCCCAGCACCGGATATCGGCGCCGGCATCCGTTTTTTTTAACTCTTTAACCAGGTTCGACCCATGCAAATCACCCGATGCCTCTCCTGCTATAATGTAGTACTTCATTTTTTACTTTCCACTATTCCTGAACCGTATTTCACCTTTCTCTTCTCACCGCTTACATTCTTCAATTCCGAAATTTTTCTTTCATTTTCAAATTTTCAAATTGGCATATTTCTCACATTTCCCTCATTCCCAAACTTTAAACAATAATGCTGCGATAGCATATATAAGGGTAACTGCAAAAATACCTTTTGCCGTTTGATCCTTTCTGGAATTAATGTACAAAGTAAAAATAACGATGTTCAAAAAAAGGCAGGGAATGCTTATGGCAGTAACCAGCCTCTTATTATCATGTAATGCGCCAAACATATCGCCCATACTGTACAGGGGATAAAATTTCAAAAAATAGTAAATTATAAGACTCAGCATGGGAGTTACAAGTCCCAGGATCAAACCAAAGGGAAGGTTGTCTTTTTTAAAAATCACTGTTTAAAAGTTTTTTCGAGTTTGGTTTTTAAAACGTAATTGGTAAGGTCAAATTGCACGGGCACCACGCTCACATAATTATTGGCCAATGCCCAAACATCGGTATCTTTCCCCTTGTCGAAATTTACAAAAGCGCCGGTAAGCCAGTAATATTTTTTTCCCGTTGGATCCTTTCTTTCATCGAAATCCTCTTCATATTTGGCATAAGCCTGCCTGCATACTTTGATGCCGTTTACCAGGCTTTCATCAATGGCCGGGAAATTTACATTGATGCAAAGGTGCTTGTCTGTTTTTTGTTTTATTATTTTTTCCACGATTATTCTGGCGTATTTACGTGCTGCGGTAAAATCTGCTTCCATACTGTAATCAAGCAGTGAAAAGCCAATAGAAGGAATGCTTTCAATGGAAGCTTCAATAGCCGCGCTCATGGTGCCGGAATAAATAACATTAATGGAATGATTGGCCCCGTGATTTATACCGCTGATGCATAGATCCGGTTTCTGTCCCAATATTTTATCTACAGCCAGTTTTACGCAGTCTACAGGAGTGCCGCTGCAGCTCCATGCTTCTGTTCCTTGTGTTAATTGTACCTGCTGCAACCGCAAAGGTGAACCAATCGTGATGGCATGTCCCATGCCCGATTGCGGTTTATCGGGAGCCACTACTACTATCTTGCCCAGATCCTTTACTGCTTCCACCAAATTACGTATACCCGGCGCCATTACGCCATCATCGTTGGTTACCAATATAATGGGTTCTTTTTTCTTACGTTTAGCTTTCGCCATTCAGATGCTTATATTTATTCTGTAAAAATCATGATTATTTGGTTGCCGCCCAAATTGCAGCGAAATAAACAGAAAGGTCTCATGTATAAGAAAGGGTCCTGTAAAAGTGTAAATTGAAGGTTGAATAAAGACATTCAATCACTTTAAAAACAGAGACCCATGACACAAGTTAGGCAATTAGATTTTAGCGGTACTACTAT
>Ga0209941_1000179_pt1 | contig 114713 bp, 100 predicted proteins | sample ThiBiot_300_plan_FD_183945 | JGI IMG/M metagenome (GOLD analysis project Ga0209941, IMG submission 183945) | Wastewater bioreactor microbial communities from Cape Town, South Africa - Thiocy_solids_1 (SPAdes) | ecosystem: Engineered > Bioremediation > Thiocyanate > Unclassified | place: South...
GCGCCGGCGGTGTCGTACACGCCGTTGCAGGTTGCCGCGCTGTATGCGTACCCGCCGGGCGACGGCAGTGGCCAGGCGATCGCCATCATCGAGCTGGGCGGCGGCTATCGGCAGGCCGACCTGGATACCTACTTCAAGGGCCTCGGCCTGCCGACGCCGGCAATCACTGCGGTGGCGGTGGATGGCGGCAGCAACCAGCCAGGGTCGACTGCCGACGCCGAGGTGATGCTCGACCTGGAGGTGGCCGGTGCCCTGGCGCCGGCGGCCAACTTCGCCGTGTACTTCGCGCCGAATACCGATCAGGGCTTCTACGATGCGATCGCCCAGGCCGCGCACAACGCCCAGCCGCACACCACGGTCATGTCGATCAGTTGGGGCGGCCCGGAGGACAGTTGGAGCGCCGCCTCCCGCGCGGCCATGGAGTCTGCACTGCAGGATGCCGCCGCCCTCGGCGTCACCGTGTGTGTCGCCAGTGGCGACAGTGGCTCGGGCGATGGCGAAAGCGGCTCGGCCGCCCACGTGGATTACCCCGCCGCCAGTGTGTCGGTGCTCGGCTGCGGCGGCAGCCGGCTGCTTTCCAGCGGCGGCAGGATCAGCAGCGAGGTGGTGTGGAACGAGACCGCCGCCGGCGAAGGGGCGGGTGGCGGCGGCGTCAGCGAGGCGTTCCCGCGGCCGTCCTGGCAGGATGCCGCCGGCGTGCCCACGGCACCGGATGGCTTCGCCGGCCGCGGCGTCCCGGACGTCGCCGGCAACGCCGATCCGCTCACCGGCTACCAGGTGCTGGTCGATGGCAAGAGCGAGGTCGTTGGCGGCACCAGCGCCGTCGCGCCCTTGTGGGCCGCTCTGGTCGCGCGCCTGAACCAGCAACTGGGCGCGCCGCTCGGCCTGGCCAACACCACCCTGTACGAAAACGCCGCGGCAGCCCTGCGCGACATCACCCAGGGCAACAACGGCGCCTATCAGGCCGGCCCGGGCTGGGATGCCTGTACCGGCCTCGGCAGTCCAGACGGCCAGGCCCTGCTGGCCGCCCTCAAGTCCGGCGCCGGCAAGCCAAAACCAAAGCCAAAGCCAAAACCGAAGCCGAAGCCAAAACCGAAGCCAAAACCGAAGCCGAAGCCAAAGCCAAAACCGACGAAGCCGACGAAGCCGACGAAGCCGACGAAGCCGACGAAGCCGACGAAGCCGACGAAGCCGACGAAGCCGACGAAGCCGACGAAGCCGACGAAGCCCTCCGGCGCGCCTGGGAGCCGGCCATGAACGATACGGACATCATCCAGTCCGCCTATGCCGACGTGCTGACCAGGTTGTTCTCGGTCTACTTCAGTGCCCTGGTTGCAGCGGCTGGCGACGCTTCCGCTGAAGCACAGGCTGCAGACGCCTTCCAGGCGGGCCTGGCGCTCGCACGCAAGGCCCGCGACGCTGCCTCTGCCATGGCGGCACCGCCGAAGGCACAGGCTGCGCTGCCGCCCGGCCGCCGATCGGGACACCCCAGGTGAAAAGCCAGAACATCGCCGGCAGGCCAGCTTCCACGAAGTGACAGGGAAGGACAATGGACCCTGGCGCGAATGGCGCTTTCGCCACGTCGCGCTGGATTTCGCGGGAGTGCATTGGATCGGGCAGGCGTTTGCGGACGAGATTTTCCGCGTGTTCGCGCGGGCGCACCCCGAAGTGGAGCTGATGCCCGTGCACGCCGACCCGGAGGTGCAGCAGATGATCCGTCGCGCCGAGGTGGCCCGTGACCTGGACGATGGCCAGTTGCCGTCAGCCTGACGGCACCGCGCGCACCGCGACGTGCGCCCGCCCGCTGTTGGTGGGAGCCCGCTCGCGACCGGAGGAAGTCCCTTGTGGACCGACGATGCTCCTGGGTCATTGTCCATGGCACCATTTCCTCTGCGTGTTGCACACTGCATGCTCATGCCACGTGCGGAGAGGTGATCCATGATGGCTACGGCACAGTTGCGCAGCGTGGCGGTGGCGGGAGCCACCGGCCTGGTCGGCCGCCAGCTGGTGCAGCGGCTGTGCGCCGACCCGGGCGTGGCCAGGGTGTACGCCCTGGCGCGGCGGGCGCTGGAAGTAGCCGACCCCAAACTGGTGGCCTTGCCGGTGGACTTTTCCGCGTCGCCCAAGCTGCCGGCGGTGGATGAGGTCTACCTGGCGCTCGGCACCACGATCAAGGTGGCGGGCAGCCAGGCCGCGTTTCAGGCTGTCGACCTGGACGCCAACCTGGCCGTGGCCCGCGCCGCCCGCGCTGCCGGGGCGAGGCGCATCGGGCTGGTCAGCGCCATGGGCGCCAACGCGGATTCGCGGGTGTTCTACAACCGCGTCAAGGGCCAGCTCGAGCAGGCGCTGGCGCAGCTCGATCTCGACGCTCTGGTCATCGCCCGGCCGTCGTTGCTGCGCGGCGACCGCGCGGCGCTGGGCCAGGCCGTGCGCCGCGGCGAAATCTGGGGCGATCGCCTGGATCGCGTGCTGCGGCCGCTGCTTCCGCGCGCCTGGCGCGCCATCGCCGCAGTCGACGTGGCGGCCGCGCTGGCGCATGAAGTCCCGCGCGCGCAGGGCCGACGCGTGCTGTCCTCGGGCGCCATGCAGGGCGCCAGCCAGAGCCGGGGCGGGTGACCAGCAAGGCGCCGTTTGCGCTGTGATACAGTGAATACACGCATTCACCAGAGTCTGCACGCATGGCAACATCGATTCGCATAGCGCCCGATATCGAGAAACGTCTTGAGGATCTTGCAGCCCGGACAGGACGCACCAAGGCCTACTATCTGCGCGAGCTCATTCGCAGCGGTCTGGACGACGTTGAGGATTACTACCTGGCTGCCGATGTTTTGGAGCGCGTTCGCAAAGGAGAGGAACCAGTCACCAGCCTGAGCGATGTGGAGCGCAAGCTTGGCTTGGCAGATTGAACTGACCGCATCGGCTGTGCGTCAGCTGGGCAAACTGGACCGGCAATCGGCAAAGCGCATCACTGCTTTTCTCCGCGAGCGGATAGCACCTGCCATCGATCCGCGCCAACAAGGGAAGGCCCTGTCTGGGCCGCTAGGTGACTTGTGGCGTTACCGTGTGGGTGATTACCGGGTGTTGTGCGATATCCAGGACGACATCCTGCGGGTTCTTGTGGTCCGCATTGGCAACCGCCGTGAGGTCTACCGGCACTGACCGCTCCCTGGAAATGGTGTCAGGGACAATTGTCGTGTGCTCGGCACCACGATCAAGGTGGCAGCCAGCCACGCCGCGTTTCAGGCCATCGACCTGGACGCCAACGCGGATTCACGGGTGTTCTACAACCGGGTCAAGGGCCAGCTCGAACAGGCATTGGCGCATGCAGTCCCCCGCGCGCAAGGCCGGCGCGTGCTGTCCTCGGGCGCCATGCAGGGCGCCAGCCAGGGCCGGGACGGGTGACAAGCCAGGCGTCGAAGCAGCTTCACACCAGCTGCAGGTCGCGCGGCCGGGCTTGCGGGAATACCGCCTGCAGGCGATCCGGCGACAGGCCCCACAGCCGCCCAAACATGCCGCCCAGAAAATCGCGGTAATGGGTAAGCACCGGATAGTCGCGGTTCTGCAGCAGGCTGGACGGCTGGATGGCTACCTGTGCGCCGGCGATGCGCCCGCCGCGCACGTTGCCGCCGAGCACCCAATGCACCGTGCCGTGGCCGTGGTCGGTGCCCTTGTCGCCGTTCTCGCGGAACGTGCGGCCAAACTCCGAGAGCACGACCACGGTGGTGTCGGCCCAGGTCTCGCCAAGCTCTTCGGCATACGCCGCCAGGCCTTCGCCGAGATTGCGCAGGTTGTTCGCCAGACCGCCGGTGACGCTGCCCTGGTTGACGTGGGTGTCCCAGCCGCCGACGTCGACGAAGCCGAGCCGGTACTGGTCGCGCATCAACGTGGCGATGCGCCGGGTTTCGCTGGCGAAACTGCGTGCGCTGGGGGCGCCGCCGCTGGCTTTCAGCATCTCGTTGCGCAGGTCGGCGGAAATGGTGGAGGGCAGCGCCAGGCCATCGGCCGTCGCCGCCTCGAGCGGGGTACCCCGATACATGCCGCTCAGGATCGCCGCCTGCCGCGCATTGAACTGCGCCTTCGGGTCGGTCTTCAGCGAAATGTTCGGGATGTCCTTGCCTGCGCCCTGGAAGCTCAGTGGCAGGTTGCGGGTGAAGGCAATCGATGGCACGCCGGTCAGCTCGCCGGACAGGCGCGCCAGGAAACCCGAGCGGAAGCCGGCGTGCTGCGTGGCGGGCTCGCCCGACTCGATATGGTTCTGCGTCTCGAAATGGCTGCGCGACAAGTCGTCGGTGCCGGCAAAGGGCACGAACGCAAGCTGCCTCTTCTGCCACAGCGGATAGAGCGAATCGCGCAGCACCGGGTTCAGGCCCCAATCCGCGTCGAGCGCGATGGCACTCGACGCGTTTGCCGGGTCCGGTCGCGCGATCGCCAGGGTGGGCCGCGCGTCGTAATAGAAATCGCTGGCGTACGGCACCAGCACATTGTTGCAATCGTAGCCGCCGCGCAGGAACACCAGCAGGAAACGCGGAGTGTTGGCCGGCGCGGCAAACAGCCGTCCGCTGAAGGACAACGCCGGCAGTGCCGCGGCGGCACTGGCGGCGGCAAGCAGGAATTGACGACGGTTCATGGCATGCCTCGCGGCCGCTCGCGGCCGATCAGCGGTAATTGAAATCAGGGGATGACAGCAGGTACGTGTTCCACTCCGCGGCCGAGCCCGCCTTGGCCAGCGCAGCGCGCGTGGGTGCGGACAGGTAGGGCGCGAATGCGGCGGCAAACAGTGGCCCGTCCAGATCGGGCGCCGGCGTGCGCGGCATGCGGTTGGCGCGCATCGGCTGTCCGTCGTCGTCCGCTGCGAACAAGCGGCCGCCGCCGCTGCCGATCGCGCGGGCCACCGCAAAGCGCGTGGCCATCTGGCCCGATCCCGACCAGCTGCCGCCATCGAGCGGCCAGCCGTCCGGCGTGAGCCGGCCGAACACCGGCTCGCCCATCTGGTTCAGCCAGCCGAGCAGGGGCCTGGCGTTGCGGATCGGCCGGCCGTCGTAGGTGAGCTGCATGGCCGACACCAGGAACCGCATCGGGTCCTTGAATTTCTGCGCCGGGCCGGCCAGCGCGGCGGGCGAATCGAACAGGGTGCGCAACACCGCCGCGATATCGCCATCCGTGCGCTGAAAGGTTTGCGCCATGGCGTCCACCAGCGCCGGCGGCGGCTGGTCGGCAACGAAGTACTCCGCGAGCTGGCGCGAGATGAACCGCGCGCAGGCCGGCTGGCGTGTGATCAGCGTCACCGCCTGTTCGATCTCCGGATAGCCGCTGCCACGGATGGTGTGGCCGAGGAACTGCTTGTCGCTGAAATCATGCTTGCGCGGGTTGAACACGAACAGCCCTTCGCGCACCCATCCGGCCTCATCCCGGCGCACTCCGCGCCGCGCACCCGCAGGAGCCCGCTTGCGACCGTAGGCAGTCCCTTGCGGACGGGCGATGCTCTCCCCCGGACGCCGCGCACCCGATGCCGGCGGCACCACGCCCGCGCCAGTCAGGATCAGCGCCAGGGCCTGCACGTCCTGCTGCGTATACCCCGAGCCGACGCCCAGCGTGTGCAGTTCCATCAGCTCGCGCGCGTAGTTCTCGTTGGTCTTGCCCTTCACGTTTTTCGCGTTGTCGAGAAATTCCAGCATCGCCGGGCTCTGCAACGTGGCCAGCACCAGATCGCGGAACCTGCCCAGGGCATGCGGCCGGATCACCTGCTCGGCGTAATGCGCGGCGTAGAGGCGCACGTCACCCTTGGCCGCGTACACGCTGAAATGGTTCAGCCAGAACCACACCAGCTGTTCCTTGAGCGGGTTGCTGCCGTAGATGGCATGCAGCAGTTCGGCCTGCTGGGCCTGCTCGCCAAGCTCGCGCGCGTGCTGCTGCAACGCCTTCCTGGCGGCGACCCTGGCGTCGCCATCGGGCATGGCTTTCAGCTCGCGCCGCGCCTGCGCCTGCGCGTCCAGCAGCTCGGCGGGCGGGGTATTCAGCGCGGGATAGCTGGCGATGAGCGCGCTGACGGCCGGCGGCAGGGTGTCGCTGCGGTCGGCGAGCTCGCGGTCCAGCCAGCGCTGCCGGCCAAGCGTGCGGTAGCTTTCCAGCGTGGCCGAATCCAGGCCAAAGGCAGCGCGCTGCAACCAGCGCACGTCGGCCTGGCCCAGGATGGCTGGCGTGATCGTCGTCGTGCTGTCGGGTCGCACGCAACCGCCAACCAGTGCCAGCAGACTGCCGCAGGTGGTGAGCAGCAGGCGCCTGCGCGCCAGGATGGACAAATGCATGTACAGCGGCCTGGTTGATCGAGCTGCGATCTGTTGTTGCTGCGGCCAGCATCGCGTCGCAGGCACCCTCAACGCATCTGCGCCGCCGTGGATGACACGGCTCAACCGGGTCGACGGCATCTGGGCGCTGCGCGCCAACGTGACGGCCTATGATGCCGCGTACGTCATCCTGGCGCGACTGCTCGGAGCCACCCTGGTCACGCGCGACACGCGATTGGCGAAGGCGCCAGGCCTGGGCATTCCGGTCGTGGTGCCCTGACACCTCCTCCCCAAATCGTGCCGCACCAGAACGTCACGTTGCCCCCGGCATCGTCGCCGGCGCCTCCGCCGGCACTCACCGGAACACCCGGCGTGCCGGTATGCTGCCTGGCGTCCGGTTCGAAGGAGCCAGCATGCCATCCTCGCCTGATGCGGGGGGCGGATGAAAACCGGATCGGAACCCCACATGCCCACCGTCTTCGACAAGCTAAATCTCAAGGACCAGCGCGAGATCCTGGTCATCAACGCTCCCGCATCCTTCGAGCCGACCTTGGCGGCGCTCACCGGTGTGCGCGTGTGGCGCAAGGCCCAGGACCTCGAGGTCATCCACTTTGCCCTGGCGTTCGCCACCGAACAGGCCGAAGTGGACAGGCTGGCCCGCGCCCTGGCGAAGAAGGCGCCCGGTGACCCGTTGCTCTGGTTCGCCTACCCCAAGGGCTCATCCAAAAGATACCGGTGCGCATTCAACCGCGACACCGGTTGGGACGTCCTGAAAAGCCTGGGCTTCGACACGGTGCGCGCGGTCGCCATCGACGAGGACTGGTCGGCGCTGCGCTTCCGGCGCGTGGAGTGCATTGGGGGCCGATAAGGGGCCGGAGGTAATTGAACTCTGGGTTCGCGAGGTGCTGCGGCCGTTGTTCGGCTGCCTGGTTGGGTCACGCCCGCATGCCCGGTGACACGATTCAAAGACAGCGCGGCCAGGGCGATCATCGGCGATCCGGTCGAAGCCACGCCCAAGGTCGTGGCGGCAGCGAACGCGGCGCTGCCGCGTGGATTTCCGGCGGGCGTAAGTGACCCCATCCTGCGTGGTCTGGAGGCCTCGGCCCGGCGGCTGGCCGCGCTTGCGTGACCGGTACGCAGGCAAGTGATCCCCGTGGTCGCGGAGTATGGCCGTCGTCCAGATGAAAGTTTGGATCACATCGCAAGGCTGCCAGCGCGATTTAATTGCCTCCGCCCCCTTCTTGGTATTGGGCGTGACCCCAGGCGGAGCCAGTGCCAAGTGTCCCTGACGTCATTGCGCCGTTGTACATTGCCTTCCCTAGAGGTGCCGTTCCACCGCCCGCATGCCGATGTCGCCAGCGCGCCGGAAGGCGCTGGCTACCCGGTCACAGTCACGTGCCGGTACGTCCATGCGTTCGAAGGTGTCCCGCCAGCTTCGTATCGCTCTTGCGACGCGATCCACGATGGCGGCCGCATCGGGTGGCAGCAGACCAAAACGTCCCGCACCTGCCAATGCGTTGTCCAGTCGCGCGATCCGGCCCTGCGGCCCCACGGAAAGATGCAGCATGCGTTCCTGTGCTGCCTGTGGCCTGGGCACCACGTCGTACAGGGGGCTCAGACGCCAGCCTTCGGCCTTTTCGTCGTAGAGGAACGCGTGATTGCGCAGGTGGTCGTCGTCGTTGGTCACCAGGATATTGAAGACCATGCGGGCATATAGCTCGCTACGATCATGTGCGATGCAGCCGCCCACGCCATAGCGGCCCAGCGCGTCGGCAATCGCGGCATAGCTGGCATTGGGCGAGTCCTGCTCGTGCAACGCCAGCAAAGTCAGTGCGCTGATCAAGTGCCGGCGACCGATGCCGCCGGGCAGAGGCATGCGATCGAAGCGCTCGATCAGCATGACCTGCCGATCGTCGGCCAGAGACTCGATGCGAGTGCGAGGTACGTCGAGCCCCGCTTCGCGGGCCAGTTCCAGCGTGGCGTGCTCGATCAGCGGCACGTTGAAGCGGTCGGAGGCGGAAGGGAACTTGGCTATCCACTCGCCGTCGTCAATGCGGATGACGGCCTTGGGGCGTGCGCCGCCGACCGATGGGCCGCCGGCAAAGAACACCTCCAGATGCGCAGGCACCGGCTCGCCTTCTTCGATACGGGCGGCGGCATCGAGCAGGTGGCCAAGATCCATCACCGAGGGCAGGGCGCTTTCGGCCGGCTGACTGGTCGGCGTCAGCCGTATATCGAGTGCCCCCCCGCGGTGCGGGCCGGCATGATCCAGATAGGTCGATTCGGGCAGCCCATTGGGTGGCGCCCTGAGCCAGTTTTCGATGACCCGCCGCCCCCAGGCGTCCGGGGTGGCGTCGCGGAGTGCGCCAAACAAGGCCAGCCCCGCTGGCGGCACCAGTTCCGCATCGCCACCGCCGTCGGCAAGGGCCAAGGCGACCGGATCCACTGGTACCGCATTGGCGCGTTGCAGGTAGCGTCGCCCATACGCAAAGCGCGAGGCCTGCACCTGCAGCCCTTGTTCGAGCATGGCCAGCCGGCCGGCCGGCACCGCGACGGTTTCACCGGGCAGGTAGATGAATACGATGCGTTCGGACATGGCTCAGAAGTCCAGATCGGATATGGCCGATTTGCCGCGCACACGCTTGGCCCTGGTTTCGTTGAGCAGCGCCTCGGAAGCCGGGTCGCGAAGCTCGGCCACGCGCGACATCAGCCCGACGCGTTCAAGCACCGCCAGCCAGGCGCCCATCGAGGTCGACAGCGAGCCGCCCTCGATGCGCTTGAGCGTGGCCAGGCTGACCCGGGCGCGTTCCGCCAGCTCGGCCATGGTCCACTTGCGCGCGATGCGCGCCTGCCGCACCAAGGCGCCCAAGTGTTGTCCCGTGGCTGCGACGGAAGGGTTGGCGAACTCGGATTCCTGACGTTTCATAGGTCTTATGTGATCCGTTATATTTGTAACAGTTCATTTGTGATCTTTCTTACACGTCGTGCCTGCATGTGTCAACTGGAAGGGGGCGGGCGGGCGTCCAATACCAATAAGGACCCCCTCTCCCCCGACAAGTCAGGGGAGAGGGAGTAGGCAACGTGATGGTGTTCCCGATCCAGAACACCTGGAACCGTGATGGCGAGGCGTTGCAGCTGAAGCTCGACGAGCCCATTCGCGCGATGAGCGGCGTGCACAACGCGTCGCTCGACCCGATTTAATTGCCTCCGTCCCCTTATTGCGCCGACGACCCACCGCGCACCCACGCCGCACTGTGGGAGCCCGCTCGCGGGCGATGCTCGCCAGGACCATTGACCCTTACACCCATGCGTCCCACCTCGTACACTTTTTGCGCGTCCACGCATTCCTGCAACATAGGTGGCCATGAAGAAGCAACCCAAACTCATCCTGCGCGAGAGTTGCATCGATGATGTAACCCACGCCTGGCCTGCAGGCAGCTTTGTCGAAATGGGGGCGGGAACGGGTCAGATGTCGCGCCTCTTCCTGGAGCGCGGTTTCACCGGAGCCGCCCACGACCTGGGCGTGGACAGCCGGAAAATGATACGCGAGCGGCTGGCGTATGCCGGCGAGCGCATGCGCGTCGTCGACGACGTGGCGGAACTGCCAGTCGACGCCTTCGACTACCTGTTTGCCTTCGAAGTGCTTGAGCACATCGAGGACGACCTGGAAGTGTTGCGAGGGTGGATGGCTCACCTGAAACCCGGTGGCCGCGTGCTGGTTTCGGTGCCCGCTCACGCGCGCAAGTACGGAAGGTCCGACCTGCTGGTCGGTCACGTGCGTCGCTACGAAAAATCAGGGTTGCTCAGCATGCTTGCGGATGCAGGGGTGGGCGATGTCCATGTCGTCAACTATGGTTATCCGCTCACGGAAGTGACACGCCGCATCTCCAATCGCCTCGTCAAGCACGACCACACCTACGACGACCTGACCCCCGAGGAGCGCAGCATCCGCAGCGCCCAGGCGAAGCCCAAAGTCATCAACCGCGTGCTTGCCCTGGTCAGCGACAAGGTGGTGTCGCCGTTTCGTGTGGTCCAGCGATGGTTCTATGGCCGTGACCTGGGTGACGGCTACGTGGCGTGGGGAACCAAGCGTAAGCTTCCCCGTCAAGTAGACACTTCAAAAGTAGAACACCCGGCGGCTTGTTGACGTTGTTCGAGTGGCGTCAGATGGTGTCAGATACTGGTACCAAGCCGGCGTAGCAGCTCAAATGCGCGCGACCGGTAGTCCAAGCGTAGTGTGGCGAGTACCGCCAGGTCGATGCACTCCGCCGTGGGTCGGTTGTCCAGGAGCTTGCGTAGAGGGGAGCCGCGGTATCTGCGCCACATCGCCCAACCTAGCGGGGCGGCCCGGACAGCCGCGCGGGTCCATTGCGATGCGATCGTCCGCTGTGCTTCGGGGTTGTCGAAGCAGCCGATCAATTTGAGCAACCAGGTCTCGATCCGGTCGAAGTCCTCCATCGAGCGGATTGACTGTGGCGCTCGGATCACGTTGTGTATCCGCTGCTCCTCCGGCGACGCCTCAATCCCCTGCGCAGTCAGAGCCTCGAGACGAACTCGACAGGTCACCTCTTCCATCCTTGTGCGGCGCGCGTAGGTGGCTTGTTCCCTATGCCGCCGATAGCGCAGCAATGTCGCGGGTAGATTGGCCAAACGGAACCGGGTGAGCGCGCGCACGTACAGGTCGTAATCCTCAGCCAGGTTGTAGTCTTCGCGATAGGTGAAGGATTCGAACACCTCGCGTTTTGCCATTACGGTTGGGTGGCAGATGGTGTTCTGGAATAACATGGCGGCACGCAACTCGTCCGGCTTATGCCGCCAGCGTACGGTGCGGGGGATCCCGCCGCCGAACTCCTGGAACCAAGTGCCACATAGATCGGCATTGCCGGCTTCGATGAAGCGGAGCTGTTGTTCGAAGCGTTGCGGCAGACAGATATCGTCGCCGTCCATGCGTGCTATATAGGCGCCACGTGCATTTTTAAGCATGGCGTTCAGCACGTACACGATGCCGCGGTTAGTCGCTTCGCCCATAACGACGATACGCGGGTCGGTGGCGGCTAATCGGTCGATGGCATCTCCCGATTCATCGGTTGAGCCGTCGTCGTAAATAAGAATTTCCAGGTTGCGGATGGACTGTGCGCACACGCTGTCGACGGCCCCCTTCAACCAAGGCGCGGCGTTGTGACATGGGATCAAAACGGAAATCAGTGGCAAGCTGCTTACCTCTACAAGCATTTTGGCGGTCAATTGCGCCGAAGTGCACGCTTGACCCGTAGCAATGCGACATAGACCAGCGGAATGTTCGACCCCAGCCAGCGAGCGGCACCTGGCGGTGCAGGTACGCTCGCAACAGCGGCATAGCTGGTACGCAGACTTGACGGCCAGGTACGCGTTGGTTGCTGTGCGATTCGGCTGCACGCCTGCTGAAAGGACCGATGAGCCACGCGTTGCCAGTATTCGGTGCCAGTCTTCGCATACATGGCAGCTGCTTCGGCGGTGGTGCTGGCGATGTCGTCAATATCTTGTCGCGCAGGGGTCGTCAATATGCTGTTGGGGCGCTGCCGGTAACCGACCAAAGGTATCCCCAAACTCACGATACGAGTGGTGTTCCAGTAGTGCCATGGCGTGGTTGCCGTGTCCTCAAAGCGGCGACCGAGCGGAAAAGGGCGAGTACGAACCAGCGAGGTGCGGTAGACACGAGCCCACGCGAAGCAGAGAAACTTGGCGAGGAATGCTTCGCGAGAACCCGTGGCTGTCGCCCCATCAGGCGCGGTGGCGATTTTGAGCGTACTCAAGGCTGTGCCGCTTTCATCGATGCGTATCGCATCGTATTCCAAGATATCAGGCCGGTTGTGCTCAATGGTTTGGAGTACAGAGGACAAATAGTCTGGCAGCCAGATATCGTCGCCATCCAGAAAGGTAACGTACTCTGTCGACGTCAAACCGACACCAACATTGCGTGCCGCGCTCAATCCATGGTTGGCTTGTACGACCACTCGCATGCGGCCACCAAAGCGCCGCGCAATCGATTGCACTACCGACAAGGTATCGTCCGTTGCGCCGTCGACAACGACAATTAGATCTATAAGAGATGTCGCTGCCGGTTGACAAAGTATCGATTCAATACAACGCGCAACGTAAGCCTGAACGTTATATGCTGGTACGACAACAGTAAGCAGATTCATGACTATCGTAGGCTGTCGATAATTGTGCGTACACCCGTCAGCGTTGCGGCTCACTGTTAGCGCACGGCATGCGCATGTTCCACAAATCTGATGACGAAAGGTTGGTATGTCATTATAGTCGTCGCTTGTATGGTTCCTCGGATATTATCGAGCGTACGTCGCGCAAAGCCCGAGTGAGTCGCCGAGGGGGTAGAAGAAGCCACTCGCCAATGATTGGGTTAAGAAGGCGTAACGGTATCCTTTGGTATAGAGAGTCCGGTGGAATACTGGCCATATCCATCAAACGCGCCCGTTGAGCAACCTTTGACCAATAGAACGGGTGATATGGGAAGCCACGATGTGCATAGCGCCACAGCGCCCTTGCGATGGCCTGCGTCCGTTGAAAACTCATGCGGTTCTCTGCCGTAAGTTGGTCGTAGAGCGCGAGCAGGCGTTTGACAAATGGTTGCTCTTTGCGGCGAATTGGACCGTTGCTGGAAACACGTTTCGCAGGGTGCTGGACCCATGCCCCTACAGGAACCGGTACATGGACCCAACGTCTTTCGGCAGCGGCTGAGATGTCCATCATCCACGCATAATCTTGTGTCCGTTCGACCATCGGATCCCATCGGCAGTTCGCGATGGAGCTGCGAAGAAATATCAGACCTGTCGGCTGTGTAAAACCAGTCCCATAAAGTGCATCGACAGTAGCGCACACAAAGTCGCGTGTGCTTGGGAAAGTGAGCTGACCGAGGGACGAGCCATCGCGATCGACACTTTGGACGAGCCCTGAACATACTTCTGCTGACTCACCTTCTAACCGTGTCAGTTGTTGCCTTGAATCCTCAAGCAAATAGTCGTCGTCATCTAGAAACCGAATGTACTTTCCGGTAGCCAACGCCATGCCTTGGTTGCGAGCCACGTTGCCATGAGCCGTAGAAATGGGTGATACACGTACGCGCGCATCGCTTGTCCAGCGCCATAGCGAATGTTTCCATGAATTGTCGGGTCCGTTGGGAACTACGACGACTTCTACATCTGGCCCTTGATAGGTAAGTGCGCTTTCAACCGCGCGCGGTAACAGTTCTGGTCTTTGATAGGTAGGGATAATAACGCTGACCAAAGGGGCGCTCACGTGACAACCTCCTGTATCGCATGAGTAGCCTTTCTGCAGACAAAGAACGACTCACCGCGCAGCAAGCCGAACTTCACTACGTCAGTAGGCGAAGATGTAACTTCGTTGAACACGAAACCTGCTTGCTGCACGCGATTGCGGAAGTCCCGGCCGTAGTAGCGCAAGTGGTCTGACTGGCCAAAGTGCAGCTCCCGCGTTACCGGGTCGGTAATGCAGATATTTTCGTAGGTTTGCGCCCAGCCTTCGACGATTGGTACCGATAGTATTGCTATTCCATGGGTATGCAGTATCCGATAGATTTCCGCCAAAGCCTTGCGGTCATCCACGTGCTCAAGTACGTGGTTGCAAATGACGGTTGCAACGCTACCACTCGGCAAGTCGATTTGTTCAATATTTATTTTAAGGTCCGCATGAGTAAGTAGATCTGCTGTGCGATAGGACGTCGGGTCCGATGAGAAACGAGAGCGAAAACGTGGTTCAAATACTGGTTCCGCCGCAAAATGCAAGATAGGTGACTGTATCTCCGTTGGGTGGTCCATATACCACAACCAGAATAAACGATGTCGTTCCAATGATCCGCAGGAAGGACAGCAAGCATCCAATCGCGGAGGGCGACCAGTGCTTCGAAAGAAGCCCGCATACTCACACACCGGACACACGCGAGACGCAAGAGGTCTTATGCGCTTCCAAGATTTATATATGTCACGCATAGATTGTGGAAGGTATTTAATGATGTTCATGATTGGGTTCAAACTAATAAACGATCGGTAACTCAAACGTGAGCTACTCCTGTTCACGTCCGTCGGTTAGACAGTCAAAGCAACTCATTCATTTAGCGATTCCGATAACTGCCTAGTTAGTTACCTGACGACTAGGTTAGAGCACTTCCGCGCACAATCTTCCGCCGGCTTTAGTGAAACGATCGGTAGCAGTGACAGGAATATTTTTATCACGGCAACTCCGGTAAATTCTTCAGATACCGCATTGGCTCCTGTATGTAGGTTGACCCGAGGATATGGTGACCCCCTAAAGTGCACTAAAGCGACCGCCCAAGGCAACGTGAATGTTGCTTGACGCTCATACCTGAGGTCCATAGGCACCGAGTATTCCGAACATTGAGTTAAGTTCTCTTATATCGCTAAGTGGGACTTAATCATGCTTGCATCGGGTCACAAGGTGTAGCGAACCGACGTACTGTTCAAACTCCTAAACGGTCGGTGCACTAGGTTTACGTGCGATAACAAAGTAGCCGGCCGTTTCGTGCTCCTCGCGCCAGAAACGGTCAAGCAAGAGACCAAGTTGTTGATTTGTCCACCATATCGGGATCAGCACCGCAAGGATAAGCCGGCGTCCCCACCTTGGGCCTCGGACGAGTTGCTTTAGCTGATAGTTGAGTTTTAAGAGCCACATCGACCAAAATCCTGTCGTGGGCTTCACAAGAACTTCGATGAAACCAGCTTTGTCGAATAGGTACTGGTGCCCGAAGCAGGTGTAGCGGTAATAATCCCATGGAGCCTCGTGAACCCACCATTGAAATGGCGTGGACACCGTGATGCTGCCGCCAGCTTTCAGAACGCGAAACGCTTCACTGAGCATTACACCTGGTTCACGTAGGTGTTCCATGACTTCGAAGGAGACGATGTGGTCGATCGAAGCGCTCTGGATAGGGAGCGGTTTGTTAAGGTCGGATGCGATGTCAGCCCTGAGTTCGTGTAGCGTGTTGTTCCAGTCGATGCCGATGTATTCGTCGGCGTATTCCAGAATCTCTACTTCGAACGGTCGTGTTCCACAGCCAAGATCAAGTACTTTCCCGCTCAGCATGGAGACGCGGCTTCTTACCATGTTGTTGATGGCATTTTTTATCACCCAATTATAGCTAAGCTTGTCTTCGGTGTACATAATAACGTTCTTGGAGTGGCAAGCAGAGCTTTTGGTGTTGCTGAGAATTAGTTCTATTTTGGACTGCTTATATCACGCTCAAAACGTCCATTAATTAATGCGGTTACGTCATAGATATTTGAAAGCGTTTTAGATGTCGCAGAAATTGACAGTACATCGTCCGAAGGTTGCACGGCTTGGATTGATTTGCATGAGAAAAGCCAATCTTTGGTTAGGATTTCCAAAATTGAACGTGTCAGTTCGCTCAACATTCCTTCTGGAAAGGTAAACCCGTTTTCACCATTTGTAATCACTTCGCCTACTGCTCCGCGCGCGGAGGTGACGACAGGTATGCCGCAAGCCAATGCCTCCATAATTGATATGGGCAGCCCTTCCGCATCACCATTCGCTGCAGTCACGCTTGGCAGACAAAAAACTCTAGTTTCGTGCAGTTGCGATAAGACTTCGTCCGAGTTGCAGGAGCCGAGGAATTGCACTGGTGCGGCGAGCTCATCGGCCAGTTGTTTCGCGTTATCTAGTAGCGGTCCGTCGCCGATCATGACGAGTTCCGCGACTGGGATGGCTTTGCGTATTTCGGCGTAGGCATGGATCATCAGCAGCGGAGCTTTCTTCTCCACCATTCTGCCGACAAATAGCATCCGCATGCGGCGTTTCTTCAGCGGCAAACCACCTGGCTTAAACCGCTTGGTGTCGATACCGATGTAGGTGACAGTGATTTTTTCCTCAGGGATGCCATATTGGATTGCTCGCCGCGCGATAGCTTTTGAGACGGCTATGAAGCTTACGTCCGACGCTTTCGCCATGCGAAGCAGCCGACGGGGGTAGGTGCACATAAGCAGGCCACCTTGTCCAGTTTCCCACCATCTACGATAGATGTTGATGTCATATCCGTGCAGCGTGACCAGCATCGGTAGACCTAGTCTGCGTACGCTTGGCCACACATTGACCGCGTCGGTACCGAAGTGGACGTGTACCAAGTTAGCACCGACTGCACGCAGCGCGCGAACAGTCGGTGCGTGCGCAATTCCTAGCAACTGACATAAACGTAATCGTAACCGTTTCCACTTTCTCGTTCCGAGGCCGGGAAGGATACGGACATCGATACCGGTTAGATCCAATCCGTTTTCGACTTCGCGATATCCGACGAGGACGGGGGCCCATTTAGTAAGCGCGATAACCTGTTCCTTGATGAAGGTTTCCGAGCGATGAAGCAGGTCGCTGCGGAACACGATCACCTTTTTCATGGTAGGGAAAGATGTGTCGAGGACATTTCTAAGAACGTTTCCATTGGGATGCTCTCTTCGGGAAAGTGCCGCAAGATGTGTGTGCGACACTTTATTTACGGCTCTTCGCTACGCTCGGCAAGCATGGCTCGGACGGCTGCTTCGAGCGGTGGCAGATTGTGTTTGAGTGCCGCAAGCACGGGTCCTGGGTCGATGTCACCTAGGTGGAGGGCATACGCCTCCCAATGCTTGCTCACGGGTCCACGGCCTCCCGCAACACCGCGTCGCGGATGTGCCGGTTCAGCTCGTGCTCGGGAACCACGTCCAGGCGGCGCCCGGTGATCTCGGTGAGGCGTCGTTGCAACGGGATGCGCTGGGTTACCAGGTCGTAACCACGCGGAAGATCGACGAGAAAGTCGATATCACTGTCGGGACGCTCTTCACCCCGCGCGACGGAACCGAATACGCGTATGCGGCGCGCGCCGTAGCGACGACACGCGGCGTTGATCTGGTCCCTGCTTTGGCGGAGTTGTTCCAGTAGCATCATCGCGTCCAGGATGTGTGCCTGCGCAAGCGGAGTCGGGGACAGTTTTGGCCGGGTGGCTTCCGCATCCTGTCCTTGGCCCCATTTTCAGCCGCTAGCGTACCCCAACCGGTCGAAGTCGATGTGCCGCAAGGGATGTGGAAGCGATATCAGGGATGGTTTTTTGGGTCGGACATAGGACTGGTGCGGTTGGCGGGATAGCGGGCGCGAACCGATGTTGTGCCGCGGCAGGTGGACGACGGTCCGTCAAGCTCCGTGCGGCAGGGCCAAGCCCCCATTTTTGAGACCGGATCCATTGCCGCGCCGACTCCACTTGACCACGATGGCTGGGAGCGACGCTGGGGTTAGATGTCGTGGGCGTGTGTCATGGTGAAGGGGGATTGCCCGCGGGATTGGGCACTTTCGGCCATTGGCGCAAAAGTGCCGGAAGATCGTTTTGCACGGTTTCCCATACCACCTCAAGATCGATGGCAAAGTAGCCGTGAGCCAGACGGTTGCGCATGCCGCGCATGCTGTTCCAGGGAATTTGTGGGTGCTGCGTGCAATAGGCGGGCGCGCTGTCTGCAAGCTTTGTAGCAGCTTCACCAAGGATGATGAGGTTCATCACCACGGCTTGCTGGGTTCGCTTGTCGTCCATGAATGCTGGCTTGTCCATGCCCTCCACGTAGGCACAGGCCTATGCGGCCGCCTCTTTCATGTGGGCCAGAAAGGTGGCGGCGCGTTCGATTGGGTCCGTCACAGTGGGAGCGCCTCAGCCAGCACCTGCGCGCGGAAGGCGGCGGGCAGATCGCCCGGGGTCAGTACGTCGACCCGGGTTTGCAGTAGTTGCTGCAATTCGTATTGCATGGCTCCCAGTGCGAACAACCCGGTTCCGGCGCGAGTGTCCACCAATAGGTCCACGTCACTTTGCGGCGTATCCTGTCCGCGCGCTACCGAACCGAACAGGCGCGGATGCATACCGTGATGTCGGGCCACGATGGCTTTGATGGCTTCACGATGGGCTTGGATCCGTTGGGATGGCCTTTGCATGGCGGTAGGCAACTTGCTTGGATGGGCGTGGTTTCAGGTTTGCCGACAGGGGAAAGATACCGTACTCATCGGCAAAAGGCGCCAGTGCCATTCGTTCCTGACACCTGTTTCCCGCGCACCGCGAGGTGAACCCATGTTCCGCCTGTTGCTCTGCCTCACCGCCATCGCCGCCCTGGCCACCGCGTGCAGTGCGCCGTCGCCCGAGCGTGCCCTCGCCAACCTCCCCAGCGTCAGCTTCCCCGCGCCGCACCGCGTGGCGGCGGGTGCGCTGCAGGCCGACGACCTGCCGGCGCTGCAGGCGGCAGGGGTGCGCGAGGTCATCAACCTGCGCGCGGCCAGCGAGACGCCGGGTTTCGACGAGGCGTCGGCGGTGCAGGGGGTGGGCATCAACTATCGTCACCTGCCGATCCGTGGGCCGCAGGACCTGACCAGGGGCAATGTGCTGGCGTTCGACAAGCTGCTGGGCGACGCCGGTGACGGGCTGACCGTGGTGCATTGCGCCAGCAGCAACCGGGTGGGCGCGATGATCGCGTTGCGCGCGGCGCTGGTGGATGGCGCATCCACGGATGCGGCGCTGGCGGAGGGGCGGCGCTGGGGGCTGAAGAGCCTGGAGCCGCAGGTGCGCGAGCGGCTGGCGGCGTGGTCTGCCGGGGCGGGTGGGGCGGCGCCGGCCGCGTCGTCGTCGCGTTGAGGCGATGGGATGTGCGTTGGGTGGGGTTGTCGAAGAGCATCGCCCGCAAGCGGGCTCCCACAACTCACATCAGGGCATCGCCCGTGGGGCGGGCTCCCACAACACAACACACACAACGGGGAGGGGGTTGGCGTTGCTGGTGAGTGGTTATGCCGCCGCCAGTTCGACTTTCACCCGGTAGCCCAGCGCCCGTGCTGCGCGGCTCAGTGTGTCGATGGTCAAGCCGGTATCGGTATCGTCGAGCAGGCGATCGAGCATGGATCGGCTGGTGTGCATCCGTTGCGCCATGACGGTCTTGGTCACCCCCTGGGCCTGCATGGCTTCGCGCAGTTGCCAGGCGATGACGCGCTTGATGGCGCGTGCCGATACTTCTTCCAGCACGCCGTCTTCGGCCAGGAGATCATCCAAGGCGCTGCCAATATGGACGTTGTGCTTAGCCATGATGAACCTCGTTTGATCGGCGCAGAGCCAACTGCAGGTCGGCCTTGGGCGTCTTGTCAGTTTTCTTGATGAAGCCGTGCAGCAGGACCATGCGAGGTCCGTCTGCGGTGAACAGCACCCGCGCGATGCCTGCACCGATCGTACTTCGTACTTCCCACAGTCCAGGTTCCATCTTGCGTACCAAAGGCATGCCAAGTGGCCAGCCGTACTGCACAGTTTTGATGTCTTCGCCGATCACTTTGCGAGCATCGGGCGATAGTGATTTCAGCCACTCTCGAACCGGCTCGCGACCTTGAGCGCTGGCATAAAAGCGAACCGCAAGGATGGGCAGGAACCGCGTGGCCATATTGTACTTTTTTTGGTACTAAGGGCAAGGTGCCCCTTTGCCGATGCAGGTTGGCGGGGTGTGGCGGCTTGGTACGAGGAGGCACGATGCCAGGTGGCGGTGACCTTGCCATCGGAAAACGTCCCCCTTGTTGTGTAATCCAATCCCAGCAAGGAAAACGACATCGCGAAGGCAATACGGTGGCTGACCGTGGTGCATTGCGCCAGCAGCAACCGGGTGGGCGCGATGATCGCGTTGCGCGCGGCGCTGGTGGATGGCGCATCCACGGATGCGGCGCTGGCGGAGGGGCGGCGCCGGCGGCGTCGATGTCGCGTTGAGGCGATGGGATGTGCGTTGGGTGGGGTTGTCGAAGAGCATCGCCCGCCCACAAGGGATTCCCTTCGGTCACGAGCGGGCTCCCACAAGTAGCGGCGGCCGGTTGGGGGGGGGCGGCTTTTTGAGCGTGCGCTTGACCGGGAATTGCCGTCATGCCCCAGTCCGCTTTTGATCACGTGGCAGTACCTGCCCACATGCTGGCCAGGGGCGCCGCGTACAGGCGGTCGCCGAAGGCGTGGATCTGGTCGTCGTCGTGCAGCACGAGACCGCAGCGAAAACGCGTTTTGCACGCGGCAGCCAGCTTGCGCAAGCCGGCAAAATCGCTGGCGGTGACGGTGGCAGCGGCCTTCACCCCGATGCCGACGATGTCGCCGGCGGCGTTTTCGAGCACCAGGTCCACCTCGTTCTGGTCCTTGTCGCGGTAATGGTGGAACAGCAGCTCGCCGTCGGCGGTCGTGGCGAGCTTGGCGATTTCCGCCACCACGAAGCTTTCCAGGATGGCGCCGTAGGTCTTGTGGCGTTCGCCGGCATTGGCCGGTGTCAGGCCGAGCAGGCTTGCCAGCAGGCCGCTGTCGAGGAAGTGGAGCTTTGGCGTCTTGACCAGGCGTTTCAGCTGGTTGGTCGACCAGGGCTCCAGGCTGCGTACCAGGAACAACTGCTGCAGCACGTCCATGTAGCGGCGCACGGTCTTGGCGTCCATATCGAGGCTGCTGCCGATGCCCGAGTAATTGACCAGTTGGCCGGCGTGGTGCGCCAGTACGCGCAGCAGGCGTGGCATCTGGCCCAGTTTTTCGATGGCGGCGATGTCGCGCACGTCCCGTTGCATGATGGCCCGGATGTAGTTCCTGGCCCATTCGGCGCGGCGCTCCGGATCGCGCCGGCGCACCATTTCGGGATAACCGCCGGCGAGGACGGTGTGCACCAGCTGGTTGCCGAGCGGGGGCTTGGCGGGCGCGGCCGCTGGTGTTCCTGCGAAGGCGGAGGGGAGGAAGCTTGGCTGGACCGCGGCGATTTCGGCCTGGGCCAGCGGCAACAAGTCGACGACGGCCATGCGTCCCGCGAGGCTGTCGGCAGCCTGCGGAAGCGAGAGCACGTTGGTTGATCCGGTGAGCAGGAAACGGCCGGGGCGGCGATCGTCGTCGACTGATTTCTTGATGGCGCGCAGCAGTGCCGGTGCGCGCTGGATTTCGTCGATCGTGACTTGCTCCAGGCCACGGATGAATCCAGTGGGGTCGGCGATGGCAGCGGCGAGCGTGGTTTCGTCGTCGAGAGTGCGATAAGTGCGCGCCTCGTCAGATTGCATCCGGGCCAGCGTGGTTTTGCCGGATTGGCGTGGACCGTTCAACAGCACCACTGGCGTGTCGGCCATGGCCGCGCGCACGCGGGCTGCTGCAAAGCGGGGGTAGAGCGTGTCGGACATGCGCAGGGAAGATCTGTCCAGCTTTCGTCTGATCGGGATCATTGCACCGTCCAATCAGGAATTAAACGGCGTCCAATCGGGAATGTGGTACCGTCCGACCAGGAGTCGCGGGGTCCGGGAGGGCATTCGAACCGGCTCATCCACAGGTACCCGCCCTATGGGCCTGATCGGCAGGCTGGAACCTCCTGCCCGCAGGAGCGCTGGGACTTTCGGCATATTGTCTGGCGCGGCGGGGCGTAGCCATCATGTCGGCAGACTCTGGACGACGCCTCCGGCACCCGCGCGGACCGCGCGCCTCGATGCGGGATGCGTCGTGTTTGCCGGTTACACTCGTGGTTCTTGCAGCACCCGATGCGCGCGTGATGGTGCAGGAGCCTGCCAGCGGGCTCCTACATGTCGTGCGCCGGTGTGGTGCGAGGCGAAGAGCGTCGCCAGTCCGCCAGGTACTCCCTGCGGTCGCGGCGGGCGCCTTGTCCCGGTGTCCAGGAGCGCCACCCGCCCACGAGGCAATCCCCGTGGCCGCTGGCGGGCTTGTTCACATCGTTCACATCGTTGCTGCAGTACTTCCATCCATCCGGCAGGAGATACCCGCCCCATGTCGATCCGAAAGTTTGCGCAAACCTGGTTGTTGACGTCGCTGGCGCTGGTGGCGCTGGCCTTGCCCCTGGTGCCGGCGCAGGCGCAGCAGGCCGATGCCGCGCTCTACAGCGGCGTGCAGTGGCGCATGATTGGTCCATTCCGCGGCGGCCGCACGGTCGGGATGACCGGCGTGCCGGGCCAGCCCAACGTGTTCTACATGGGTGTGAACAATGGCGGCGTGTGGAAGTCCGAGAACTTCGGACGTACCTGGGAGCCGCTGTTCAAGGGCGACGAAAGCAACTCCGTGGGCGACCTGGCGGTGTCCAGGTCCAACCCGGACGTCATTTACGTGGGCTCCGGCGAGGGCCTGATCCGGCCGGACCTGTCCACCGGCGACGGCATGTACAAGTCCACCGATGCCGGCAGGACCTGGCAGCACCTGGGCCTGCGCGACGGCCAGCAGATTGCCTCGATCGTGGTCGACCCGCAGGACGAGAACAAGTTGTTCGTGGCGGTGCTTGGCCATCCCTACGGCCCGAACACGGAGCGTGGCGTGTACCGCTCGACCGACGGCGGCAAGTCCTTCCAGCAGGTGCTGTACAAGAACCCGAACGTGGGCGCAGTACAGGTGGCGCTCGACCCGGCCGACCCCCATACGGTGTATGCGGTGCTGTGGGCCACGCGGCATGCGCCGTGGACGGGCCAGAGCGCGCTCAATGGCGTGCCCGGCAGCGGCCTGTTCAAGTCCACCGATGACGGTGCCACCTGGAAGCAGATCGGCCAGGGCCTGCCCACGGTGGCGCAGGGCCTGGGCCGTATCGGCATCGGCATCGCGCCGAGCGACCCCAGGCGCATCTATGCCCAGGTGGAGGCGCCGCAGGCGCTTGCCGGGACCTACCGTTCCGACGACGCCGGCCAGAGCTTCCACAGGGTCAACGATGAGCCGCGTATCCACGGCCGCGGGCAGGACTTTGCCGAGGTCGTGGTGGCGCCGGACAATCCCGACGAGATCTACGTCGCCAACACCTCGTTCTATCGCTCGATGGACGCCGGCAAGACCTTCGAGGCGATCAAGGGTGCGCCTGGCGGCGACGACTACCACCGCATCTGGATCAATCCGGAAAATCCGAAGATCATCGCGCTCGGCGTGGACCAGGGCGGCACCCTGAGCGTCGACGGCGGCAAGACCTGGAGCTCGTGGTACAACCAGCCGACCGCGGCGGCGTACCACATCATCACCGACAACGAATTTCCCTACAACGTCTACGCCTCGCAGCAGGAGAGTGGCTCGGTCGGCATCACCAGCCGCAGCAATGACGGCCAGATCACGTTGCGCGACTGGCATCCGGTGGGCGTCGAGGAGTACGGCTACGTCGCGCCCGATCCGCTCAACCCCAACATCATCTATGGCGGCAAGGTGACCCGGCACAACCGCATCACCGGGCAGACCCAGTTCGTCGGCCCGCAGATCGGGCGCGGTGGCGAGTACCGTACCAACCGCACGGCGCCGCTGCTGTTCTCGCCGGCCGATCCGCATGTGCTGTTCTACGGCACCAATGTGCTGTTCAAGACCAGCAATGGTGGCCAGACCTGGGACAGGATCAGTCCGGACCTGTCGCGTCCCAACGCGGGCAAGCCGGCGAGCCTGGCACCGTTCAACGCCAAGGTGGACCCGCGTGACCATCGCGGCGTGATCTACAGCATCGGGCCCTCGTTCAAGAACGTGGATACGATCTGGGCCGGCACCGACGACGGTTACATCTGGGTCACCCGCGACGGTGGCAAGCATTGGGACAACGTCACGCCCAAGGGCATGACCGGCTGGAGCAAGGTCACGCAGCTGGTGGCCTCGCATTACGACGACCAGACGGCCTACGCGTCGGTCAGCCGCTTCCGCCTGGATGACCTGAAGCCCTACATCTACCGCACCCACGATGGTGGCAAGACCTGGCAGCTCATCGTCAATGGCCTGCCGGACAACGCCTCGGTCAACGTGGTGCGCGAGGATCCCGAGCAGAAGGGGCTGCTGATCGCCGGCACCGAGCGTGCGGTGTGGTTTTCGGCCGACGACGGCGAGCATTGGCATACGCTGCAGGGCAACCTGCCGCAGACCTCGATGCGCGACCTGGTGATCCACGGCAACGACGTGGTGGTCGGCACCCACGGGCGCTCGTTCTGGATCCTGGACGACATCACCCCGCTGCGCCAGATGGCCGCGGCCAAGGCGGCGGCGTCGGCCTACCTGTACAAGCCGGCGGCGGCCTACCAGGTGCTGCGCAACACCTATACCGACACGCAGATGCCGAAGGAAACGCCGGCCGGGCAGAATCCGCCCGATGGCGCGATCCTGGACTACTACCTGAAGACGGCCGCGGGCGGGCCGGTCACGCTGGAAATCCACGATGCAGCCGGGCGGCTCGCGTTCCGCCTGGCCTCGACCGACCAGCCCCGGCAGGTCGACCCGGCCAGCCTGAATTTCCCCACCTATTGGCTGCGGCCGCCACAGCAACTGTCGGCTGCCGCCGGCCGGCACCGCATCGTCTGGGATCTGCATTACCCTGCGCCGCAGTCCGACACGCATCGGGCGCCGATCTCCGTGATCCTGCATGACACGCCGCTGGGGCCGCTGGGGCCCACCGCCGTGCCGGGCCAATACACGGTGACGCTCAGCGTGGGCGGCCAGACGTATACGCAGCCGCTGACCTTGCGCATCGACCCGCGGCTGGATACGCCGCTGGCCGGGCTGAGCCAGCAGTTCGAGCTGGCCACGCAGCTGGTGACGGACATGGATCGCGTCTACGCGGCCATGCACCAGGCCGGTGCCGGCAACGCCGCTGCCCTGCGTCAGCTGCATGAGCAGCTGGGCGGTGTCTACGGCTCGATCTATGGCGGCCAGTACGGCGCGGTCTCGGCCTTGGCGGCACCGACGGCAGTGCAGGTGGCCACGGCAGCCGCGCTGCACCAGAAGGTCGCCGCCGCGCTGGGTTCCGGCGGGTGACGGCGTGAGGTGAGGCAGGGACGTGGTGGTGGGAACCCCAGTTGGGAGAAAGGCGATGACGAAGGCGACGCACGCGTGGTACCAGCCGGATTCGCAGGAGCAGCGCCCTTGCCCCCACAACCCCGTCCCCGCCGGGCGCTGCCTGGTGCGCATGGCCTGGCTGGCGGCGGCAGCATTGATCGCGGCGGCGGTGCTGCCGGCGACGGCGGTGGCGCAAGGCTATGACGCCAGCCTGCTGTCCGGCCTGCAGTGGCGCCTGCTCGGCCCGTTCCGTGCCGGTCGTACCGAGGCGGTGGCCGGCGTGCCCGGCCAACCCAACCTGTTCTATTCCGGCGCGGTGGACGGCGGGGTGTGGAAGACCGACGACGCCGGCGTGACCTGGAAGCCGATCTTCGACACCGCGCCGATCGCCTCGATTGGCGCCATTGCCGTGGCGCCGTCCAACCCGGACATCATCTACGTCGGCACCGGCGAGTCCGATCCGCGCTCGCAGATCTCCTACGGCGATGGCATGTACAAGTCCACCGACGCCGGCAAGACCTGGACGCACATCGGCCTGCCCAGGAGCATGCACATCAGCCAGGTCATCGTGGATCCGAAGAATCCGCAGCGCGTGTTCGTTGCCGTGCTCGGCAACCTGTACGCGGCCAATTCGGAGCGCGGCATCTACCGCTCGACCGATGGCGGCGCGTCATGGCAAAAGGTGCTGTACAGGAATCCGGACGTGGGCGCGATCGACGTGGTCTTCGCCCCGGACAACGCGCAGGTGATCTATGCCGCGCTGTGGGCCACGCGGCGCCCGCCGTGGAATGTGTATCCACCCTCCAACGGCCCGGGCAGCGGGGTGTACAAGTCCACCGATGGCGGCTCCACCTGGACCCACCTCACCAACGGCCTGCCGACCGCCGGCCTGGGCAAGATCGGCCTGGCCGTGGCGCCGACCGACAGCAATCGCGTCTACGCGATCCTGGATGCCGACCAGGGCGGCCTGTACCGCTCCGATGACGCCGGCGCCACCTGGAAGCTCGCCGACGGCGAGGCGCGCATCTGGGGCCGCGGCTGGTATTTCGACCGCCTCACCGTGGATCCGAAGAACGCCGACAAGCTCTACGTAATGAACACCTCGGTGTACCGCTCGACCGACGGCGGCAGGAGCTTCGAGGCGATCAAGGGCACGGCCGGTGGCGACGATTACCGGCGCCTGTGGATCAACCCGGACGATCCCGACCGCATGGTGCTCAGCAGCGACCAGGGGACGATCGTCAGCGTCAACGGCGCGCGCACCTGGGGCTCGTGGGACAACCAGCCGACCGGGCAGTTCTACCACGTCATTGCCGACAATCGCGATCCGTTCTGGGTCTATGGCGCGCAGCAGGACAGCGGCCCACGCGGCGTGGTCACCGACGTGCCGGAGGGCCGCCTGACGTATGCCCGTTGGGCGTCCACCTGCACCGGTGGCGAGAGCGACATGCTGGCGGTCGACCCGGACAGCGTCGCCGACCTCTACGCCACCACGCTGCTGTACGACCTGAACGACAACACCTTGACGCGCTGCAACCAGCTCACCGGGGTGAAGAAGGTGGTCACGCCGTGGGCGGCGTATCCCGGCGAGCAGTTCCGCCACACCTGGACCCTGCCCACGGTGTTTTCCATGGCGCCGGGGCATGCGCTGTATTTCGCCAACCAGTTCCTGTGGAAGAGTACCGACAAGGGCGAGCACTGGCAGCGCATCAGCCAGGATCTCAGCCGCGCCAAGCCCGGCATCCCGGCCAATCTCGATCCGACCACGGCGGCCGATACCACCTATCAGCAGAAGACCGGCGGCCCGCGCTGGGGCGTGATCTACTCCATCGCCCCCTCGCCGCTGCAGGCGGACACGGTCTGGGCCGGCACCGACGACGGCCTGATCTGGGTGACCCACGATGGCGGCGGGCATTGGCAGGATGTCACGCCCAAGGGTCTCAGCGCCTGGAGCAAGGTGATCATGCTGGATGCCTCGCACACCGACGCGGGCACGGCGTACGCGGCCATCGACCGCCACCGCCTGAACGACTACACCCCGCACGTGCTGCGCACGCGCGACGCCGGCAAGACCTGGCAGGAAGTCATCGAGGGCCTGCCGGGCAACGCCTACGTGCAGGCGATCAAGGAGGACCCGGACCGTCCGGGGCTGCTCTTTGCCGGCACCTCGATCGGCGTCTACGTGTCCTTCGATGCCGGCGACCAATGGCAGTCCCTGCGGCTGAACATGCCGGTGGTGGAGATCCGCGATTTCGCCTTCCACGGCAACTCGGTGGCGATCGCCACGTTTGGCCGCTCGCTGTGGATCCTGGACGACCTGGCGCCGCTGCACCAGCTGGATGCGGCCGTGGCGAACGCCAGTGTGCACCTGTACAGACCGGAGACGGCGGTGCTGAAACCCGGCGACAACCACGACCGGCGCGACACCGACCTGGCCGTGTCCACCAACCTGACCCCGATCGACGTCGCCTCCGGCGCACCGCGCATGAAGGGTGCGCTGCTCGACTACTACCTGAAGTCGGCGGCCGGCGGGCCGGTGACGCTGGACATCCTGGACGCTGGCGGCAAGGTGATCCGGCACTACTCCAGCACCACGAAATATCCGGCGGTCGACCCCAAGAGCCTGAATGTGCCGGCCGTGTGGATCAGCACGCCGGCACCACTGCCGGCCACGGCGGGCATGCACCGCTTCAGCTGGGATCTGCGCGCGATCGCCGCCGACGGCCATGGCGCCACCGATGTCGACGCTTTCGGCGGACACACCGTGCTGCCCGGTACGTATACGGTGAAGCTGACCGTCGATGGCCAGAGTTACACCCAGCCGCTGACGGTGGTGCAGCATCCGGTGACGCAGCAGGATCCGGCCGCGCTCGCGGCACGCAGCACGATGGTGCAGCAGATCATCGGCCTGCAGACCCAGGTGGCCACGGCCGAGCGCGCGGTGAAGGGGCTGCGCCAGCAGCTGGCTGCCCTGCGCGGTCAGGCCGGTGCGTCGGCGGCGATGACCAGGGCGATTGCCGGTGTGGACGGCCAGGCCCGCGAGATCGAGGGCCACGCCCCGCCGCCGCTGCCCGACACCACGGGCGTCGGCGACGCGGCACCGGCTGCCGACAGCCTGATGGGCCTGGCACAGATGCTGGCCGGCATGTCCACCACCACCCAGGAGAGCAGCGGCGCGCCAACCACGGCTGGCCTGGCCGGGCTGGACAAACTGCGCCAGGAGGTCGCCGCCACGCTGGCACGTTGGAACCAGTTCCAGGACAAGGACGTGACCCGGCTCAACACGAAGCTGCAAAAGGCCGGTCTTCCAGCCCTGAAGACGGTTGCTGGCGGATAGCTGAAATGAAGTCAGGGACGAATGGCGTGTACTTGAGCTTGAATCCTTATTTTCGTCAGTCACTGGATTCCCGCCTTCGCGGGAATGACGAGAGGGGGTTTCCGGCTCTTGCGCGCACCCTCCGCCCCCGGCCCCATTTTGCCTTCGGTATGGATGAAAGTTGAGGAGCAGGTGATGAACAAGTGGACGACGCGGTGGCTGCTGGCGGTCATCATGTTGTTGGCGGCCGGTGGTGCCACGGCTACTGGTTCGGCGACCATCCAGAACGCAGCCGAAGTGACCCGCGCGACTCTGGACAACGGCCTGCGCGTGGTCATCGTACGCAACGCGCTGGCACCGGTGGTGACCACCGAGATGAATTACCTGGCTGGTTCCGACGAGGTGCCGGCCACCTTTCCCGGGACCGCGCATGCAGTGGAGCACATGATGTTCCGCGGCAGCCCGGGCCTGTCCAAGGACCAGCTCTCGGCCATTGCCGCCAGCATGGGCGGCGCGTTCAATGCCGACACCACCCAGGGGGTGACCCAGTACTACTTTGTCGCCCCGGCCCAGGATCTGGAAGTGGCGCTGCACATCCAGGCGCTGCGCATGCGTGGCGTGGACATGCTTGAAAGCGACTGGAAGAAGGAGCGTGGCGCGATCGAGCAGGAAGTCTCACGCGACCTGTCCAACCCCGAATACAAGTTCTACGAACAGATGCAGGCGCAGCTGTTTGCCGCTACGCCCTATGCGCATACGCCGCTTGGCACCCGCGAGTCGTTCGGGAAGACCACGGCGTCGATGCTGAAGCAGTTCCACGACACCTGGTATGCGCCGAACAACGCCATCCTGGTGATTGCCGGCGATGTCGATCCGGCGGCCGCGCTGGCCCAGGTGAAGGCGCAGTTCGGCGACATTCCGCGCAAGACGATACCGGCCCGGCCCGCGTTTGCGTTCCAGCCGGTGCAGGCCAGGACCATGCAGTTGCCGACCGACAGCCCCTATGGGTCCGTCTACCTGGTGTGGCGCCTGCCCGGCATGCGCGCGGCCGATTACGCCACCGCGCTGGTGCTGGGCGATGCCCTGGGTTCGCAGCGCGCGGCCTTGTTCGGCATGGGCGCCGACGGCACGGCACTGTATGGTGGCTTTGGCACCCAGTTCATGCCGCACGCGGGCTTTGGCCTGGCGGTGGGCATTTTCCCCAAGGGCGCCGATCCGCAACCGGTACTGGCACGCATGCGCAAGATCATGGCCGAGGCGGCGGCCAGGGGCATCGATCCGGCCCTGGTCGAGGCGGCCAAGCGCAAGGCCATTGCCGGGCTGGAATTCCAGAAGAATTCCGTGGCCGGCCTGGCCAATGCGTGGTCGAGCGCGCTGGCGTTCCAGGAGCTGGAATCGCCCGCGGCGATGAAGCAGGCGCTCGAGGCGGTGACCCCGGGCGCTGTCGATGCGCTGGCCAAGGCGATCTTCGTTCCGGAGCATGCGCTGACCGCGGTGCTCACGCCGGAGAGTTCCGGCAAGCCGGTGGCCGGCAAGGGTTTTGGCGGCGCCGAGAGCTTTGCCTCCGCGCCCGACCAGCCTGTGGTCCTGCCGGACTGGGCGCGCCAGGCCCTGGCCAAGCTTGAGGTGCCACGCTCCAGCCTGGCGCCGGTGTCCAGCACCTTGCCGAACGGCCTGCGCCTGGTCGTGCAGCCGGAGACGATCAGCGATACGGTCCAGGTCTATGGCGGCGTCCGTACCAACCAGGACCTGCAGGCGGCAGCCGGCGAGGAAGGCGTGGCCGATGTGCTGGACGGCCTGTATCCGTTCGGCACCACCAGCCTGGACCGGCTGCAGTTCCAGCAGGCCCTCGATGCGATCAGCGCGCAGGAAAGCGCGGGCACCTCGTTCTCGCTGGCTGTCCCCGCGCAGCACTTCGCCGAGGGCATGAGGCTCCTGGCGGAGAACGAACTGCATCCCGCCCTGCCGCCGGCGGCGTTTGCCATCGTGCAGAAGCAGGTGGCGGGGATCACCGCCGGGCAGCTGCAGTCACCGGATTTCCTGATGTCGATGGGTCTGGCCAAGGCACTGCTACCGGCCGGCGACCCGGCGTTGCGGCATGCGACGCCGCAAAACGTGATGGGCCTCAGCCTGGCCAAGGTGCAGGCCTATAGGCACAGCGTCATGCGTCCGGACCTGACCACCATCGTCATCGTCGGCAAGGTCGATCCGGCGCAGGCCCGGCGCGTGGTGGAGCAGACTTTTGGCGGCTGGACGGCCAGCGGTCCGCAACCGGATGTCGATTATGCGGCGGTGCCGCCAAACCGGCCGGGCCAGCTGCACGTGCCGGACAGCAGCGCGGTCCAGGACAGCGTGGAGCTGGCGCAGACCGTCGACGTCACCCGCGATGACCCGGAGCGCTTTGCGCTGAAGCTGGGCAACGAGGTGCTGGGCGGCAGCCTGTATGCGTCGCGCCTGTCCAACGACCTGCGCAAGAACGGCGGCCTGGTGTACGGGGTCAACTCCAGCTTCGCGTTCGACAAGCACCGCAGCACCTACAATGTTTCCTACGGCAGCGATCCGGCCAAGGTGGCGGCAGCCCGCGCCATGGTCGTGCGCGACGTGGCGCAGATGCAGACCGCGCCGGTCACGGCCGACGAACTGCAGCGTGCCAAGGGCGTGCTGCTGCGGCGGATTCCGCTCGGCGAGTCGAGCTTCGGCATGATCGGCCGGCAGCTGCTGCAGCTGGCCCAGGAGGGCAAGCCGCTGGACGAGGCGACCATCGCCGGCCGGCATTACCTGCAGCTCACGGCGGCGCAGGTGCAGCAGGCCTTTGCCAGGCACGTGCGTCCGGACGCTTTCGTCACCGCGGTCAAGGGGCCAGGATAAAAAGGGGAAAAGGGGTCAGAGTTACTTTTCGACGCCGGTATCGACAGTGGAATCGGTGGAAAAGTAACTCTGACCCCCTTTCCCCCTCGCACTGACACACCGTATTCCGCCTCGCCGCCGCAGCCGCTGTGGCTGGGGCCTGAACCAGGGGACTGCCGTGAAACCTTCCAGCCTGATCCTTGCCTGCAGCCTGATCCTGGCGCTGCTCGTCGGCCTGTCACCCGCCACGGCGGCGACGGCACCGCCGACGCCGACCGATCCGTTCCAGCACCTCGCGTTGCGCAACATCGGCCCTGCCATCGCCGGCGGAAGGATCACCTCGGTGGTCGGCATCCCCGGACAGCCGCAGATCTATTACGCCGGTGCGGCCGGTGGTGGGGTATGGAAGACCACCGACGGCGGCTACCAGTGGCACCCGATCTTCGCCAAGCAGCCGACCGCCTCGATCAGCGACGTGGTGCTCGATCCCTCGAACCCGGGCATCGTCTGGGTGGCGACCGGCGAGGCCAATATCCGCAACGACGTGCTGGACGGCGCCGGCCTGTACCGCTCGACCGACGCCGGCGCGACCTGGAAGCTGATGGGCTTCAAGGACGCCGGCAACATCGCCAAGGTGGTGGTCGACCCGCACGACGGCAACACCGTGTGGGTGGCCGTGCTCGGCCATGTCTGGGGACCGAACGCCGAGCGCGGCGTGTTCAAGACCACCGACGGCGGCCAGACCTGGAAGAAGGTGCTGTTCGTCAACGACCGCAGCGGCGCGATCGACCTGAGCATCGACGGCAGCAATTCGAAAGTGCTGTTTGCCGCCATGTGGCAGGCCCAGCGCTATCCCTGGAAGCTGGACCAGGGCGGCCCCGGCAGTGGCCTGTGGCGTTCGACCGACGGCGGCGACACCTGGAGTCAGCTCAGCGAAGGCATTCCCAAGGCGCCGCTCGGGCGCATCGGCGTGGCCGTGGCACCGAGCAACCCGCAGCACATCTACGCCCTCATCGAGGCCAAGCACGGCGAAGGCCTGCTGTTCGATTCCACCGACCTCGGCGAGCACTGGCGGCGCGTGAGCGAGGACTACAACATCAACCAGCGGCCGTTCTATTTCTCGCACGTGTTCGTGGCGCCGGACAACGAGAAGAAGCTGTATTTCACCTCGTTCTACCTGATGCAGTCGGACGACGGCGGCCACACCGCGCATGCGCTCGACACCGACGTCACCGTGCACGTCGACCACCACACGTTCTGGCAGGACCCGACCGACCCGGCGCGCATGATCCAGGGCAACGACGGCGGCATCTACCTCAGCCGCGACGCCGGCGCGCATTGGCGCTTCGCCGACACCGTGCCGCTCGGCCAGGCCTACCAGGTGGCGACCGACAACCGTTCGCCGTACACCGTCTGCGTCGGCCTGCAGGACAACGATGGCTGGTGCGGGCCGTCCACGCCGCCGCCGGACCGGCGCTTCGTCAAGAAGGTGGAGAACCAGGACTGGTTCGAGATACCGCTGGGCGACGGCCAGTACATCGTCCCGGCGCCGAGTGATGCCAACCGCATCTACGCCGATTCGCAGAATGGCGGCATCGTCCGCTACGACGTGGTCAGCCACAACCGCGTCAGCATCAAGCCCTACCGTGCGCTCGCCAGCCTGGAGACCAGGGACCACGCCTACCGCTTCAACTGGACCTCGCCGATCGCCGTGTCGGCCACCGACGCGGACACGTTGTTCCTGGGTGGCAACGTGGTGTTCAAGTCCACCGATGCCGGCCAGAACTGGAGCGTCATCAGTCCGGACCTGACGCGCGACGACAAGAGCAAGCAGCTGTACTCGGGCGGCCCGGTCAACTACGACCTGTCCGGCGCCGAGGTCTACGACACGCTGCTGGCGCTGGAGATCGCGCCGACCGACCCGGCGGTGATGTGGACCGGCAGCGATGACGGCCTGGTGCACGTGACCCGCGATGGCGGTGCGCACTGGAGCAAGGTCACGCCGCCCGGCGCTCCGCAGTGGGCGCGCGTGTTCAAGGTCGGCGTCTCGCCCTTCGCCGCCGGCACCGCCTACGTGGCCTTCGACAACCACGAGATGGACGACCGCAAGCCTTACGTCTACGCCACCGACGACTACGGCAAGTCCTGGCGCAGCATCGGCAAGGGCCTGCCCGATGAGGCCGCCGTGGTAGTGCGCGAGGATCCCAACCACAAGGGCCTGCTGGTGCTCGGCAACATGACCGGCCTGTGGTACTCGCGCGACAGTGGCGCGCACTGGCAGCCCTTCGGCGCCGGCTTTCCCACGGCCCCGGTCTTCGACCTGAAATTCGACCACCAGGCCCTGATCGTCGGCACGCACGGCCTGGGCGTGCTGGTGCTGGACAACCTGCGCCCATGGGAGGAGATGGATGGCCAGATCGCGCAACAGGCGTTCCACCTGTTCAGCGCCGCGCCGGGCACGCAGTATTCCAACGCCGCCCGCCGCACGCGGCAGGACGTGCTGATCGACTACTACCTGAAGGACGCGCTGCAACCGACCGCAGCGGACAAGGCCGCCCGGCGCACGCCGGTGCGCATCGTGGTGAGCAACGGCGACGGCGAAGTCGTCGACACCCGGTATGGACCGGCCAAGGCCGGGGTCAACGAATTCCGCTGGAACATGAGCTACGCGCCGGCAACGCCGTTGGCTGGCGCCGCGGTCGGGGATTTCGGTCCCCGCTCCGGCCCGGCGGTGTTGCCCGGCACCTACAAGGTGGCGGTCACCGTCAACGGGCAGACCCAGGACACCACGGTGACCGTGCACGGCGATCCGAACCTGGACGTGCCGCCAGCCGTGGCCCAGGCGAACCTGGCGTTCAACCTGCAGGCGCGCGACCAGCTGAGCGCCTTCCACGTCATGCTCAACCGCCTCGCGCAGATGCACACCAGCCTGGACGCGTTCGTGCAGTCGACGACCACGCACGGCGACGCACCGAACCGGTACGCGGCGCTGACCGCCCAGGCCCGTCAGCTCGACGAGCAGCTCACGGCGTTCCGCGACAGCATGTACAACCCGCAGATCCAGCGCGACGCGGGTGATTCGGTGCATTTTCCCGGACGTCTGAACCGGGATCTGAACAGCCTCGGCAACGCCAACTTCACCCGGCCGCCCGACGCCACCGAGCTGGCCACCGCCGCCACCGCCAAGGCCGAACTCGAGCGCCGGCTGGCACAGTTCAACGACCTGCTCGCCGGCGACGTGGCCCGCTACAACCAGGCGGCGCAGGCCGTCGGCGCCCCGACGCTGATGACCGGCAAGTAGGGGGCAAAAAAGGAGGGGCAAAAAGGGGCCAGGTTCATTTTTCGCCCAACCGCATTCCAATTCCGCCCGTACGTCAGGCGAAAAATGAACCTGACCCCTTTTTGCCCCTTTTTGCCTTTCTTGTACGATGGCCCAGGGGCTGATGGGGTCCACATCCAGGGGAGATACGCTCATGCAGGTCATGCGTGCGGGTTCAAGGCTGCTCGGGTTGGTCACTGCGGCGACGCTGGTGACGGTGGCGACGAGTTTCGCGGTGTCGGCGCAAAGCGCTGACCGCAACGCGCTGAAGAAGGCCGCGGCGGCGTATGTCGATGCCAACGCCAAGCTGGTGCAGCAGATCGTCGACTCCACCTTCAGCTTCCAGGAGATCGGCTACCACGAGACCGAGACGCAGAAGTACCTGACCGGCATCCTGCGCAAGCACGGCTTCGAGATCCAGAACAACATCGCCGGCATGCCGACGGCGTGGCTGGCGACCTGGAGCCACGGTTCGGGCAAGCCCACGGTATCGCTGAACAACGACGAGGACGGCCTGCCGGGCCTGTCGCAATGGCCAGGTGTGCTCAAGGAGGATCCCATGATCGTGGGTGGCCCGGGCCAGGCCGAGGGACACAACAGTGGCCTGGGCGGCATGGTCGTGGCGGCCCTCGCGCTCAAGGAGGTCATGAGCAAGAACAACGTCTCCGGCACGATCCAGGTCTGGCCTGGCATCGCCGAGGAGATCGTCGGCGGCAAGGCGTGGTACGTCCGGGCCGGCGTGTTCAAGGACGTCGACGCCGTGCTTTCCACCCACGTCGGTTCGGCCTTGAAGACCGAGTACGGGCGCACCGCCGGCACCGGCCTGATTTCCGTGGTCTACACCTTCAACGGCAAGTCGGTGCACGCCGCCGGTGCGCCCTGGGAAGGCAAGAGCGCGCTCGCCTCCGTCGAGATGATGGACGTCGGCATCAATTTCATGCGGCAGTTCTTCCGGCCGAGCTCGCGCACGCACAACGTGCTGCCCTTTACCGGCAACCAGCCGAACATCGTGCCGCACCTGGCCACCAACTGGTACTACTTCCGCGAGGTGACGCCAGAGTGGATCCTCTCCGACTACGCGGCGGGCAACCGGGCGGCACAGGCCGCCGCGGACATGTTCGGCACCACGTTCACGCACAAGGTGGTCGGGTCGGCCTGGCCGTCCTGGGCCAACAAGCCACTGGCCGAGGCGGTGTACAAGAACATCCAGGCGGTTGGCTTGCCGCAGTGGAGCGAGGCCGACCAGGCGTATGCGAAGGGTGTGCAGAAACTCGTCGGCAAGCCGGAAATTGGGTTGTCGACCAAGCTCGATGAGCTCGGCACGGGAACGGAGCATCCTTCCGGCGGCGGCTCGGATGACATCGGCGACGTCATGTGGTCGGTGCCGAGCGTGCGCCTGATCTTCCCCAGCAACATTCCCGGCATCGGCGGGCACAACTGGGCGGCTGCGCTGGCCGGCGCGACGCCGATCGCGCACAAGGGATCGGTGGCCGAGGGCAAGGTGCTGGCGATGACCGCGCTGGATCTGTATCTGGATCCGGAACTCGTCGCGCAGGCGAAGAAGTATTTCGACGAGGAGCAGCCCAAGCTCGCCGAGAAGGCCTACGGGGCCGACAAGCCGGTGGTGTATGCATCGTTCCTGCCTGCCGACGCCGCGCCCGAGATCCACATCAACGACGCGTCGATGAAGGTCATGCGGCCGTTGATGCAGAAGTTCTATTACAACCCGGCCAAGTACGGCAGCTACCTGGAGCAGCTCGGCATCAGGTATCCGTGCCTGACCCAGGGCTCAACCTGTGGTGCCCCGGCCTCGTTGACCCCGGAAGCCTGACCCCGTTTTGGGGTCCCCTTGGGTCGTGCCGGTATCATGTACGGCCCGATGAAGCATTCCCGCGCGCACGACGAATCCGACAACCGCGATCCGCGGTTGCAGGCCCTGGGCCGGCAGCTCGAGGCGGTGTCCAGCCGCGACCTGCACCACCTGCAGCAACGTTGGCGCAAGCTCGCTCGCGAGCCCGACGCGGGCAAGCTCGCGGCCCTTGCTGCGGACGTCGAACGCTCAGCGGCGCGGCGCCGGGAACGCGTGGCAGCCAAGCCGCACATCACGCTGGACGCCGCCCTGCCGATCAGCGTGCGCGGCGACGACATCGTGGCGCTGATCCGCAAGCACCAGGTGGTGGTGATTGCCGGCGAAACCGGCTCGGGCAAGACCACGCAGCTGCCGAAGCTGTGCCTGGCCGCCGGGCGCGGCGAGGCGGGCATGATCGGTTGCACCCAGCCACGGCGCCTGGCCGCGCGTTCAATGGCGCGGCGCGTGGCCGAGGAACTGGGCACGACGGTTGGCGACATCGTCGGCTTCCAGGTGCGTTTCACCGACCAGGTGTCCGCGCGCAGCCTGGTCAAGTTCATGACCGATGGCATCCTGCTGGCCGAGACCCAGCACGATCCCTGGCTCAGTGCCTACGACACCTTGATCATCGACGAGGCGCACGAGCGCAGCCTCAACATCGATTTCCTGCTCGGGTATCTGAAGCGGCTGGCTGGCAAGCGGCCAGACCTCAAGATCATCGTCACCTCGGCGACCATCGACACGGCGCGCTTCGCCGAGCATTTCGGCGGCGCGCCAGTGGTGCAGGTGGAAGGCCGCGCCTACCCGGTCGAGGTGCGCTGGCGAGGGGGAAAAGGGGGTCAGGTTCACTTTTCGCCCGAGGCGGCGACGGATCCAACGCCCCGTCCAGCGAAAAGTGAACCTGACCCCCTTTTCCCTTTCCCGCAGGGCAGCGCCGAGCACGTGGCGGCGGTGCTCGACGAGATCACCCGCGCCGACCCGCGTGGCGACGTGCTGGTGTTCCTGCCCGGCGAGCGCGAGATCCGCGATGCACACCTGTTGCTGTCGCGTCGCCAGTACCGGGCGACGGAAGTCCTGCCGCTGTACGCCCGCCTGTCGGCCAGGGACCAGGACCGCGTGTTCAAGCCGGGGGTCCCGCGCCGCATCGTGCTGGCGACGAACGTCGCCGAGACCTCGCTCACCGTGCCGCGTATCCGCTACGTGGTGGACACCGGCACGGCCCGGATCAAGCGCTACAGCCGGCGCAGCCAGATCGAACGCCTGCATGTGGAACCGGTTTCCCAGGCGGCGGCCGACCAGCGCAAGGGGCGCTGCGGACGCGTCGGGCCGGGCATCTGCTACCGGCTGTACGACGAGGCCGATTTCGCCGCCCGGCCGGCGTTCACCGACCCGGAGCTGCTGCGCTCGTCGCTGGCCAACGTCATCCTGCGCATGCTGGCGCTGAAGCTGGGTGCGGTCGAGGACTTTCCTTTTCTTGACGCTCCGGACCCGCGCGTGGTGGCCGATGGCTACCGGCGCCTGGCCGAGGTCTCCGCGATCGACGGGGAGCGCCGGCTCACGACGATCGGCCGCACCCTGGCGCGCTGGCCGATCGATGTGCAGCTGGCGCGCATCCTGGTCGAGGCGCAGCGCCTGGGGGCCTTGCGCGAGGCGCTGGTGGTCGTCGCCTTCCTCAGCGTGCAGGACCCGCGCGAGCGGCCGGCCGATGCACGCACGCAGGCCGACGCCGCGCACAAGGCGTTCGCCGATCCGCAGTCCGATTTCGCGGGTGCGCTGAACCTGTGGCGCGCCTATCGCACGGCGCATGAGGAGCTGACGCAATCCAGGCTGCGCGACTGGTGTTCGCGCCACTTCCTCGGCTTCCTGCGCATGCGCGAATGGAGCGAGCTGCACCGGCAGCTGCTGGCGACGGCGCAGGAGCTGGGGTGGTCGATCGATCCGGTGGCGCCTGCCGCCGTGTGGGCCACGAAGGGAGACACCGGACCGCGGCGGCGTTCGCCAAAACCTGGCTCCCGGCCTGCCAAGGCCGGCCAGGGGAGCGGCGCGCCGGACGGCGAGGCGGCTGCCGACGAGGGCTTTGCGCGGACCTACGAGGCGATCCATCGCAGCATCCTCAGCGGCCTGCCGACCCTGGTCGGGCGCAAGGACGAGAAGGGCGGCTACCTGGGGCCCCGCGAGCGCAAGTTCCAGGTCTTCCCCGGCTCGGTCCTGGCCAAGGCACCGCCGAACTGGCTGTGCTCGGCCCAGATCCTCGACGTTGGCGGCCGCGTCTGGGCCATGACCAACGCGCGCGTGGACCCGCTGTGGATCGAGCAGCAGGCGGCGCACCTGCTGCGCACGAGTTGCCGCGATCCGCATTGGTCGAAGCGCCGCGGCGCGGTGGTCGCGTTCGAGCAGGTCAGCCTGTTCGGCCTGGTCCTGGTCGAGCAGCGGCCGGTACTGTTCCAGCAGGACGCGGCGCTCGCGCACCGGATCTTCGTGCGCGATGCCCTGGTCCGGGGTGAGGTTGCTGGGAAAGGGGGTCTTTCTTCCCTTTCCGCGCTGCTGCGTGCCAACCAGCGCGTATTGCAGCAGGCCGAGGAGCAGGAGGCCAAGCAGCGCCGCGGTGGCCTGCTTCGGCACGAGGACGAGCTGGTGGCGTTTTTCGCCGGCAAACTGCCCGAGGACATTGCCAGTGTGCGTGCGTTCGAGGCCTGGTATCGCCACGCCACGCCCGCCGCGCAGGCCGCCCTGCGCTGGTCGCCCAACGACGTGCTCGTCGGCGCCGATGGACCCGACGCGGCCGCGTTTCCGCCACAGCTGGAGGCGGGTGGGCAAACCTATCGGCTCGAATACCGTTTCCTGCCTGGCGATGCCGCCGATGGCGTGACCCTGCATGTGCCCCTGGCCTTGCTGAATGCGTTGCCGGCGGCGCGCTGCGAATGGCTGGTGCCCGGCCTGCTGGCCGGCAAGGTAGCCGAGCTGATCCGTGGCTTGCCCAAGAGCCTGCGCCGCAACTTCGTGCCGGCACCGGATTTCGCGCGCGCCTTCGCCGAGGCCGAGGCGCCGCGCGACGAGCCGCTGGCCAAGGTGCTCGCGGCGTTCCTGCAGCGCACCACGGGCGTCGTGGTGGGCGCGGCGGATTTCGCCGTGGTGAGCCTGCCTGCGCACCTGCAGATGCGCTTCGAGCTGCATGACGAGGGCGCGCGGGGCCACGCGCCGCGGGTGCTGGCGGATTCCCGCGACCTGGCCGGGTTGCGCGCACGCTGGCAGGCGCGGGCGCGCACGGCGTTCGCCGGCAAGACCGACCTGCAGCTGAGCGACACCGGGGCTACGAGCTGGAACTTTGCGCACATCCCGGAGCAGGTGGCTGCCGCCGGCGGGCTGACCGCGTATCCGGCCCTGGTGGATCTCGGCGATGCCGTGGCCTTGCGGGTGTTCGAGGGCGCCGAGGAGGCGGGTGCCGCGCATCGCGCCGGGGTCACCCGCCTGTTGCGTCACGCCCTGGCTGCCGCGGCCAAGGCAGCGCGCCGGCGCCTGCCGATCCACCAGTCGCTGGCGCTGCAATACCTGCCACTCGGCACGCCGGAGAGCCTGCGGCATGACCTGGTCGAAGGCGCGTTTGCCGACGTGCTGGCCATCCACGAGCTGGCCGGCGTGCGCGACGCCGACGCGTTCGCCGACTTGTGCGCGCAAGCGCAGCGCGAGCTGGTGGCGGCGAGCATCGGGCGCCTGGAGTTGGCCGAGGCCATCATCGAGGCGCACGCGCAGTTTCAATCCTGGCGACAGCCACCGCGGCCTGGGTTTGCCGGCGACAGCTACGCCGACCTGGAGGAACAGCACGACGCCTTGCTGACGCCAGGCTTCCTGCACACCCTGCCGCGCGCGCGGTTGGCCCAACTGCCGCGTTATCTCAAGGCCATGCGCCTGCGTGCCGAACGCCTGCGCCAGGACCCGGCCAAGGACCGGCAGCGCCTGTCGCAGGTGCTGCCGTACTGGCGGGCCTGGCTGCGGCATCAGGCGGCTGGCGCCGATGCCGGGGCGCTGGACGAATTGCGCTGGCTGCTCGAGGAATGGCGCGTGTCGCTGTTTGCACAAGAGCTCAAGACCGCCGGGCCGGTGTCGGCCAAGCGCCTGGCACGCGCCTTGGCGCGCGTTACTTGACGCGTTGCACGTGGACCAGCAGGTTGCAGCTCGGCACGTCGATCAGCCAGTTGCCGAACAAGGTGGGCTTGATCTTCACCCGCGGACTGTCGGCGCTGTTGCACATTGGCTTGTCGTCGCCGATCTGCTGCCATTGCTGGCCGTTGTCGAGGCTGATCAGGCTGTCCCCGCTGAAACCAGTGAAGGAACCGACGATGTGCGCCTCGAAGGCCTGGCGCTTGGTGCTGGGTCGCCTGCTTCCGGCTGCCGGCGCGATGGCCGGCTCAGCGGCTGCGACGCTGCCGACCGCGGCCGCGGCCACAGCCGGGGCGGCGGTGCCGGTGCCCTGGTGCGTTGCCAGCCACTGGTTCAGTGTCGCCAGCTCCTGCGCCGACAGCTTGTTCAAGCCCGCGTCGTAGAACTCTGCTGCGCTCATGCGCTCCTGCAGGTTGCCGGCTTGCTGCGCGAACGCCGGCAGGAGGGCGGGCGCCAGCAGCAGGATCGCGATGGCGGTCACGGGACGGAAGCGGATCCTCATTGGCTGTTCCTCGACAGGATGACGTTGGCAATACTGCAAAGTGTGCGCGGTAGCGGACGCCGTGCCAAGCGCCCCAGGAGCATGCCGTACCGCAGCCTCATACAATAGCCAGGTGCAGGCACGCGTCGAGGAGAGGTGGGCCATGGTTCGCGTCGCCACGCCGGCTACGGATCTGGAGCGCTGGCAGGCCAGCGCCGAAGGCGGCCTGCCGCCTCTGCTGGCCGCTGCCTGCGCTGCGGGCATTGCCGCCGGGACGCTCGACGAGCGCGAATGCTGCGACGTGCAGGAGTCCTTGGCCCGGCTCGGTTGCGACGAGCCAACGCGCGCGGCGGCGCTGTGGTTTGCGCTGGCGCTGGCCGACCCGGCGGCTTGGCAGGCGCAGCGGGCCGCGCTGCCAGTGGAGGTGCAGCGCCTGGTCGAGGGCCAGCAGGCGGCCGAGCGGGTGTGGGCACTCCACGCCCAACAGCGCACACCGCAGGCTGCACTCGAGGGCTTGCGCCGTCTGCTGCTGGCCATCGTGCGCGACCTGCGCGTGGTGTTCACGTTGTTGGCACGGCAGCTCGCGCAGATGCGCGTGGTGGACAGCCTGCCGCCCGAGCGCGCACAGGCCCTGGCCCGGCTGACCCGCGACATCCACGCCCCGCTGGCCAACCGGCTCGGCATCTGGCAGTTGAAGTGGGAGCTGGAGGACCTCGCCTTCCGTACCCTGCAGCCGGACGTCTACCGGCGCATTGCCGGCCTGCTCGACGAGCGGCGCAGCGACCGCGAGCGCTTCATCCGCGACGTGATTGCCCAGTTGCAGCTGGCGATGGCGGCTGCCGGCGTGCAGGCCGAGCTGGCCGGCCGGCCGAAGCACATCTATTCCATATGGAAGAAGATGCAGCGCAAGGACCTGGGCTTTTCCGAGCTGTACGACATCCGCGCGGTGCGCATCCTGGTGGCCACGGTCACCGACTGCTATGCCGCGCTGGGCGTGGTGCACACGCAGTGGCAGCACCTGCCGGCCGAGTTCGACGACTATATCGCCCGGCCCAAGAACAACGGCTACCAGTCGTTGCACACCGCCGTGCTCGGTCCCGGCGGGCGCACCCTGGAAGTGCAGATCCGCACCCACGAGATGCACCGGGCCAACGAGCTGGGCGTGGCGGCGCACTGGCGCTACAAGGAAGGCGGCAGCGGCGACGCCAGCTTCGAGGCCAAGATCGCCTGGATGCGCAAGCTGCTGGAGCCGCACGATGCGGCCGATGGCGAGCTGGGCGAGGAACTCGCCACCGAATTGCTTGAGGACCGGGTCTATGTGTTGACCCCGAAGGGCGAAGTGTTCGACATGGCGCGTGGCGCCACCGTGCTGGATTTCGCCTACCTGGTGCACAGCGAGGTCGGGCATCGTTGCCGCGGGGCCAAGGTCAACGGCCGCATCGTGCCGCTGACCTTCCAGCCGCGCACGGGCGACCGCATCGAGATCCTCACTGCGAAGGTTGCCGAGCCCAGCCGCGACTGGCTTTCGCCGCACCACGGCTACCTCAACACGCCCCGGGCCCGGGCCAAGGTGCGTTCCTGGTTCCGGCACGTGGCACTGGACGCGAACCTCGCCGTGGGCCGCGGCATGCTCGAGCGCGAACTCAAGCGCCTGGGCCTGGGTCATGCCGACATTGCCGGCTTGCCGGCGCAGCTGCGGCTCAGGAACCAGGACGAAGTACTGGTGGCGCTGGCCCTGGGCGAGATCAGCAGTGGGCAGATCGCGCGCGCCATGCAGGAATTGGTCGAACCGCCGGCGCCGGCGGCGCCGGCCAGGAGCGCGCCCACCCCGGCGCCGGTGCGTGGCCCTACGCCGGAGGCTGCCGCGCTCAGCATCGATGGCATCGGCAACCTGCTGACCGCGTTGGCGCGCTGCTGCCAGCCGCTGCCGGGAGATGCGGTCAAGGGCTACATCACGCGCGGCCGTGGGGTGACCGTGCACCGCGCGGGCTGCCGCAGCTTGGCGCGGCTCGCCCTGCGTGAGCCGGACCGGGTGGTCGACGTCGCCTGGGGCGCGGTGGGGACGCGGGCCTATGAAGTGGAGATCGTGGTCCGCGGCTACGACCGCCGCAACATGCAGCGTGACGTCACCGACGTGGTCAGCAACTCCGACGCGCGCATCGTGGCCTCGTCCAGCCGGGTGTTCGCCGACAGTGGCGAGGTGGAGGTGCGCTTCACCCTGCGCGTGCATGATTTCGGCCAGCTCTCCGTGCTGCTCGACAAGCTCTCGGCGCTGCCCAACGTGATCGACGCACGGCGCATCGGCACGGGCTGACAGTGCGGCGCGCCGCCGCCAGGCACGGCTCCGGTACAAGCTGAATGGGCGCGCGTGGGCTGCGTTTGACCTGCGCGGGTCGATGCTAAGCTCACTCGATACCGTGCAATGAACCACCATGACGCGACGTCGAGATCCCTACGAAGAGCGCCCGCCGGGGCGGACAGAACCGACCCTGGGCGACTTGTCCGGCCTGGACGCAGCACAAGCCGAGCCGGCAGCCAGGTTTTCCGCCACGGCTGGCGAGCGCTTGGCTCCTGGACCGCCGCCACGGCGCCGGCGTCGGCGCGTGTGGGTGGTCGTCGTGCTCCTGCTGCTCGCGGCGGTGGTTGCCGTGGCCTGGGTCAACCAGGGCCGCCTGCGCGGCATGGTGCCGCGCACCGCGCTCAACGACGTGCTTGGCCGCGCCCAGCAGGCGTTGCAGCAGGGCCACCTGGTCGGCAGCGACGGCAGCAGCGCACGCGAGCTGTTCCAGGCCGTGCTGGCCATGGAGCCGGACAACGATGCGGCGCACAAGGGCTTGCAGCAGGTTGGCCGCGACCTGGTGGCGGACGCCGATGCGTCCCTGCGTGCTGGCCAGGTGGAGCAGGCCGCGCTCGAGGCCGCGCAGGCCCGCGAGCTGCTGGGTGGCGGCAGCGACCTGGACCAGCTCGATCGCCGTATCCAGGCGGCGCGCGCGCCTGGGCCGGCGACTCCCGACCTGGTGGCGCGGGCGCAGCAGGCGCTGGCGGCCGGCAGGTTGGATGGTGCCGATGGCGCTGCGGCGCTGTATGCGGAAATTGCCCACGCGGACCCGGGCAGCGCCGTCGCCCGACACGGGTTGGACCAGGTCGGCGTGGCGCTGGCGACACGCGCGCAGCAGGCCCTGGACGCACATGACCTTGGCGCTGCCGATGGTCTGATCCAGCAACTGGCCAGGCTGCAGCCAAGCAATGGCGCCTTGCCGGCATTGCGCGCGGCGTTGACCCAGGCGCAGGATGCGGCGTCCGCCGGCTCGACGGCCACGGCGCTGGCCGCTGCCGCTGCGGCCAGTGCACCCGCGCCTGCGCCTGCGCCGCCCTCGCCGTCGGCGGTGGATACGCAGGCACTGGCCGCCCAACTGGACCAGGCCCAGGCGGCACTGCGCGCCGGCCGCATTGCCGGGTCCGGCGACGATACCGCGCTCGCGCACTACCGCGCCGCGCTGCAGCTCGATCCGGACAATGCGGCAGCCCGCGATGGTCTGCACCTGGTGGCCAGGGCGCTGACGGTGCAGGCCAATGTGGCCATCGACGTGCATGACGGCGCACGCGCCGCCAGCCTGCTCGACCAGGCCGCAGCCCTGGATCCGGGTTCGGCCCAGGTGGCCGCCGCACGCGCCCGGCTGGGGCCGTCGGGACACAGCGATGCGGCGGTAAAGACGGCTGGAGACGAGGGCAACGCCGGGCTGGCCATGGCCGCGCCAATGGCGCTGACACCACAGCAGCGCGCCGAGATCGCCGAGCTGGTGCGCAAGGCCAAGGCCGCGGCCCAGCGTGGGGACATCATGATGCCGCCCGGTGACAGCGCCTACGACCTGTATCGCAGTGCGCTGGCCATCAATGGCAACGACCCGGCGGCGTTGCAGGGCATGCACGATTTGCCCGACCGGGTGCGGGCGCGCTTCCAGGGCGAGCTGGCGGCAGGCCAGCTGGCCGCGGCCAGCAACACGCTGGCCGATTACGTGGCCCTGGTGCCGAACGATACGCGGCATGCCGCCATGACGGCGCAGCTGGCCGGCGCCTGGTTCGACCAGACCCGCCAGCGGCTGGCCCAGGGCGATCAAGCCGGGGCGGCGCAGGCGCTGGATCATGCCCGTCGGCTGGCGCCGCATGACCCGCGCGTGGCCGAACTGAGCGCGCAACTGGCGAGGTCCTGAGGCGGCATGGCCGTACTGGTGTTTGGCGCAAGCAGCCAGATCGGACATTTCCTGCTGCCGCGCCTGCTCGCCAGCGGCGAGCCTGTGCAGGCCCTCAGCCGCAGACCGCGGACCTCGTCGGCGGAGCTGACCTGGCTGCAGGGCGCGCTTCCGGATCGGGTGCCCGCTGTGCCGGCGCTGTCGGCGGTGCTGTGCTGCGGCCCGCTGCCCGACCTGGCGGCCTGGCTGGAGCGCACGCCGCTGCAGCACAGCCCACGCGTCGTGGCGTTGAGCTCGATGAGCGTCGAGGCCAAGCGCGCTTCCGCCGTCGCCGCCGAGCGTGAGCTGGCGCAGCAGCTGCAGGCCGGCGAGGCGGCCCTGGCCCGGGCCTGCGACCGTGCCCACTATGCCTGGACCGTGCTGCGGCCGACGCTGATCTACGGCGCCGGACTGGATCGCAGCCTGACCCCGCTGGCGCGGCGGGCCGCGCGCACGCGAATCTTCCCGCTGCCTGCCGGACGCGGCCTGCGCCAGCCGGTGCACGCCGACGACGTGGCCCAGGCCATGTTGGCCGCGCTGGAATGCCCGGACGCGGCGGGCCGGGTGCTGGCCATCGGTGGCGGTGAGCGCCTGCCGGCCCGGGACATGCTGGCACGGGTGCGCGGCAGCGTGCCCTGCCGCAGCGTGCCGTTGCCGCTGCCACGGTGGCTGTTGCGCTGCGCCGGCGGCGTGCTGCCACGCTGGCGCGGACCGCTCGGCCGCCTGCAACTCGACCAGGTCGCCGACAACACCGAGGTGCAGCAGCTGCTCGGCATCCGGCCGCGGCCGTTCCAACCCGATGCCGCCACATGGGGCCTGCCGTCCTGAGCGGCGTCACCTCTGGAATGCCCAAGGACAGCACGCGCCCGTCGACGTGCGCGGTTCCGTTCATCCGGGCGCCGGGTGGCTGGCCCTATCATTGGTGGCTGGCTTGCCGGGTTTTTCGACGTTGCTGACACTCGAGCGCATCAGATCGATGGCGTCGCGCTGCTGGCGCTGGCTGCGCATTCCGGCGTGGATCGCGCTGGGCCTCGGCTTCGGCTTCGTGCTGCCGTACGTGCTGGTGCTCAACCAGCGCGTGCAGGATCGCTTCAACGACCTGGTGTTTGCCGTACCCACCCGGGTGTACGCGCGGCCGCTGCTGCTGGCCGCGGACGTTCCCATGACGCCGGCGGCGTTGAAGCTGGAACTGACCTTTGCCGGCTACAGCGAGGACGGCCACGGCGAGGTGCGTGGCAGCTGGACCGCCAAGGGCGGAAGCTATCTCATCTCCTCGCGCGGCTTTGCCGGTCCGGATGGCGGCGAACCGCCACGGCGCATCCGCGTGACGCTGGGCAAGGGTGTGGTGCGCTCCGTGCGCGATGCGGTCGACGACAAGGTGCTGGCCGCCGCCCACCTCGACCCGGCGCGCATCGCCACGCTGTATGGCGCCAAGCAGGAGGAACGCCGCTTCGTCCGCCTGGCCGACGTGCCGCCCCTGCTGCTCAGTGGCCTGCAGGCAGTGGAAGACCGCAATTTCAAGCACAACATCGGGGTCGACTTTGGCGCCATCGCGCGCGCCGCGTTTGCCAACCTGCGTGCCGGGCGCACCGTGCAGGGCGGTTCCACGCTGACCCAGCAACTGGTGCGCAACCTGTTCCTGAGCCGCGAGCAGACCTTCACGCGCAAGATCAACGAGGCCTTGATGGCGATCCTGCTCGAGGCCCACTACGACAAGGGGCGCATCCTCGAGGCCTACGTCAATGACGTTTTCCTCGGCCAGCAGGGCGCGCAGGCCGTGCACGGCTTCGCGGCCGCCGCGGAGTTTTATTTCGGCCGTCGCCTGCAGGATCTGCGGCCGCAGGAGATTGCCCTGCTGGTCGGCCTGGTCAAGGGGCCAAGCTATTACGATCCGCGCCGCGCCCCGGAGCGCGCGCTGGCGCGGCGCAACGTGGTGCTGGGCGAGTTCCACACCACGGGCCTGATCGACGCGGCCCAGCTCAAGGCGGCGCAGGCGGCGCCGCTGGACGTCATCGGCAATGGCCGCCTGCCGCAGGACCGCTTCCCCGCGTTCATGGACCTGGTGCGCAAGCAGATCACCGCGGACTTCGACGACGAGGCGCTGCGCGCGGGCAAGCTCTCGATCTTCACCACGCTGGACCCGGCGGCCCAGTTGTATGCCGAGCAGGCAGTGGGCGGCGCGCTGGAGAGCCTGGGCAAGCGCGGCGCCGGCATCCAGGCGGCCGGCGTCGTCACCGATGCGCACAGCGGCAGCGTGCTGGCCGTGGTCGGCAGCCGTGTGGCCGCCGATCCCGGTTTCAACCGCGCGCTCGACGCGCGACGACCGATCGGCTCGGCCATCAAGCCGTTCGTCTATCTGGTGGCCCTGGCCCAGCCCGGGCAGTGGAACCTGGCCACCCAGCTCGATGACGCCCCGGTCAGCATGCGCCAGCCGGACGGCACGCTGTGGACGCCGCACAACGACGACAACCAGGTGCACGGCGAGGTGCCGATGGTCGACGCACTGGCGCACTCCTGGAACCTGGCCACGATCCACCTCGGCCTGGCCGTGGGCTTGCCGCGGGTCAAGGCGTTCCTGGAGTCGTTCGGCCTCACCAACGTCAACCCCAGCCCCTCGCTGCTGATCGGCGCGCTCGACCTGGCGCCGGTGCAGGTGGCCCAGCTCTACCAGTACCTGGCCGCCGACGGTCATGCCCTGCCGCTGCTGGCGGTGCGCGGCGTGCTCGACGGCAGCGGGCGCACCATCAAGCGCTACGAGGTGCAGGGCGGCAAGGGCGAATACCAGGAAGCCGTGCGCCTGATCACCTGGGCGCTGCAGCAGGTGGCGGTGTACGGCACCGCGCATTCGATCGGCGACAGCGGCCTGGCCTGGCTGCACGCCGCCGGCAAGACGGGCACCACCAACGACATGCGCGACAGCTGGTTTGCCGGTTATACCGCCGATCATCTGGCGGTGTTCTGGATGGGCCGCGACAACAACAAGCCGACCACGTTGTTTGGCGCCACCGGTGCCCTGCGTGCCTGGCGCGAGCTGTTTGCCCGGCTGCCCACGCGGCCGTTGCCGAGTGCGCCTGGCGACGGGCTGGAGATGGCCTGGGTCAACCCGGTCGATGGCAAGCGCATCGACCCGCAATGCGCCGGAGCGATCGAGGTGCCGGTGGTGGCCGGGTCCTTGTCGCCGGATGCCGAGAACTGTTTCTGGCAACAGGTGTTTGGGATTGGGGCGCAGCCGGCAGGCCCAGCGAGCAGTGGGCGCGTGCCGGCGCCCGGCAACGGGGTGGAGCAATGAGCAGTTTGGCAAGGCGGGCGGCGCGTCCGCTGCTGGTCGCATCGATCGTGCTGGGCACCGTGAGCGGATGCGGCTGGTTTGCCGCGCAACCGCCCGCGCCGCCGCCACAGCCGCCAGTCCCGGGCTACGACCTGGTGGCCGCGATCCACGCCGCAGGTGAGCGCGAGCAGTCGGTGATTACGGTCAATGGCGTGGTCGATCCCGGTGTCGCCGCCCTGCAACGCGACGCCGCGCGCGAGGAGCAGGCCGGCCACTTCGACCAGGCGGCGGCCACGCTCGACCAGGCGCTCAAGTTGAATCCGGATGCCCCGGACCTGCTCCAGGACCGCGCCGAAGTCGCGATCCGGCTGAAGGATTTCACGCAGGCCGAGGCGCTGGCGCGCCAGTCGTGGTCACTCGGCCCCAAGCTGGGCTCGCTCTGCGCACGCAACTGGCAGACCGTGGTGGAGATGCGGCTGCAGGCGCGTGATGCCGCCGGTGCCGCGGCCGCGCGCAAGTCCGTGGCAGCCTGCCACAAGCCCGGGGTCACGCGGTACTGACGCGCGCTCACGGCGATGACCATGCGCGATGAGGTGGGCATGCATGACCCCTGGCAACTGCTCGGGGCCGACGGGCCATTCGCGCGCGAGCTGCCGAACTTCGTCCCGCGCGCTGCGCAGCAGGAACTGGCGCAGGCCGTGCAACAGGCGATTGCCGGGCGCGAGACGCTGGTGGCCGAGGCCGGTACCGGCACCGGCAAGACCTACGCCTACCTGGTGCCGGCGTTGCTGGCCAGTGAGCGCGTGATCATCTCCACCGGCACCAAGACCCTGCAGGACCAACTGTATTTCCGCGACTTGCCGCGGGTGTGCGGCGTGCTCGGCGTGCACCCGCGCACCGCGCTGCTGAAAGGGCGCTCCAACTACCTGTGCCTGTACCGCCTGCAGCAGACCGTGGCCGACAGCGCCACCTTGCCTCCCGAGCAGCTCGGGCAACTCGCGGCCATCCGCGCCTGGGCCGCGCGCACCGTGCGCGGCGAATGCGCCGAATGCACCGAGGTGCCGGAGTCCTCGCCGCTGTGGCCGCGGGTGACCTCCACCGCGGAAAACTGCCTGGGCGCGGAATGCCCGTTCTTCGACCAGTGCCATGTGTTCAAGGCCCGCCGCGAGGCGCAGGAGGCAGACGTGGTGGTGGTCAACCATCACCTGTTGTTTGCCGATCTCGCGCTCAAGCAGGATGGCTTTGGCGAGATCCTGCCCAACGCCGCCGCCTTCATCCTGGACGAGGCACACCAGCTGCCCGAGCTGGCCGCGCAGTTCTTCTCGCGCAGCGTAAGCGCGCGGCAGCTGGCCGAGCTGGCGCGGGATGCCGTGGCCGAATGTGCCGGGGTGAGTGGCGCCATCAGCCTGCTGCTCGACCCTGTGCAGGCCTTGCAGCTTGCCGAACGGCGCCTGCGCCTGGCCTTGCGTGGCCTGCCCGCACGCGGCCCGGTGCCGGCGCTGCTTGCCCACGCGGAAGTGGCGCAGGCACTGGACGAGACCTGCACCGCCTTGCGGGGACTGCGCGCTGCATTGCACGGCCAGGCCGAGCGTTCGCGCGGGCTGGCCAACCTGGACGAACGCGCCGCGTCCTTGGCAGCGCGCCTGGACCAGGTCACCGCCGCGGCGGCGACGGGTGACGCGGATGACGACGGCATACCGGTCGACGATGCACCGCTCCATGACAAGGAGCAGGCAGCGCCCGCGGCGGACGTGCGCTGGTACGAGCAATCGCCGCACGGCTTCGTCCTGCACGTCACCCCGCTGGACCTGGCCGCGCCGATGCGCGCCTTGCGCGAGCGCACGCACGCGGCGTGGATCCATACCTCGGCGACGCTTTCCATTGGCAGCAGTTTCGAGCACTTCAACCGCCAGCTGGGCCTGGATGCCCCGCGCACCCTGCTGCTGGCCAGCCCGTTCGACTATGCACGGCAGGGCCTGTGCTACCTGCCGCCGCAGCTGCCCGATCCGCGTGCTCCGGACTACACGGTCGCCGTGATCGCCGCCGCATTGCCGGTGCTGCAGGCATCTGGCGGTCGGGCGTTCCTTTTGTTCACCTCGCATCGTGCGCTGCGCCAGGCCGCCGGGTTGCTGCAGGGCAACGTGCCATGGCCGCTGTTCGTCCAGGGCAGCGCACCGCGCTCGCGCCTGCTCGAGGCGTTCCGCGCCAGCGGGCATGGCGTGCTGCTTGGCGCAGCGAGTTTCTGGGAAGGTGTGGACGTGGCCGGCGAGGCCTTGAGCGTCGTGCTGGTCGACAAGTTGCCGTTTGCCGCGCCCGACGATCCGGTGCTGGCCGCGCGCCTCGCGGCGCTGGAGCAGTCCGGCGTCAACCCGTTCATGGGCTGGCAGGTGCCGAGCGCGGTCATCGCGCTCAAGCAGGGCGTCGGCCGGCTGATCCGCGACCGGCACGACCGCGGCGTGCTGGTGCTGTGCGACCCGCGCCTGTCCAGCAGGGGTTACGGCAAGCTGTTCCTGGCCAGCCTGCCGCCCATGCCGCGCACCCAGGAGCTTGCCGACGTGCAGGCCTTCTTCGCCGATGCGCCGGTCGATCCGGACCACGGTTGAGCCGAATTCGGGTGCCGGGCAGGTACCGCCAGCCGCTATCATGGGTGGCCATGAATCTGCTTGCGCTTGAAACCACTACTGAAGCCTGCTCGGTCGCGCTGGTCCACGGCGACGAACTCCTGGTGCGCAGCGAGTTGGCGCCGCGGCGCCATACCGAACTGGCGCTGCCGATGGCCGACGCGCTGCTCGCCGAGGCCGGCCTGGCGCGTACGGCGCTGGACGCCATTGCGGTGGGGCGCGGCCCCGGTGCCTTCACCGGCGTGCGCATCGGCGTGGCGCTGGCGCAAGGCATGGCCTTGGCGCTGGAGGCGGAAGTCGACGACGCGGCGCTTGACGACGCGGCGATCCTGGCAGTGATCGATGCCCGCATGGGTGAGATCTATGCCGGCGCGTACCGGCACGATGCCCGGGGCGGGCTGGTCGAGCTGATGCCCGAATGCGTCCTCGAGCCGGGCCGGTTGCAGTTGCCGGAGGCGCTGGCATGGCGCGTGGTCGGCAGCGGCTGGGCCACTTATGCCGACGTGTTGGCGCCCATGCTGGGCGATCGCCTGCGCAGCGCCGAAGGCGCGCGTTATCCACAGGCGGCGCGCGTGGCCGAGTTGGCCGTTCGCGAATACCAGGCTGGTCGCGCGGTGGCACCAGAGCTGGCCCTGCCGGTATACCTGCGCGACAAGGTGGCCTTGACCCTGGCCGAGCAGCACGCGCGCTGAGGCAAGAGCTGCCCCTTACCCCGACCCTCTCCCCCGACGGTGAAGTCGTAGCGGGAGAGGGAGCACTTGTGCGGTAGCCGTCTGGATGGCTGTCGGGGAGGGAGTCCCGGCGAAGCTGGCCTACAGCTGGTGGCCGAGGTATTGCACGGCCAGGCTGCTGAGCGCGACGGCGACCCAGGTGCCGAGGCCGAGCAGGATCGGCCGGGCGCCGCTGGAGATCATGCGTCGGACATCGGCCGACAAGCCCACTGCGGTCAGCGCCACGATGATCAGGAACTCCGCGGCCGCATGCAGTGCGGGCTGGATCGCAGGCGGAATCAGCCCGACGGTGCGCAGCGCGGAAGCCACGGCAAACCACAGGATGAACCAGGGGAAGATCCTGCCCAGGCTGAAGTTGGCGCTGCCACCAGCAACCTGCGCGGAGCGCCGCTCGCGCGCGGCGACCAGCATCGCCAGAACCAGGCACACCGGGATGATCAACGTGGCCCGGGTCAACTTGACGATGGTGGCGAAATCGCCTGCCGTCTTGCTGTAGCTGTAGCCGGCTGCCACCACCGATGAAGTGTCGTTGATCGCGGTGCCGGCCCACAGGCCGAAGCCCAGGTCGCTCATCTGCAGCAGGTGGCCGAGCAGCGGGAACAGCAGCACGGCGATCACGTTGAACAGGAAGATGGTGGAGATCGCGAACGCGGTGTCGTGCTCGTCGGCGCGGATGATCGGCGTGGTGGCGGCAATGGCCGAACCGCCGCAGATCGCTGTGCCCACGCCGATCAGGATCGCCAGCTTGCCGTGCACGTGCAGCCAGCGCCCGAGCAGCCAGGCGGTGAGGAACGCCACGCTCATGGTGACCAGGGTCACCGCCAGCGATTCGAAGCCCGTCTTCACCACCTGGTCCAGGCTCAGCCCGAAGCCGAGCGCGATGATCGACCATTGCAGGATCTTCTTGCTGGCGAAGGCGACCCCGGGGCCGTAGCTGGCGGGCAGGGCGAGCGTATTGCGTATCACCATGCCGAGCACGATGCCGATCACCGGGCCGCCAATCAGCGGGGCGGCTTTTCCCAGGACCAGCGCCAGGGCGCCGATCCCGGTTGCCAGCACGATGCCGGGAGCGAGCACCCAGCGCGACGCTTGCTGCGGGGATGTCGTGAGCGATGGGGAAGACATGCGCGGGCCTGGCGAAAGCGGGTATTGTGCGCAGGCCATGGCATAAATAAAAATTTCAATTACTTATTGAACGTATAATCAATCTGGATGACCAGCATCAGCCCGCGCCAGCTCGAAGTCTTTGCCGAAGTGGCCTTGCACGGCAGTGTGCGGCGCGCGGCGGACAACCTGCATCTCAGCCAGCCCGCGGCGAGCATGGCGCTGGCGCAGATGGAGCGCCAACTGGGCAGCCCGGTGTTTACGCGCGAGCGTGGCCGCCTGAGCTTGAATGCGCGCGGCCGCGAACTGCTGCCGCTGGCCAGGGAGCTGCTGGACCGGCATGCCGAATTCGGCCGGCGTGCCGCGCAGGACAGCCATGTGCTGAGTGGGGAATTGCACATCGGCACCAGCAATACCGTGGGCAATTACCGCGTGGGTGAGCTGCTCGGCGCCTTCGTGCGCGCACATCCGCAGGTCTCCATCCGCCTGCGCGTGGCGAACACCGAGCGCATTGCCGCCGGCGTGCTGGAGCACGCCCTGGACGTCGGATGTGTCGAAGGTCCGGTGGTGCACGCGCTGTTGGAAGTACGTCCCTGGCGCGACGACCAGCTCGTCGTCTGTGTGGCGCCGGACCACCCGCTGGCGCGCCGGCGCCGCCTTGCCGCCGTCGATTTCGCCGGCGCCCGCTGGGTGCTGCGCGAGCGCGGCTCGGCCACGCGGGCCATCAGCGAACGGGCCCTGGCCCGGCTGCCGCCCGGGCAGACGGTGCTGGAGCTGGACCAGATCGAGGCCATCAAGCAGGTCGTGGTGGCTGGGCTGGGCATTGCCTGCCTGCCCAGGATCGCGGTCGAGGACGCGCTCGCGGCTGGCCGGCTGAAGGCGTTGAAGACGCCGTTCCTCGATCTGCGCCGGCAGCTGGCGCTGCTGCTGCATCGGCAGAAATACCGCGGTGAGCTGCTCGACACCTTCCTGCGCAGCCTCGGTGTCCAGGAGCGCGCGAGGTAGCGATCGCCCAGACCCAGGCCGCCGGCCGGGAACGCTCAGCCGGCCTCGTCGGCCGGCTGCGGTGGCGCGGACGCGTCGGCGACGATCTCGTCCAGCAGTTGCGCCACCGCCTCGTGCGTAGGTGCGCGCAGCAATCGCCGCGCGTGGCGGCGCAGACGCGCGTGGTCGAGCGTGGCCATGCGGTCGCGCACCTGCAGGATCTGCGCCGGGTGCATGCTGAACTCCTCCAGCCCGAGCGCGAGCAGCAGGGCGGTGAAGCCGACGTCGCCGGCAATCTCGCCGCACAGGCTCACCGGCTTGCCGGCGCGCCGCGCGCAGCTGATGACATGCGCGATCAGGTGCAGCAAGGCCGGTTGCAGCGGGTTGTAGATGTCGCCCAGCGCGTCGTTGTTGCGGTCGGCGGCCAGCACGTACTGGGCCAGGTCATTGGTGCCGATGGCCAGGAAGTCGGCGTGCTCGAGCAGCGCCCGCACATTGATGGCCGCCGCCGGCACCTCGATCATGGCGCCGAGCGGCATGCGCTCGGGCAGGTCGACGTTTTCCTGCCGCAGTTCCTCGCGGGCCAGGTTGAACAACGCACGCACCGCGAGCAGCTCGTCGGGTTGGCTCACCATCGGCACCAGCACACGCACGGGCCCGTAGCAGCCGGCGCGCAGGATGGCGCGAATCTGGGTGGAAAACACCGCCGGGTAATGCAATGACAGGCGCACGCCACGCAGCCCCAGCGCCGGGTTGTCCTCGCCGCGCATGGCCAGGCCCGCCGCATCCGCCTTGTCAGCGCCCAGGTCGAGCGTGCGGATGGTGACTGGCGCGCCGCCCATGCCCAGCACCAGGTCGCGATAGGCGTTGAACTGCTCGTCCTCCGCGGGCGGCCGCTTGTGCTTGAGGAACAGGAACTCGGTGCGGTGCAGGCCGATGCCGTCGCTGCCGCGGGCGCGCGCCATGGCGATGTCGGCCGGGGATTCGGCGTTGGCCAGCAGTCGGATGCTGACGCCATCGCGGGTGCGCGTGGCCTGGTTGGCGAGGGTGGCCAGGCGCCGGCCTTCGGCTGCCAACCCCCGCTGCCAGCTGCGGTAGCGGGTCAGGTCCTGCGCGGCGGGGTGCACCACGGCTTCGCCGCGCTCGGCGTCGAGCATGATCAGGTCATCGTCGTGGATCGACGACAGCGCGTCGCGGGCGCCGACCAGCATCGGCAGGCCCAGGCTGCGCGCCAGGATGGCGCTGTGCGAATAGGCGCTGCCCGCGTTGGCCACCACGCCCAGCAGGCCGCTGCCCGCCAGCTGCGCCATGTCGGCTGGGGCGATGGAGTCGGCGACCAGGATCTCGCCGACGCGTGCCGCCAGCTTGCGTTCTTCCGGGCTGGTCTGGCGCTGCAGCGCGGCGATGACGCGGTTGATGACCTGCTCGACGTCCTCCTTGCGGCTGCGCAGATAAGGGTCGTCCATGGCGGCAAACGCGGCCGACAGGCGTTCGCGCTGCTTCTTCAGCGCCGCACCGGGTCGGTAGCGGCCGACCCGCACCATGTCTTCCAGGCCGCGCAGCAGCTCGGCATCGTCCAGCAGCAGGCTGTGTGCGTCGATGAACTCGTTGACCTCCCGCGCCAGCGTGCCGGTGAGTTTCTCGCGCAGCTCGCGCAGTTCCTGGCGCGCGGTTTCCAGGGCGCGCTCGAGCATCTGCCACTCGGCTTCGACCTCGTCGTCGGCCAGCGGCCGGGTATCCACGGCGTAGCGACTGGGTTGCGCGAGCCGCGCGCGGCCGAGGGCCATGCCCCGGGCCGCCACGGTGCCGCCAAGCACCTGCCTCATGGCGCGGCGCTCCCGATGACGATGGCTTGCGCCATCTGCTTTTGCGCACGTGGTCGCCGGCCCGCGCCCGATGCGTTTGATTGCTTTTGAATCAAAAGCGTTTCGTGCGCCTGCAGCGCACGAAAGCTCCTAATCGGATAGGCGCAAAGCGGGACAAGGGAACTGTCCGCCAGTGGGGTTCCACGAAAGACAGGGGAGGAGGGCGGGGGCGGGGGCGGGGGCGGGAGGCGGAGCATGTCAGGCGCCCTCGTCGAAATTGCGCGCGAACAACGCGAGCACCGCTTCCATCGCCTGCGCCGCGTCCGGGCCGTCCGCACGCACGGTCAGCGTCGTGCCGGGTCCGGCCGCCAGCAGCATCACGCCCATGATGCTTTGCGCGTTGACCTCGCGGTTGTCCCTGACCAGCCACACTGTCGACTTGAAGCCGTGCACCAGTTGCACGAGCTTGGCCGATGCGCGCGCGTGCAGGCCGAGCCGGTTGCTGACGGTGATCTGCTGCTCAAGCATGGTCGATCAGGATGCCTCCACGACCACCGCTGGCGGCGATGTCGGCCAACTCGTCCAGCGGCTTTTCCGCATAGTTCAATACGCGCAGCAGCATGGGCAGGTTGAGCCCCGATACGCAGCGCAGGTGCACACCGAGGTCGGCCAGGGACAAGCCGATGTTGCAGGGTGTGGCGCCGTACAGGTCGGCCAGCACCAGGACGCCGTCGCCGTGGTCGAGCTGGCGCGCGTGCTGGGCAGTGGCCCGGCGCATCAGTTCCGGGTCGGCGCCGGGAGCGATCTCCACCGCCTCCACGCGCAAGGGCAGGCGCGGCATGACGTGGTGGGCGGCGCCGATCAGCGCCTTGCCCACGGCTTCATGTGTCATCAGCAGCACGCCTACGCTCAAGCTGGCGCACCCGCGTGGAGGCCTGCAAGTGGTTCACGCCGCATGCGCTCTACTCCAGTTCCCGGTGGAAGGTCAGCACGCCTTCGCGCTGGCCACGATAGTGGGCGGCGAGCTTTTCCACCAGATACACCGAGCGGTGCCGGCCGCCGGTGCAGCCAATGGCGACGGTCAGGTAGCTGCGGTCGTCCGCCTCGAAACGTGGCAGCCACGCGTCGAGCCAGCGCACGGTATCGTCGAAGTACTCCCCGACCAGCGGCGCCGCCTCGAGAAACTCGCGTACGGGCGCGTCCTTGCCCGACAGCGGGCGCAATGCAGCCTGCCAGTGCGGGTTGGGCAGGCAGCGTGCGTCGAACACGAAATCCGCATCCGGGGGCAGGCCGCGGCGAAACGCGAACGACTGGAACATCAGCGTGACGCCCTTGGTCGCCTGCGCGTAATCGGTGGCGATCAGCCGCCGCAGCTGGTGCACGTTGAGGTTGCTCGAGTCGATCACCTTGTCGGCAATGGCCATCAGTGGCCGCAGCAGCTTGCGCTCGGCGGCAATGGCGTCGCCAAGCGACAGGCCGCGCGCGGCCAATGGGTGGCGCCGACGCGTCTCGGAAAAGCGCTTGATCAGGATCGCGTCGCTGCAGTCGATGAAGATCAGGTGCAGTTTGACCCCGGTGGCGGCGAGGTCCGACAGCACACTCGGCATGTTTGCCAGGTCGGTGCCACGGGTGCGTACGTCCATCCCCACGGCGATGTGGCGATGCGCCCCGTCGCCACCTTGCACCACGGCGCCGACCAGGTGCGGGAGCAGGGCGGAAGGCAGGTTGTCGACGCAGAAGAACTCCAGGTCCTCCAGTGTACGCAGGGCCACGGTCTTGCCGCCACCGGACACGCCGGTGAGCACCACCAGGTGGGTTTCGTCGGCCTCCGCTGGCGGGATGGGAGAGGTGGGCTCGGTGCTCGGCATGGGGGTCACCACGGTGGCAGTCGGCGCAGGTGGCACGCCTGGCGGTCGATGAAGGATTGCGCCGGGTCGATCCCCTGGCTTTTCAGGGCGTGGTTGCGTACGGCCGCCTCCACCAGCACCGCCAGGTTGCGGCCGGAAGCGACCGGGAGGGTGATCAGCGGGATGACGACATCGAAGATCTCGCGCTGGCCGACGTCGCCGGTAAAGCGCGTCATCGCGTCCGCGTCGTTCTCGTCGCCTTCGCGCAGTGGCTTCAGGTGGATGATGAGGCGCAGGTATTTGGACGCCTTCACCGACATGTGGCCAAACATCTGGCGGATGTTGAGCACGCCAAGGCCGCGCACCTCCAGCAGGTCCTGCAGCAGCTCGGGGCAGGCGCCGTCGATCAGGTCCGGGGCGATCAGGGTGAACTCGGTGGCGTCGTCGGCCACCAGGCGATGGCCGCGGGTGATGAGTTCCAGCGCCAGTTCGCTCTTGCCCGAGCCGGCGTCGCCGGTGATCAGCACGCCGATCGAAAACACTTCCAGGAACACGCCGTGCAGCGTGGTCTTGGCCGCGAGCTGGCGCGCCAGGTGGTATTGCAGGTAGGTCAGCAGCTCGTGGCCGCGCTTCTCGCTCGACCACAGCGGTGTGTCGGTCTCGTCGGCCACGTCGCGCAGGTCCGAGGGAATCGGCTGGTCCTTGGTGATGATCAGGGCCGCAGGCTGGTGGGCGACGATCTTGTGCAGGACTTCCCAGCGTTGCCGCGAATCCAGCCCGTCCAGGAAGCTCAGTTCCTCCGAGCCGATGATCTGGATGTTGTTCGGGTAGATGACGTTGAGGTAGCCGATCAGCGACGGACGCCGCTTGCGCGCCACGCCTGGCTCCAGGACCCGGGTTTCGCCGCGCATGCCGGATACCCAACGCAGCGCCATGCGTTCATGGGCGCTGTCAAACAGCTGTCGCGCGCTGATCCGATCCAAGCCGGGGTCCTCATGCCGCGCGGTTCGCAGCGTTCCGCGCGGGCCCTATTGTGCCAGCTTGCGGCAGGGCCCGCCGGGTGCCGGGCCACGCCACCGGCGTCCGGAGCCGCCGCGCGGCCCGCCACCAGGGGCGGGCCGCGAGCGTCGTCGCTCAGCCGTATTCGCGTTCCTGGCGCGTCTCGCGCTGGCGCTTGTCGGCCACCTTGTCCCGGTACTTGTGCAGCTGTGCGGCGAGCTTGTCGAACAGGACGTCGATTGACGCATACATGTCCGCCTCCATGGCCGAGGCGTGGAACGCCGTCCCCGTGGCGGTAAGCGTGCCGTCGGCGCGCTGGCGGCCGCTGTCCATCGTCAACACGATGGCGAGGCTGAGCAGTTTGTCGTCGAGCCGGAGCAGGCGGTCGAGCTTGCCTGTGGCGTGCTCACGCAAGGCGGGGGTTACTTCGATCTGCTGGCCGCTGAGCTGGAATTGCATGGATGCGCCTCCTTTGGTGCTGCGTTGCCGCATTGCGCGGCGGTCTGGCAGGCATCGACCAGGTCAACGCCTGCCGTATGTCACCGAACTGCATCTGATCATGAGAACCGCACAGGCGTTGTCAAGTTCCCCATCCGCTGCGGCAAGCCTCAGCGCGCCCGCTGGCGTTCGCTGGAACTGGGGATGCGCAGGCCCTCGCGGTATTTGGCCACGGTGCGGCGCGCGACCTGGATGCCGCGGCTGTGCAGCGTCTTGGACAGGCTCTGGTCGGACAACGGCTTGCGCGGATCCTCGGCATCGATGAGCTTGCGCAGCATGGCCTGGATCGCGGTGGCCGAGGCGTTGCCGCCATCTTCGGTGGATACCCCGCTGGAAAAGAAGTACTTGAGCTCGAAGGTGCCGCGCGGGGTATGCAGGTACTTGCGCGTGGTGACCCGGGAGATGGTCGACTCGTGCATGCCGACCTCCTCGGCGACCTCGCGCAATACCAGTGGATGCATCGCCTCCGGGCCATAGTCGAGGAAGGCGCTCTGCCTGCGCACGATCTCGGAGGCGACCTTGAGCAGGGTTTCCGCCCGCGACTCCAGGCTCTTGATCAGCCAGCGGGCTTCCTGCAGCTGGCCACGCATCCAGCTGGCGTCCTGGCCGCGGGCCTTGGCGATCAATCCGCAGTAATGCTGGTTCAGGCCGAGCCGGGGCTGGCAATCGGGATTCAGGCTGACCAACCAGCGCGTACCGTGCTTGCTGGCGTAGGCATCCGGGGCGACGTATTCCACCGGCGCGGTATCGATGGTCGCACCGGGGCGCGGGTTGAGGCTGCGGATCAGCTGCGCGGCTGTGGCCGTGTCCTCCTCGCTCGCATGCAGCTTGCGCGCCAGGCGCGCGATGTCGTTGCGGGCCAGCAGCTCCAGCTCGCTGTCCACCAGGCGGATGGCCAGGTCGCGCTGTGGCGTGTCGACGGCGAATTGCGTGAGCTGCATGCGCAGGCAATCCTGCAGGTCCAGGCTGCCGACGCCCAGCGGGTCGAAGCCCTGCAGTTGGCGGCGCACCGCCTCGATCTCGGCCACACTGACCGCGAACTCGGCGGGCAGCGCGGCGAGCACCGGCTCCAGGCCGCCCTGGAGATAGCCATCCGGATTCAAGGCGTCGATCAGCACCGTGGCAATGGCTTGCTGGCGGGCGCTGAAGCCGGCCATGTTGAGCTGCCACAGCAGGTGCTGCTGCAGCGTTTCGGCGGCGGCGTTCTGCGGCTCGAAATCCTCGTCGGCGTAGTTCCCGCTGGCCGCCACGCCACCGCCGGCAAAGTCGACCGGAGTCTCGACCTCGCCGCCGCCGTCGGCCCATTCCCCGGTGTTGTCGGGGACGTCGTCGACGCTGGCGCTGCTGGTGCTGCTGGCCGCCGGGGCCGCGGCGTACAGCTCGTCGTCATGCTCGCGCTCGATGGCCTCCGCTTCGGGCTCGGCATCCTCCTGGTCCTCGCCGAGCTCCAGCATGGGGTTGCCCTCGACGATCTGGCGCAGTTCAGCCTCGAGTTCCAGCTGCGACAACTGCAACAGGCGGATCGCCTGCTGCAGTTGCGGCGTCAGGGCCAGTTGCTGGTTGATACGAATTTGTATAGCGGGTTTCATGCCAACTTTCGTTGCGGGGGCATGGGGTAATCCTAACCCGTGCCTCCGGCAGCGGCCATAGGGGGCAGCGGGAACGACGCCGGGGCGATGCCGCGGATGGGGCGAGGGCGGTTCCGGAAGCGTCCCGCGCGGCAATGCGCCTTCGCGGGAAGGACGAAGTGGACGCTCGTGCTTGCGTCAGCGCCATTTGTCCTCGACCCCATCGCCCTCTCAGAGGTGGAACTCGTGGCCGAGGTAGACCTCGCGCACCCGGTCGTCAGCGAGGATCTCCTGGGGGGAGCCTCGCGCCAGCACCGCGCCTTCGTTGAGGATGTAGGCGTGGTCGCAGATGCCGAGGGTCTCGCGCACGTTGTGGTCGGTGATCAGCACGCCGATGCCGCGGTCGCGCAGGTGCAGCACGATGCGCTGGATTTCTCCCACCGAGATCGGGTCGACGCCGGCAAACGGCTCGTCCAGCAGCATGTAGCGCGGACTGGCGGCCAGCGCACGGGCGATCTCCACCCGGCGCCGCTCGCCGCCGGACAGGCTGATGCCCTTTTGCCCGGCAATATGCTCGATCTTGAGCTCGGCGAGCAGGCTGGCCAGCTCCTCGCGTCGTTGCTTGTCGCCCAGGCCTGGACGCAGCTCGAGCACTGCCATGATGTTGTCGGCGACGCTGAGCCGGCGGAACACCGAGGGCTCCTGCGGCAGGTAGCCGATGCCCAGGCGCGCCCGGCTGTGCATCGGCAGCCCGGTGATGTCGTGCTCGTCCAGGGTGATGCTGCCTGCGTCGGCAGCGATCAGGCCCACCACCATGTAGAAGCAGGTGGTCTTGCCGGCGCCGTTCGGCCCCAGCAGGCCGACGACCTCGCCCTCGTCGATGGCGAAGGCGAAATCGCGCACCACCTGGCGCGTGCGGAAACTTTTCTGCAGGCCCTGGGCGGAGAGCATGGCGTCAGCCCCGGCCGCGGCCGGTCGGGACGCTGGCGGCCGCTGCCGGTGCGGCGCTGCCGGCAGCGGCCGGCGCCGGCGGCCGTACCGGGCCGGCCGGCTTGGGCAGGAAGATCATGTGCACCATGCCGTCGCCTGCACTGTCCCCGGTCATCTGGCTGGTCTGGGTGTTGTAGGTGAGCTTGTCGCCACGTGCCGTGCCGCGGCCCTGCTGGCTCACCACGGCGTCGCCGGCGAGCACGGCGATGCCGTGCACGCTGTCGTAGTCGATGCTCGCGGCATGACCTTGCATCAGGTTGCCGCTGTCGTCGAGCTGCTGGATGTGCGCCGGCGCGCCGGTGATCAGCACGTGGCTGATCTGGGTGCTCGCGTCGAGGAACACCTTGGCCTGGTCGCCAGTGGCGCGCAGGGTACCCTGGGTGATGACCACATTGCCGGCCAGGGTGCTGACGCTGTTGGGCTTCTGGTAGCCGTCAAAGTGCCGCGCCTCGACCTGCATCGGCTGGCTGCGGTCGCTCTGCCTGGCAAGCGCCGGCAGCATCAGCAGCGGACCCAGGAGCGCACACGCGAGCCTGATTCCGGCGCTGCTGCGGCGGGAATGTGGCGTGGACATCATCAAGCAGCTCCAGGTGTTGTTGGTTGAGGTCGGCGCGCATGCCGACCCCATGGATTCTAGTGGCGCCCTCGGTCAGCTGCGCCGGGGCCGCGGTGGCCAGCTTCTTGTCCTGCGGCCAGAGCTTCAGGTCCGCGGTGTGGATTTCGGCTTGGGGCGTGTCGCCATAGGCGGCACGCTGCATGACCACGTTACCGTCCAGGGTGGCCAGGGTGGCGCCCTGGTTGACCCAGCCGCGCGCGGCCTGGCCTTGCCAGTCCGGGACGCCTGGCCGGCCTGCCGGCAGCTGGAAGGTCGGCGCGTCCACGTACAGCGAGGCATCTGCCTCGCGCCGCTCGATGCGCGGTGACTGCAGGTGCAGGCTGGGCTGGCCGGCCTTGTCGTAGGTGCTGATGCGCGCCTCGTGCAGCACGTAGCCCGAGCGCGGCGGGCCCTCGAAGGCGGTCCCGGCCGGTGCCGGGCCGAGCCAGTGCAGCAGCCACTGCGCGAGCCCGGCAGCCACCGCCAGGCCGATGGTGGCCACCAGGGTGCGCCGGTCACGCAGCCATGCGCCAAGCTTCACTGCCACCGGGCCAGCTCGGCGGCGGCCTTGCCCTGGGCCTGCAGCAGCAGGTCGCAGACTTCGCGCGCTGCACCGCCGCCGCCCGGGCGCATGGTCTGCCAGTGGGCATGGGCCACCAGCCACGGGTGCGCGTTGGCCACCGCCACGGCCAGCCCAGCCACGCGCATCGGGCGCAGGTCCGGCAGGTCGTCGCCGACGTAGCAGGCCTCGCCCGGTTGCAGTTGCAGGGTGTCGAGCAGGGCCAGCAGGCAGGCACGCTTGTCCGCCTGGGCCTGGAACACATGGCGAATGCCGAGATCGGCCGCCCGCATGGCCACGGCCTGGCTCTGCCGCGCCGTGATCAGTGCCACCTCGATGCCGTGTCTCTGCAGGCTTTGCAGCCCGAGGCCGTCGTGGACGTGGAACTGGCGGCCGTCGTGGCCGTTGCCGCCGTACGGCAGCCTGCCGTCGGTCAGGGTGCCGTCGACGTCGAAGACGGCCACGCGGACGAGTGCCGCGCGGGCAAGCACGTCAACGGGTACGTCAGCGGGACAGGGAGAATTGGACACGGCTGGTTGTTTGCAGGTTCAAGAAGGCAGGAGCGGACGTGCCCGATCCGTCCGATGGGTCGAGACCCATCAGACCACCCGCGCACGGAGCAGGTCGTGGATGTTGAGCGCGCCGACCACGCGGTGTTCGGCGTCGACCACCAGCAGGGCGTGGATCTGGTGCTTCTCCATCAGCTGCGCGGCCTCGGAGGCGAGCTTGTCGGCGTTGATGGTCTTCGGCCCGCGTGTCATCAGGTCGGCCACCTCGACGCCGCGCAGGTCGACATCCTTGTCGTCCAGCGCTCGGCGCAGGTCGCCGTCGGTGAACACGCCCAGCAGGTGATCCTGCGCGTCCACCACGGCGGTCATGCCCAGCCGCTTGCGGGTCATTTCCATCAGCGCGCTGGCCAGGCTGGCATGCGGCGAGACGCGCGGAATGTCGGCACCGGTATGCATCACGTCGCCGATGCGCAGCAGCAGGCGGCGCCCCAGGGCGCCAGCGGGATGCGAGCGCGCGAAATCGTCGGAGGTGAAGCCGCGTGCCTCCAGCAGGGCGATGGCGAGCGCGTCGCCGAGCACCAGTGCGACCGTGGTGCTTGTCGTGGGCGCCAGGCCGAGCGGGCAGGCTTCGCACGAGATGCTGCCGTCCAGGCAGATGTCGGCGAGTCCGGCGAGCGACGAGACGGCATTGCCGGTGATGACGATGAGCGGGATGCCCTGGCGCTTGATCACCGGCAGGATCACCAGCAGCTCGTCGGTCTCGCCGGAGTAGGACAGGGCCAGCACCACGTCCTGCGGCATGATCATGCCCAGGTCGCCATGGCTGGCCTCGCCGGGATGCACGAAGAACGCCGGGGTGCCGGTGGAGGCCAGGGTGGCGGCGATCTTGCGCGCGATGTGTCCGGACTTGCCCATGCCGCTGACCACGACCCGGCCCTTGCAGGCCAGGATCAGCCGGCAGGCCTCGACGAACCCGGCACCGATCCGCGAGTCCAGCGCGGCTATGGCCGCAGCCTCGGCCGCAATCACGTTGTGCGCGCTGGCGGCGATCAGCTCGGGGTTGAGCAGGCCAGTGGCTGGGCTGTCGATCAGGGGGGTGGCGCGTGCGCTCATGCTGCCTCGGGGGTGGGTGGCCTGGTCCGACGTTCCAAGCGCCGGCCAACTCCATTACCATTGGCCGTTGCACATTTTAGCGTCATCGGCACGTACTTTCCGCAGTTTGCCGGTGCCGCAAGGGCATCCTCGATGGATTCGACGAGTATCCAGGCAATGATCGAGCGCGGCTTGGCCGGCGCGCAGGTGGAAGTGCGCAGCGACGATGACGTGCATTTCGAGGCCACCGTGGTCTCCAGCCAGTTTGCCGGCAAGCTGCCGCTGGCCCGGCATCGGCTGGTATATGCCACGCTCGGCCCCCACATGGGTGGCGTGATCCACGCCCTGGCGCTGCGCACCATGACCCCCGAGGAAGCGGCGCGACGCCCTTGACGCGGCCATTGCGCGCCGGACCCACTGAAGGAAAACGATGGCCAAGATCCTGATCAATGGCGGCACGCCGCTGAACGGCGACGTGAATATTTCCGGCGCCAAGAACGCGGTGTTGCCCATCCTCGCCGGCTGCCTGCTGGCCGACGAGCCGGTGTGCATCGGCAACGTGCCGCACCTGCACGACGTCACCACCTTCATTGAGCTGCTCGGCCAGATGGGCGTGCAGCTCGAGCTCGACGAGCGCATGGGCATGCACGTCGACCCGCGCACCACCAACACCTGCGTGGCGCCGTACGACCTGGTGCGCACCATGCGCGCCTCGATCCTGGTGCTGGGGCCGCTGGTGGCGCGTTTCGGCCGGGCGGAGGTGTCCCTTCCCGGCGGCTGCGCGATCGGCTCGCGCCCGGTCGACCAGCACATCCGCGGGCTGCGCGCGCTGGGCGCGGAAATCAGCGTGGAAAACGGCTACATCAAGGCCAGGGCGGGGCGCCTGCGCGGCGCGCGCATCGTCATGGACCTGGTCACCGTGACCGGCACCGAGAACATCATGATGGCCGCGGCCCTGGCGCAGGGCACCACGGTCATCGAGAACGCGGCACAGGAGCCCGAGGTGGTGGATCTCGCCCATTGCCTGATCGCCATGGGCGCGCACATCGAGGGCGCGGGCACCTCGACCATCGTCATCGACGGCGTCGAACGGCTGCACGGGGCGGAGTACGCCGTGCTGCCCGACCGCATCGAGACCGGCACTTTCCTCGCCGCGGCGGCGATGACCCGTGGCCACGTTCGCGCCCGGCACGCGCGCCCGCACACCTTGTCGGCGGTGCTGGGCAAGCTGGAGGAGGCCGGGGCGCAGATCAACGTCGGCGAGGACTGGATCGACCTGGACATGCAGGACCGCGAGCTGCGCGCGGTGGACATCAACACGGCGCCGTACCCCGCCTTCCCCACCGACATGCAGGCCCAGTTCACCGCGCTCAATTGCGTGGCCAAGGGCACCGGCGTGGTCACCGAGACCGTGTTCGAGAACCGCTTCATGCACGCCCACGAGTTGCAGCGGCTAGGCGCCGACATCCACCTGGACGGCAATGCTGCGGTGGTGCATGGCGTGCCGCAACTGAGCGGCGCGCCGATCATGGCCACCGACCTGCGCGCCTCGGCCTGCCTGGTGCTGGCCGGGCTGGTGGCCCAGGGCGACACCGTGGTCGACCGCGTCTACCACATCGACCGCGGCTACGAGAACATCGAGGAGAAGCTCGGCTCGCTCGGCGCCCGCATCCGCCGCCTGCCGAACTGAGTGCGGCGGCGCGCTTGTCGTGATCCGTCGTACCTGATCATGGGCGAACCGCCCCACGAGGCAGCCCAGCGGTGCGCCATCCGCGCCAAGGCAGTATTCGTCACCGCCTACGACGCCGACTTCCAGCTGCTTGCCGCCCTCGGCCTGCGGCAGATCGCCGCGTAAACGTCGTGGCATTCGATCCAACGGAGGCAAACCATTGACCCGCACCAAAATCACCCTGCCTCAGCTTGAATCCTTTCTCATGGGCGCGGCGGACAAGGTCCGCGTCACACTCCTGCTGCAACCCACCAAAGGGGCCGCCGGCGCATGAAAGCCCAGGATCTTCAGTTCACGCAACTATTGCAGGGCGCCAAGCAGTTCATCATCCCCATCTTCCAGCGCACCTACAGCTGGGAGGTTTCCCATTGCGAGCAGCTTTGGAACGACATCATCCGCGTGGGAGGCCATGCGGAGCTGGACAGCCATTTCATCGGCTCGGCGGTGTACATCCCCGAGCAGGAGACCAGCGCGGCGATCTCGCTGTGGCTGGTGATCGACGGGCAGCAGCGCATCACCACCTTGTCCCTGCTGTTGCTGGCGCTGATGCGGCGTCTGCAGGCCGAGGGGCTGGACAAGCCCGTATCGGCCGCGGAGATCGAGGATTACTTCCTCATGAACCGCTACGGCAAGGGTGAGCAACGCTACAAGATGCTGCTCACCAAGACCGACAAAGACACGCTGGTCGCACTGCTCGATGGCAAGCCGGCGCCGGACGAGGCGTCACACCGCATCGTGGAAAATTTCGCGTTCTTCACGGACAAGGTTGCAGACGCTGACCTCGCTGTCGTTTATGCGGGCATCCAGAAATTGATGATCGTGGACGTGCGCCTGCAGCAGGGCATCGACAACCCGCAGATGATCTTCGAGAGCATGAACTCCACCGGCAAGGCGCTGACCCAGGCCGACCTGATCCGCAACTACGTGCTGATGGGCTTGCCGCACGAGGAACAGACGCGCCTATACGAAGACTACTGGCGGCCGATGGAAACGCTGTTCGGCGCGGAGAACTACAACCAGTACTTCGACGAGTTCATGCGCTTCTTCCTGGTCATCCACACCGGCAACCACCGCATTCGCAGGGATGAGGTCTACAACGAGTTCAAGGTCCATGCGCGTGACCGTGAGGATGAGCCGCTGTTGGCCGCGCTGCTGGAGTTTGCGCGCTACTACTGCTGCATGGCGCTGGGCAACGAGAAGGACCCGGAGCTTGCCGTGGCATTCCAGGACATCCGCGAGCTGCGCGCGGATGTGTGCTATCCGCTGCTGATGGACGTGTACCACGACTACGCGCAGCAGCGGCTGGCCAAGGATGAATTTGTCGAAATCCTGCAGTTGGTCGAAAGCTACGTGTTCCGGCGGGCGATTTGCGACATCCCCACCAACTCGCAGCGCCAGACCTTCGCCACGTTTGCGCGCAAGCTCAAGAAGGACCGGTATCTGGAAAGCGTCAAGGCCGCGTTCCTGCTGTTGCCGTCGTACCGGCGCTTCCCCGGCGACGAGGAGTTCCAGCGGCAACTGCAGGTGCGCAACCTGTACATGTTCAACCGCCGCAGCTACTGGCTGCGCCGCTTCGAGAACTTCGGGCGCAAGGAACGCGTGCAGGTGCAGGGCTACACCATCGAACACATCATGCCGCAGAACGACAAGCTGAGCGCGGCGTGGAAGCAATCGCTGGGCGCGGACTGGGCGCGCGTGCACGAGCAGTATCTGCACACACTCGGCAACCTCACGCTGACCGGCTACAACTCGGAATACAGCGATCGGCCGTTTGCCGAGAAGCGCAACATGGAGGGCGGCTTCGCGCACAGCCCGTTGAAGTTGAACGAGGGACTGGGCAGCTGCGCGGACTGGAACGAGCAGCAAATCAAGGCGCGCGCGGAACGCCTCGCCAGAAGCGCGATTGACATATGGCGGGCGCCGGCGCTCGCGGACGATGTGGTGGATGCGTACCGCGAAAAGAAGGCAGACGTCGCATCGGAGTACACGATTGACGATCATCCGAGCTTGGCCGCCAGCCCGGTGCGCGCACTGTTCGAGCACTTCCGCGCGCAGGTGCTCGCGTTGGACGAGTGCGTGCACGAGGAGTTTCTGAAGCTGTACGTGGCCTACAAGGCGGAAACGAATTTCGTGGATGTCGTGCCGCAAGCCAAGCGGCTGCGCCTGACGCTCAACATGGCGTTTGCGGGCATCGATGACCCGCGCAAGCTGTGTCGTGACGTGACGGGCCTGGGACGCTGGGGCAACGGCTGCGTGGAAGTGGGATTGGAGAACGATGCCGACCTGCCGTATGTGATGGGTCTGGTCCGGCAGGCGCTGGAACTTCAATTGGGCGAGGAAGACGCCGAGGCCGCCAGCGCATGAGCACACAGCCGCGCGCGGATTCACTGGTGTTCACCAGCCGCAGCGGGCTGATCGGAGTGGCTGACAGGACCTGGAGGACGAGGTGTGGCAGTGCCAGCAAGGCGGGGCGAGGGCTGCCGCTTGCTGATTGCCGGCTTTCGCGCTATTTTGCATGTCGGTTATATAACGCGTGATGTAAATGATGGAAAGCGATCTTCTGTCAACCCTCGGGCCGGGCTATCTGGGCAGCCGCCTGAAGCGCCTGGGCGAGCGCCTGCAGGCCGGGGCGGCGCAGGTGACGGTGGCAGCGGGGTTGCCGATGCAACCGAGCCACATGCCGGTATTGGCCGCGCTGGATGGGCACACGCTGAGCATCGGCGAGCTGGTGCAGGCGATCGGCATCAGCCAGCCTGGCATCACGCGCAGCGTGCGCCAGCTGGCTGACTTGGGCCTGGTGACCTCCCGGCCGTGCGCGGACCAGCGCAAGCGCGCGGTCGCGCTGACCGCAGCAGGGCAGGCGGCCTACGCACGGGCCTGTTTGCGTGTGGTGCCGGCGCTGGAAGAGGCGCTGGTGGCGCTGTCGCCGGACCGGCTGGCCGCCTTCATGCAACAGGTCGACGCGCTGGAGGCGGCGCTGGCGGAAGCGCCGCTGGAGGCACGGGCGGCCAGTGCGAGGCCCGAGGTGCTGACGCTGCGCGAATACGACGACACCCTGGCCGGCGCCTTCCGCGACATCAACCGCGAGTGGATCGAGGCCATGTTCCAGCTCGAGGCGCCTGATGCCGAGGCGCTGGAGCATCCACGCGAAAAGATCATCGACGCCGGCGGCACGATCCTGTTTGTCGAGGCGCGCGGGCTGGGCATCGTGGGCGCCGGCGCACTCATGCCGGTCAAGCCGGGTCGCGCCATGGAGCTGACCAAGCTGGGCGTACGCGAGAGTGCGCGTGGCCTGAAGGCCGGCGAGATGCTGCTGCGCGCACTCATCGAGCGTGCGACGGCACTGCATGCCGATCCGCTGTTCCTGCTCACCAACAAGCGTTGCGCCGCAGCCGTGCACCTGTACGAGAAGCTCGGTTTCCGGCACGACGAGGGCATCATGGCCCGTTACGGTGCCGAGTACGCACGCTGCGATGTCGCCATGCGCTACGTGTCCGACGCACCTGCATAGGTGGGCGGCACGATGGCTGGTGCCGGCGGGATGTCCCCGATCGGCCGACGCCGTGACCCGTGGCTGCGCGAGCCCTCCGCCGCCTGGCAGGGACTCAGGAAGACGTGAAGCTCACGAGCTCCATCGTCATGCTGCCGCCTTCGGTCTGCGCGAGTTTGACCGGCAGCGGATAGCGCTTGGGCACATACCACGCGGTGAAGCCGCGGTCGGCATCGGTGCGCTCGACATGCAGGGCGTCGAAATGGCCGGCGGGCACGTCGACTGCCTGGGTGCCGACTACCTTGAACTGCTGGCGCTCCACCCGCTGGCGTACCGCCACCGGCAAGGCCACCTCGCGCTGGCCCTGGCGCAGCGCCAGACCCAGGGCCAGCGGCAGGGTGTTGCGCTCGACCATGCCCGGCTCGGCGGGATAGCTCGAGTCGCGCTTGCCATCCTGCACGGTCACCTGGTTGGCCGCCCAGTCCACCTGCAGGTGGCGCTGCTTGCGCTTGAGCGCCTGCAACTCATAATCGTAGCTCAGCGCCTCGGGCATGCCGTCGTGCCAGCGCAGGCGGGAGCTTTCATGCATGCTGGCGTTGAGCAGCGCCGCCAGGCCCTTGGTGCCGCTGACGTCCTTGCGATAGACCCAGCTGCCATCGTCGGCGCGCTGCAGCGTGACCGTGGCCACGCCCATGTCCTGGCCGTCGCGCTCCACCTGGTAGGTGGCGGTAAAGGGCGCCGGTGGTGCCGGCGCTGGTGCGGCATGCGTGCCGCCGGCCAGGGCGGTCACACCGAGTACGCCAAACAGCAGGGCAAGGGATTTCATGTGGCCAGTGTGGCAGTGGCCGACTGAACGCCGGCGGTGCCGGTGCCCTCAGGCCGCGGCGTGCAGTCCGTCGGGCCCCAGCAGCAGCGGTGCGGGCAGGGCATTGCCGTCCAGCCACACTTGCCCATCCCGGTAGCGCAGACGGCCGCCGAGCAGCAGCGTCAATACTGCAGGCAGCAGCCGATGCTCCAGAGGCAGCAGGCGCGCGGCCAGCGCCTCCTCGCTGTCGCCGGCCTCGGTACGCAGGCGGGCCTGGGCAATCACCGGGCCGCCGTCGAGCTCGGCGGTGACGAAGTGCACGCTGGCGCCGTGCTCCCGATCCCCCGCCTCGAGTACACGGCGGTGGGTGTGCAGGCCGCGGTACTTGGGCAGCAGGGACGGATGGATGTTGATCGCGCGGCCGACCCAGGGCCGTAGGGCCTCACCATCCAGCACGCGCATGTAACCGGCCAGCACCAGCCATTGCGCGCCGCTGTCGGTGACCCGCTGCAGCAGATCGCGATCGAAGCTGCGCCGGTCGGGATAAGCCTTCGGCGCCAGGGCCACGGTGGGTACGCCGGCGGCTTCGGCCAGGCGCAGCGCGGGCGCGTCGGCCTTGTCGCTGCCCACCAGCACGAAATCCGCAGCCAGCCCGCCGCGCTCGCGTGCCGCCAGCAGCGCTGCCAGGTTGCTGCCGCGGCCGGAAGCCAGCACGGCCACCCGTGGCCGGGGTTGCATGTTGCCCGGAGTCACGGCTCAGTCGATCCGCACGCGTTCGCCGCCCTTGGCGACCGGCACCACGCTGCCGACCACCGTGCTGGCGAGCCCGTGCGCCGCAAGTTGCGTGCCGATCCCGCCCACGCTGGCGGCGGGCACGATGAGGGTGAAACCGATGCCGCAGTTGAACGTGCGCCACATCTCCTCGCGGGCCACGTTGCCTTCGCGCTGCAGCCAGTCGAATACCGGTGGCAGCACCAGGGCGGAGGCATCCAGATGCAGGCCGAGCGCCGCGGGAACCACGCGGATGATGTTTTCCTTGAGCCCGCCACCGGTGATGTGGGCCATGCCGTGGACCTCTCCGGGGTGGCTGCGCAGCAGCTCCAGCATGGGCTTGACGTAGATCGTGGTCGGCGCCAGCAGCGCCTCGCCCAGGCTCACGCCGCCGAGATCCAGGTCCAGCTTTCCGCTCTCCGGCGCGCAGCCGGCGCGCTCGAGGATCCGGCGGATCAGCGAGTAGCCGTTGGAATGTGGGCCCGAGGAGGCTACACCGAGCACGACGTCCCCGGCGGCGATGGCGGCGCCAGTGAGCATGGCGGATTTCTCCACCGCGCCGACGGTGAAGCCGGCCAGGTCGTATTCGCCGGCGGGGTACATGTCCGGCATCTCGGCGGTCTCGCCGCCGATCAGGGCGCAGCCGGCCAGCTCGCAGCCGCGCGCGATGCCGCCGACCACGGCCACCGTGGTGTCCACGTCGAGCTTGCCGGTGGCAAAGTAGTCGAGAAAGAACAGCGGCTCGGCGCCCGGCACCAGCACGTCGTTGACGCACATGGCGACCAGGTCGATGCCGATCGTGTCGTGTCGGCCCATGGCCTGGGCCAGCTTCAGCTTGGTGCCGACGCCATCGGTACCGGATACCAGCACGGGTTCGCGGTAGCGGCCGGAGAGGTCGAACAGGCCGCCAAAGCCGCCGAGCCCGCCCATGACCTCGGCCCGCGCGGTGCGCTGCACCAGCGGCTTGATACGTTCGACCACCGCGTTGCCGGCATCGATATCGACGCCGGCCGAGCGGTAGGAGAGGGCATCTGACATGGCAAGCACCGCCAGCGAAGAGCGTGCCAGTTTATCAGGGCCAGGCCGCCGGGCCGCAGCTGCGGGCACCGGATGATGGACGCTGGCGGTCCGATTGGGCAGACTGCGGCCTTGAGTTTCCCAGGAGTCGTGCCGCCCATGCGCTGGTCGTGCTTGTTGCTCGTTGCCCTGCTGCTTGGTGGTGGCTGGTGTTCCACCGCCCGCGCCCAGGCCGCGACCTCAGCTTATTCGGTGGTGGTGCCGGTGCCGGATACCAGCGACGCGCAGCGCAATGACGCCTTTGCCAGCGCGCTGGCCCAGGTGCTGGCGCGGGTGGCCGGCGGCCAGGACCTGCGCGACAAGCCCGGCTATGCCGATGCCTTGCAGGGCGCCTCTTCCCTGGTGCAGAAATACCAGTACCAACGCGCCAACGATGGCATCCGCCTGCAGGTGGACTTTGCCCCGGCCGCCGTGCAGCGGGTGGTGGCACAGCTGGGTTTTGCCAGCGTCGGCGCCCGGCCGCCGGTGTTGCTGCTGGTGCAGGGGACCGATGGCGCGCTGTTCGACCAGGCCGCGCTGGAACACCTCGCCGCGGCGGCGGGGGCCAAGGGGGTCACCGTGGCCTATCCGCAGGCCGGTACGGCACCGGACCTGGAGCGCCTGGCCAGTGCGGACCCGCAGGCCCTGGCGCAGGTCGACCAGCACTACCACACCGGTCTGGTGCTGCTGGGCCGCTTGCACCCGGGTGGGGCGGATTGGACCCTGGTGGCTGGTGGCCAGATCCAGCGCTGGAGCGACCGCGCCGCCACCGAGGACCAGTTGCTTGCCGCGGCCGGAGCCGGCCTGGCCGCGCGCGTGAACACCCAGCTCAACGTGGTCGGCGCCAGCGTGAGCGAGGGCAAGCTGTGGGTGGACGGCCTGCGCTCGGCCATGGACTACGCCAGGCTGCTGGCTGCGCTGCGCGGAGACCCTGCGGTACGCCAGGTGGATACCCTTGGTGCGCAGGGTGATGGTGTGCTGCTTCAGGTCCAGGCTGCCATGCCGCTGGCTGGCCTGGCCGCGAACCTCGCCGCCAACGGGCACGTCCTGCTGCAGGGGACACCGCATGCGGGTGCCGACGTGACCCTGCGCTGGTTGCGCTGAGGCCCATGCCGGCCGCGGGGACGACGGGTATGATTCGAGGGTGGCGCACCGTGGCGACATGGGTGGTGCGCTGTGGCTCATGCCGTGCCCAGTGCCTGATGCCGTACCACCCGCCAGGAGCACCCGCGTGACCCAGGAATCCGCCCACCGTTGGCAACTGGTCGGCATCGCCGTGTGCATCCTGTTCCTGGTGTGGCTGCTCGGGCCGGTGCTGATGCCGTTTGCCATCGGCGCCATGCTCGGCTACCTGGGTGATCCGATGGCCGACCGTCTGGAACGCTGGGGCCTGGGCCGCAACTGGGCCGCCACCATCGTGTTCCTGGTGCTGCTGCTGGCCTTTGCCGGCGTGCTGCTGCTGCTGATTCCGCTGGTCGCGCGCCAGGTGGAGCGCCTGGTCAGCAACCTGCCGGCCTACGCGGCGTGGGCGCAGCACACCGCCTGGCCGTGGCTGCAGTCCCACCTGCACCTGGATGCCGATGTGCTGAGCGGCGAGCAGCTGCTGGGGTATCTCAAGACCCATCTCAGTTCGGCCGGCAACCTCGCCGGGCTCCTGCTGGGCAAGGTCACCAGCTCCAGCATGCACCTGGTGCTGTGGCTGACCAATTTCGTGCTGGTGCCCGTGGTGGCGTTCTACCTGCTGCGCGACTGGGACCGGCTGGTGGCCACCATCGACCACATGTTGCCGCGTTCGATCCAGCCGACCATCGCGCACCTGGCGCGCGAATCGGATGCGATCCTTGGCGCCTTTGTGCGCGGCCAGTTGCTGGTGATGCTGGCCCTTGGCGCGTTCTACGGCGCCGGGCTGGCGCTGGCCGGCCTGAGCGTCGGGCCCCTGATCGGCATGGTGGCCGGCTTGCTGAGCTTCGTGCCCTACCTCGGCTTCATCATCGGCTTCGTCGCCGCCATCGTGGCCGTGCTGGTGCAATACGGTGACTGGCTGCACCTGCTGCTGGTGTGCGGCGTGTTTGCCCTCGGCCAGCTGCTCGAGGGCTATGTGCTGGTGCCCAAACTGGTCGGCGACAAGATCGGCCTGCATCCGGTGGCGGTGATCTTCGCGGTCATGGCCGGCGGCTACCTGTTCGGCTTCCTCGGCATGCTGCTGGCCCTGCCGGCGGCCTCGGTGATCATGGTGCTGCTGCGCTACCTGCTGGAACGCTACCGCCTGAGCGACCTGTACACCGAGAGCGGCCGGGGCGACCCGGTGGTGGCGGAGGTCGATGTCAAATTGCGCGGGGGCGGCAAGGTCGAGGTCACGGAAACGAACGGCCCTGCGGACGGGCCGGCGGCGCCTTCCGCACCGGGGAAGCCAGGCGCGACGTGACCGCCCAGCTGCCCCTGGTCCTGCGCTGGCCGCGTCGGCAGCGCTTCGAACATTTTTGTCCGGGGCCGAATGCCGCCGCCGTCGCGGCTGTGCGCGCGCTGGCGCTTGGCGAGGGCGCACCCTGGGTGTACCTGCATGGTCCGCAGGGCAGCGGCCGCAGCCATTTGCTGATGGCCGCCTGCCAGGCGCACATCGCGGCCCGGGCCGATGGCGATGCGGCGGCGGATGCGCGCCTGCCGGCAACGGCACCGCGCCGTGCGCAATACGTGCCGCTGGCGGCGCTCGCCGATCCGGAGGAGGCGCTGCAGGCCGCGCCCGGCAATACGCTGCTGGCGCTGGACGACCTCGATGCGGTGGCCGGGAACGCCGCCGCCGAGCACGCCCTGTTCGATCTTTACAACCGCGCCCGCGCAGGCCAGCTCGACTTGTTGTTTGCGGCGTCGGCAGCGCCCGGCCAGCTTGGCATTCAATTGCCCGACCTGCGCTCGCGCCTGGGCGCCTGCATCCGGTTTGCGCTCAAGCCCCTGGATGCCACCGCGCGCCGCGCCGTGCTCAAGCGCTACGCCACCGGGCGCGGGATCCAGCTCGAGGACAGCGTGCTGGACTGGCTGTTCACCCATCATGCCCGCGACCTGGGCACGTTGCTCGACCTGCTCGACCGCCTCGATCGCGCTTCCCTGGCCGCACAGCGGCGCATCACGGTGCCGTTCCTGCGCGACTTCCTGCATCAGGAGTCCGTCCCGCCGGCGCCGTGACTGGAATGGCTGCCGTGCTACGGTTCCGGACCCAAAGGGGCAGGGGCCGGCTGGCGGCCGGGCTTCCACTCCACCAGCGCCATCGCCGCGACGATCAGACCGCCGCCGAGCAACATGCGCCAGGTGAGCAGGTCGCTGCCGAAGGCCACGGCGAACGCGGCGGCAAACAGCGGCTCGCCGGTCATCATGATCGCGCTGCGCGTGGCCGACAGGTGGGCCTGCGCCCAGGTCTGCAGGATCATCGCCAGGACCCCGGCCACCAGCGCCATGTACAGCACGGCCAGCCAGGCGCCAGGATCCGGTGGCAGGGCTGGGCCGTGCGGCAGGGTGGCGGCGCCACAGACCACGGCAATGGCCAGCATCTGCACCGCCGACAGGCCCAGGGTGTCGCCGGGCCGCGACCAGCGGCTGAGACCGATGATCTGCAGCGCATAGAGCATGGCAGCGGCCAAGGTCAGCCACACTCCGGTGCCGACGGCAAAGCCACGCAGGGTCAGCAGGCCCAGGCCCAGCGTGGCCATGGCCACTGCTGCCCATACCATCGGCGCCATGCGCTGGCGCAGCAGGATGGTGGCGAGGATCGGGGTGAAGATCACATAGGTGCCGGTGACGAAGCCGCTGACGCTGGGCGCGATCAGGGCCAGGCCCCAGGTCTGCAGCAACTGGCCCAGGCCGTAGAGCACGCCGAGCAGCAGGCCCCGCGCGAGTTGCGCGCGCCCGAGCCGCCGCACCGGGCCGGCAAACAGGACCAGTGCCGCCACCGCGCCGATCGCATAGCGCACGGCGAGGAAGTCGACCACGGACATGCGCGCCAGCAGGTCTTTGATCATGACGAAGGTCGAGCCCCAGACCGCGGTCACTGCCAAGAGGGCCATGGTGGCCAGCAGCGTCATGCGTTGTGGGTGGCCGGCCGGCATCATCGGCCGCCCATCCACATGGCGTTCCGCCGCGACGGCGGCTTGGACTCTGCCGCCGTGCAGGCTCCATCAGGCTGGCGTGGCGACCGTTGCGGCGCGTGCTTCATTGGCCGCGCCCGGGTTCACCATGCCGGTTGCCGCCGGGTCGACGCAGCAGTTTGCGCGCGAACAGGATCGGCAGCTGCAGCGCGAAGTGCGCCCAGATGCCCAGCCACACCAGCCCCGCCAGCAGCGGGTTGCGCGCGGCGGGATCGAACTTGCGGAACCAGCGCCACATGCCACGGTGCTTGTGCCGGCTGACGAAGATCGGGCGATGCGCGCTGGAGCCGCCCTTGGCGTGCAGCACGTGCACGTCCGCGGCCAGGACCACGCGCAGGCCGGTATCGCGGACCCGGCGGCACAGGTCCAGATCCTCGCAATGCAGGAAGTACCCAGGATCGAAGCCGCCGACGCGCTCGAAGACCCGACGCGGCAGCAGCATGAGCGCGCCCGATACTGCTTCGGCGTCGACCGGGTGGTCGGGCAGCGGCCGGGTGATGTTGACCCCGGCGCGGGCGAGGCCGAGCATGCTGGCCACCGCGCGCCGGAACAGCGGGTCGCGGCGCCACGACGCCGGATCGGGTTTGCCCTGGGCATTGCAGGTCACGGCGCCAACCAGGCCAATGTCCGTATCGCTGTCCAGCACTTCCAGCAAGCGCGTGGCGCCAGGTGCCGCCAACATGCAATCCGGATTGAGCACCAGCAGGACATCGCCGCTGGACTGCGCCGCGCCGCGATTGACCGCCGTGCCAAAGCCGAGATTTTCGCGGTTGTAGATCACCTGCAGACGGGGGTCGTGCGCCCAGGCCCGGGCCGCGGCTTGTGGCACGCCGTCGTTGGAGGCGTTGTCCAGCACCAGCAATTCCAGGCGCAGCGGCCAATCAAGCACGTTGCGTATGCATTCGCGCAGGGCCGGCCCGCTGTCGGCAGCCACGACGATGACGCTGAGCAGGCGGCTGGCCGCGGGTGAAGAGGGTGGCGACATGATCAGCGTGGACCGGGCACGGCATGAAACCGGCCGCCAGTGTAGCGGGCGTCAGTCTTCACCACCGGTCACCTCGTCGGTACCCAGCACCTGGTGCAGCGTGCAGGGCGGTGCCTCGGGACGCCGCTGCAGCCAGGGTTGCTCGCGGTACCAGCCGGCCAGCAGCCAGCGGCGCAGGCGGTGCTCGCGGTCGTGCCGGCGATCCCACAACAACACACCCGCGCCGCGCGCGACCGGCGCGGCGAACCAGCGCCCGTCGGGGCTGAAGCAGGCACGCGCGGCCACACCGTCGATCCGCCGCCGGCCGGCAAACACGTAGCCACCATCGGCATAGCGCGCGTGCCCGCCCCAGGGATCGGGCAGTTCGCTCCCGGCATCTCGCCACTGCGGCACGTCGAGCTCGATGAGTTCCACCGGCGGACCGAGGGCCGACTGCATGAGGCGCCCCGGCCACTCCTCCGCCGGGGCGGCTTGCGGCGTTCCTGCCGGCTGCAGCGGCTCGCGGACCAGGTCACGATCGAGCCACAGCTCCAGGCCGACCACGAGCATGTAGCCGGTCAACGCGCCGAGCAGGGCGATGGTCCAGGCCAGCGCGTCGCCGCCAAGTGCACGTTGCAGGGACAGCAGCATGCCGGGCAGGCCCCAGCGCAGGCCCCAGCGCAACAGGCGGGCATGTTCGTCCGGCAGGCGCGGCCGCAGCAGGAGCAGCAGCGCGGTCACGGCCAGCAACAACGACAACCCGAGCCACCAGGGCAGGAAGGCCAGGACCAGCAGCCAGGCCACCAGTCCCAGCACCACGTTCCAGGGGGGCAGGTCCAGCAGGGTCATGCGCGGACGCGGCGCATGCTCTCAACCGCACCAGACGCGGGCGTTGCGGAACATGCGCAGCCACGGCGAGTCCTCGCCCCAGGTATCCGGCCGCCAGCTCATCTGCACGCTGCGGAACACCCGCTCCGGGTGCGGCATCATGATCGTGACCCGTCCGCCGGCCGCGGTGAAGCCGGCCAGGCCGCCCGGCGAGCCATTGCTGTTCAGCGGAAAGTCCTCGGTCGGCTTGCCGCGGTTGTCGACGAAGCGCAGGACCGCCGTGGCCTTGGACGGGCTGCACACCAGCGGGAAGTTCACCCGGCCCTCGCCATGCGCCACAGCGACGGGGATACGCGAACCGGCCATGCCGGCAAACAGCATGCTTGGCGAGTCCAGCACCTCGACGGTTACCAGGCGCGACTCGTACTGCTCGGAGGCATTGGTCAGGAATTCCGGCCAATGCTGCGCATCGGGAATGATGTCCTTGAGCTGGGCCAGCATCTGGCAGCCATTGCAGACACCCACGGCGAACTTGCCCGGGTCGGCAAAGAACGTGGCGAACTGCTCGCGCAGCGCCGGGTGGTAGAGGATCGAGGCGGCCCAGCCGCGCCCGGCGCCGAGCACGTCGCCATAGGAGAACCCGCCGCACGCGGCAAAGCCGTGGAAGCCGGCCAGTTCGTGGCGGCCCTCGATCAGGTCCGACATGTGCACGTCGACGGTGTCGAAGCCTGCGCGGTCGAAGGCGGCGGCCATTTCCACCTGGCCGTTGACGCCCTGCTCGCGCAGCACGGCCAGGCGCGGCCGCGCACCGCGTGCGATGAACGGCGCGGCGACGTCCGCGGCCGGGTCGAAGCCGAGCTTGGCGCTGATGCCGGGGTCGGCGTCGTCCAGGCGCCAGGCCAGCTCGGCGTCCGTGGTCAGGGGGTTGTCGCGCAGCCGCTGCATGGCATGGCTGGTTTCGTTCCAGGCCGCGAAGAGGTCACGCCAGCGCCACTTGAACAGCACCTCGTCGCCCAGGTACAGCTTGATGCCGAGTTTCTCCTTGGGCCGCCCGATGCGATGGCTCACGGTGCCGAGGCCGTGGTGGTCGAGCAGGGCCACGAACTCGTCGCGCCGCTCCAAAGGCACCTGCAGCACCGCGCCCAGTTCCTCGTTGAACAGGGCGCGCAGGCTGGCCTCGGCCCAGCCGTCCAGATGGACCTCCAGCCCGCAATGGCCGGCGAAGGCCATTTCCAGCAGGGTGGTGATGACCCCGCCGTCGGAGCGGTCGTGATAGGCCAACAGCAGGCCGACGGCGTTCGCCGCCTGCACCAGGTCGAACAGCGCGCGCAGGCGCGCCGGATCCTCCAGGTCCGGGGCCACGCCACCGGCGCGGTTGAAGACCTGGGTGAGCGCCGAGCCGCCCAGTCGGTCGCGCCCGCCGCCCAGGTCGAGCAGCCACAGCTCGGTCGGGCCGCGGTCCATGCGCAGCTGCGGTGTCAGGCTGCGGCGCACGTCATCGACGCTGGCAAAGCCGGTGACCACGAGCGACACCGGTGACACCGTATGCTGCCCGCCCTCGCCATCATGCCAGCTGGTCTGCATGGACAATGAGTCCTTGCCCACCGGGATGGAGATGTCCAGCGCCGGACACAGCTCGAGGCCGATGGCCTTGACCGCATCGAACAGCGCCGCGTCCTCGCCCGGGTGGTTGACCGCCGCCATCCAGTTGGCCGACAGCCGCACCCGGCCCAGGTCGGCAATCGGCGCGGCCGCAAGGTTGGTGATCACCTCGCCCACGGCCATGCGCGCGGCGCTGGCGCTGGAAAGCAGCGCCACCGGCGCGCGCTCGCCGAGCGCCATGGCTTCGCCGGCATAGCCGTCGAAGTCCGCCAGCATCACGGCGCAGTCGGCCACCGGCACCTGCCAGGGACCGACCATGGGGTCGCGATGGCTCATGCCGCCCACGGTGCGGTCCCCGATGGTGATGAGGAAGCTCTTGCTGCCCACGCCCGGCAGGCGCAGCACGCGCAGCAAGGCCTCTTCCATGGCAATGCCACCCAGATCCGGCAGCAGTTCGACGCGCTGCGGGATGCGCCGGGCATCGCGATGCATCTTCGGTGGCTTGCCGAACAGCACGTCCATCGGCAGGTCGATCGCGGTCAGGTTGCGCCGTGTGTCGGTGAGCAGCAGGCGCCGGTCCGCCGTGGCCTCACCAACCACGGCATGCGGGCAGCGTTCACGCTGGCACAGTGCAGCGAAGCGGGTGACGTCCGCGGCGCGCACGGCGAGCACATAGCGTTCCTGTGCCTCGTTGCTCCATATCTGCATCGGCGACAGCGCCGGGTCGTCGCAGGGAATGCGGGCCAGGTCGATCTGGCCGCCCACGCCGGCATCGTTGAGCAGCTCGGGGATGGCATTGGACAGGCCGCCGGCGCCGACGTCGTGGATGCTGACGATCGGCGTGCCCTCGCCCAGCGCGCAGCACGCGTCGATGACCTGCTGGCAGCGCCGCTGCATCTCGGCGTTGTCGCGTTGCACCGAGGCAAAATCCAGCTCCGCCGTGGAGGCGCCCGAGCCCAGCGACGAGCTGGCGCCACCGCCCAGGCCGATCAGCATGGCCGGGCCGCCGAGGACGATCACCGCGTCGCCCGGCCGCAACTTGTGCTTCAGCACCAGGTCGGGGCGCAGGTTGGCCAGGCCCCCGGCGAGCATGATGGGCTTGTCGTAGCCGCGGCGCAGGCCAGCCTCGCCGGTCTCCAGCTCGAAGCTGCGGAAATAGCCGCCCAGGCAGGGACGGCCAAATTCGTTGTTGAACGCGGCCGCGCCGAGCGGGCCGTCGCGCATGATCTCGAACGCGCTGGCCACCCGCGGTGGCAGGGGCCGGGAAACTTCCCACGGCTGCGGGTGCCCGGGAATGCGCAGGTCGGAGACGGAGAACCCGGTGAGCCCAGCCTTGGGCTTGCCGCCGCGGCCGGTGGCGCCCTCGTCACGGATCTCGCCGCCGGCGCCGGTGGCCGCACCGGGCCACGGCGCGATCGCGGTGGGATGGTTGTGGGTCTCCACCTTGATGGCGAAATCGATGCGCTCGGCATGTCGGCGCCAGAGCCCATCTTCCGGGTCGGCAAGGAAGCGCTGCCCGTCGCTGCCCTCGATCACCGCGGCATTGTCGGAGTACGCCGAGAGCGTATGCGCCGGTGCCACGCGATGGGTGTGCTTGATCATGCCGAACAGGGTCTGGTCCTGATCCACGCCATCGAGCGTCCAGCTGGCGTTGAAGACCTTGTGCCGGCAGTGCTCGGAGTTCGCCTGCGCGAACATGAACAGCTCCGCGTCGGTGGGATCACGGCCCAGCTCGGCATAACGCGCGACGAGGTAGTCGATCTCGTCCTCGGCCAGCGCCAGGCCGAGCTGGCGGTTGGCCTGCGCCAGGGCAGCATGCGGATCGTCCCCGAGCGCGATGTGCGCGAGCGGACCGGGGCTGCCGGCGTGAAACAGGTCCTGGGCCTGCTCGATGCGCTCGAGTACCGACTGGGTCATGGCATCGTGCAGCGCGGCGGCGATCACGGTCCGTGCGGCCTCGTCGCGCCCGTTCCAGCCCACCAGTTGCCAGGCCAGGCCGCGCTCCACGCGCCCGCAATCCAGCCTGGCGTGGCGCAGGATTTCGGTGGCCTTGCTCGACCATGGCGAGATGGTGCCAAGCCGCGGCACAACCCAGAGCGTGGCCGGTGCGGGCGGCCCGTCCTTGGCCCCGAGCAGTTGCAGCAGGCGCGCATAGCTCTCGGGCGACGGCAGGGTGCTGGTGTCGAGGAAATACACCGCCCACGCCGCCTGCGCCTGGACGCCGTGGTGCAGCGTTGCCAGGCGTTGGTTCAGGCGTTCCAGGCGGAAGGGGGAAAGGGCGCTGCGCCCGTCCAATGCGATCATGCGGGGAATAGCGTCTGGCGCGGCCGCGGGAACCCGGTATTGTAGCGGATCGGCTGCGCCCAGGCAGGTACAACCGGGTTCAGAACCCTTTCAACAGCCACACCCAGAGGCGGGCGTTGGTTTGCCTGGCGGCCAATGGAGTCTCCGCGCCGAAAGGCTTGGCCACCTGGACCTGGGCCTGCCACTGGCTGGGCCCGAGCCACGCAAAGCCGACGCCGACGCTGCTGAGCCTGGCGTGGTTGCTGCCGGTGGTCCACGGCCGGCTGGCGATGCGCGGCGCACCGTGGTCGCCACGGTCGTTTGCCCGCCTGGATTCCTGGCTGCTCGTCACCGGAGCACTCCCGCGCGCGACGCGCCTGTTGCGGCGTGTGTCCGCGCGGTGCGCTTCGGCGGCGCCGCCACGGGAAAGCGGAACCCGCGCAAGGCAGCGGGTTTCTCCAGGAGTGCACGCGGATGCGCGGTGGTCGTGGCGGGGAAGGAGGTCTAGCAGCAGCGGCCGCCGCCGCCCTTGTAGCGGGCGGTCTGGCGCTCGCGGAAGAACGCCTGGTAGCTCGGGATCGCGCGCTCCGGGTGATGGGCGCGCAGGTGGGCGACGTAGGTGTCGTAGTCGGGTACGCCGCAACACAGGCGGGCGGTCTGCACCGCACGCTGCCAGCCGCGCCGGCAGAATTGCCGGGCGCCCTGCAAACGCTGGCTCAGCATGAGTGTGTTCATGGCGCAGCTCCGGCCACGCTGGCCAGAGCGACATAAGGCTCTTCGTGCGCGGTCGGGTGGTTGGCCCGCCAGGCACGCACCAGCGCGCGCAGCGAGAACAGGGTCATGGCGACGATCAGGGCCATGAACACGCCAGTCAGCACCATGTCGACGCGGTTGTTGGTGATGATCTGCTGCATCGTGGCCGCATTCGTTGCTGGGGCCAGCAGCTGGCCCTGCTGCAGGGCGGTCGCGTACTTGTCGGCGGCCGCGGTGAAGCTGATCGGGCCGGAGAGTTTCTGCCAGCCGGCGGTGAGCGTGCAGATGATCAGCCAGATGGCCGGGATGCCGGGCACCAGCACGTAGCGCTCGCGCTTCAGCTTGACCACCACCACGGTGGCCAGCATCAGCGCGATCGCCGCCAGCATCTGGTTGGCGATGCCGAACAGCGGCCACAACGTATTGATGCCGCCGAGCGGGTCCACCGCGCCCTGGTAGAGGAAGTAGCCCCAGATGCCCACGCAGATCGCCGTGGCCAGCAGGTTGCCGGTCCACGATTCGGTTGCCTGCAGCGGCTTGTGCACCAGTCCGGCAATCTCCTGGATCATGAAGCGGCCGACGCGGGTGCCGGCATCCACCGTGGTCAGGATGAACAGGGCCTCGAACAGGATCGCGTAGTGGTACCAGAACGCCAGCATGCCGCCGCCGGGCAGGATGTTGTGCAGCAGCTGGGCCATGCCCACGGCCAGCGTCGGTGCGCCGCCGGCGCGGCTCAGGATGCTGGTCTCGCCGATGTCCTTGGCCGTCTGCAGCAGTTCCGCCGGAGTCACCACGAAGCCCCACTGGCTGATCGTGGTGGCCGCCTCCTGCACGGTGCTGCCGATGATCGCGCTGGGCGAGTTCATCGCGAAGTACACGCCCGGATGCAGCGAGGCGGCGGCAATCAGCGCCATGATCGCGACGAAGGCCTCCATCAGCATGCCACCGTAGCCGATCAGCCGCGCCTGGCCTTCGTTGGCCAGCAGCTTCGGCGTGGTGCCGGAGGCGATGATGGAATGCCAGCCCGATACCGCGCCGCAGGCGATGGTGATGAACAGGAACGGGAACAGGTGGCCGCTGAACACCGGGCCGCTGCCGTCGATGAAGCGCGTGACCGCCGGCATCTGCAACGTCGGCGCGGCCAGGAAGATGGCCAGCGCCAGCAGTGCGATGGTGCCGATCTTGAGGAAGGTGCTGAGGTAGTCGCGCGGCGCCAGCAGCAGCCACACCGGCAGCACCGAGGCAAAGAAGCCGTACCCAATGAGTAGCCACGCCAGCGCCTGCGCATCGAAGTCGAACAGCGGCGCCAGCAGCGCGGAGCCGGCCACGAACTTGCCCGCCCAGATCGACACCAGCAGCAGGACCAGGCCGATGATCGACACCTCGAGGATCCTGCCGACCCGGAACCAGCGCAGATAGACACCCATCAGCAGCGCGATCGGTATCGTCGCGGCCACGGTGAACGTGCCCCACGGGCTGTGCGTGAGCGCCTTGACCACCACCAGGGCCAGCACCGCCAGCACGATCATCATCAGCACCAGCACGCCGAGCATGGCCACGATGCCGGGCAGCGGCCCCAGCTCATCGCGCAGCATGTTGCCGAGCGAGCGGCCGTCGCGGCGCAGCGACAGGCCCAGTATCATGAAATCCTGCACCGCGCCGGCAAACACCACGCCGAACAGGATCCACAGCGTGCCCGGCAGGTAGCCCATCTGCGCGGCCAGCACCGGGCCCACCAGCGGGCCGGCGCCGGCGATCGCCGCGAAGTGGTGGCCGAACACCACCCACTTGTCGGTCGGCACATAGTCCAGCCCATCGTTGCGCAACACCGCCGGCGTGGCCCGTGTCGGGTCGAGCTGCAGCACCCGGTCGTTGATGAACAGGCTGTAGAAGCGGTAGCCGATCGCGAATACCGCGATCGCCGCCGCCACCAGCCAGATCGCGTTGACCGGTTCGCCGCGGCGCAGCGCCACGACGCCGAGGCAACACGCGCCGATGATGGCGACGACCGCCCACAGGAGTTTGCCGGCAGGACGCAACGGGTGTGGTGCGGTGGCGGTAGCGCGCATGCTGGTTCCTCGATTCGGCGTTCCCTGGGTGGCGTGTGCGATGAAGCCGTTCCAGCTGCGGAGCCGCGAACGTCTCGACTGCCCGCGTCCGTAGGTTCCCCCTCGTGCCGGCGCGGGTCAACCATGCACGGGCACGGCTGGCAACGGCCCGCTGACCCAGCCGGGTGCCGGACATGTGGCGCATATCGTGTCCGGGCGAGTCCGTGCGACGGGCCGGCACACGTGTTGCGCGACGCGTACACTGCCCCGAACCACAGCCCGCAGGAGTCCGTCATGCGCATTCCCACCCGTGCGATCTCCATCGGCCTGGTGTTGCTGGCCGCCGCACTCCCTGTGCTGGCTGCAGGCAGCAACCAGTTCAAGGGCCTGCTGGACAAGGCGAAGCAGGCGGTGAACTCCCCGGCTGGCGCCACCTCGCTCGGCGCCGGTTTGCCGGACAGCGACATTGCCGCCGGCTTGAAGGAGGCACTCGCCAAGGGCACCACCGACGCGATCAACAGCCTCGGTCGCGACGGCGGCTTCTGGAACAACAGCAAGGTGCGCATTCCCCTGCCGGGCAAACTCGAGCAGGCGGGCAAGCTGGTGCGCGAGCTGGGGCAGGGCGCCAAGGTCGATGCGTTCCAGCAGAGCATGAACCACGCCGCCGAAAAGGCCGTGCCGCAGGTGGCGGACATCTTCGGCGACGCGATCCGCAAGATGACCCTGGACGACGCCCGCGGCATCCTCACCGGCGGCGACCATGCAGCCACCGACTTCTTCCGCCGCGTGGCGGGCGATGCGCTGACCGCGCGCATCCATCCGATCGTTGCCAAGGCCACCGACAGCGTCGGCGTCACGCAGAAATACAAGGCCTTCATCGGCGGCGGCAGTGGCGGCGCGCTGGGTGGTGCGCTGGGCTCGCTCGGGGCGCTGGCCGGCGGTCACGGCGCGGCACAGGGCAGCAGCCCGCTGGACCTGGACGACTACGTGACACGCGAGACGCTGGACGGGCTGTTCACGGTCATCGGCGAGCAGGAGCAGTCCATCCGCAGCAATCCGGCGGCGCGGACCACCAGCCTGCTGAAGAAGGTGTTTGGCGGCTGACTGCCGCGGGGTCGGTCATCCCGCTGCGTGCGCAGGTTCCGCGAGGGCAGCGTGGCTGGTCGCGAGCCAGGCCAGGCCAGGCATGGCGGCGGCAGGTAGGCTTGCCTTCACGTGGCGCCGTCCATACTTTGTGCGGCGGTATGTGGCTCGCGTGGGGTCGCGTAGGAGGCTTGCATGATCCGTGAAATCCTGAAGATGGGTGATCCGCGGCTGTTGCGCATTGCCGCCCCAGTGCCCGGGTCCCTGCTGGGCACCGCCGAGCTCGAGGCCCTGATTGCCGACATGTTCGAGACCATGGCGGCGGCCGATGGCGTCGGCCTGGCCGCACCGCAGATCGGCGTCGACCTGCAACTGGTGATCTTCGGCTTCGACAACAGCGAGCGTTATCCCGACGCGCCTGCCGTGCCGCGCACGATCCTGCTCAACCCGGTGATCACGCCGCTGTCCAGGGACATGGAAGAGGGCTGGGAAGGTTGCCTGTCCGTGCCTGGTCTGCGCGGTGCGGTCAACCGCTACAGCATGATCCGCTACGAAGGCATCGACCCGCACGGCCAACGCATCGGCCGCGCCGCCGAGGGCTTCCATGCCCGCGTCGTGCAACACGAGTGCGACCACCTGATCGGCCGCCTGTATCCCTCGCGCATCACCGACTTTGGCAAGTTCGGCTACACCGATGTGCTGTTTCCGGCCGAGCTTGCGCCCGAAGCCTGAGCGGGCGGTGCATGCAGCCTCATTTGTTGCGGAAGTGATTGATGCTCTCGCGCAATTGCCGGGCGGCAGCGCGTGCGGCCTGGGCGAAATCCGCGTCGTGGCCAGCGTACAGGATGGCGCGGGATGAACTGACCATCAGGCCGTCGCCGTCGGCCGTCTGGCCCTGGCGGACGACGGCTTCCACGTCGCCGCCCTGGGCGCCGACGCCCGGCACCAGCAGCGGCATCTGGCCGACGATCGCGCGCACTTGCCCCAGCTGCTCCGGCCAGGTGGCGCCGACCACCAGCACGCAGTTGCCGCGGGCGTTCCAGTCGCGGGCGATGCGCGCGGCCAGGTGCTGGTAGAGCGGACGCGGTGCGCCGCCGGGCTCGGCCACCGGCAGGTCCTGCAGGTCGCCGGCACCCGGGTTCGAGGTGTGGCACAGGATGATCACGCCCTTGTCGGCGTGGTCCAGGAAGGGCTGCACGGCATCGCGGCCGAGGTAGGGATTCACCGTGACCGCATCGGCGCGGTAGCGCTCGAACGCCTCATGCACGTAGTGCTGCGCGGTGGAGCCGATGTCGCCGCGCTTGGCGTCGAGGATGACCGGGACGCCCGGATGCCGGTCGTGGATGTACGCGATCAGGCGCTCCAGCGCGTCCTCGGCACGCAGCGCGGCAAAGTGCGCGAACTGCGGCTTGAACGCGCAGACCAGGTCGGCGGTGGCGTCGACGATGGCGCTGCAGAAGGCGAACACCGCGTCAGGCGCGTCGCGCAGGTGGGCAGGAAACTTTGCCGGCTCCGGGTCGAGGCCGACGCAGACCAGTGAATCGTTGCGGGCCCAAGCCTGCTGCAGTGATTGCATGAAGTGCATCGAGATCTCCGTGAGCGAATTCCCGTCTCCCGTCGGCGACCGCAGGGAGTCCCCTTGTGGGTGAGAAGGTGCCCCGAAAGGGGCGGATGAGGGTTCGGGGCCCGCGTGGAGGTTCGCGCAGGAACCGAACCCTCACCCCAACCCCTCTCACCCACAAGGGGACTCCCTGCGGTCGCCGATGGGAGAGGGGCCAAATCCTGGCAGTCTGCGGGTGGGCTTTTCCGATTCCCGATTCCCGACTCCCGGCCTTTAAGCCAGTTTCTTGTACTTGACGCGTTGCGGGCGGGCGCCTTCCTCGCCCAGCCGGCGCTTCTTGTCGGCCTCGTACTCGTTGTAGTTGCCGGGGAAGAACTCCACGTGCGAGTCGCCCTCGAAGGCGATGATGTGGGTGGCGATGCGGTCGAGGAACCAGCGGTCGTGCGAGATCACCATCGCGCAACCGGGGAATTCCAGCATCGCGTCTTCCAGCGCGCGCAGGGTTTCCACGTCGAGGTCGTTGGACGGCTCGTCGAGCAGCAGCACGTTGCCCCCCTGCAACAGGGTCTTGGCCAGGTGCAGGCGGCCGCGTTCGCCGCCGGAAAGGTTGCCGACGATCTTCTGCTGGTCGGTGCCCTTGAAATTGAAGCGGCCGATGTAGGCGCGCGACTGGATCTCGAAGTTGCCGATGGTGAGGATGTCCAGGCCGCCGGAAATCTCCTGCCACACGTTGTTCTTGTCGTCGAGCATGCCACGCGACTGGTCGACGTAGGCGAGCTTGACCGTGTGCCCGATCTTCACCTCGCCGGAGTCCGGCTGTTCCTTGCCGATGATCATCTTCATCAGGGTGGACTTGCCGGCGCCGTTCGGGCCGATGACGCCGACGATGGCGCCCGGCGGGACCTTGAAGGAGAGGTCGTCGATCAGCAGGCGGTCGCCGAAGGACTTGCTGACGTGCTTGAACTCGATCACCTCCTGGCCCAGGCGCTCGCCCGGCGGGATGAAGATCTCGTTGGTCTCGTTGCGCTGCTGGTACTCGACCGAGTTCAGCTCCTCGAAGCGGTTGAGGCGCGCCTTGCCCTTGGACTGGCGGCCCTTGGCGGCCGAGCGCACCCATTCCAGCTCCTTGGCGATCGCCTTCTGGCGCGACTTCTCCTGGCTGGCTTCCTGCTTCAGGCGCGCGTCCTTCTGCTCCAGCCACTCGGTGTAGTTGCCCTTCCACGGGATGCCGCGGCCGCGGTCGAGCTCCAGGATCCACTCGGCGGCGTTGTCGAGGAAGTAGCGGTCATGGGTGACCGCCACGACGGTGCCCGGGTACTCGTGCAGGAACTGCTCCAGCCAGTCCACCGACTCGGCGTCCAGATGGTTGGTGGGCTCGTCCAGCAGCAGCATGTCGGGCTTGGACAGCAGCAGGCGGCACAGCGCCACGCGGCGCTTCTCGCCGCCGGAGAGCGGACCGATCTTCGCCTCCCATGGCGGCAGGCGCAGCGCGTCGGCGGCCACCTCGAGCTGGCGTTCCAGCGCGTGCGCGTCGTTCGCGGCCAGGATGCCTTCCAGCTTCTCCTGTTCCTTGGCCAGCGCGTCGAAGTCGGCGCCTTCCTCGGCGTAGGCGGCGTAGACCTCCTCCAGGCGCTTCTGCGCGTCGAGGACCACGGACACACCCTCCTCCACGGTCTCGCGCACGGTCTTGTCCGGGTCGAGCTGCGGTTCCTGGGCCAGGTAGCCGACCTTGATGCCCGGCTGCGGGCGCGCCTCGCCCTGGAAATCGGGATCCACGCCGGCCATGATCTTCAGCACCGTGGACTTGCCGGCGCCGTTCAGGCCGAGCAGGCCGATCTTGGCGCCGGGGAAGAACGACAGCGAGATGTCCTTGATGATGTGGCGCTTGGGCGGGACGATCTTGCTGACCCCGTTCATGGTGTAGATGTACTGCATGGAGCCTCCGGCGACGTGCGCGGCCCGGCCCTGGGCCAGGTCGTGCGGTCAGAATGGGTATAAACCCGCCATTATAGAGGTCGCGGCGCGCGGACGCCGGTCTGGCCCTGTCGATCCGGGTGCCGCTGGTGCGGTGTGCAGCACGATCGCCTCGCATGGACGTTCGTGCCCTGCGTCGGCTTGCCGACCGCCTGGCGCGCGCGATACCTCAGTGACCTTTCACGTCCAGGGTCCTGCGGAAGAAGGCCAGGGCGTCGGCATCGATCTGTTCGTGGGCCTTGACGCGATCCACGCCGGCAGGATCCCTGCACATCGTGGGAATGTCCTTGGCCAGTTCGGGTGAGCAGGGCGCCAGGAATACCCAATGGTCGGCGTGCGGGATCTCCTTGATGGCGTAGAGCGTCCCCAGGTACGGCGCGATGTGCCTGGCGTTGGCTTCCGGCGGCAGCACGCTGTCGTTCTGTCCGTAGTAGAGGAAGACCGGGATGTGCACATCGTCGAAGCTGTGCGCGTCGAAGATCAGGCTGAGCGGGGCCATCGCGAAGGCGGCCTTCACGCGCGGGTCGGCGGTGTCGCCGTAACGGCCCATCTGCGCCGTCATCCCGTCGAGCAGCTGTTCCACGGTCTTGCCCTGGCTCGCCGCTTTCGCCTTGAACCCGGCGGCGTGGCCGCAGACGTCATGGTCCTGCGGGTAGTGCTGGCAGAAATCGACGAAACGGACGAGCTGCAGCCTGGCACCGGCCACCATCAGCGCGGTATAGCCGCCGGCCGAGAAACCGGCGACACCGATGCGGGTGGGGTCGATCAGGGTCTTCCAGTGCGGATCGTCGAGCAGCCTGGTGATGGTGGCCTTGACCTGGACCGGACGCCCGGCGAGCACCTCGATGCTGCCGACCTTGCTGGTGTCGCGGAAGTAGTCGCCGAGGTGATTGAGCGTGGCCACCACGAAGCCGTGGCTGGCGAGCCACGTGGCCAGGTCATGATGGCCCAGGTCGCTGCCGCCATTGCCGTGGGAGATCACCACCAGCGGCTTCGCGCCGGCGATGGCCGGGGCGTCCGGGGTGGCGGCCACGTTGTACGGGCCGATCGCCGTGGTGCCGTGCAGGGCTTGCGCCGAGGGATAGAACACGTAGCCCTGGGTCGGCTGTCCGCTGACCGGATCGGTGATCGTGATCGCGGTGATGCCCACGCCGGTGGTGCCGGACGCGAAGGCAGCCAGTGGCAGGAGCAGGGCGAGGAGGAAGGCGAACCGATGTGGCCGCCGGAGATGGGAGGCTGGGAGCATGCGGGCGTCCTGGGCAGGTTGCACGCGTCGTACCGTACGCGATGCAGCATGCGCCCGCAAACGCCACCAAGTGGCCGCCATGGCACGTGACAGCTACAATCCAGCCTGCCAACCCGCCGTTACCCGATGAGGTCAGAATGTTTCCCAAGGACAGCAAGATTGCCGGCTACGACGACGAATTGGCGGCGGCGATCGCTGCCGAGGGCCAGCGCCAGGAGGACCACGTCGAGCTGATCGCCTCGGAGAACTATGCCAGCCCGCGGGTGATGGAGGCGCAGGGCTCCAAGCTCACCAACAAGTACGCCGAGGGCTATCCCGGCAAGCGCTACTACGGCGGCTGCGAATACGTCGATGTCGCCGAGCAGCTGGCCATCGACCGCGTCAAGCAGTTGTTCGGCGCCGACTACGCGAACGTGCAGCCGCACTCCGGTTCGCAGGCCAACCAGGCGGTATACCTCGCGTTGCTCGCACCCGGCGACACCATCCTCGGCATGTCGCTCGCGCATGGCGGCCACCTCACCCATGGCGCCAAGCCGAACATTTCCGGCAAGTTGTTCCACGCCGTGCAGTACGGGGTGAACGAGCATGGGCTGGTGGATTACGACGAGGTCGAGCGCCTGGCCGTCGAGCACAAGCCAAGGATGATCGTGGCCGGCTTCAGCGCCTATTCGCAGATCATGGACTGGGCGCGCTTCCGCGCCATCGCCGACAAGGTCGGCGCCTACTTCTTCGTGGACATGGCGCACGTGGCAGGCCTGATCGCGGCAGGCGTGTACCCGAGCCCGCTGCCGCATGCGCACGTGGTCACCTCCACGACGCACAAGACCCTGCGTGGCCCACGCGGTGGCTTCATCGTGGCCTCGCGCGCCGCCATGGGCGACGCCGCCGAGGAAATCGAGAAGAAGCTGCAGTCCATCGTCTTCCCCGGCATCCAGGGCGGCCCGCTGATGCATGTGATCGCCGCCAAGGCGGTGGCGTTCAAGGAGGCGCTGGAGCCGGCGTTCAAGGCGTACCAGACACAGGTGGTGAAGAACGCCAAGGCCATGGCCCGCACCTTCGTGGCGCGCGGCTACAAGGTCGTCTCGGGCGGCACCGAGGACCACCTCATGCTGCTCGACCTCATCGGCCGCGAGATCACCGGCAAGGATGCCGAGGCCATGCTGGGCGCGGCGCATATCACGGTGAACAAGAACGCCGTGCCGAACGACCCGCAGAAACCCTTCGTCACCTCCGGCCTGCGCATCGGCACGCCCGCGGTCACCACCCGCGGCTACGGCGAGGCCGATGTGGTCGAGCTGGCCGGGTGGATCTGCGACGTGCTCGATGCGGCGGGCGACGAGGCGGTGACCGCGCAGGTGCGCGACAAGGTCAAGGCCCAGTGCCGCAAGTTTCCCGTCTATGGCTGAAAAGCCGGGAGTAGGGAATCGGCAACCGGGAGTGGGCAAGGCGGTACCGCGCACGGGGATGGGGCCGTACCGATTCTCCACTCCCGTTTCTCCATTCCCGGCCTTCTGATGCATTGCCCGTTCTGCCAGCACGACGATACCCGTGTCATCGACTCGCGCCTGACCGAGGACGGCGGCAGCGTGCGCCGCCGCCGCGAGTGCCCACGCTGCGGCGAGCGCTTCAACACCTTCGAGACGGCCGAACTCAAGCTGCCGACGATCGTCAAGAGCGGCAAGCGGCGTGAGGCCTTCGACGAGCACAAGCTGCGTGTGGGTTTCGAGCGCGCGCTGCAGAAGCGCCCGGTCAGCGGCGATGCCGTCGACGCGGCCGTGCTCGCCATCGTCAACGACTTGCGTCGCGGCGCCGAGCGCGAGGTGTCCTCGCGCCAGGTCGGCGAGCTGGTGATGCGCGAGCTGAAGCAGCTCGATCACGTGGCCTACGTGCGCTTCGCCTCGGTATACCGCAAGTTCGAGGACATGCAGGCGTTCCGCGAGGAAATCGAGCGGCTCGAGCGCGACCTGCCTGGCCTGGAGAGCCTGCAGCTGCCGCTGCTGGGTGACAAGGAGTGAGGCGCCAGCCCGTGGGTCGCCTGCTGCCCGGGACCGTCGCTGGATGACCGGCTTTTCAGCCCTCGACCATCTGCACATGGCGCATGCGCTGCGCCTGGCCGAGCGTGGCCTGTATACGACCCAGCCCAATCCGCGGGTCGGCTGCGTGATCGCCCATGGCGCCGAAGTGGTCGGTACCGGCTGGCATCGGCATGCCGGCGAGCCGCATGCCGAAGTCCTGGCGCTGGGCGAGGCCGGCGCGCACGCGCGCGGCGCCACCGCGTATGTGACCCTGGAGCCGTGCGCGCACTACGGGCGCACGCCGCCGTGTGCGCTGGCCCTGGTCGAGGCTGGCGTGGCGCGGGTGGTCGCGGCAACCGGGGACCCCTCGCCGAAGATTGCCGGGCGCGGCTTCGCCATGTTGCGCGGCGCCGGCATTGAGGTCGAGGTCGGCCTGCTGGCGGCGCCCGCGCGTGACCTGAATCCGGGATTTTTCAGCCGCATCGAGCGCGGCCGCCCGTGGCTGCGGCTGAAGCAGGCCATCAGCCTGGACGGCCGGACGGCCTTGGCCAATGGCCGGTCGCAATGGATCACCGGTGCTGCCGCCCGCGCCGACGTGCAGCACTGGCGCGCCCGCAGCTCGGCCATCCTCACCGGCAGCGGTACCGTCTGCGCCGACGATCCGCGGCTGACCGTCCGCCTGCCGCAGGCGACCCCCGGTGCAATGGCCCATGGGCACCCTTCCGCCGTCGCGGCCACGGAGCGCGCAGGCAGCCGCGACGAGTCCCTCTCCCCTGGCTCCGCCGGGGGAGAGGGTTGGGTTGGGGGGGCTGCTTTTGCGACGGACGCCGCGCCAGGGGCAAGTCACGGCCTGGACTTCACGCCACCGCTCCGCGTGGTGCTCGATCGCTCCCTGCGCACGCCAGCCGGCAGCCACGTGCTGGACGGCAGTGCCCCGACCCTGCTCGTGCATGCTGCCGATGCCACCTGCGCCGACGGGCGCTTTGCTCGGGTCGAGCGGGTCGCCGTGGCCGCGCCCGATGGAAGGCTGGACCTGCCCGCGGTCCTGGCGTTGCTGGCCACGCGCGGCTGCAACGAGGTGCAGGTCGAGGCCGGTCCGACGCTGGGCGGGGCGTTGTTTGCCGCCGGCCTGGTCGATGAGCTGCTGCTTTACGTGGCGCCGCTGCTGCTTGGCGATGCGGCGCTGCCGCTGCTGCATTTGCCGCCGCTGGCCGACATGGCGGGCCGCTGGGAGCTGCACCTGGTCGAGCAGCGCATGCTCGGCGCGGACTGGCGCCTGCGTCTGCGCCAGGAGCCTGCATCGCGGTAGGGAGTTCGCCGTGGCGGCGAGCCGGGCCGGGCCACGCGGGGCGGTGCTAGACTGCGCGGGTCGACCGGCTGCATGGTCGACAGGCAACGTCTTCAGGGCGGGGCGAAATTCCCCACCGGCGGTAGGTTGGGCGGCGCTGCCGTTCGATGAGCCCGCGAGCGCCGGCGACCAGGCCCTTCGTGACCTGGCTGCAGGGTCAGCAGATCCGGTCCGATGCCGGAGCCGACGGTTGGCAGCGGCGTGCCGCTACCGCACAGTCCGGATGAAGAGAAGACGGTCGGGCAGGCGCGTTCGCGTGCCCGGTGGCGAGCCCTGGGACGTCGGTGGTTTGCGTCGGTGCGGGGTGTCGCATGAAGTCCATTCCTGATGCTGGTCCGGCCGTCCTCCGTGCCGTGGAGTGCCGCTGATGTTCACCGGCATCGTGCGCGGCGTGGGTCATGTGTTGCGCCTGGAGCGGCGCGGCGGCGACGCGCGGCTGCTGGTGGAGGCGGGCGCGCTCGGCGTCGACGACATCCAGCTCGGCGATTCCATTGCCGTGGCCGGGGTGTGCCTGACCGTGGTGGAGTGGCGGCAAGGCACCGCCGGTTTCGATGTTTCCGTGGAGACCTTGTCGCGCACCACGCTGGGCCGGCTGGTTGCGGGTGACGCGGTGAACCTGGAGCCGGCGCTGCGCCTGGCGGACCGCCTGGGCGGCCACCTGGTGTCCGGCCACGTGGACGGCGTGGGCACGGTGGTGTCGGTCGCCGCCGACGCACGGTCCCAACGCTGGACCTTCGAGCTGCCAGCCGGCCTGCAGAGATATGTCGCCGGCAAGGGCTCGGTGTGCATCGATGGCACCAGCCTCACCGTGAACGAGGTGGCCGGAACACGTTTCGGGGTGAACCTGGTCCCGCATACGGTCGGGCACACCACGTTCCAGGCAAGGCGAACCGGCGATCCGGTGAACATCGAGGTCGACCTGCTGGCGCGCTACGTCGAGCGCTTGCTCGGCAGCGGCGGCACACCACCACTGGATGCGGCCTTCCTCGAACGACACGGCTTCATCTGATCCACCCCCCCCAGGGTCGTTCCAGCTCGCGCTGGGATGACAGGAACTCGCGAACTCCGGAACCAGGCATGCCATTCAATACCATCCCCGAAATCATCGACGACGTCCGCGCCGGCCGCATGGTCATCATCCTCGACGACGAGGGCCGCGAGAACGAAGGCGACCTCATCATGGCCGCGGTCAAGGTCCGCGCCGAGGACGTCAACTTCATGGTGCGCGAGGCACGCGGCCTGCTGTGCCTGACCCTGACCGAGCAGCGCACGCACCAGCTCGGCCTGCGGCCGATGGTGAGCGAGAACACCTCGGCGCAGCACACCAATTTCACCGTATCCATCGAGGCGGCCACGGGTGTCACCACCGGCATCTCGGCGCACGACCGCGCGCGCACCATCCAGGTGGCCGTGCAGCCGGACGCCAGCCCCGCCGACCTGCACCAGCCCGGCCACGTGTTCCCGCTCACCGCGCAGCCCGGCGGCGTGCTGGTGCGCGCAGGACATACCGAAGCCGGCTGCGACCTCGCCGCGCTGGCCGGACTGGAGCCGGCCGCGGTGCTGATCGAGGTGATGCGCGACGACGGCAGCATGGCACGGCGCCCGGATCTGGAAGTCTTTGCCGCCAAACACGGTTTGAAGATCGGCTCCATCGCCGACCTGATCCGCTACCGGCTGGAGACGGAGCAGACCGTGAAACGGGTCCACGAGGAGGACGTGACCACGGATTTCGGTGCGTTCCATCTCGTGGTCTATCGCGATGCGCTGCGCGGCGAGCTGCACTTTGCCCTGACCCGTGGTGTGCTGACCGATGCGGCTCCGGTGCTGTGCCGCGTCCATGTGCGCAACACCTTGTCCGACGTATTGCATCTGCACCGCGACGAGCTTGGCGCCACGGTCAGCAGCGCGCTGCAGCGGATTGCCGAGGCCGACCGTGGTGTCCTGCTGGTGCTGGCCGGTGACGATACGGCGCAGGCCGTCCTGGCGCGCCTCGGCCGGCAGCCCACGGTGCCGGCCGCTGGCGCCGCCCAGCAGCGGGCGTGGCGCGAGCTTGGCGTGGGCGCGCAGATGCTGGCCGACCTCGGCGTGTGTCGCCTGCGCGTCATGGGCACGCCGCGCAATTTCGTGGGCCTGGCCGGCTTTGGGCTGGAGGTCGTCGATTATGTCTGAGCTGCCACCGGTGCCCCAGCGTGGTGTCCATGTCCACCTGGTTGCTCCATCCGGCTACGCGCCCGATCCGGCAGTGATGACCCGCGGCGTGGCGCGCCTGCGCCTGGCCGGCTGCGGGGTGAGCGGACTGCAGGTGCTGGGGCGCAGCGAGCTGCGCTTTGCCGGCAGCGATGCCGAGCGCGCGGCGGACCTCAACGACCTGGCCACGCTGCCCGAACTGCCAGACCTCGTGCTGGCGACGCGCGGCGGCTACGGCGCCACACGGCTGCTGCCGCACTTGCACTACGCGGCGCTGCGCGAGCGCCTGGCCGGTGCCCCCACCGCGCTGGTCGGGCACAGCGATTTCACCGCGCTGCAGCTTGCGCTGCATGCGCGCAGCGGCCTGTGCACGTTCACCGGCCCCTTGCTGGCTGATCTCGGCGCAGAGCCTTTGGATGAACCCACCTGGCGCCAGCTCTGGGCCACGCTGACCGCGCCGGAAACGACGCTGGCCTGGGACACGGCAGCCGAACCCGGGCTCGACGTGCGCGGACCGCTGTGGGGCGGCAACCTGGCGGTGCTGTGCAGCCTGCTGGGTACACCGTATTTTCCGGCGATCGAGGGCGGCATCCTGTTCGTCGAGGATCTCGGCGAACCGCCGTTCCGCATCGAACGCTGGCTGTACCAGTTGCAGCTTGCCGGCGTGCTTGGCCGCCAGCAGGCCCTGGTGTTGGGCACGTTCGAGCATTGCCGGCCAGGGCCGCGCGACCACGGCTACGACCTCGCGGCGGCGTTTGCGCAGATCGGCCGGATGGCAGGCATCCCGCTGGTGGACGGCCTGCCGCATGGCCATGCGGGGCGCCAGCTGACCCTGCCGTTTGGCGCGCCGGCGCGGTTGCGGGTGGCTGCCGGCCGCGCGCAACTCGACTGCACCGGCTATCCGCATCTGGCGTGGGCAGCGCCGGAACTACCCGCGCCGTAGGGTGCTGGCCAGGTATCGCCGCTGGCGCCGGCGTCCGTGCGTTGCGGCAGCGTCCAGCCGGCCGCGAGCAGGAATGGGGTCAAACCCGTAAAATGTCCGCCCTCACGGGACACCCGCCCAAGGAACGCGCAATGAAGATCATCGAAGGCGACTTTGCCGCGGCCCAGGGGCGCTACGCGCTGGTGGCCGCGCGCTTCAACGGATTCGTGGTCGAGCCCCTGGTGGCCGGGGCGCGTGACGTGCTGCTGCGCCATGGGGTGAAGGACAGCGCGATCGAGCTGGTGCGTGTGCCTGGCGCGTGGGAGCTGGCGCCGGTGGTGGGCAGGCTGGCGGCTTCCGGACGCTATGCGGCGATCGTTGCCCTGGGCGCGGTGATCCGCGGCGCAACCCCGCATTTCGATCTGGTCGCCGGCGAGTGCGCCAAGGGCCTGGCCCGCGTGGCCCAGGATTCGGGCGTACCGGTCGCCTTTGGCGTGCTCACCACGGACAGCATCGAGCAGGCCATCGAGCGCGCCGGGACCAAGGCCGGCAACAAGGGCGCCGATGCGGCGATGGCCGCATTGGAGATGGCCAGCCTGTATCGCCAGCTGGGATGAGCCGCGATCCGCAGGCGCTGGATCCGGCAGCGCGCTCGCGTTCGCGTCGCCGTGCCCTGCAGGCGCTGTATGCCTGGCAGATGAGCGGCAACGGCATGGCCGCGGTGATCCGGCAGTTCGAGCACGAGCAGGACATGCAGGTCGCCGACCTCGAGTATTTCGAGGACTTGCTGCGCGGCGTGGAACGCAACGTGGCGCTGCTGGACGCCGCCTTGCGGCCGCATCTCGACCGCGAGGTCGAACAGGTCGACCCCATCGAGCGAGCGGTATTGCGCATGGCCACCTACGAGTTGAAGTTCCGCCTGGATGTGCCGTATCGCGTGGTGCTCAACGAGGCGATCGAGGTCACCAAGCGTTTTGGTGCCGATCACGGTCACAGCTACGTGAATGGCGTACTGGATGCGCTGGCCGGCGACCTGCGCGCGCTGGAAAAGACCGGTTGATCCGCCATGGCGGCGGCTGGTCCGCGGTGCGCCGGCGGTGATCCGGCGGCGGCCCACGATGCGGCCATGCAGGCTTCGCTCCTGGAGGAGCGCTACGGCGACAAGCGATGGGCACGGAATTTGACTTGATCGCCATGATCCAGGACGGCACCCAGGTGCCACGCGCGGACGTCAGCGTGGGCATGGGCGACGATGGTGCCGTGGTTCGCGTGCCGCCTAGCCAGGAGCTGGTGGTGGCGCTCGACACCATGGTCGAGGGCGTGCATTTCCTGCCAGGTACGGCGCCCGCCGCCCTGGGCTGGAAGGCGTTGGCGGTGAACCTGTCGGATCTGGCGGCGATGGGCGCGGCGCCGGCCTGGGCGCTGCTGGCCTTGACTTTGCGCCGGGCCGACGCCGCGTTCGTGCAGGAGCTCGCAGCGGGCTTTGCGCAGCTGGCGCGTGAATACCAGGTGGCCCTGGTCGGCGGAGACACCACCAGCGGCCCGCTCAGCATCAGCGTCGCCGTGCATGGCCTGGTGCCGGCGGGCGCTGCCCTATTGCGGTCCGGCGCCCGCGTCGGCGACGTGGTGCTGGTGACCGGCACACTTGGCGACGGTGTCGCCGGCCTGTACGCATTGCGCGACCCGCCGCGCGACACGCCGGAGCGGGCGGCGCTGCGCAGGCAGCTGGTCGAGCGGCTGGAGCGGCCGGTGCCGCGCGTGGCGGCCGGCATCGCGCTGCGCGGCCTGGCCAGTGCCTGCATCGATGTTTCCGATGGCCTGCTGGGCGACCTCGGCCACATCTGTGCCGCCAGCGGTGTCGGCGCCGAGCTCGATGCCACGTTGCTGCCGCGTTCGCGCGCGTTGCGCGAGCTGCACGGCGAGAGCGAGTCGCTGGAATTCGCCCTCACCGGGGGTGACAACTATGAGCTGTGCTTCACCGTCGCCCCGGAGCACCTGCAGCAGGCGCTGACCGACCTGGGCCGGGTCGGCTGCGGGGTGGCCTGGATCGGGCGCATCGTGGCCGGCAGCGGGGTGCGCGTGCGCGACGGGCATGGCGGCTGGCTCACCCCAGGCACGCGCAGCTGGGAACATTTTGCGTGAGCGCCCGCACACGGCTCAGTGCGCAGCAGCGGCAGCGCCTGCTGGCAAGCCCCGCCGGTTGGCTGGCCTGCGGCTTCGGTTCCGGCCTCGCCCCGGTGGCCCAGGGCACGTTTGGCTCGCTCGCCGCGCTGCTGCCCTGGCTGGCCCTGCGCGAGCTGGCGTGGCCCTGGTACCTGTGCGTCCTGCTGCTGGCCTTTGGCCTCGGCGTGTGGGCCTGCGGCGTGGCGGGCCGGGCACTGCAGGTGGCCGACCACCGCAGCATCGTGTGGGACGAGTTCGTCGGCCAGTGGGTGGCCTTGCTGCCGCTGCTGCTGCCGGCATGGATGCCGACCGGGCCAGTGGCCCTCGGCGGGTCGATGCTGGCCGGCTTTGCCCTGTTCCGCCTGTTCGACGTGTGGAAGCCATGGCCGATCAGCTGGCTCGACCGGCGGGTGAAGGGCGGCCTGGGGGTGATGGTCGACGACCTGTTGGCCGGCGTGTTTGCCGCGCTGCTGCTGGTGCTGCTGCTGGCCGTGGTTGGCTGAGGGGTGCCATGCCATCTTTCACGCGCACGCTGGCAGCTGAAGGCGCAGGATGACGGCATGACGCAAACGGCACGAACGGGTCGACGCATCCTGGCGGGCATGTCCGCGAGGATGACGCGGGTTGCGCACCGGATGGGTCTTGCGCTCGTCCTGGGCATGCTGGCGCCGCTGGCGCTGGCGGCCACGGCCGATGCCCTGCCGGCGACGGCCGGCACGTCGCCATCGCTGTCGCCTGCGCCTGTCGCGCCGTCGACGCGCATCATCCTGCTCGGCACCACCGGTGGCCCGGGCATCAAGCGCCGGCGCTCGAATCCGGCGGCGCTGCTGGTCGTCAATGGCCGGCCCTACCTGATCGATGCCGGCGCCGGCGTCCTGCACCAGCTTGGCCTGGCTGGCTACGCGCCGTGGCAGGTGCGCACCGTGTTCATCACCCACAACCACATGGACCACAATGCCGGGCTGGAGCCGCTGATCTCCTACAGCTGGTACAGCCTGAACCAGAACCTCGGTGTCACCGATGGCAAGTCGCCGCTGCCGCCGGTGCAGATCTATGGCCCGCGCTCGACCACCTTCCTGGTCGACACCGCGCTCAAGTTCCTCAGCGTGTCCGAGCGCATCTTCCAGGCCAATTACCAGGACGCCTATGCGCCGGCGGCCGGCATGTTCGTCGGCCACGACATCACCCGCAACGGCGTGTTCTACGACGACGGCACGGTGAAGGTCACGGCGGTCGAGAACACCCATTTCCACTTCCAGCCCGGGCAGCCCGCCGCGCGCATGGGCGACAAGTCCTACTCCTACCGCTTCGACACGCCCAACGGCTCGGTGGTGTTCACCGGTGACACCGGGCCGTCGCCGGCCGTGGCCGCCCTGGCGCGGGGCGCGGACGTGCTGGTCAGCGAGGTGCTGGACGTGGAGCTGCTCAAGGGCCAGTGGCTCAGCCAGTACCACCACCCCCTGAGCGGCGCCACGCTGCTGCACATGCAGCGCGAGCACCTGACGCCCGGGGAAGTGGGCAAGCTCGCCGCACAGGCCGGGGTGAAGGCGGTGATCCTGTACCACATCGTGCCGGGCCTCGACAGCGAAACCGACTCCACGCCGTACACTGCCGGCGTGCGGCGCTGGTTTTCCGGCCCGGTCATCGAAGGCACGGACCTCATGGAGTACGACGTCTACCGCGACGCGCCGGCCGCGCCGGGGCAGGGTGGCGGATCGTGAGCGTGCGCGTGGTGACGGGCCTGTCACGCCTGCGGCCTGGAGCATGCAGGTTTCCGGCACGGCGGCCGTCGCCGGTGCCTGAGCCGGCGCCCTGCGGCCAGGGAGCTGCGGCATGAATGCCGTGGCCAAGCCGGGCATCGGCGCGTTCCACCCCGCCAGCCTGCCGTTGGCGACCTTCGGCCTGTCCCTGGCCACCTTCATGCAGGTGCTGGACCTCACCATCGCCAACGTCTCGCTGCCGACGATTGCCGGCAACCTGGGCGCCAGCCAGGACCAGTCGGTCTGGGTCATCACCTCGTTCACCGTCGCCAACGCGATCGCCCTGCCGCTGACCGGCTTCCTGGCCCGCACCTTTGGCGAGGTGAAGACCTTCGTCTGGGCCACGGTGATGTTCACCCTGTGCTCGCTGCTTTGCGGCCTGTCCGAGAGCCTCGGCATGCTGGTGTTCTTCCGCGCCGTGCAGGGCGCGATGGCCGGCCCGATGTACCCGCTGACGCAGAGCCTGCTGGTGTCGATCTACCCGCCGGCCAAGCGCGGCATGGCGCTGGCGATCCTGGGCATGGTCACCGTGGTGGCGCCGATCGCCGGGCCGGTGCTGGGCGGCTGGATCACCGGCAACTACTCATGGGAATGGATCTTCTTCATCAACGTGCCGATCGGCATCTTTGCCGCCATGGTGGTTGCCTCGCAGCTGCGGGGGCGGCCCGAGGACATCGACAAGCCGCGCATCGACTGGGTGGGCCTCATCACCCTGATCCTCGGCGTCGGCTCGCTGCAGATCCTGCTGGACAAGGGCAACCAGCTCGACTGGTTCCATTCCAACACCATCGTCGTGCTGGCCATCGTGGCCACCATCTCGCTGGCGGTGTTCCTGATCTGGGAGCTCACCGACCGCGAGCCGATCGTCAACCTGCGCCTGTTCCGGCACCGCAACTTCGCCGCCGGCACGCTGGTCCTGGTGCTGGCCTTCGCGGTGTTCTTCTCCATTGGCCTGCTGGTCCCGCTGTGGCTGCAGAATACGGTGAACTACACCCCGGTATGGGCCGGGCTGGCGACGGCGCCAATCGGCGTCATTCCGGTGCTGCTGACGTTCTGGGTCGGCAAGTACGGGACGCGCATGGACCTGCGCTGGCTGGCCTCGTTCGCGTTCGTGGTGATGGGGCTCACCTGCTTCATGCGCGCGGTGTTCACCACCCAGGTGGATTTCTACCACGTGGCGATCGCGCAGCTGCTGCAGGGCCTCGGCGTGGCCTTGTTCTTCATGCCGGTCCTGACCATCCTGCTCTCCGACCTGTCCGGGCGCGAGGTGGCCGATGGCTCGGGCACGGCGACCTTCCTGCGCTCGCTCGGCGGCAGCTTCGCCGCCTCGATCACCACCTACCTGTGGACCCGCGGCGGGGTGGTCAACCACGCCAACCTGGTCGAGCACATCAACCCCTACAACAGCCAGGTGCGCGACAGCATCGCCGCCAGCGGCGGCGACCTGCAGCAATACGCGGCCGGAATGAACCAGGTGATCACCCAGCAGGCGACGCAGATTTCCTTCAACCACCTGTTCAGCGCCATGGGCGTGATCTTCATCGCCCTGGTGGCCGTGGTCTGGCTGGCCAAGCCGCCCTTCATCGGCCGCAGCCGTGCTCCCGGCGGAGGGCATTGAGCCGCCGGCATCAGGCGTCGAGGACGATACGGTAGCGCGCCTTGCCGGCCTGCAGATGGGCAAGCGCGGCGTTGACCTCGGCCATGGGGAAGTGCTCGACCTGCGGGCGCACGTCGTGGCGCGCGGCGAAGGCGAGCATCTGCGCCAGGTCGACCGGCGAGCCGGTCGGCGAGCCGGAGACGTCGCGCTGCCCGCCGATCAGGGCGAACGCGGGCACCGGGATCGGTTCGGGCACCACGCCGACGACGTGCATGCGGCCGCGCTTGTCCAGGGTCTGCAGCAGCGCGTTCCAGTCCATGGCGGCGTTCACGGTCACGATCAACAGGTCGAGCGAGCCGGCGACGGCATGCAGGGCCTTCGCGTCGCCGCTGGCGACGACGTGGTGTGCACCGAAGCCCCAGGCCTCGTCGACCTTGCCCGGGTTGGAGGTGAAGGCGGTGACCTCGCAGCCCCAGGCGGCCGCAAACTTGACCGCCAGGTGGCCGAGGCCGCCGATGCCGACCACGCCGACGCGCGCCGTGGGCAGCACGCGGTATTCGAGCAGCGGCTTGAACACGGTCATGCCGCCGCACAGCAGCGGCCCGGCGCTGGCCTGGTCGATGCCTTCCGGCAGCGGAATCGTCCATGCCCAGTGCGCGCGGACCTTGTCCGCGAAGCCACCGTGGTGGCCGACGATGGTGGGCACGGCCTGGTCGCACAGCACCTGGTTGCCGGACAGGCAGCGCTGGCAATGCATGCAGCTTTCCGCAGTCCAGCCAATGCCGACCGCCTGGCCGATCCGCAGGCCCTTGGCGTTGGCGCCGAGCGCGCTGACCGTGCCGATGACCTCATGGCCGGGCAGGAGCGGGTAGCGGGCGTTGTGCCATTCGTTGCGCACCATCGACAGGTCGGAATGGCAGACGCCACAGTAGGTGACGGCAACCTCGACGTCGTCGGCAGCCAGCGGGCCGGCGTCGAGCGTGGTCAGCTTGAGCGGTGCACCGGCCGCGCTCGTCATCCAGCCATGAATCTCGGACATTGCAAACTCCCATTGCGACAGAACGTGCACAACACCATGGCGGGACGCACGCTGCGCTGTGCGCCAGCCATTATCACGCGCCACGTACGTGGCGGACATGCCTGGGCGCGCGGTCGCCGCGTAGGCTTGTCCGCGGGCGGTTGTGCCTGTCCACCCCGTGTCCGCAAGTGTCCGCGGACACCGGACGCCGCCGGGCGGCGTGGCGCAAACGCCTGTGGCATGCGGCCTGGCGAGGATCGACGAGCTTGGCACGGCGGTTGCAACGGCACTGCTTGGGGCCGCGCGTCGCGCGGCAGGCAGGGACGACATGATCCGCGATACCTCCGCCACCGACCGCCTGGTCGAAGTCAAACCCAACCGCCGCCGCCAGCTCATCCTGATTGGCGCCGGCGTCCTGGTACTTGCCCTGCTGGCGGTGCTGGCACCACGCATCGGCCGGCTGTTTTCGGCTTCCGCGTCGGTCAGCGCCTCGCGCCTGTCCTTCGCCACCGTGGAGCGTGGCCCGTTCGTGCGCGACATCGCGGCCGAGGGCAAGGTCGTCGCGGCGGTCAGCCCGACCCTGTATGCCACCTCGGGCGGCGCGGTCACGCTCAAGGTGCATGCCGGCGACACGGTCAAGCGCGGCGAGGTGCTGGCCACCATCGTCAGTCCCGAGTTGACCAACAAGCTGGCCCAGGAGCAGAGCAACGCCGACGCCATGGCGGTTGCCTATCAGCGTGCGCAGATCGATGCCCGCAAGGAGCGCGCGCAGCAGCAGGAAACCTACGACAACGCGCACATCGACGAGCAGACCGCCGAACGCAACCTGGACCGCTACCAGAAGGCCTTTGCCAAGGGTGCGGTCTCCAACATGGACGTGGACAAGGCCAAGGACTCCCTGGAGAAGGCACGCATTGCCGCCGCGCACGCCAAGGCCAACCTGGGCCTGGACAACGACAGCCTGCAGTTCGACGTCAAGGCCAAGAAACTTGCGCACGAGCGGCAGCTGCTGCTGGTGGCCGACCTGCAGCGCCAGGTCGACGACCTGCAGGTGAAGTCGCCGGTCGACGGCCAGGTCGGGCAATTGTTCATCGCCGAACGCGCCACCGTGGCCAAGGATGCGCAGCTGCTGAGTGTGATCGACCTGTCGGCGCTGCAGGTGGAGATGCAGGTGCCGGAGAGCTTCGCCCGCGACCTGGGCATCGGCATGGCCGGCGAGATCAGCGGCAATGGGCATACCTGGAAGGGCCTGGTCAGCGCGATCTCGCCGGAGGTGGTCAACGGCCAGGTGGCCGCCCGCCTGCGCTTCGACGGCGCCACGCCCAAGCAGCTGCGGCAGAACCAGCGCCTGTCCGTGCGCGTGCTGCTCGACCATCGCGACAACGTGCTGACCGTGCAGCGTGGCTCCTTCGTCGACGAGTCCGGCGGCGCCTACGCCTACGTGGTGAACGGCGACATTGCCACCAAGACGCCGATCCGCGTCGGCGCCTCCAGCATCGACAAGGTGGAAATCCTGCAGGGCCTGCAGGCTGGCCAGCGCATCGTGATTTCCGGCACCGACAACTTCAAGGGCGCGGCGAAAGTCGTGATCAGCAGTTGAACGCGAGGAATGAGTGAAGAGGAGTGAGGAGTGAGGCAGAGCAGTAGCCCTACCCCTCCGGCTTTGCCTCGCCCCTCACCCCTCTTCACTCCCTCCTCAAACTACTACCACCACCAAGGGACGACAAGCATGTTGAAGATGACCCACCTGTCCAAGGTCTACCGCACCGAAGTGGTGGAAACCTACGCCTTGCGCGATTTCAACATCGACGTGAAGGAGGGGGAATTTGTCGCCGTCACCGGCCCGTCGGGCTCCGGCAAGACCACCTTCCTGACCATCGCCGGACTGCTGGAGAGTTTCAGCGGTGGTGAATACCACCTCGACGGCATCGAGGTCAGCAACCTCAACGACAACGCCCGTTCGAAGATCCGCAACGAGAAGATCGGCTTCATCTTCCAGGCCTTCAACCTGATCCCCGACCTCAACGTGTTCGACAACATCGAGGTGCCGCTGCGCTATCGCGGCATGAAGGGAGCCGAGCGCAAGCAGCGCATCATGGATGCGCTCGAGCGTGTCGGCCTGGCCTCGCGCTTCAAGCACTACCCGGCCGAGCTGTCGGGCGGCCAGCAGCAGCGCGTGGCGATCGCGCGCGCGCTGGCCGGCAGTCCGCGCCTGCTGCTCGCCGACGAGCCCACCGGCAACCTGGACACGCAGATGGCGCGCGGCGTGCTGGAGCTGCTGGAGAACATCCATCGCGACGGCGCCACCATCGTCATGGTCACCCACGACCAGGAGCTGGCCGCGCGGGCCCAGCGCAACGTGCACATCATCGATGGCCAGGTGGTCGATCTGGCCGAGGAGCCGCGCTTCCATACCGAGGCGCGCGCGCATGAGCAGGCGCAGGGTGGCTGATCACGATCATGCGCACGTTCCTGTCGCCACTCCTGCTTGGCCTGGCCCTGGCGCCCCTGGCCGGTCACGCCGACGACCTCATGGATGCCTATCGCCAGGCCGTGGCCAATGACCCCGTGCTGAGCACGGCCAGCGCGGCGCAGCGGGTGAGTGCCGAGGACGTGCCGCAGGCGCGCTCTGCCCTGTTGCCGCAGTTGTCGCTGGGGCTGGGGCTGGAACAGATCCACGGCGGCAGTGGCACCACGACCAGTTCCAACGGCAACATCATCACCACCGGTGCGGCCGGGCATACGCGGGAGCGCAACCTGGGCGGCACGCTCAGCCAGCCCCTGCTCGACGTGGCTGCGATCGCACAACTGCGTGCGGCACATGCCAGCCGTGACGCCGGCGACGAGACGCTGCGCGCGGCCACGCAACGCCTGTGCGTGCGGGTCGCCGATGCGTACTTCAATGTGCTGGTGGCGCAGGACGAGCTGGACGTGTTCCGTTCCTACGAGGACGCGTACAAGCAGGAGTTCGACCAGTCCAGCGTGCGCTTCAAGAATGGCCTGGCCATGGCTTCGGACGTCAGCCAGTCGCAGGCGTACTACCTGTACATCAAGTCGCAGCGCATCGGCGCCGAGGCGCAGCTGAAGGATGCGCGGCATGCGCTGGAGCAGATCACCGGCCAGCCCACCGGCACGCTCAAGAAGCTGCGCGAGGACCTGCCCCTGACGCCGCCCGAGCCGGCGAACGCCAAGACCTGGGTCGACGCGGCCATGGACAGCAATCCGGTGGTGCTGGCGGCGCGCTACACGGTGAGCGCGGACCGGCACCTGGTTTCGGCCGCACGTGCCGGACGCCTGCCGACACTGGATGCACGCCTGCAGTACGGCAAGTTCGGCAGCTGGTCGAGCGCGGTTCCGGGTTCGCCGGCCAACGGTCCCGGCTATGGCCCGGGCGTCACCACCGTGGGCCTGACCCTGAACGTGCCGATCTTCAGCGGTGGCCTGACCCGCTCGCAGGTACGGCGCGCACTGGCGCAACGCGACGAGGACACTGGCGTGCTGGAAAGCCAGCGCCGTCAGGCGGCCCGCGACGCGGCCAACTACTACAACCTGGTGGTCGACGGCATCGAGCAGGTGCAGGTCGCGCGCACCTCGGTGGAAGCCGCGCGCAAGGCCGTGGCCTCGATGCGCGCCGGCTACGAGATCGGCACGCAGAGTTTGACCAACGTGGTGGTGGCGATCGGCACGCTGGCCAACGTGCAAAGCGAGTACACCGTCGTGCGCCACCAGTTCGTGCTCAACAAACTTCTGCTCAAGCAGGCTGCGGGCGAGATCGATGTGCATGACCTGGAGGAAGTGAACCGCCTGTTGCAGTGAGCTTGTCCTTTTCCCTGGGTGGATGGTGAGGATGGCCGCGGTTTGAACCATCGGAGTACGACGCGGCGGCCGTCCAGATGGCGGCAGCTTGAGGCTTGGAGGACGGTGCATGTTTGCGTATTACCTCGATCTCGGCTTGCGCAGCCTCAGGCGCAATCCGGCGCTGACTGCCCTGATGGTATTGGCCATCGGTTTCGGCGTGGCCGCGTCGATGATCACGTATTCGGTGTTCCGTGCCGTGTCGGGCAATCCGATCCCGGACAAGTCCGCGCAGTTGTTCACGCCGCAGATCGATGCCTGGGGGCCGCAGCAGAACCTCAAGGGTGAACCGGCGGAGGCGCTCAACTACATCGATGCGATGGCGCTGCTGCGCGCGCACGAGGCGAAGCGTCAGACTCTGCTGTATCCGGTAGCCCTGTCGGTGCTGCCTGGCGGCAACCGCGAGCTTCCGGTCGCCGTCAGCGGCTATGCCGTGGGCAGCGACTTCTTTCCAATGTTCGAGGTACCGTTCCGCTACGGCGGTGCTTGGCGCGCACAGGATGACGACGCGCGTGCTGCCGACGTGGTTATCAGCGACGAACTCAACCAGAAGCTGTTTCGCGGTGCCGACAGTACGGGCCGCACGATCAATCTCGGTGGCCACGATTACCGTGTGGTGGGTGTCACCAATCACTGGAATCCGCGCCCGCGCTTCTACGACTTGTTCAGCACCAGCGGGTTTGCCGACGAGCCGGATTTCTACCTGCCGTACAGCCGCGCGCTGGACCTGCGTATGCGCACCAACGGCAGCAACAGCTGCCGCGGCAAGCTCGCCTACACCGGTTGGGATGACTATCTGCAGAGCAACTGCGTGTGGATTACGGCGTGGGTGGAGCTGGACAACGCCGCCGCCGTCGCACGCTATCACCGCTTCCTCGAAGCCTATGCTGCCGATCAGCAGAAGGCCGGCCGCTTTGCCTGGCCGCCGAACGTGCGGCTGCGTGATGTCATGCAGTGGCTGGACCATGAGCACGTGGTGCCGCCGGAGAGTCGTATCTCGCTGGCCGTGGCATTGGGTTTCTTCCTGATATGCCTGATCAACACTGTGGGTCTGCTGCTGGCGAAGTTCCTGCGCCGCGCGGGTGAGATCGGCGTACGCCGTGCATTGGGCGCATCGCGGCGGGAGATCTACACGCAGTACCTGATAGAGGCCGGCACCGTGGGCCTGGCCGGCGGCGTGTTGGGCCTGCTGCTCACTGCGGTGGGTGTGGCCGGCGTTGGCATCCTGTTCCCGCCGCAGATCGCGCAGCTGGCGCAACTCGATGTCTCGCTGGTGGGGCTTACCTTGATCGTGGCCATCGCCGCCACCGTCTGTGCGGCGTTCTACCCGTCGTGGCGGGCGGCCCACGTGCAGCCGGCGTGGCAGCTGAAGTCGAGCTGAGGAGAGGATGATGAACCTGCAGATCCGTCCCATCCTCACAGCACTGCGCCGGCACAAGGCGGGCACCGCGCTGATCGCGCTGCAGATCGCGCTGACGCTCGCCATCGTGTGCAATGCGCTGTTCATCATGCATGCGCGGCTGTCCAACCTGTCCGAACCAAGTGGTGTCGATGAGGCCGCCGTCTTCGTGATCCAGAACCAGTGGGCCGTCGACCGGCCAACCCCGCAGATCGACGCCCAGGTGCAGGCCGATCTTCTCGCGCTGCGGCAACTGCCCAGCGTGCGCGACGCCGCCCCCTCCACCGGATATCCGCTGCAGGGCGGCGGATGGGACAACTTCGTCACCATGACGCCCGACCAGGTCCAGCCGACCACCGATGCGGCGGTTTACTACAGCGACGAACATCTGCTCGACACCTTGGGGCTGCGACTGGTCGCGGGACGCAATTTCCGTCCCGACGAAGTCACCGAGATGGGTACCCAGCAGGTCGTCATACCACCGGTGGTCATCGTCAGCCAGGCCTTGGCCGACCGTCTCTATCCCGACGGTTCGGCGCTGGGCAAGAGCTTTTATGCGATGGGCCTCACGCCCAGCACCATCGTTGGCATCGTCGATACGCTGCATCGGCAGGGCGTGGATCAATGGAACCAGTCCTACGCCGGACAGTCGTTGATCTGGCCAGCGCGAGCGGACGATTCGCGTGGCATCTACTACATCGTGCGCGCCAAGCCCGGCCAGCTCGCCGCTGCCATGCGCGAGGCGCCCAAGGCACTGTATGCGCAAAGCCGCCTGCGCATCATCAGTCCGAAAGACGGCATCCAGGACTACGCTGCCATTCGCCACAAGGTCTTCGACAGCGATCGTGGCCTGGCGATCCTGATGGGCATCATCTGTGCCGTGCTGCTGGCGATTACCGCCGCGGGCATCGTGGGTCTCACCAGTTTCTGGGTAGGCCAGCGGCGCAAGCAGATCGGCGTGCGCCGGGCGCTCGGGGCGACCAGGCGCGACATCCTCAACTACTTTCTTACCGAAAACTTCCTGATCTCGACCGGCGGCGTGTTGCTGGGCGTGTTGCTGGCGCTGCTCATCAACGGCTGGATGATCACCCAGTTCGAGACGGCCCGCCTGTCGTTGGCGTATGTGGCCGCCGGCGTGGTCATGCTGCTGCTGCTTGGCCAGGGCGCGGTGCTGGCACCGGCACTGCGCGCCTCGCGCGTGTCGCCGGTCGAAGCCACCAGGCCGGTGTGATGTTGATGCCTGCCAGGAGTCCAGCGCCGTCCATGAAGAAATGTCAGCCAAGGAGTCGTCGATGCGTCCTTTGATCACAGCCATGCTTGCCCTCGGCCTGTGCGCACCCTGTGCGTTCGCGCAGATGCCGGCGACCGAGCGCGCGACGCTGGCGAAATGGCCGTCCTGGACGGCGCCGCAGAAACCCGTGCGCGTCCATGGCAACACCTGGTTCGTCGGCCCGCGCGGCCTCAGCGTGCTGCTGATCACCGCTCCCGGCGGCAACGTGCTGATCGACGGTGGCGTACCGGGGGATGCGCCGCTGATCGAGGCCAACATCCGCAGCCTCGGCGTCGACCTGCACGACATCAAATGGATACTCAACACGCACGCGCATTTCGACCACGCCGGGGACATCGCGCGGCTCGCCCACGACACCGGCGCCCAGGTCATCGTGAGCGCCGCGGACGCGCCGCTGCTGGCGCGCGGCGGCCTGGGCGATCCGCAATATGGCGACGACTTTCCGTTCGCGCCGGTGGTGGCGAGCCGCACTGTGCGCGACGGAGAGACGCTGCACCTGGGTGATCTGCAGCTGACCGCGCACGTGACGCCGGGGCATACGAAGGGCAACACGACCTGGACCTGGACCTCCTGCGAGGACCAGCGCTGCCTGCACCTGGTCGATATCGGCAGCCTTTCGGCACCCGACTACCAACTGCTCGGCAACGCCAGGTACCCCGACATCGTGGCGGATTTCGAGCACAGCTTCGCGCTGGTGGCGGCGCTGCCCTGCGACATCGCGCTCAACCCGCATCCGGAAGCGGTGGATTTCTGGGCGCGTGTGGACAGGCGCGGGCAGGGCCATGCCGATGCGCTGGTCGATACAGCCGGCTGCCGCCGGTACGCGCAAGCGGCACAGAAAAGTTTCGAGGCACAACTGGCTAAAGAACGTGCCACAGCAGCGGCGAAGGCCGCGGGTTCGTGAGGAGCGCCTGAACGATCCAGTGCCCCCGATTGCAGACGTCTGGAGTCACTGGATCCCCGCCTTCGCGGGGATGACGATCAAGGGCAAGGTTGTCCAGAGGGTTTCTGAAGAGCGGCGGTATGGGTTTGCTTCCCGAAGCAGCGGTTCGATGGCACAACGGAGTGACGGAATGTTCGCCTACTACCTTGAATTGGGCTTGCGCAGCCTGAAGCGCAGTCCGGGCCTCACCATCCTGATGGTGCTGGCCATCGGCTTTGGCGTGGCTGCGTCGATGACCTCGTGGTCGGTGTTCCGCGCCGTGTCGGGTGACCCGATCCCGTGGAAGTCGGCGCAGTTGTTCGTACCGCAGATCGACATGTGGGGGCCGAGTGGCCGCGATCCCGATGGCGAGCCGCCCAATGCCATGGACTACACCGATGCCGTGGCCCTGATGCGCGACCACCGCGCCAAGCGGCAGTCCGCGATGTACCAGATTGCGCCGTCCGTGGTCCCCACGGGTGCCGGCAAGCATCCGCTGAATGTCAGCGGGCATGCGGTGTACAGCGAATTCTTCCCGATGCTGGATGTGCCGTTCAAGTACGGCAGCGCCTGGAGCGCAAGTGACGACACCAATCGCGCGCAGGTCGTGGTCATCAACAGCAAGCTCAACCAGAAACTGTTTGGCGGTGTGGACAGCGTAGGCAAGAGCGTGAATCTGGAAGGCCACGAGTACCGCGTGGTGGGTGTGCTCGACCACTGGAACCCGCAGCCGCGCTACTACGACGTGGTCAACGGCGGCGGCTTCGTCATCGATGCCGACGATGTGTTCATGCCGTTCCAGACTGCCATCCAGGCTGACATCCCGAACGACGGCAACACCAACTGCAACGCGGTGCCGGAGGAATCCGGCTTCGTCGGGCTGCAGCATTCACCCTGCGTATGGATCGCCTACATGGTCGAGCTGGACGATGCGGCTGCGGTGCAGGCCTACCGGACCTATCTGGACGGCTACGCGCGTCAGCAGCAGGCTTCCGGGCGCTTCAGCTGGCCGCCCAACAACCGCCTGCGCGACCTGCCCGCGTGGCTGGAGAGCCAGCATGTGGTGCCCAGCGATACCAAGGTGTCGCTGCTGGTGGCGTTCGGGCTGCTGCTGGTGTGCCTGGTCAACACGGTGGGCCTGTTGTTGGCGAAGTTCCTGCGCCGCAGCGGCGAGATTGGCGTGCGCCGGGCCCTGGGTGCGCCGCGTGCGGCGATCTATGTGCAGTTCCTGACCGAGGCCGGCATGGTTGGCGTCGCCGGCGGCGTGCTCGGCCTGCTGCTTACCGGCGCGGGGGTGGCCAGCGTCGGCTGGGTGCTGCCCAAGGACATCGCCGACCTGGCGCGACTGGATGTGTCGCTGCTGGCGCTGGCCCTGCTGGTGGCGGTGGTGGCGACGGTGCTGGCCGGCCTGTATCCGACCTGGCGCGCCTCGAACGTGCAGCCAGCCTGGCAACTGAAGAGCAATTGATGCGCTGTCCCTGCGCGTGGAAGCGGCCATCCGTGGGCCGCACTTCTCAGAAAAGCCGGCTCCATTGGGCGGTGTGAAGGAACGTTGATATGAAATTGCATCCCATGATTGCGGCGTTGCGCCGGCACAAGGCGGGCGTCGTGCTGATCGCGCTGCAGATCGCGCTGACCCTGGCCATCGTGTGCAACGCCATCTTCATCATCGGTTCGCGCATCGAGCGCGTGAACCGGCCGACCGGGTTGGACGAGAGCAACCTGTTCCTGGTCACCCAGCAGTGGGTGGGCGCGCCCAGCGCCGACACGGCCGACGGTGTCGAGAAACTCGACGTGATGCAGCGCGAGGATCTTGCCGCACTGCGCAACCTGCCGGGTGTGGAAGCCGTGGCACCGACCAACTCGTTGCCGCTGCTCAACTCGTCATGGACCGGTTCGGTCTCGCTCAAGCCGGATACCAGGCCGGGCGACAAGAGCGGTACGCGCACCGCGTACTACTTCACCGATGAACAGGCGTTGTCCACCATGGGCCTGAAGCTGGTCGCCGGACGTGCCTTCAACGCCGGCGACGTGCGCCACCAGGGGTTTCGCGACAATCCACCGCGGCCAGCCCTGATCGTCACCAAGGCGCTCGCCGACAAGCTGTTTCCCAAGGGCAACGCCGTTGGCAGCGTGATCTACAGCGACGGCAGCGGCGCACCAAGCACGATCATCGGAGTGGTCGAGCGCCTGCAGATACCCGCCACCGGCAGCTGGGGCAACAACTTCACCTGGTATTCGACGCTGGTGCCGACCCGGTTGGACGCGAACTTTACGCGCTATGCCGTGCGCACCAAACCTGGCCAGCTGGACGCGGTGATGCGGGCGGTGACGCCGATGCTGTACAAGGTCGACCCCATGCGCGTGCTCGACGACGACAGCGTCAAGTCGTTCGCGGACATCCGCGCCAAGGCGTATCGCGCCGATGTCGGCATGGCGATCCTGATGGGCGTGATCTGCCTGATCCTGATCGCCGTGACCGCGGCGGGCATCGTCGGCCTGACCAGCTTCTGGGTCGGCCAGCGCCACCGCCAGATCGGCGTGCGGCGCGCGCTGGGCGCACGCAAGCTGGACATCCTGCATTACTTCCAGCTCGAGAACCTGCTGATTGCCGGCGTCGGTGCCGTGCTCGGCGTGCTGCTCGCGATCGGCCTGAACCTGTGGCTGATCACCCGTTACGAGATGTCCCACCTGCCGGTGCTGTACGTGCTGGTCGGCACCGTCGCCGTGCTCGTGCTCGGCCAGGCTGCGGTGTTCGTGCCGGCCCGGCGCGCCTCCAACGTCTCGCCGGTCTCGGCCACCAGGGCCGCGTGATGTTCGGCTATTACTTCCATCTGGCTGTTCGCAGCCTCGGGCGCAACCGCGTCCTGACAGCGTTGATGGTGCTGGCGCTGGGCCTGGGGATCGGCGCCTGCATCACCACGCTGACCGTGCTGAAGCTGCTTTCGGGCGATCCGATACCGCAGAAGAGCGCGCGCCTGTTCCATCCCGAGGTCGACCCGCTGCCGGCGCAGGGCTACGTGCCTGGCCAGAGCAAGCCGCCCTGGGGCGGCCTGATGCCCTACGCCGACGCGATGAACCTACTGCATGCCGGCAAGGCCGAGCGGCAGGCGGTGATGGCCCTGACCCAGGCCAAGGTCGAGCCGCGGCAACTCGGCCAGAAGCCCTTCTTCAGCGACGGCGTGATGACCACCGCCGCCTTCTTCCAGATGTTCGACGCGCCGTTCAAGTACGGCAGCGGCTGGAGCGAGGGCGATGGCGAAAGTCGCGCGCGGGTCGCGGTGATCGCGGACTTTCTCAACGACAAGCTGTACGCCGGCAGGAACAGTGTCGGCGAAACCATCCGCATCAACGACCACGACTACCGCATCGTCGGCGTGCTGAAGCCGTGGTCGCCGCAGCCGCGCTTCTACGCGGTCGGGCTCGGCGGGCACAGCTACGGCAATGGCGAT
>Ga0209941_1000182_pt1 | contig 113490 bp, 113 predicted proteins | sample ThiBiot_300_plan_FD_183945 | JGI IMG/M metagenome (GOLD analysis project Ga0209941, IMG submission 183945) | Wastewater bioreactor microbial communities from Cape Town, South Africa - Thiocy_solids_1 (SPAdes) | ecosystem: Engineered > Bioremediation > Thiocyanate > Unclassified | place: South...
CCGGGCGACAACGTGAAGATGGTGGTGAGCCTGATTCACCCGATCGCGATGGACGAAGGCCTGCGTTTCGCCATCCGCGAAGGCGGCCGCACCGTCGGCGCCGGCGTGGTGGCCAAGGTCATCAAGTGAGCACGATGGTCCCGGCAGCCCGTTGCCGGGACCACGCCTGTCGCTGATCCGGCCCGTCGGATCCGGCGGTGCCGGTGAAGGGGCAAGCGTACCCCTTCACTATTTGCAGAGTTGCCGCTATACTTTGCAGCTCACTTGTCGGACAGACGCGTTTCTGGACGACCAACCGCGAAATGAGGCGCAGGATGTGCTTCGAGTTCGCCGGCCGTGGAGCGGCCTTCGCAAGTCGACGTGATCACGGGGTATGCCCCGTCGACACGTCGTTTTGCGCGAGATTCGGATAGTGCCAGGCGAGCGGATCGAGGCTCGCCTGGTGTTTTTCAAAGGGACGCCGAGCGATTCGCGGCCCGATCGTGGCAAAAGGCAGTGCGAGGCGACGAGAAGTCGCTTCGGCATCACAGAACGTTCTTTCGACAACAGGACACGGTTATGGCGAACCAGAAGATTCGCATTCGGCTGAAGGCATACGATCATCGACTGATCGACCGTTCAGCCAGCGAGATCGTCGAGACGGCAAAGCGCACGGGTGCCACGGTACTCGGCCCGATTCCGCTTCCGACCAAGATCGAGCGTTACACCATTCTGACGTCGCCGCACGTCGACAAGGATGCACGCGACCAGTACGAAACCCGTACCCACAAGCGTGTGCTCGACATCGTCGACCCGAACGACAAGACCGTGGACGCGCTCATGAAGCTTGATCTCGCCGCTGGCGTCGATGTTCAGATCAAGCTCGGTTGAGCGACAGACAGGATACGAAGATGAGTATCGGATTGGTTGGCCGCAAATGCGGCATGAGCCGACTCTTCACTGAAGATGGCCGCTCGATTCCGGTGACGCTGATTGAAGCGACGCCGAACCGCGTGACCCAGGTGAAGACGGATGACAACGATGGCTACAGCGCCGTCCAGGTTTCCGCGGGCAGCAAGCGCGCGAACCTGCTGACGCAGCCGCTGAAGGGTCATTACGCGAAGGCCAAGGTCGAGCCGGGTCGCGGTCTGTGGGAATTCCGCGTGGCTGCCGAGGATCTCGGCAAGTACAGCGTGGGTACCGAGATCAAGGCAGACGACGTGTTCTCCGTCGGCCAGATCGTTGATGTCGCCGGCGTGTCGAAGGGCAAGGGCTTCCAGGGCACGATCAAGCGCTGGAACTTCAAGATGGGTGATGCCACCCACGGCAACTCGCTGTCGCATCGCGCGCCGGGCTCCATCGGTCAGCGCCAGACGCCGGGCCGCGTGTTCCCCGGCAAGAAGATGGCCGGCCACATGGGCGCCGTGCGCCGTTCGGCGCAGGGGCTGGAAGTGGTCAAGGTCGATGCCGAACGTCACCTGATCGCGGTGAAGGGCGCGGTGCCGGGTGCTACCGGCGGCGACGTCATCATCCGTCCGACGACCAAGGGTTGAGGAGAGACGCCATGGAATTGAATGTCATTGGCGCCAAGCCGCTCAGCGTGTCGGACGAGGTGTTCGGCGGCGAGTACAAGAAGGCCCTGGTCCATCAGGTGGTGGTTGCCTACCAGGCGGCCGGCCGTGCCGGTACCAAGGCGCAGCTGTCGCGCGGCGAGATGTCCGGTACCACCAAGAAGTTCAAGAAGCAGAAGGGCGGCGGCGCCCGTCATGGCGACTACCGCGCGCCGATCTTCGTCGGCGGTGGCGTCACGTTCGCCGCCAAGCCGCGCAGCTACGAGCAGAAGGTGAATCGCAAGGCTTATCGCGTCGCGATCCGCTCGATCTTCTCCGAGCTGGCCCGCCAGGGGCGACTTAAGGTCGTCGAGAGCTTTGGCATCGAAACGCCGAAGACCTCCGCGATGGTGGCCAAGCTGGCCGAGCTGGATGTTTCCGGCCGCGTGCTGCTGGTGTCGGAAGACGCCTCCGAGGCGGTGTTCCTTGCCGCGCGCAACATCCCGTATATCCATGTGCTGGACGTGATGGCGCTGAACCCGGTCAGCCTGGTCGGTTCCGACCATGTGGTGATGACGGTTGACGCCGTGAAGAAAGTCGAGGAGTGGCTGGCATGAACAACGAACGCATTCTCGACACGCTGCGTGCACCGCACATTTCCGAGAAGTCGGCGCGCCTGGGCGAGCACAACCAGTACGTATTCGTGGTCGCACCGACCGCAACCAAGGCTGATGTCCGTGTTGCCGTGGAGAAGATGTTCGACGTCAAGGTCGAACAGGTGAACCTCGTCAACACCAAGGGCAAAGTCAAGTCCTTCCGTTTCCGCGCTGGCAGCCGCCAGGGCAAGCGCAAGGCCTATGTGCGTCTTGCCGATGGGCAGACCATCGACGTGTCCGCCAAGGCCTGAGCCAGGAGTTCTGTGAGATGGCACTAATCAACCACAAGCCGACCTCGCCGGGCCGCCGTGACGCGGTGAGCGTCCGCACGGAAGGCCTGCACAAGGGCGCGCCGTACGCGGCGTTGACCGAATCGCAGTCCAAGACCGGCGGCCGCAACCACCACGGCCGCATCACCACCCGTCATCGCGGCGGCGGTCACAAGCAGCACTACCGCATCATCGATTTCAAGCGTGACAAGGAAGGCATCGCCGCCCGCGTCGAGCGCATCGAGTACGATCCGAACCGCACCGCGCACATCGCGCTGCTGTGCTATGCCGACGGCGAGCGTCGTTACATCATCGCGCCGAAGGGCGTGCAGGTGGACGATCGCCTGGTGTCCGGTCGCGACGCGCCGATCAAGGCCGGCAACTGCCTGCAACTGCGCAACATCCCGATGGGCAGCACCATCCATTGCATCGAACTGCGCCCCGGCAAGGGCGCGCAGATCGCCCGCAGCGCCGGCGCATCGGTGCAGCTGGTTGCCCGCGAGTCCGGTTACGCCACGCTGCGACTGCGCTCCGGCGAGATGCGCCGAGTCTCGGTCGACTGCCGCGCCACCATCGGCGAAGTCGGCAACGGCGAGCACAGCCTGAAGAAGCTGGGCAAGGCCGGCGCCAAGCGCTGGGTGGGTATTCGTCCGACCGTCCGCGGCGTGGTGATGAACCCGGTCGACCACCCGCACGGTGGCGGCGAGGGCAAGACTTCTGGCGGTCGTCATCCGGTCAGCCCGTGGGGCACGCCGGCCAAGGGTTACAAGACCCGCAACAACAAGCGCACGCAGCAGTTCATCGTGCGTCGTCGTACCAAGTAACAGGAAGCCGACATGCCGCGTTCTCTGAAGAAAGGTCCGTTCGTCGACCTTCACCTCGCGAAGAAGGTGGAAGCTGCGGTTTCCGCCCACAACAAGCGTCCGATCAAGACCTGGTCGCGCCGCTCGATGATCCTGCCCGAAATGGTGGGCCTGACCATCGCCATCCACAACGGCCGCCAGCACGTGCCCGTCCTGATCAACGAGAACATGGTCGGGCACAAGCTCGGCGAGTTCGCGGTGACCCGTACGTTCAAAGGCCATGTCGGCGACAAGAAGGGCAAGTGATGAGCACTGAAGCCAAAGCGATCCTGCGCGGCGCCCGCATCTCGGCGCAAAAGGCACGCCTGGTGGCTGATCTGGTCCGCGGTCTCCCCGTGGGCCGGGCCAGCGACGTGCTCAACTACACCAACAAGAAGGCCGCACACCTTGTCCGCAAGGTGCTGCTGTCGGCCGTCGCCAACGCCGAGAACAATCTCGGTGCAGACGTCGACGAGCTGAAGGTGGCCAGCATCTTCGTCGACGAAGGTCCGGCGATGAAGCGCATGTATGCCCGCGCCAAAGGCCGCGGTTCGCGCATTCTCAAGCGCACCAGCCACATCACTGTGGTTGTTGGTAACTGACCGGGGGCACAAGACGATGGGTCATAAAGTTCATCCCACCGGTATCCGCCTTGGCATCGCCAAGGACTGGAACTCGAAGTGGTTCGCCAACAAGGGCGATTACGCCAAGTATCTCGTGGCCGACATCAAGGTCCGCGACATGCTGAAGAAGAAGCTGGCTGCCGCCGGCATCTCGAAGATCCAGATCGAGCGCCCGGCCAAGACCGCGCGCGTGACGATCCACACCGCCCGTCCGGGCGTGGTGATCGGCAAGAAAGGCGAGGACATCGAGAAGCTGCGCAAGGAAGTCAGCGACATGATGGGCGTTCCGACGCACATCAACGTCAACGAAGTGCGCAAGCCCGAGCTGGACGCGCAGCTGGTGGCCGAGTCGATCGCGCAACAGCTGGAGCGCCGCATCATGTTCCGCCGCGCGATGAAGCGCTCGGTCGGCAACGCGATGCGCCTGGGCGCGCTGGGCATCAAGATCAACGTGTCCGGTCGCCTGAACGGCGCCGAGATCGCCCGTTCCGAATGGGCCCGCGAAGGTCGCGTGCCGCTGCATACGCTGCGCGCCGACATCGACTACGGCTTCGCCGAGGCGAGCACCACCTACGGCATCATCGGCATCAAGGTGTGGGTCAACAAGGGCGAGATTTTCGACTTGTCCCAGATCGGCCAGGAGTCGAAGGACGAGTCGCCCGCGCCGTCGCGCCGCGAGGGTGGCGAAGGTCGTCGTGACCGTGAACCGCGTCGTGATGGCGAAGGCCGTCGCGAGCGGTCGGCGAAGTAAGGAGAGTTGCCATGTTGCAACCCAAGCGAACCAAGTACCGCAAGCAGTTCAAGGGCCGCAACGACGGTCTGGCCCAGTGCTCCAATCTCGTCAGTTTCGGCGAGTACGGCCTGAAGGCGACCACGCATGGCGCGCTCACCGCGCGCCAGATCGAGGCGGCCCGTCGTTGCATCACCCGCTTCGTCAAGCGTGGCGGCAAGCTGTGGATCCGCGTGTTCCCGGACAAGCCGATCACCAAGAAGCCGATCGAAGTCCGCATGGGCGCGGGCAAGGGCGGCGTCGAGTTCTGGGTCGCCCCGATCCAGCCCGGCCGCATGCTCTATGAAATCGAGGGCGTCGACGAGACGACGGCGCGCGAGGCGTTCCGCCTGGCCGCCGCCAAGCTCTCGGTGCAGACCCAGTTCGTGACACGGGCGGTGATGTGATGGCCATCAAAGATATCAACAACCAGTCGGCCGAAGAGCTGCAGCAGCACCTGCTGGACCTGCGCAAGGAGCAGTTCAACCTGCGCATGCAGAAGGGTTCCGGCCAGCTCACTCAGCCGCACCAGCTCCGCCGCGTTCGGCGTGACATCGCCCGCACGAAATTCGTGCTCGGCGGCAAGAAGTAAGGGACGGCCGACATGAGCGACAACAACAAGCAGGCGCGCACCCTCGAGGGCCGCGTCACCAGCAACAAGATGGACAAGACGGTCACCGTGCTGGTCGAGCGCCAGGAGCAGCATTGGCTGCTCGGCAAGACCATCCGCCGGTCGACCAAGCTGCATGCGCAGGACGACCTGGGTGCGAACGAGGGCGACCTTGTGCGTATCGCGGAATGCCGTCCGTTGTCCAAGACCAAACATCACCGCGTGGTTGAAATCATCACGCGCGCCAACGTCTGAGGGAGGTGCAGCCATGATCCAGATGCAAAGCACGCTTTCCGCAGCGGACAACAGCGGCGCGAAGGAACTGATGTGCATCAAGGTACTCGGCGGATCCAAGCGCCGATACGCCGCGATCGGTGACGTCATCAAGGTCACCGTGAAGGATGCGATCCCTCGCGGCAAGGTGAAGAAGGGCGAGGTCTACAACGCCGTGGTGGTGCGTACCGCCAAGGGCGTACGTCGTCCCGATGGCTCGCTGATCCGTTTCGACGGCAACGCAGCGGTCCTCCTCAACAACAAGCTCGAGCCGATCGGCACCCGTATTTTCGGGCCGGTCACCCGCGAGCTGCGCAGCGAGAAGTTCATGAAGATCGTCTCGCTCGCGCCCGAAGTGCTCTGAAGCGGAGTCAAGACAATGAACCGTATCCGCAAGGGTGATCAGGTCCTGGTGATCACCGGCAAGAACAAGGGTCAGCGCGGCGATGTGCTGCGTGTTGCAGGCGACCGCGTGTTCGTCTCCAACGTGAACCTGGTCAAGCGCCACACCAAGCCGAACCCCCAGGCCAACCAGGCTGGCGGCATCGTCGAGCGTGAAGCCTCGATCCATCTCTCCAATGTGCAGCTGTTCAACCCCGCCACGAACAAGGGTGAACGCGTCGGCACCAAGACGCTCGCAGATGGGCGCAAGGTCCGCGTGTTCCGTTCGACTGGCGAGGTGGTGGACGCGTAAGGAATCACGACCATGACCCGCCTTGAAAATTTCTACAAAGAGCAGGTAGTGCCGAAGCTCACCGAGCAGTTCGGCTACCAGAACGTGATGCAGGTCCCGCGCATCACCAAGATCACGCTGAATATGGGCGTGGGCGAAGCCGCGGGCAACAAGAAGGTGCTCGAGAACGCCGTGGCCGACATGGCCAAGATCGCCGGCCAGAAGCCGATCACGACCAAGGCGCGCGTCTCGGTGGCCTCGTTCAAGATCCGCGACGGCTGGCCGATCGGCTGCAAGGTCACCCTGCGCCGCGCCCAGATGTTCGAGTTCCTCGATCGCCTGATCAACATTTCGCTGCCGCGCGTGCGCGACTTCCGCGGTGTTTCGGGCAAGGCCTTCGACGGTCGCGGCAACTACAACTTCGGCATCAAGGAACAGATCATCTTCCCTGAGATCGACTTCGACCAGGTCGACGCACTGCGTGGCATGGACATTTCCATCACCACCACCGCCAAGACCGACGAAGAGGCGAAGGCCCTGCTGGCCGCGTTCAGCTTCCCGTTCCGCAATTAAAAAAAACGATCACCCGTGATCGGGAAAACCGGCCATCCATGGCCGGACTTTTCAAAAGAGAGCATTCATCCATGGCAAAGACCTCGATGGTCAACCGCGACATCAAGCGGACCAAACTCGCCCAGAAGTTCGCCGCCAGGCGCGCCGAGCTGAAGGCGATCGTGCTGAGCCCCACTGCTTCCTACGACGAGAAGATGGCGGCCCAGTCCAAGCTGCAGAAGCTGCCGCGCGATGCCAGTCCCGTGCGTCAGCGCACCCGCTGCGCGCTGACCGGTCGCCCGCGCGCCGTCTACGTGAAGTTCGGCCTCGGCCGCAACAAGCTGCGCGAAGCGACCATGCGCGGCGACGTGCCTGGCCTGCGCAAGGCTAGCTGGTAACCACCTTTGCAGGGCCGGCGGGCGGGAGCTCCCGTCGTCGGCTCAGCCGGCGGCGCGAAGGCGTCGCCGGCGGATGCGACTACCGCATCATTATTCGCCAAAACCTGAAAATGCTGTTATAGTCGGCGGTCTGCGCAAGGCAGGCTGGCGTCCATGCCGGCACACAATCTGATTGATTTCCGGTTTTATCGGATATCGGTGCACTCTGAAGGATGTTTTCATGAGCATGACTGATCCCATCGCCGATCTGTTCACGCGCGTCCGCAATGCCCAGGCCATGGGCAAGCCGACCGTGCGTATGCCGTCGTCGAAACTGAAGTTGGCGATTGCCAACCTTCTCAAGAACGAGGGCTACATCCTCGACGCCAAGACTTCCACCGAGGAAGGCAAGCCGGTGCTCGAGATCAAGCTCAAGTATTTCGAGGGCCAGCCGGCCATCGAGCGCATTTCCCGTGTCAGCCGCTCCGGCCTGCGCGTTTATCGCGGCAAGGACGAGCTGCCGAAGGTCCTGGGCGGCCTGGGCATCTCGATCATCTCGACTTCCGCCGGTCTGCTGACCGATGCGCAGGCCCGTGCCAAGGGTCTGGGCGGCGAAGTCATCGGCCAAGTGGCATAAGGAGCCCGTCAATGTCACGTGTTGCCAAACAACCAATTTCCCTGCCCAAGGGCGTCGAGATGACAGCCGGTAACGAAGGCATCTCCGTGAAGGGCCCGAAGGGTACGCTGTCCGTGCATCACCTGCCGGGCGTCAGCATCGCCGTGGACAATGGCGTGGCGAACATCAGCCTGGCGGATGGCGCCGACGACAAGTTCGGCGGTACCGCGCGCGCCTTGCTGTCCAACATGGTCACCGGTGTTTCCGCCGGCTACGAGCGCAAGCTCGAGCTGGTCGGCGTCGGCTACCGCGCCTCCATGCAGGGCAAGTCGCTGAACCTGAGCCTGGGCTTTTCCCACCCGGTGGTATTCGATGCGCCGGAAGGCATCAGCATCGAGACCCCGACGCAGACCGAAGTCCTGATCAAGGGCGCGGACAAGCAGGCGGTGGGGCAGGTGGCAGCCAAGATCCGCGGCTTCCGTCCGCCGGAGCCCTACAAGGGCAAGGGTGTGCGCTATGCCGGCGAGAAGATCAACCTGAAGGAAGCCAAGAAGGCGTAATGCGGGTCCCTCCGCGAAGACCGGCCATCCGTGGCCGGACTCTTCAAGCGAGCCCAGTCCCCTACCAGCCGATCCGCTTTCGAGGAACCATGACGATGAACAAGAACGAAAACCGCCTGCGCCGCGCCAAGTCCACGCGTGCCCACATCCGCAAGCTGGCCGTGGCCCGCCTGTCGGTGCATCGCACGGGCCAGCACATCTACGCGCAGGTGTTCGATGCCTCCGGCAAGAACGTGGTGGCGGCTGCCTCCACGGTGCAGAAGTCGGTGGCCGAAGGCCTGAAGGGCACCAAGAACCTGGCCGCCGCTGCAGCAGTGGGCAAGGCCGTTGCCGAGCGCGCGAAGGCCGCGGGCATCGAGTCGGTCGCATTCGACCGCTCCGGTTTCCGCTATCACGGTCGCATCAAGGCGTTGGCCGATGCGGCTCGCGAGGCCGGCCTGCAGTTCTAAGCCACATCCGGATCGGGGCATGCCCTGATTTCCATTGCGTCACCTACAACTCCAAGCGGCCCAGCCGCAAGCAAAGTCCCGGTTCGCCGGGCACATGGAAAAGAACATGTCTTCTACCGATCGCGAAAATTCCGACGGCCTGCTGGAAAAGTTGATTGCCGTCAACCGTGTGGCCAAGACCGTCAAGGGCGGCCGCCAGATGAGCTTCACCGCACTGACCGTGGTCGGTGACGGCGAGGGCAAGGTCGGCTTCGGTTATGGCAAGGCGCGCGAAGTGCCGGTTGCCATTTCCAAGGCGATGGAGCGCGCCCGCCGCCAGATGGTGAACATCGAACTGAACAACGGGACCCTGTGGTATGCCGTGAAGGCGAACCATGGCGCAGCCCGCGTCTACATGCAGCCGGCCTCCGAAGGTACCGGCGTGATCGCTGGCGGCGCCATGCGTGCGGTGCTGGAAGTGGTCGGCGTGAAGAACGTGCTGGCCAAGGCTGTCGGTTCGCGTAACCCGATCAACCTGGTGCGCGCCACCATCAAGGGTCTGGAGGCAGTCGCTTCGCCCAAGAAGATCGCCGCCAAGCGTGGCAAGAGCCTGGAAGAGGTGCTCGGCAATGGCTAAGAAGAACGAAACCGCCGCCACCGTGCGCGTGCGCCTGGTCAAAGGCCTGCGCGGTGTGCAGGCACGTCACCGCCTGAGCGTCAAGGCGCTGGGCCTGGGCAAGATCGACGACGTCCGCGAGCTGAAGGACAGCCCGCAGGTCCGCGGCCTGATCAACACGGTCTACTACCTGGTTCGGGTCGAAGATTAATCGAATGTTCCGGCCATGGATGGTCGGGGTTTCAGGCAGGAAGCCTGATCTGAGGATGACAATCATGCGTCTGAATGACATCAAGCCGGCCGCCGGTTCCCGCAAGACGCGCCTGCGCGTCGGCCGCGGCATCGGTTCGGGCCTCGGCAAGACTGCCGGCCGCGGCCACAAGGGTCAGCATGCCCGTGCCGGTGGCACTCACAAGTACGGCTTCGAGGGCGGCCAGATGCCGCTGAATCGCCGGATGCCGAAGGTCGGCTTCCGCTCGAAGAAGCAGGCCGAGAGCCAGGAAGTGTTCCTGTATCAGCTGGCCGGCCTCAAGGGCGACGTGATCGACGTCGTGGCGCTGCATCAGGCTGGCCTGATCAACAGTCGCGCGAAAAAGGTCAAGGTCGTCCTCAAGGGCGAAATCGGCCGTGCGGTGAAGTTGTCCGGCCTGCTGGCTACCGCCGGCGCCAAGGCAGCCATCGAGGCTGCCGGCGGCAGCGTGGAGTAATCAGGTGGCAGCAGCCAAGGGCAATGCACTCGGCAAACTCGGCAAGCTGACGGAGCTTCGCCAGCGCATCTTCTTTGTGATCGGTGCGCTGGTGGTGTTCCGGCTCGGTTCGTTCATCCCGGTTCCCGGCGTCAATCCGGAAGCGATGACCAACCTGGTCAACGGCAACGGCCTGATGGACATGTTCAACATGTTCTCGGGCGGCGCGCTGGAACGCTTCTCGGTATTCGCGCTGGGCGTGATTCCGTACATCTCGGCGTCGATCGTGTTCCAGATGATGGGCGCGGTGGTACCGAGCCTGCAGAGCCTGCGCAAGGAAGGTGAGGCCGGCAAGCGCAAGATGACGATGTACACGCGCTATGCCACGGTGGCCCTGGCGGCATTCCAGTCGTTCGGCATCGCGGTGGCGCTGCAGGGGCAGGTTGCCGCCGGCGGCGCGCCGGTGGTCTATACGCCGGGCTTCGGCTTCATCTTCTCGTCCGTGGTCGGGCTCACCGCCGGCACCATGTTCCTGATGTGGCTGGGCGAGCAGATGACCGAACGCGGCATCGGCAACGGCATCTCGCTGCTGATCTTCGCCGGCATCGTCGCCGGCCTGCCGGGGGCGGTGGTGCACACCCTGGGCATGGCCAGCAACGGCGAGCTGTCGCTGATCAAACTGTTGATGGTGTTTGCGCTGGCATTGGCGGTGACCGCGTTCGTGGTGTTCATGGAGCGCGCCCAGCGGCGCATCACGGTGAACTACGCGCGGCGCTCCGGTGGGCAGAAGGCCTACATGAACCAGAGCTCGAACCTGCCGCTGAAGATCAACATGTCGGGCGTGATCCCGCCGATCTTCGCCTCCAGTCTGCTGATGTTCCCGGCGACTGCGGTGAGCTGGTTCACCACCGGCCAGCAGTCGCGTTGGCTGCAGGATCTGACCCAGGCGCTGAGCCCCGGCAATCCGCTGTATGAAACGATCTTTTCGGTGCTGGTGATCGGCTTCGCGTTCTTCTACACGGCGATCGTGTTCAACGCCGACGAGACCGCCGACAACCTCAAGCGGTCGGGTGCGCTGATTCCCGGGATTCGCCCCGGCAAGGCCACGGCCAGCTACATCGACGCGGTGATGACCCGGTTGACCGGTGTTGGCGCGCTGTATCTGGTGCTGGTCTGCCTGGTGCCGTCGTTCATGCAGAGCGCCTGGCACGTACCGTTCTATTTCGGTGGCACGTCGCTGTTGATCGTGGTGGTGGTGGTGATGGATTTCACGGCCCAGGTGCAGGCGCATCTGGTCAGTCACCAGTACGAGAGTCTGCTCAAGAAGGCCAATCTCCGTCGCAGCTAGTGGCTGCTCGGGCGATCGGGTTTGGTCGAAGTCGGAGGCCGGCGGCGCCTTGGTGCCGCAGGGCTTTCCAGTCAGGGAAATTCAGGTTAGAATTGCGCGTTTACCGCGCAAGAAACGCATCGGAGAAAGTACATCATGGCGCGCATCGCGGGTGTCAATTTGCCGATCCAGAAGCATGTCTGGGTCGGTCTGCAGAGCATTTACGGTATCGGCCGCAGCCGGGCCAGGAAGGTCTGCGCGGACGCTGGCGTGGTTCCCACCACCCAGATCAAGTCGCTCAGTGAAGGCGAGGTGGAGAAGATCCGCCATGAAATCGCCAAGTACACCGTCGAGGGCGATCTTCGCCGCGAGGTGGGTATGGCCATCAAGCGCCTGATGGACCTGGGCTGCTACCGCGGCCTGCGCCATCGTCGCGGCCTGCCGGTGCGCGGCCAGCGCACGCGCACCAACGCACGCACCCGCAAGGGCCCGCGTCGCGCCATCAAGAAGTAAGTAACGGATTCCGAACATGGCCAAGCCTGTCAAGACCAAGAAGAAGATCAAGCGCGTTGTCACGGATGCCGTGGCCCACGTGCAGGCCTCCTTCAACAACACCATCGTCACCATCACCGACCGCCAGGGCAACGCGCTGTCGTGGGCGACTGCCGGCGGCGCGGGTTTCCGCGGTTCGCGCAAGTCGACCCCGTTCGCCGCCCAGGTGGCCGCCGAGAAGGCCGGCCGCGCCGCGGGCGACTACGGCGTGAAGACGGTGGAAGTGCGCATCAAGGGCCCGGGCCCGGGCCGCGAGTCGGCGGTGCGCTCGCTGAACGCGTTGGGCTACAAGGTGCTCAACATCATCGATGTCACGCCGATTCCGCACAACGGCTGCCGTCCCCCCAAGAAGCGTCGAGTCTAAGGAGCATACCCATGGCCCGTTATCGTGGAGCTACCTGCAAACTCGCCCGTCGTGAGGGTGCAGATCTCAGCCTGAAGAGCCCGGCGCGCGCGCTGGATTCCAAGTGCAAGCTGGAGAACAAGCCCGGTCAGCATGGCGCCAACAAGCGCATGCGCATGTCCGACTACGCCGTGCAGTTGCGTGAAAAGCAGAAGGTCAAGCGCATCTACGGCGTGCTTGAGCGCCAGTTCAGCAACTACTACACCAAGGCGACCACCCTCAAGGGCAACACCGGCGAGAACCTGTTGCGCCTGCTCGAGAGCCGTCTGGACAACGTCGTCTACCGCATGGGCTTCGCGGTCACCCGCGCCCAGGCCCGCCAGCTGGTCGCGCACAAGGCGATCCTGGTGAACGGCAAGAAGGTGAACATCCCTTCGTACCAGGTGCGGCCGGGCGACGCGATCGCGCTGACCGAGCGCGCCCGCAACCAACTGCGCGTGCAGGAAGCGGCGACCGTGTTCGACACCATGGACCTGCGTCCGGGTTGGGTCGAGGTCGATAGCAAGAAGTTCGAAGGTACGTTCAAGTCGGTGCCGGATCGTGGCGATCTGCCGTCCGACATCAATGAAGCCCTGATCGTCGAGCTTTACTCGAAGTAATTTTACCGGAGCTCTGCATGGCAGTTTCGTCAACTAGCGTGCTGCGGCCGCGTGGCCTCAGCGTCGAACAGCTCGGGGCCAACCGCGCCAAGGTGGTGGTCGAGCCGCTCGAGCGTGGCTTTGGCCACACCCTGGGCAACGCGCTGCGTCGCGTGCTGCTCTCCTCGATCCCCGGCAGCGCCATCGTCGAGGTCGAAATCGATGGCGTGCTGCACGAGTACACCACCCTGGAAGGCCTGCAGGAGGACGTGATCGAAGTCCTGCTGAACCTCAAGGACGTGGCGATCCGTCAGCACAGCGGCGACGAGGTCACCCTGACCCTGTCCAAGAAGGGCAAGGGCGTGGTCACGGCCGGCGACATCGTCGTCGACCACTCGGTGGAGATCATCAATCCCGAGCACGTGATCTGCCACCTGACCAAGGACATCGCGCTCAACATGCGCCTGAAGGTGCGCCGCGGCGTCGGCTACCAGCCGGCCAGCGCACGCCAGCACCCGGATGACGAAGCGCGCCCGATCGGCCGCCTGCAGCTGGACGCGTCGTTCGCGCCGGTGCTGCGCGTGGCCTACGAGGTGGATGCCGCCCGTGTCGAGCAGCGCACCAACCTCGACAAGCTGGTGCTGGACATCGAGACCAACGGCACCATCGGTGCCGAAGACGCAGTGCGCAAGGCGGCCGAGATCATCAACGACCAGTTGTCGGTGTTCGGCGATTTCTCGCGTCGCGAGAGCGCCACCGACAAGGCGGAGAAGAGCGGTTTCGATCCGCTGCTGTTGCGCCCGATCGACGATCTGGAGCTCACCGTGCGTTCGGCGAACTGCCTGAAGGCCGAGAGCATCTACTACATCGGCGACCTGGTGCAGAAGACCGAGGTCGAGCTGCTGAAGACGCCGAACCTGGGCAAGAAGTCGCTCACCGAGATCAAGGACGTGCTGGGCGGCCGTGGCCTCGCGCTCGGCATGAAGCTCGAGAACTGGCCGCCGCCGGGGTTGTCGCACGGCATGCAGCTTGGCTGATGAGTTGCCTGTGCGGTCATCCGTGACCGCCGCAGCTGGAACGGTTGTCGTCAAGGCAGCCGTTCCGGTGTTTTGGAAGTCCACCAGCGGCCGTCTGTGGCCGCGGCGCAAATTTTTTGCGATCGCCCTTGATCGCTGCGCCATGCATGTTCGGCGAACGCATGTCTTGCGTTGCTGCCGAACGCCGGAAGCGGCCATCCATGGCCGCACTCTTATAAAAGCCCAGATCAACAAGGGCTTCATCAGCGGGCAACCGCGGGAAGCCGGACACAGGTGCCGGCTTTTCATAACAACAGACCAGAGAGAGTTTCGTCATGCGCCACATGAAATCCGGACGCAAGTTCAACCGGACCAGCAGCCACCGCGAGGCGATGTTCAAGAACATGGCTTCGTCGCTGTTCAAGCACGAGCTGATCCGTACCACCCTGCCGAAGGCGAAGGAGCTTCGCCGCGTGGCCGAGCCGCTGATCACCCTGGCCAAGACCGACGGCGTGGCCAATCGCCGTCTGGCCTTCTCGCGCCTGCGCGACAAGGAAGCGGTCGGCAAGCTGTTCGTCGAGCTGGGCCCGCGCTACAAGGAGCGTCCCGGCGGCTACCTGCGCATCCTGAAGTGCGGCTTCCGCGACGGCGACAATGCGCCGATGGCGTACGTCGAGCTGGTCGGTCGCCCGCAGGTCGAGGCGGTCGACGCCGAGTAAGGCAGCATCGGACGCAGTATCGAGGTCCAGACACGAAACCCGGCCGGGCGACCTGCCGGGTTTTCACGTATGTGGGCGGCACTGGTTCGCGCATTTCCACGGGCGCCTCGTGCCTGCTGACAGCATCCCCGCGAAGCGCTAATGTCTCGGGTTCCGCAACGCAACAATCCGCCATGAATCCATTTCGCTGGTCGTACCGTGTCAGTTTCCTCGTCGGCTTCCTGATCTGCGCTGGCCTGCTCGGCTTTGCGCTGTACGCCGAATACGGACTGGGCATGACGCCGTGTCCGCTGTGCGTCTTCCAGCGCATCGCGTTCCTGTTCATGGCGCTGTTCTTCCTGCTGGGCGCCCTGCATGCGCCGCGCGGCAAGGGCCGCTGGGCCTACGCGGGGCTGGTGCTGGTGGGCGCGGTGGGCGGCATCGTCACCGCGGGCCGCCACCTCTGGCTGCAGACCCTGCCGGCCGACCAGGTACCTTCCTGCGGCCCCGGTCTCGGTTACCTGCTGGATGCGTTCCCGTTTTCGAAGATGCTGAAGCTGGTCTTCACCGGCTCGGGCGAGTGCGCCAAGGTCGAGCCGATTCTTGGCCTGCCGATGCCGGCCTGGACTCTGCTGTGGTACGTCGCGCTGGCCGTGCTGGCGATCGCGGCGGCGCGGCGGCGGTCGGCGGCGAAGTGAAGGCTCCCGTTGCCATTCCGGATCGCGTGATGAAGCCTGCCGCGCCCGACCTCCACGCCCCCGTCGACTGGGCGCCCGATTCGTGGCAGCGGCGTGTGGCGCTGCAGCAACCGCATTACGACGACGCGGCCGAGCTTGCCGCCGCCGGCATCCAGTTGGCCCGGTTGCCGCCGCTGGTCACCTCGTGGGAAGTACTGGCGCTGAAGCAGGCGCTCGCCGAGGCGCAAGAGGGCGACCGCTTCCTGTTGCAGGGCGGCGATTGCGCGGAGAGCTTCGCCGACTGCACCAGTCCGGTGATTTCGAACCGGCTCAAGGTGCTGCTGCAGATGAGCCTGGTGCTGGTGCACGGGCTGAAGAAGCCGGTGCTGCGGGTTGGCCGTTTCGCCGGGCAATACGCCAAGCCGCGTTCGGCCGACCACGAGGTCCGCGATGGCGTGAGCCTGCCGAGTTTCCGCGGCGACGTGGTCAACGGCCCGGAGTTCACCGCTGCTGCGCGCCGGCCGGATCCGCAGCGGCTGATCCAGGCGCATGCGCACTCGGCGCTGACCATGAACTTCGTACGCGCGCTGATCGACGGCGGCTTCGCCGACCTGCACCATCCGGAATACTGGGACCTGGCCTGGGTCGAGCATTCGCCGCTGGCCGCCGAGTATCGCCAGATGGTGGCCGCCATCGGCGATTCGCTGCGCTTCATGGAAACCCTGGCCGGGCCGATCGCCGGTTTCTCCAAGGTGGATTTCTTCACCTCGCACGAGGCGCTGCTGCTGCACTACGAGCAGGCGCTGACCCGCCAGGTGCCGCGCCATCCCGGCTGGTTCAACCTGTCCACCCACTTTCCATGGATCGGCATGCGCACCGCGGCGCTGGACGGCGCCCACGTGGAGTATTTCCGCGGCATCCGCAACCCGGTGGCGGTGAAGATCGGTCCGTCGGTGGCGCCGGAGCAGTTGCTGCCGCTGATCGACGCGTTGAATCCGCACGACGAGCCGGGCCGGCTGACCCTGATCCACCGCATGGGCAACGCGAGGATCGCCGCCGCGCTGCCGCCGCTGCTGGAGGCGGTCAAGCGCGAGGGCCGGCGCGTGCTGTGGGTGGCCGATCCGATGCACGGCAACACCGAGAGCACCTCGAACGGGCACAAGACCCGCCGTTTCGACAACATCCGCGGCGAGCTCGACCAGGCCTTCGATATCCACGCCGCCGTCGGCACGCGGCTGGGTGGCGTGCACCTGGAGCTGACCGGCGAGGACGTCACCGAGTGCATGGGTGGTGCGCGCGACCTGTCCGAGAGCGACCTCGACCGTGCCTACAAGTCGATGGTCGACCCGCGCCTGAACTACGAGCAGTCGCTGGAGCTGGCCATGCTGATCGTGCGCAAGTCTGTCAACGGTCAGGGCTGACGCGCCCGCCGGAATCAGGTGGTGGCTTCGCGGAAAAGGCGGCCGATGGCCGCCTTTTCATTGCCTGCTCAGTGCGCGGCAGTGACGGGCTTGCCGCCGACCGTGTCCAGGAACTGCGGCGGCTGCCACGCCCCAGCATGCTGCTCGAAGCCGTAGGCGATCGCGATCAGCGTCGGCTCGCTCCACTTCGCGCCGAACAGCACGATGCCGACCGGCAGGCCATGTGCCCAGCCGGCCGGTACGGTGATCGACGGATAACCGGCCACGGCCGCCGGCTGCGACGCGCCGCCGACGGTGGGATCGCCGCTGACGATGTGGTCGCCGAGCACCGGATCGGTCATGAAGGCCGGCCCCCATGACGGCGCCAGCAGCGCGTCCAGATGATGGGCCTTCAGCGCGGCATCGATGCCTTGCGGCCCGGACAGCCGCTTCGCCTTGGCCAGCGCCTCGATGTACGCCTTGTCGCTGAGCGGCCCCTTCCGCTCGGCCTGCTCGAACAGCTCCTGGCCGAACCAGGGCATTTCCTCGGCGGCGTGTGTCCGGTTGAATGCGATCAGGTCGGCCAGCGTCTTCACCTTGAGGCCGCGGCGGCCCGCCAGGTAGGCGTTCATGTCGTGCTTGAAGTCGTACAGCAGCACGGTGAGCTCCGGCTTGCCGAGCTCGGCCAGGTGCGGCAGCGTGACCGGGTCGACGACGATTGCGCCCTGCGCCTTCATCAGCGCGATGGACGCATCGAGCACGCGGTCGGCGTTCGGCTCGGCGCCGGCGAGCTGGCGCACCACGCCGATGCGCTTGCCCTTCAGTCCGTTCGGGTCGAGGAAGCGGGTGTAGTCGGTGGCGTGCCGATCCGCTTGGGCGGTGGCCGGGTCGCGCGGGTCGCTACCGGCGATCACGCTGAGCAGGGCGGCGGCGTCGGCCACGCTGCGCGCCATCGGCCCGGCGGTGTCCTGGCTGTGGCTGATCGGCACGATGCCGCTGCGGCTGACCAGGCCCAGCGTGGGCTTGATGCCGACGATGCCGTTCATCGCCGCGGGGCAGATGATCGAGCCGTCGGTCTCGCTGCCGATCGCCAGCGTGGCCAGCCCGGCCGCCACCGCCGCGCCGGAGCCGGCGCTGGAGCCGCAGGGGTTGCGGTCGAGCACGTAGGGGTTCTTGGTCTGCCCGCCGCGCCCGCTCCAGCCGCTGCTGGCGTGGTTGGAGCGGAAGTTGGCCCATTCGCTGAGGTTGGTCTTGCCCAGCACCAGCGCGCCGGCCTTGCGCAGCCGCTCGACCAGCCCGGCGTCGCGCGGCGCCGGCGCGTCGGCCAGCGCCAGCGAACCGGCGGTGGTCAGCATGCGGTCGCCGGTGTCGATGTTGTCCTTCAGCAGCACCGGAATGCCGTACAGCGGCCCGCGATCCTTCGCGCGTTTCGCGTCGAGCGTGCCGGCCAGCTCCAGCGCGTCGGGATTCGTCTCGATCACCGCGCGCAGGGTCGGGCCGGCCTGGTCGAGTTGGCGGATGCGTTCGAGCAATGTCTGCGTCAGCCCCCGGCTGTCCAGCGTGCCGGCGTCCATGCGTTGCTGCAGCTGCGCCACCGAGGCATAGGCGACATCCGGCGGTGCGGCCTCGGCGGCCAGCGCGGGGCCGGCGAGCATGGCGGCGAGAAGTGCGGCGAGATGGACGGCTGGACGGTTCACGGTGACCCCCGGTTTCGACGGATGCAGCAGGTGTTCGCGCTGCCGAGCTTAGCGCCGCTCCGGTTTGGGCGCTGCGCTCGCCAGCGTACAATCGACGGATGAAGACGAACGCCAGCCTGCGTCATGCCAAGCCGTTCGGTGTTGCCATCCTGTTCGCGGTCGCCCTGTGGTACGGCGCCGCCAGTCGCGCCGCCGACCATCCCACGATTCCCGACACCTTGCAGCAGCGCATCGCCGCCTGCACCAGCTGCCATGGCGTGCATGGCGAAGGCACGCCCGGCAGCGGCTACTTCCCGCGCCTGGCCGGCAAGCCGGCGGCGTATCTGGTGCGCCAGATGCAGGATTTCCAGAACGGCCTGCGCAAGTACGCGCCGATGGAATACACCGTGCGCCAGTTGCCGCCCGCGTACATGCGCGAGATCGCCGAGTACTTCGCGGCGCAGCAGGTGCCGTACAGCCGTTCGCCGCTGCCGCCGGTGTCGGCCGCCACGCTTGCGCGTGGCGAGGCCTTGCTCGGCAAGGGCGATCCGGCCCGCAGGATTCCCGCCTGCGCCAGCTGCCACGGCAGCCAGCTGACCGGGGTGCAGCCGTCCACGCCCGGTCTGGTCGGCCTGCCCTACGACTACATCAGCGCGCAACTGGGCTCGTGGCGCACGCACACGCGCGCCACCGTGGCGCCCGACTGCATGGCCGAGGTGGCGAACCGGCTGAGCGAGTCCGACATCACCGCGGTTGCTGCCGCGCTGGCCAGCCGCGAGTTGCCCGCCGACACCCATCCGCAGCCGGCCGGTTCGGTGACGCCGCCGCTGAGCTGCGGCGTGCTGGGTGCGACGGGAGATCCGTCATGAAGCGGCTGCGCTGGCTGTTGCCGTCGGTCGCGCTGCTGATCGTGCTGGCGTTGGGCTGGGGGCTGTTCGGCGGCAGCGGCAGCCGGCCGACGCCGCCGGCCGCGAGCAAGGTCGCGGCGGCCAGCCTGCGCGATCCGGCGCTGATCGCGAAGGGCGAGTACCTCGCCACGGTCGGCGACTGTGCCGGCTGCCACACCGCGCAGGGCGGCGCGCGCTACGCCGGCGGCCGCGCGCTGGCCACGCCGTTCGGCGACATCCCGGTGCCCAACATCACGCCCGACCGCGCGACCGGCCTGGGCGACTGGAGCTTCGAGGATTTCTGGCAGGCGCTGCACAGCGGCAAGGGCCGCCACGGCGAACTGCTGTATCCGGCGTTCTCCTACACCTCCTACACCAAGGTCAGCCGCGACGATGCGCTGGCGATCTTCGCCTACCTGCAGTCGCTGCCGCCGGTGCACCAGCCGGCCGCGGCGCCTGCGCTGGCGTTCCCGTACAGCGTGCGCAACAGCCTGAAGGCCTGGCGCGCGCTGTACTTCCGCGAAGGCGAGTTCAAGCCCGACCCGGCGCAGTCGGCCGAGTGGAACCGCGGTGCTTACCTGGTGCAGGGCCTGGGCCACTGCAACGAATGCCACGCCGCGCGCGACACGCTCGGCGGCACGCCGCAGGACGTGCACCTCAGCGGCGGCCAGATTCCGATGCAGAACTGGTACGCGCCCGACCTCAGCACCGGCAGGAACGGTGGCCTGGAAGGCTGGAGCGCGCAGGACATCGTCGACCTGCTGAAAACCGGCCAGTCCGCGAAGGGTTCGGCGTTCGGACCGATGGCCGCAGTGGTATCGGGCAGCACCCAGCATATGAGCGACGCCGACCTGCACGCGGTCGCCACCTACCTGCAGTCGTTGCCGCCGCGGGCGCCGGCAGCGCAGCCGGGCACGCCGTTCGACGCCAGGACGCTGGCCGAGCAGGGCGAGAAGGTCTACGCGAAACACTGCGCCGAGTGCCACGGCAAGCGCGGCGAAGGCGTCGCCGGCGTCTATCCGCCGCTGGACGGCAACTCCTCGGTGACCGAGCCGACCGGCATCAACGCGACCCGCATGGTGCTGCTCGGCGGCTTCACGCCAGTCACCGCGGCGAACCAGCGACCGTACTCGATGCCGCCGTTCGCGCAGCAGCTGAGCGATGCCGAGGTGGCGGCGGTGGTCACCTACATCCGCCGCGGGTGGACCAACCGCGCGTCGATCGTGCGCGCCGAGGCGGTCAGCACGTACCGGCACACGCCGATCGACTGACTCCGGCTTCGGGTGTAGGAGCGCGCTTGCGCGCGATGCTCTTGCTTCATTCAGAGCGAGAAGCTTCAGAGGCAAAAGCTTTTGCCCTCCTTCGGAGGCCGAGGTACTTCTCTTTTGCTTGTCCAAAAGAGAAGTAGCCAAGAGAAAACGACACCCCGCTTGGCGCTTGCCGGGCTCCTGCCCGGCATGTCCGTGAGCCGGGGCCGGGCTTTTCGAGCGGACTCGGGCAACGCAGGATGCGGTTGCCCGATGCCCTGTCGACAAACCCCGTAGCCCACCCGCGTACCCGCAGGGCAGGCGAAGGCATGGATGCCCGAGTTGAGGCAACGCAAGGAGCAGTTGCCCGATGCCCGGAGGGCGCGCCATCGGGGTGGATTTCTCTTTGGGTTACTTTTCTCTTGGCCACGCAAGAGAAAAGTAACTCGGCTGCCGCAGGCAGACGAAAGCTCTTGCTCTGCCAGCAGACTCCGTCGCAGACATGATGGATCAAGTGCGATGCCTGCCTTCGCAGGCATGACGAAGAGGAGTGTGAGGCTTGCCGATGTCATCGGTAGGAGAGAACCGTTCGGAGAATGCGCGTGGCAACAGCAGGGGTATCGCGCGCGAGCGCGTTCCTACGCGCCCGCCCAGGCGGCGCGGTACAGCTGGCCCAGTGCCAGCCATGGCGCCCAGTCCCAGTGCCCGCGCGCCTGGCCGGACGGCGAGGGCAGCACCAATAGCTGCGTGCTGCCGATTAGCTCGTCCTGCGGGCCGTAGTCGACCGCATGGCCGAGCGCGGCGCGCGCTGCGTTCTTGCTGGTGAAGGCGAGCAGGCACGGGGCGTGGCGTTCGAGCTTGGCGAACAGGGCCGGTGCGTCGAACGCGTCGTGCGGCAGCTCGGCGTCGTTGCCGCTGTGGCGCTTGGCCAGGTCGGTGAGGCCGATGCCGAACTGCGGCAGCAGCGGGAACTCCGCCGGCGCCAGCAGGCGCGGGGTCAGCCCGGCCTCGTGCAGCGCGCGCCAGAACAGGTTGCCGGGGTGGGCGTAGTAGGCGCGTTCGGCGGCCGAGCGTTTGCCCGCGGCGGTGCCGCAGAACACCAGCGCCAGCCCGGGCTGCAGCAGGTCGGGCAGGATGTGGCGTTCAGTCCGCCGCGGCATGCTCGTCCAGCAGGAAATCGGTGAACTGAAAGCGCCCGTCGCGCAGCACCGATTCGCCGCGGCGCAGCTTGAGCGGCCGGCGGAACAGCGGCCCGGCGTAGCTCAGCGTGTGGAACTCGCCGCGTTCGCCACAGGGGTCGACGCCGGCCGGCAGCGCGTCGAGCAGGGCGGCGTCGTAGGGGCGGCCGCAAAAGTCCGCGTCGAGCTGCCCGGTGTCCACGCAGCACAGCACCGCGCGATGGCCCTCGCCGACGAAGCGGCGCGCCAGCGCAGCGGTGTCCTCGCCCCACAGCGGGAACACCGCGCGCAAGTTCTCGCGGCCGAGCTGGCGCACGCGGTAGTCGCGCACGTCCTCCAGGAACAGGTCGCCGAACGCGCAGTGGCGGATCCCCGGCCAGCGCATCCGCGCCTCGACCAGCGCCTGCGCGTGGGCCGCCTCGTAGGCCTCGTTGCTGCCGGGCCAGTCCAGCATCACCTCCAGCAGCGGCAGGCCCAGCGCGGCAGCCTGCGCCTGCAGCAGCTCGCGCGGCGTGCCGTGCATGGCCACGCGCTGGTAGTTGCGGTTGACCGTGGTGAGCAGGGCGGCCACCTGCCACTGCGGATCGGCCAGCAAGCGCTGCAAGGCCAGCAGGCAGTCCTTGCCGCCGCTCCAGGCCAGCAGGGTCGGCGTCGGCGTGGGCATCGTCATGCGTTCAGTTCCAGGGTGGTTGGTCGGGTGGCGGCATTCCGCGCTTCCGCGCCCATTTTGCGTCATCCGGCCCGGTCATGCGGATTCCATGCCATGGTTCATCGACAGTCCGCGGCCGCGCCGCTATAAAGATCACCTGTCCGGGGGAGTATGCGGTGAGCGAAGAAATCCTGATCAACGTGACCCCGCGCGAGACGCGGGTCGGGGTGGTCGAAAACGGCATGCTGCAGGAGGTACACGTCGAGCGGGCGTCGCGACGCGGCTATGTCGGCAACATCTACAAGGGTCGCGTGCAGCGGGTGATGCCGGGCATGCAGGCGGTGTTCGTGGAGATCGGGCTGGAGCGCGCGGCGTTCCTGCACGCCTCGGACATCGTGCGCCCGGCGCCGGCCGAGGGCGCCGAGTCGAACGGCAATGGCCACCTGCCGTCGATCAGCGAACTGGTGCACGAAGGCCAGGAGATCGTGGTGCAGGTGGTGAAGGACCCGATCAGCACCAAGGGTGCGCGGTTGTCGGCGCACCTGTCCATTCCCTCGCGCTACCTGGTGCTGCTGCCGTACGCGCGCACGCTGGGCATCTCGGCGCGGATCGAGGACGAGGCCGAGCGCCAGCGGTTGCGCGAGGTGTTGACCCCGCTGGTCGGCGACTCCCCGCTGGGCTACATCGTGCGCACCAACGCCGAGGGGCAGAGCGCCGAGTCGCTGGCGTTCGACGTGACCTACCTGGGCAAGGTGTGGCGGGTGGTGCAGGAGAACATCGCCAGGGCGAAGGTCGGCGAGCGCGTGTACGAGGAACTTTCGCTGCCGCTGCGCAGCCTGCGCGACATGCTCAACGAGGACATCGAGAAGGTGCGGGTGGATTCGCGCGACACCTTCGAGAAGGTGACCCGGTTCGTGCACAAGTTCATGCCGAACCTGGACGACCGCATCGAGCACTACGACGGCGAGCGGCCGATCTTCGACCTGTACGGCGCCGAGGACGAGATGCAGCGCGCGCTGAAGAAGGAAGTGCCGCTGAAGTCCGGCGGCTACCTGATCGTCGACCAGACCGAGGCGATGACCACCATCGACGTCAACACCGGCGCCTACCTCGGCACGCGCAACCTGGAGGAGACGGTCTACCGCACCAACCTGGAAGCCGCGCAGGCGGCGGCACGCCAGTTGCGCCTGCGCAACCTGGGCGGCATCGTCATCATCGACTTCATCGACATGAGCGACGAGGAGCACAAGCGGCAGGTGCTGCGCATGCTCGGCAAGGGGCTGGCGCGCGACCACGCCAAGACCACGGTGTACCCGATGTCGGCGCTGGGCCTGGTCGAGATGACCCGCAAGCGGACCACCGAAAGCCTGGCCCGCCAGCTGTGCGAGCCATGCCCGGCCTGCAACGGCCGCGGCGTGCAGAAGACCGCCGAGACGGTGACCTACGAGATCTTCCGCGAGATCACCCGCGCGGTGCGCCAGTTCAACGCGCAGAAGCTGCTGGTGATGGCCAGCCCGGCAGTGGTCAACCGGATCCTGGAGGAAGAATCCAGCGCGGTGGCCGAACTGGAAGAGTTCATCTCCAAGAGCATACGCTTCCAGGCCGAAGAGCATTATTCGCAGGAACAGTTTGATGTCGTGTTGCTGTAAATCCGGCGGCTGCCAGTCCGAATCGGGTCGCCGCGCGTGAACGCGCTGTGGCAGCGCCGGCTGCATCGCTGCGCGCGCGCGTCGGGCTGGGTCGCCGGGGTGGTGCTGATCCTGCTTGCCGTGGTCGCGGCGCTGGCCCAGCTGCTGCTGCCGCTGCTGGCACGGCACCCTGACTGGATCGCCGCGCAACTCAGCGCGCGACTGCAGCGGCCGGTCAGCTTCGCCTCGATGGAGGGACGCTGGACCGGCTCCGGCCCGGTGTTCGTGATGCATGGAGTGAGCGTCGGCGCGGCCGCCGGCGAGCGCGGCGCCGCGCTGCAACTGCCCGAATCGGAGCTGAAGTTCGACTTCGGCGGCTGGCTGCTGCCGTCGCGGCACCTGCTCAACCTGCACGTGCGCGGCCTGCAGCTGGACCTGCTGCGTGACGCCGGCGGCTGGCACGTCAACGGCATCGGCGTGGCCGGCGGCAGCGCGCGGCAGCCGCTGTCGCCGGGCCGGCTGTCGGCCGACCTGTGGCTGGAAGACTTGCGCGTGGTAGTCACCGACGCCACCCTGGGCAAGCACTACACGCTGCTGTCGAAACGGCTGCGGCTGAGCCACCAGGGCAGCCAGCTCCGCTTCGGCGGCGTGCTGCGGCGCGACGGGGTGAGTGCCGCGCTGCGTACGGCCGGGCGTTTCCGTGACGACGGCAGCGCGGGCCAGGTGTGGGTCGAGGTGGCCGGCGCCGAATTGAAGCCGCTGCTGGACGGCATCGACCTGGGCGGCTACTCCATCGACCACGGCCGCGGCCAGCTGAGCGCCTGGCTCGACTGGCGCAACGGCCAGCTGAGCCGCAGCCTGATCCGTTTCGACCTGGACACCCTGGCGGTGACCGCGCCCGCCGGCGGCAAGGCCAGCGTGGCGTCGCTGCACGGGTTGGCCGGGGTGCGCCACGCGGCCGACGGTTACGACCTGCGCTGGGCCGGCGACGACGGCAGCGCACTGGCGCTGACCCTGCACCAGCCCGGCAGCGGCAACGCCAGCGCGGACGTCGCCGCGCGCAAGCTGCAGCTGGCGCCGCTGCTGCCATGGCTGGCGCTGAAGCCGGCGCTGGCGCCGGCGCTGGCGCAGTGGCTGGGCGGCGGCCATCCGCGCGGCGTGCTGGACCGGCTCGTGCTGCACTGGAACCAGGCGCAGGGCCTGCGTTCGGTCGAACTGGCGTTCAGCGGCCTGGGCATCGACCCGGTCGGCAAGCTGCCGGGCGTCAGCGGCCTGCGCGGCGAGCTGCGCGGCGACGCCGAGGCGCTGTCGCTGGAGCTGCCCGCGCAGGCCACCACGCTGGCCTTCCCGCACACCTTCCGCCAGCCGTTCGTGCTGTCGAAGCTGGCCGGCACGCTGGCGTTCTGGCCGCAGGACGGCGACTGGCACATCGGCGTCGACGCGCTGGATTTCACCGGCGTCGGCTATGCCGGCCAGGCCCGCGGCGAGCTGGTGCTGCCGGCGCAGGGTGGCGCTCCGTTCATGGAGGTGTACGCGAGGCTGGCGCATGCTGACGTGGCTGCCGCCAAGCTGTTCTGGCCGATCGACTCGATGTCGCCCGGCACCGTCGCGTGGCTCGACCGCGGCCTGGTCGACGGCCGCCTCGACCTGGCCGACGTGCTGCTGCGCGGCGACCTGCGCGACTGGCCGTTCCGGCACAACGAAGGGCGCTTCGAGGCGCGCGCGGTGATCAGCGACCTCACCCTCGACTACGGCAAGGGCTGGCCGCGCGCCGAAGGCGTCAGCGCGGTGGCCAGCTTCATCGACAACGGCATGCTGGTGGAAGCCGACGGCGGTCACGCGCTGGGCGTGAAGGCGGAGCGGGCGGTCGCGCTGATCCCGGACTTCCACGATGCGCTGCTCGACCTGAACGTGCAGGGCAGCGGCAGCGGCGCCAGCCTGATGGAGTTCGTGCGCAAGAGCCCGATCGCCAGCCGCGAGGCCGACACCCTGGCCAAGCTGAAGCTGGGCGGCAGCGGCACGTTCGGCTTCCACCTGGCGCTGCCGTTGAAGGAGGGTCTCGGCGAACCGCGGCTGGACGGCGTGGCCCGGCTGAAGGACGCCGACCTCAGCGCGCCGGCGTGGAAACTCCAACTGGACAAGCTCAACGGTCCGCTCAGCTTCGACCTGCACGGCCTGCGCGCCGGCCCGCTGGACGCCGGTTTCCGCGGCCAGCCGTCGACCCTGCAGCTGGCGATCGCCGGGGCCAACAGCGACCCGGCCACCGTGCTGTCGGCGCAACTGCACGGCAACTACCGCCTGGCCGAGCTGGTGCAGGACTACCCGACGCTGGACTGGATCGGCAAGCTGGGCGACGGCCGCAGCGCGTTCGACGTGGGCTTCACCATCGCGCATGTGCCAAGCGGCGACGCGCTGGCGCAGACCCTCAGCGTCGACTCGACGCTGGACGGCATCGCGCTGGCGCTGCCCGCGCCGCTGCGCAAACCGGCGGCCGCCAGCCTGCCGCTGCACCTGGCGATGAGCCTGCCGATCGAGGGCAGCGAGCTGCGGCTCGGCCTGGGCGACGCGATGCGCGGCTACCTGCGCCTGGCCGACGCGCAGCGCCCGCTGGCCGGCACCCTGGCGTTCGGCAACCAGATGCCCACCGAGCTGCCGGCGCGCGACCTGCGCATACGCGGCCATGCCGGCCGGCTCGACGCAACCGGCTGGGTGCAGTACGTGGCGACCGGCAGCGGCAGCGGCGGGCCGGGGCTGGAGAGCCTCGAGGTCAGCGCCGACCAGACCGAATGGTTCGGCCGCGAACTGGGCGCGCTCAAGCTGCGCGCCACGCCGCAGCCCGAGCTGCTCAGCGTGGACGTGGACGGTCCGGCGATGCTGGGCAACTACAGCGTGCCGACGCGGGAACTGGACAAGCGCGGCGTCACGGCGCGGCTGAAGCGGTTGTACTGGCCGAAGGATCCCGGTGCCGACGCCGCCAGCCATCCGGCCAAGGCCGCCGTCGGCGTCGCGATGCCGGCCGCCGCGTCGCCGGCGCCCGACCCGGCCGACACCGGGATCAACCCGGCGGCGCTGCCGCCGTTCCACGTGTGGGTGGGCGACCTGCGCATGGGCGACGCGAAGCTCGGCGAGGCGCGCCTGGAAACCTGGCCCACCGCCGAAGGCATGCACATCGAGCAGTTGCGCGCGCTGTCCAGCCGCGTGCAGATCACCGGCAGCGGCGACTGGAACGGCAACGCCAGCAACAGCCGCACGCACATGAAGATCGGTTTCGCCGCCGAGGATCTCGGAGCGATGCTGGACGCGCTCGGTTTCGAGGGACTGGTCAACGGCGGCAAGACGCGCGACCAGCTCGACGCCAGCTGGCCCGGCGCGCCCAGCGGGCTGTCGCTGGCCACCATGGACGGCACCCTCAGCATCCGCGTCGAAGACGGCCGCATCCCCGAGGCGGCGTCGCCCGGCGTGGGGCGCCTGCTCGGGCTGGTCTCGCTGACCGAGCTGCCGCGCCGGCTGACCCTGGATTTCGGCGACGTGTTCGGCAAGGGGCTGGCGTTCGACTCGATCAGCGGCGACTTCAAGCTGGCCAACGGCAACGCCATCACCGACAACTTGTCGATCGTCGGGCCGGCCGCCAACATCAGCGTCAACGGCCGCACCGGCCTGCGCGCGCGCGACTACGACCAGCAGATGGTGGTGGTGCCGCACGTCGGCAACAGCCTGCCGCTGGTCGGCGCGGTGGTCGGCGGGCCGGTCGGCGCGGCGGCCGGTTTCGCCGTGCAGGGCATCCTCGGCCGCGGCCTCAACCAGGCCGCCAGCGCGCGCTACCGGATCACCGGCAGCTGGGACGACCCGGTGATCACCCTGGTCGAGAAGCGCGGCAGCACGGTGCCGGCGGCGGCCACGCCGCCGCTGCTGCCGGGCACCAAGCCGGCGCCGCCGCTCACCGCGTCGCCGCCCGAAGCGCATCCGGCCGCCGCCACGTCGTCGCCGTGACGGCAAGCTCCCGCGCGCATCGCCCGGCGCGACCAGGCTCATCGTGCCGCAGAGCCTGGCCGCGGGTGTCGCATGACGCATGGCACGGCCGCATGGCGGTTCATCAGTGCACGCGGAAGCCGCGGGCGGCGGGGGCCGGCAGGTAGCTGCTTTCGCCGACCCGGCGGCAGTGGGCGATCAGCCCGGCTTCGGCATGGCGGGCCTGCAGCCAGTCGGCGCGGGCGAAGCTGAACTGGCCGACCGCGCAGCCGCGCAGCTCGGCTTCGATCGCACGCAGGCGGCAGAAGTCGAGGTAGCTGTCCACCTCGCCGGCCAGATGCGGCCAGGCGGCATCGACCAGGATGGCGTCGTCCAGGCGCCTGATCGGTGGCAGGTTGCTCGGTATCAGCGCGTGCCGGCCGTGCACATAGTCCACCACCACGCGGGCGGGGGCGATGGCGTCACCGGCCGGCTGCCAGGTCGCATCGGCGATCATCTGCTCGACGGTGCCGGCCAGCTGCAGCCGCTGCTGGATGCTCGCCGGGCGGACCGGCGCGGACGGGCCGGCCAGCTCGCGCGAGGCCGTGGCCAGTTGGTCCTGGTCCAGCGGGAAGTGCTGCAGCCGGGCCAGCAACTGGTTGAAATGGGCCAAGGCCTCGGCCCGGATCAGGGAATCGCCCATGTGGCGGCGGCGGATAGGGTGGCGCGGGCCGGCCCAGGCGGGCGACTGCAGGGCGGCTGGCAGGGGGTTCAGGGTGGTGAGTCGGGCGTTCATGGTGTGGCCTCCGGATGGGTGGATGCACCGCGACTCGCGGCGCGGGGAAAGACTCCATCCCGCGGCCGTTTTGAGTCATGATGGCGATGCAGGGCTTGCATGAGCGAACGCTGAGGTTTATGCGATCGCCTGAGGGCTTCCCGATGGAGCGGACGGAATCGAGTGCGCGCAACGGGGGAGCCGCGCCTTATCGCTTCGGCGACATCGTGGTCGATCCGGCCGCGCACACCCTGCTGCGGGGCGGCGTTGCGCAGCCGGTGGAACCGAAAGCCTTCGCGGTGCTGCTGGCGCTGCTGCAGCGGCCCGGCGAGTTGGTCAACCGCGACGAACTGCTCGACCAGGTCTGGGGCCACCGCCACGTCACGCCGGGCGTGCTGACCCGCGTCATCGCGCAGCTGCGTCATGCGCTGGACGAAGACCCCCAGCAGCCGCGCTACATCCAGACCCGGCACGCCCTGGGCTACAGCTTCATCGGGCAGCTGGAGAGCGCTGTGGAACATGCCGCGGCGCCGCCGGAGCAAGCCGCCCAATCGCCGGCCCCCATCCTGCGGTCGCCCGCCGAGACGGTCGAACCTGCCTCGCCGCCGGCCAGCTTGTCGCTGGAGCCGCCGCCGGTGTGGAGTGCCGAAGAACCGGCCGCGCCTCCGCGACGCTGGCTGACGTTGGGCGCCGTCGCGTTGCTGGCGGGGCTGGCCACGTGGCTGTTCGTCCAGCGCCACGCGCCGTCGCCCCGGCATGTCACGGCCTCGGTGGCGGTGCTGCCGTTCGCCAACCTCAGCGGCAGCCCCGGCGACGACTACTTCGCCGAAGGGCTGGCCGAGGAAATGCGCGACGCGCTGGCCGGCGTGAAGGGCCTGAAAGTGGCCGCCTCGGTGTCGCCCGCCGCCAGCAAGGATGCCGTCGACGCCAGGGCGCTGGGCGACCGGCTGGGCGTGGCCTCGATCCTCAGCGCCAGCGTGCGCCGCCAAGGCGCGCGCCTGCGCATCACGGCTCGGCTGACCGACACCGCCACCGGCTTCACTCTGTGGAGCCACACCTACGATCGCGAACTCTCCGACATCTTCGACACCCAGCGCGACATTGCCGAAGAGGTGGTGCACGCGCTGCTGGGCGCGCTCCCCGGCGAGGACAGCACGTTGTCGAAACGCCTGGCCGCCACCCGCAACGAGGCGGCGTTCGACACCTACCTGCAGGGCATGCAACTGCTGCGGCACCCCGATCAGCCGGATGCCGCCGATCAGGCGATCGCGCACTTCGGCCAGGCGCTGAAGCAGGACAGCGGGTTCGCCAGGGCCCAGGCGGGCATCTGCCGCGGCGAGAGCTGGCGCTTCCAGAGCCAGCGCAGCCCGGCCGCGCTGGACAACGCCAAGGCGGCCTGCCAGCAGGCCGAGCAGATGGATCCCGGCGCGCCGGAGGTGGACCAGGCGCTGGGCGATCTGTACCGCGCCGCCGGCGACCCCGAGCGCGCGCTGCTGCACTACCGCAAGAGCGTGCAGGCGCCGGGCCAGGCAGTGGACGCACACGTGGGCATGGCCAAGGTCTACGCGGCGCAGGGACATGGCGACCTCGCCCTGGCGGAGTTCCAGCAGGCGCTGAAGCTCCATCCCGAGGTCGCCAAAATCCATGCCGAAATCGGCTACCAGCAGTACCTCGACGGCAAGATTCCCCAGGCCGTGGCCTCGTATCGCCGCGCCGTCGAGCTGGACCCGAATAACGCGGACCGGTGGGGCACGCTGGGCGCACTGTACATGGGGGCAGGCAACAACGCGGCTGCGGCGCAGGCGCTGGAGCGCGCCATCGAGATCAGTCCGGCGGCAGACACGTTGACCAACCTTGGCGAGCTCAGATACCAGCACGGCGACTATGCCGCCGCGGTGGCGCTGCAGCGCCAGGCCACGACGCTGGCCCCGGACGATTTCAGGATCTGGGGCAACCTGGGCCTGGCCCTGCGGGCGGACCCGGCGTCAAGCCCCGCCGACACGCGCAAGGCGTTCGAGGCTGCTGCCTCGCGTGCCGCACACTACCTGCAGGTCAAGCCCGATGATGCCCAGGCTGTCGCTTTGCTCGGCCTGTACCGAGTGATCCTGGGCGACGCGGACGAAGCTCGCCAACTGGCCGTGCGCGCCGAAGCACTGGGCGGCCAGCCCGGCGAAGTAGCCCTGTTCAATGCGGAAACCTTTGCCTTGCTGGGCGATCTCGACCGGGCCCGCCAGCGGCTGCAGGCCGCGCGCGCCGCCGGCGTCGCCGAAACCCAGATCTCCAGCAACTACACCTTCCGTCGCCTGGGCCTGTGGTCCGCGCCGCCGTCGGCGGGCAGCTCCCGGGACGCGGAACCACCCGCCCCGCCTTCGAGTGCGGGGCATCCAGCCGGAGGATGACCATGGCAACCAAACTCAATCGCGAACGAGTGCGTGCCACCCATGCGCCCGCCGTTGGCAAGCAGGCCGCCGCGCCGCGGCGCCGGGAAGCTCGCGAATCCGGGCGTGAAACCCCCGAGTCCGCGCGTGAAGCTCACCGGCCCGAAGGCAGGCCACGGATCCATCGTTTCGACCTTGCCGACATCAGGAGCATCGCCATCGAGCGCAACTCGCCCCTTTGCCTCGTCATTGTGGTGAACCCGCCAAAACAAGGCTGATCGATCGGCGGAACGTGCGGTCGGTGTCCGTGCGCCAGCCTGAAACTCCGGGAGGCCCGGCTTCGTTGTCGGGCTTCCGGTGGGCGGCAGCGCGTTGAAACCGGGCGGTATGCCACCATTACGGGCTTACCGTCTTGCACTGGTTCCCCCATGGATTCCCTGATCGCCCTCGCCGAAAGCAAGTTGCTGTCCCCCGGTGGCATCGCCACCGGCGACCTCGACCGCGTGTTCAGCCAGCTGATGGGCCCGTCGATCGACGCGGCCGACCTCTACTTCCAGCATTCGCGCAGCGAGTCGTGGACGCTGGAAGAGGGTATCGTCAAGGACGGCAGCCATTCGATCGAGCAGGGCGTGGGCGTGCGCGCGATCTCCGGCGAGAAGACCGGCTTCGCCTACTCCGACGAGATCGTGCTGCCGCAGCTGCTGGAAGCCTCGAAAGCCGCGCGCGCGATCGCGCACGGCGGCAACGGCGCGGGCAAGCCGCTGGCGCTCAACGGCGCGCGCGCGCTGTACCCGGCGATCGATCCGGTCGAGAGCCTGCCCAACCTCGACAAGATCGCCCTGCTGCGCGAAGTGGATGCGTACGCGCGCTCGCGCGACCCGCGCATCAGGCAGGTCATCGTCAGCCTCGCCGCCACCATCGACACCGTGCTGATCGCCGCCTCCGACGGCACGCTCGCCGCCGACGTGCGGCCGCTGGTGCGCATCAACGTGCAGGTGATCGCCGAGGCGAACGGCCGCCGCGAGCAGGGTTATGCCGGCGGCGGCGGCCGCTACGGCTACCGCGAGCTGATCGAGAACGGCCGCGCGCTGCGCTTCGCCGACGAGGCGGTGCGCCAGGCGCTGGTGAACCTCGATTCGGTCGATGCGCCCGCCGGCCAGATGACCGTGGTGCTCGGCCCGGGCTGGCCCGGCGTGCTGCTGCACGAGGCGATCGGCCACGGCCTGGAAGGCGACTTCAACCGCAAGGGCAGTTCCGCGTTCGCCGGCCGCATCGGCCAGCGCGTCGCCGCCAGGGGCGTCACGATCGTCGACGACGGCACGCTCGCCGGCCGCCGCGGCTCGCTCAGCATCGACGACGAAGGCACGCCGACCGAATGCACCACGCTGATCGAGGACGGCATCCTCAAGGGCTATATGCAGGACAAGCTCAATGCGCGCCTGATGGGCATGGCGCCCACCGGCAATGGCCGCCGCGAATCCTTCACCACGCTGCCGATGCCGCGCATGACCAACACCTACATGCTGGCCGGGTCGCACGACCCGGCCGAGATCATCCGCTCGGTGAAGAAAGGCCTGTACGCGCCGAACTTCGGCGGCGGCCAGGTCGACATCACCAACGGCAAGTTCACCTTCTCCGCCTCCGAGGCCTATCTGATCGAGGACGGCAGGATCACCCGCCCGGTGAAGGGCGCCACGCTGATCGGCTCTGGCCCCGATGTGCTCAACCGCGTCTCGATGATCGGCAACGACCTGGCGCTGGACGAGGGCGTGGGCGTGTGCGGCAAGGACGGCCAGAGCGTGCCGGTGGGCGTGGGGCAGCCGACGCTGAAGATCGACGCGATGACGGTGGGCGGCACCGCGTCCTGACCAGCACACCGCCGCAGCAGCGCAACTCTGTCCACCGGGAACTTCCTTCGTGCGCGATGCTGTTGTCTGCCGACGCGTGCATTCACCACGATCAGGCAGGCACTAGTCGCCGCCTTGTCGCGGCGTCACGTCACCTCGCTGCCTCTGGTAGGGGCCCGCTCGCGGGCGATGCTCCTCCTTGGCTTGCAAAGTGATAAAGCCTTCGCCTGCCGGGGGCAGCCGAGCCGCTTCTCCTTAGCTTGCTCCCGCATGCGCAGCGCATGTCCGCTATCGGCCGGCAGCGATCGCTCAAAGGGCGCTGCGGGCGAGTTTTGCGCCGCTGTTCCAGCGTGGCGGTTCGTAATTTCCTGCTGGATTTCCTTGCGATGATGGCTGCCGATTCGGCGCGTCAGTGACGAGCCGGTGAATTTCCGCGCATTGTTGCCGCGCCTGCGACATTGCGCGCGAGAGACGTATCGCCGGCGTTTGATGGAGGTCAATATCGGGGGCATCCGATCGGCAAAGACTGCGCCTGCATCCAGCCATCACACTGGAACTGTGGGGAGCATGTCATGAGCACTTGTCGGAATAGTCTCGTTTCAAGCGGGTTCACCACCCTGCGCGGACTGTCGCGCTGGGTGGCGCTGGCGGCACTGGCATGGCTGGGGGTACCCACCCTGGCATCGGCGGTGCCCTCGTACGCACGACAGACCCAGCAGCCCTGCGTGGCCTGCCACGTGGGCGGCTTCGGGCCGGAACTCACCCAGTTCGGACGCCAGTTCAAGTTGCTGGGCTACACCATGAAGGTGGGCGAGCAGACCGACATTCCGCTTTCGGCGATGCTGGTCGAATCGTTCACGCACACGCAGAAGGCGCAGCCCGAGGCGCCGGCCAAGGGCTTCGGCACCAACGACAACACCGAGCTGCAGCAGGCGTCGGTGTTCCTGGCCGGACGGCTCAGCGAGCACGCCGGCGTGTTCGCGCAGGCAACCTACTCCGAGAACGGCGGCCTGCTCGGCTGGGACAACATGGACTGGCGCTACGCGCGCATGTTCAGCCACGGCAGCCACAGCGGCATCTGGGGCATCTCGCTCAACAACAACCCTACCGTCAGCGACGTGTTCAACACCGCGCCGGCCTGGAAGTACCCCTACATGTCGGCCGACCTGGCACCGGGCGCGCCCGCGCAGCCGATGCTGCTCGGCGGCCTGGCCGCGCAGGTGGTCGGCGCCAGCGTCTACATGCAGCTTGACGGCGCCTGGTACATGGAGCTGGGCGGCTACCGTTCGCTGTCGCCGGCGTTCCTGCGCCACGTCAATGCCGACTTCGATGGGCGCCTGAGCGGGGTCACGCCCTATGCGCGCCTGGCCCACACGTGGAACCTGCCTACCGGCAGCTTCTCGGTCGGCGGCTTCATGCTCAACATGCGCCGCGGGCAGGTCGGCACCAACGACATCGGTGGCGCGGTGGCGCTGCCTGGGCCGACGGACCGGTTCCGCGACTTCGGCATTGATTCCAACTACATATACATCAATGGCGATCACACGGTCACCCTCGACGGACTGTACGTTCACGAGAGCCAGCGCCTGGATGCTACCTACGACGCTGGCGGATCGGACCATCTGCACAACAGCCTGCAGTCGCTCGACCTCAAGGGCAGCTACTGGTACCGCCATACCTACGGCGTGACCCTGGCATCGTTCGTCTACAACGGCAGCAAGGATGTCACGCTCTACGGCAACGACGGCTCGCCGAACACCCAGGGCGAAAGCATCGAGCTCGACTACAGCCCGTTCGGCCAGTCCCACTCGTGGCGGCAGCCGTGGGCCAACGTGCGGCTGGGTCTGGAATACACGTACTTCAATCGCTTCACCGGACGCGTGCACAACGTCGACGGCGCCGGACGCAATGCCAGCGACAACAACACGCTCTACCTCTACGTGTGGCTGGCGATCTGAGCATGGCATCCGTTGCCGACAAGGGAAAGTTGTCAGGGACAATTGCTGGGGCGACCTGTGGAACGATCATCGGCTGTTGAAATTGTCCCTGGCACGATTTTTCGTACACGACTTTTCGAGCTTCGCCACGCCCCGTCGGGGCTGCAAGCCTCCCGGGCGACCTCGGCAACGTTCCAGTCAACCCGTGAAACCTCGCCGACGGGCTTCAGAAGCTCCGGAGTTCGCTCTCGCTTCGCTCCGGGTGACAAACGCAAGTGCGATGACCAGCTTCGCTGTTCTAAGCTCTTCCGGCCTACGCCGGAATGACAAGCGTGTGGGTCGGGACCGGCGAATGACCTCGCCGGAATGACGATGATGAGGGGCGAAGACTTCCGCGTACGCGCTTTCCGCAATACGCGACAGCGAATCGATCAGCCTTCGGCTGCGTCATCCTTCTGCGCCAGATCCTTCAACAACTGAAAAATCTCCCGGTACGCCCGTGGCGGCTTGTTCGGTGTGTCCTTCTCGATGCGTGCCTGCCGCACCAGCGAGCGCAGGTGCTGGCGATCGACCTGCGGGTGCTCGGCGATCAGTTCGGACAGCGCGGTTTCGTCTTCGGCGACCAGGCGGTCGCGCATCGCTTCGAGGCGGTGCATCGCGGCGGTGTCCTGGCGCTGCTTCTCGCGGTTCTCGCCGAGTTCGGCGCGTACGGCGGCGAAGTCGTCTTCGTCGTGGCGACGCATGACCTTGGCGAGGAAGGCGAGCTGGCGCTTTTTGGCGCCGTGCGAGGGGGTGCGGCGAGTGACATCGATTTCGCGGCGCACGTCGTCGGGCAAGGGCAGCTTGGACAGTCGGCTGGGTTGCAGGTCGACCAGTTGCTGCGCGAGCGCCAGCACGGCCAGGGCTTCGCGGCGCTGCTGGGTACGGCTGGGGCCGTAGTCCGCGTCGTCGAGTTCGGTCTGGTTGCGGCTGCGGCTCGGGTTCACGGAATCATTCCAGAAGTAGGGCGGGTGGATCAGGCGTGCGGGTCGCTGTTGGCAGGCTCGCTGTCGGCCGGCTTCACGTCGGCCTGCTCCAGCGCGAAGCGGGCGATCGGTTCGCCGTCCAGCTCGATGGTCTCGCTGAACATCGCCACCGGGCGTACCCACAGGCCGCGGTCGCCGTAGAGCGCCTGGTAGACCACCAGCGGTTCCATCGTTTCGCTGTGGCGGGCGGTGCCCAGTACGCGGTAGCGCTGACCCTTGTAGTGACGATAGATGCCGGCGGTGGGTGACATGGCGTTCTCCGCAGCTCTTTGCATTTCGCCGCCGCGCCCCCACGTCGGAAGCCTGCGGCCGCGAACCGCTTATTCTACCCGTCTATTTCCCAGGAAAACCCGAACGTGAGCGAAGTTGCCATCAGCCAGGACCGCAGCCTGCCGGATCTCAGTGGGCATGAACTTGACCGCCTGGCGGAGCTGGCCGAAGACGTGATCCGCCGCGCCCGCGCCGCCGGCGCCAGCCAGGCCGAGGTGGCCGCCAGCATCGACACCGGGCTCAGCGTGAACGTCCGCCTGGGCGAGGTGGAGACGGTGGAGCACACCCGCGACCGCGGTTTCGGGCTCACCGTGTACTTCGGCCAGCGCAAGGGCTCGGCCAGCACCGCCGACCTCCACCCCGATTCGATCCAGGCCACGCTGGAGCAGGCCTGCGCGATCGCCCGCTACACCGAGGCCGACCCGGCCGCAGGTCTGGCCGACGCGGCACGCATGGCCACGGCGTTCCCCGACCTCGACCTGTGGCATCCGTGGGACATCGACACCGCGCGTGCGATCGAGCTGGGCATCGCCATCGAGGACGCCGGTCGCGCGCACGCCGGCATCAGCAATTCCGACGGCGCCAGCGTGCAGGCGGGCGAAGGCCTGTCGGTGTACGCGAACTCGCACGGCTTCGTCGGCCGCGAGCGCGGCACGCGGCATTCTCTGTCGCTGGCGCTGATCGCCGGCGACGGGGACGGCATGCAGCGCGACTACTGGTACGACAGCGTGCGTGCGGCCGGCGATTTCATCAGCGCGCGGGCGCTGGGCGACAAGGCCGCCGAGCGCACGCTGGCGCGACTGGGTGCGCGCAGCCTGTCCACCCGGCAGTGCCCGGTGCTGTTCGCGCCGGAGCTGGCGCGCGGGCTGGTCGGCCACCTGCTCGGCGCGGTCAGCGGCGGCGCGCTGTATCGCCGCGCCAGTTTCCTGCTCGACCACGCCGGCAAGCAGATCATGCCGAGCTGGCTGACCATCGACGAGCGGCCGCACCTGCCACGCGGCCAGGGCTCGGGCAACTTCGACGCCGAGGGCGTGGCCACCGTCGACAGCGCGCTGGTCGAGGGCGGCGTGCTGGCGCGCTACGTGCTGGGCAGCTACTCGGCGCGCAAGCTGGGCCTGCAGTCCACCGGCAACGCCGGCGGCGTGCACAACCTGATCGTGGAACCGGGCAGCGCCGACGGCGAGCGCAGCGACTTCGACGGCATGCTGCAGCGCCTGGGCAACGGCCTGCTGGTGACCGAGGTGATGGGGCAGGGCGTATCCACCGTCACCGGCGACTATTCGCGCGGAGCGGCGGGTTTCTGGGTCGAGCACGGCCGCATCGCCTGTCCCGTCGAAGGCATCACCATCGCGGCCAACCTGCGTGACATGTTCGCCGGCATCGTCGCGGTGGGCGCCGACGTCGACACGCGCTCGCATATCCTCACCGGCTCGATCCTGCTCGAGCGCATGACGGTGGCAGGCGAGTAGTTGCGGTTGCAGGAGGAGCGCGCTCGCGCGCGATGCGCTTGTTCTCGCTTGCTGCATTCAGAGCGAAGAGCTTTCGGCTGCCACAGGCGCACGAAAGCTCCTGCTTCTGAAGCGCTTCGCCTTGAATGAGCAAGAACATCGCGCACAGGTGTGCGCCCCGCCGCTGGCCGGTTCGCAGATTCATGCGGCAAAGCCGCGCGAGGCTTGCTAGCATCCTCCCGACCGGCAAGCGGCCGGCGACTTTCGACGTAGAAGGAGATGCGCATGAGCGTTCCACCCGAGTCCGTCATCCCGCCCCCGCCGAACGAGCCGCCGATGGCCGGGGCGCCTTCCGCCGAGGAGCGTCAGTGGGCGATGTTCGCGCACCTGTCGGCGCTGGTCGGTGTGATCATTCCGCTGGGCAGCATCATCGGCCCGCTGGTGATCTGGCTGATCAAGAAGGACACCATGCCGTTCGTCAACGACCAGGGCAAGGAAGCGCTGAATTTCAACATCACCGTGGCGATCGCCGCCGTGGTGGGCTGGATTCTGTGCTTCATCCTGATCGGCTTCCTGCTGCTGGCGGTGCTGGCGATCGGCTGGCTGGTGTTCGTGATCATGGCCACGATCAAGGCGAACGAGGGCACCACGTACCGCTACCCGTTCACGTTGCGGCTGGTCAGCTGAGCCGGCAAACGGTGCGGCGAGACGAGGGCGGCGCGAGCCGCCCTTTTTCGTGCGGCACGGGAGGTTTCAGTAGCGGCGATGGGCGGCGTACAGCGCCAGCTCCTGCAGCAGCGCTGCGCGCGAGCCCAGCGGCACGATCGCGGCCAGCGCGGCGTCGGTCAGTTCGGCCAGCCGGGTGCGCGAGGCGTCAAGGCCGATGATCGAGGGGAAGGTGGGCTTGGCGGCGGCGGCGTCCTTGCCGGCGGTCTTGCCGATCACCGCCGATTCGCCCTCCACGTCGAGGATGTCGTCGCGCACCTGGAAGGCCAGGCCGACTGCATGGGCGTAGCGGTCCAGCGCCTGCAGGGTGTCGGCGTCGGCAGCGGCAGCGAGCGCGCCCAGCTGCACCGAGGCACGGATCAGCGCGCCGGTCTTGCAGGCGTGCATGTGTTCGAGTTCGGCCAGGCTCAGCGGATGGCCGACGGCCGCCAGGTCCAGCGCCTGGCCGCCGGCCATGCCTTCGGCGCCGCAGGCACGGCCCAGTGCGCGCAGCATGGCGATGCCGGTGGCGGCATCCGTGCGTCGCGCGGCGGCGTCGGCGAGGATCTCGAACGCCAGCGCCTGCAGCGCGTCGCCGGCGAGGATCGCCATCGCTTCGCCGAACACGATGTGGCAGGTCGGGCGGCCACGGCGCAGCGCGTCATCGTCCATCGCGGGCAGATCGTCGTGCACCAGCGAGTAGGCGTGGATCAGCTCCACCGCACAGGCGGCGGCATCCAGCGACGGGCCGTCTTCGCCCAGCGCGTGCGCGGCGGCGTAGACCAGCTGCGGGCGCAGCCGCTTGCCGCCGCCCAGTACGGCGTAGCGCATCGCGCGATGCAGTTCGGCGGGCGAATGGTCGGCCGGCGGCAGGCTGCTGTCCAGTGCCTGTTCGGCACGGACGATCAATGCTTGCAGGGCGGCACCAAGCTCAGAGTTCGGGTTCAAACGGTTGGGCGCTGTCGGGGGCTTCGGGGTCGAGCAGCAGGCGCACGCGCAGTTCGGCCTGCTCCAGCGACTGCTGGCAATGGCGGAACAGCCCGATGCCGCGCTCGAACGAGGCCAGCGATTCGTCCAGGCTCATCTCGCCGCCTTCCATCTTCGCGACCAGTTGTTCCAGCTCGTCGAGGGAGTGTTCGAAGTCGGCGGCGGGCGGGGTCTTGCCGGGTGCGGGAGCGGTCTTGGCCATGGCCCGCAACGCTAGCGCAGCGGCCCTCCGGAATCAATCTGCGCGGGTTGCGGAACGCCGTCGGCGTGACCTGGGTCAGCGTCCCGCACGCCAGCGCGGCGATGCGCCGGCCTGGCGGAAAATCGCCGCGCCCCGGTCGCTGATCCAGCGGTTGGCCACCGCGACCAGTTCGTCGCCGGCATGCAGCAGCGGGCAGGCGTTGCGCCGCCACGGCGGCAACTGCGCCTGCTGGAACAGGTCGCGCAGCTCGCGCGTGTGCGCGTCGCCGACGGGCTTGATGCGTTCGCCGCCGCGGCGCAGGCGCACGAGCAGCGGTTCGGCGAGGCGGGCGCCTGCGACGGTCAGCGACAGTTCGCCGCCATCGGGCAGCGCCAGCGGTTCGCCGCGCCAATTGGCGCACCAGTCGGTATCGATGGCCGGCGCGGGCGGCAGCGCCCACAGCCGGTCCTTCCAGATATGCAGCTCGGCGCCGGCCCAGCGGATGCACGGCAACCGCCCCGCACGCGCGCCGCACTGGCGTTCGACCTGCCGGCGCTGGGCGGTCGTGGGCGCGGGCAGGCCGCGCGCGTGCAGCCAGTGGTCCAGCAGCGGCTCGCGCAATGCCGGGGCCAGCGCAAGCCAGCCGCGCGCGTCGAGGCTGTCGCTGGCCGTGTCGTGCAGCGCCTCGAACGCGGCCAGCCACTGCACGCGCAGTGCATCGGCGGCAGCGCGGCACAGGGCGGCGCTGTGCAGGATCGAATCCACCGCCTGCGGCCAGTGCCGCGCCAGCCGCGGCAGGATCTCGTGGCGCAGCTGGTTGCGGGCGAGCCGGGTGTCGGCGTTGGAGGGGTCGTCGATGCATTCGAGCCGGTGTGCCGCGACGTAATCGCGCAGTTGCCGCCGTGGCAGCGCCAGCAACGGCCGCCACAGCTGGCCGCGACCGAACGGACGCAGCGCGCGCATGCCGCCCAGCCCTTCCGGCCCGGCGCCGCGCAGCAGTTTCAGCAGCACGGTCTCGGCCTGGTCGTCGCGGTGGTGGCCGAGCAGCAGGTATTCGCCGTCGCGCAGCCGCGTGGCCAGCGCGGCGTAGCGTGCGTCGCGGGCGGCGGCTTCCACGCCCACGCCGTCGTTGCCGCCGACCTGCACGCGCAGCACCGCGCACGGCACGTCCAGCGCGGCGCAGAAACGTTCGGCGTGCCGCGCCCATGCCGCGCTGTCCGGGTGCAGGCCGTGATCGACATGCAGCGCGCGCAGGCTGCGCGCGCGGGCGGCGGGCAGCTGCGCCAGCGCGTGCAGCAGGGCAGTGGAATCCGGGCCACCGCTGAACGCCACGCACAGCGGCGCCGGCGGCGTGGACGCCAGCGCGGCGCGCAGGTGCTGGGGCAGCGGCTCGCTCACTTCCTGCTTTCGCGCTGCCGCACGTAGAGGTGCTTGCCGCTGCCGATCTGGCGTTCCTCGGTGTCGAACAGGCCGATGCCCTTGATCAGGCCGCTGAGCTTGGCGTAGCCGTAGTTGCGCGAGTCGAAGTCGGGCGACTGTTTGCTGATGATGCTGCCGATGGTGCCCAGGCTGGCCCAGCCGGTGTCGTCCGAGGCGGCTTCCAGCGCGCCGCGCAGCAGGTTCATCAGGCGCGTGTCGCCGCGCAGTTCCTTCGCCGAGCGCGGTTTCGGCGCCGCTGCGGTCTCGGTCTCGGCCGTACCGGCCAGCACCTCGGTGTAGATGAACTTGTCGCAGGCGGTGCGGAACGGCTCGGGCGTCTTCTTTTCGCCGAAGCCGTAAACGGTCTGGCCGGATTCGCGGATGCGCGAGGCGAGCCGGGTGAAGTCGCTGTCGCTGGAGACGATGCAGAAGCCGTCGAAGCGTCCGGCGTAGAGCAGGTCCATCGCGTCGATGATCATCGCCGAGTCGGTGGCGTTCTTGCCGACGGTGTAGCGGAACTGCTGGATCGGCTGGATCGAATGGCGCAGCAGCACTTCCTTCCAGCTGTTGAGGTCGGGCTTGGTCCAGTCGCCGTAGATGCGCTTGACGTGCGCGGTGCCGTACTTGGCGACCTCGGCCAGCAGGCCCTCGACGATCGCCGGGCGGGCGTTGTCGGCGTCGATCAGTACGGCGAGCTTGTCGTGGGCCATGGCGTTGATCCGTCGATGAGGATGGACCGATGGTACGCCGCGCCGTGCACCTGTTGCTGCAGGAGCCCGCTTGCGGGCTCCTGCGCTCATGCGTGGCGAGCGGGTTATTCCTGATAGGCCCCGTAGTTGCGCAGGCGCCGGTAGCGCTGGGCAAGCAGGTCCGGCAGCGGCATCGCCTGCAGTTCGTCGAGCTGCTTCAGCAGCACGGCCTTCAGGCGGATCGCCATCGAGCGCGGGTTGCGGTGGGCGCCGCCGAGCGGCTCGCGGATCAGCTTGTCGACCAGGCCCAGCTCCAGCAGGCGCGGCGCGGTCATGCCCAGCGCCTCGGCGGCGTCCTTCACCTTGTCCGGGCTCTTCCACAGGATCGAGGCGCAACCCTCGGGCGAGATCACCGAATAGGTGGCGTACTGCAGCATGTTGGTGCGGTCGCCCACGCCGATCGCCAGCGCGCCGCCGGAGCCGCCCTCGCCGATCACGGTGCACACGATCGGCACCTTCAGCTCGGCCATTTCCAGCAGGTTGCGCGCGATCGCCTCGCTCTGGCCGCGCTCTTCTGCGCCGACGCCGGGGTAGGCTCCGGGGGTGTCGATCAGGGTCAGCAGCGGCAGGCCGAAGCGCTCGGCCATCTTCATCAGGCGCAGCGCCTTGCGGTAGCCCTCGGGGCGCGGCATGCCGAAGTTGCGGCGCACCTTGTCCCTGGTGTTGCGGCCCTTCTGGTGGCCGATGATCACCACCTGGTGGCCGTTGATGCGGCCGAGGCCGCCGACGATCGCGGCGTCCTCGGCGTACATGCGGTCGCCGGCCAGTTCGTGGAACTCCTCGCAGATCACGCCGATGTAGTCGAGCGTGTACGGCCGCGCCGGGTGGCGCGAGAGCTGGGTGGTCTGCCACGAGTTGAGGTTGCGGAAGATCTCGGCGGTCTTGACCTTGAGCTTCTCGCGCAGGCGGCCGACTTCCTCGTCGATGTTGAACGCCTGGCCGCTGCTGGCGTGGCGAAGCTCTTCGATCTTCGCGTCCAGTTCGGCAATCGGTTGTTCGAAATCGAGGAAGTTGGGGTTCATTCGTTGCTGTTCATGGCACGGAAGCGGCCCAGTATACCGTTCCGGGGGGAACCGCGAGAACGCCGCCGTATGGCTGTGACCGGATCGACGGATGGCTGCCGCGGGCCGGGTGGTTGCGCTATCGTCCGCCCCATCAAGCCCTCGCCGCCGGATCGCCGCCATGCCAAGCAAGCCCATCGACAACGCGAAACTCGACCGCATCGTGGCCGAGGCGCGGCGCGCCGCCGAGCAGCGCGAGCTGGGCTATCGCGAGCGCGCGCTGAAGATGTACCCGTGGGTGTGCGGCCGCTGCGCGCGCGAGTTCACCCGCGCGAACCTGCAGGAACTGACCGTGCACCACCGCAACCACGACCACGATTTCAACCCGCCCGACGGCAGCAACTGGGAGTTGTTGTGCGTGTACTGCCACGACAACGAGCATGCGCGGTACATCGACCACGTGCGCGGCGGGGTGATGGCGGTGGAGGATGCGCCGCCGGCGACCGGCAATCCGTTCGCCGACCTGAAGGCGATGCTGGAGCGCGGCAGGAAGTGATTTTTCTCCTCCCCCGCGCAGCGAGGGGAGGCCGGCGACCGCAGGGAGTCCTTCAGGTGAGGGGGCAGGGCTCTTGATCCTGGACTTCAGGATCAAGAGCGGACCCCGCCCCAACCCGCCCCTGCTTGCAGGGGCGGGAGCGAAGCGCACCGGGCGTTGGCTCAGTCCTGCTGCTTGACGATGCGCAGGCGCGCGGCCTGCACGCCGGGCAGGGCACGCACGGCGCGCAGCAGGTCGGGGACGGCTTCCACGCGCCAGGCTTCGCCGAGTTCGAGGTCGGCCCGCGCGTGGCGGTTGCGGTAGCCGTGCAGGGTTACGCTGGCGCGGCCGCCGCGGTAGCCGGCCAGCGCATGTTGCAGCCGGTCGACGAAGTCCGGGCCGATGCCGTTCAATTTCAGCTGCAACAACCGCGCATGTCTGCGGCAGGCGTCGGCCAGCGACATCGCGCTGCGCGCGCGCAGCTGGAAGCCGCCGCCGGAGAAGTCGTCGATGCGCAGGCCGCCGTCGACCACCAGCATCTCGTCGCGGGTCAGCAGCGGCGCGATCTGCTGGTACAGCTCGCCGAAGAAGCTCACCTCGATGGTGCCGCTGCCGTCCTCCAGCCGCACGAAGGCGTCGCTGTCGCCGCGCTTGCGCACGGCGGTGACCATGCCGGCGACGGTCCACGGCGTGTCGGGGCCGCGGCGGAAACGGTTGCCGTCGTCGTGGTCGTTCTTGCGCGGCTTCGGCGGCTGGTAGCGGTCGGCGATCTCGCCGAGCGGGCAGGTCGACAGCTGCGCCAGTTCGTCCTTCCACGGGTCGGTGGGGTGGCCGGAGAGGTAGTGTCCGAGCGTGTCGCGCTCGCCCTGCAGCTTCTGTTCCAGCGGCCATTCCGGCGCGGTGGCCAGCTCGATCTTCAGCACCGGCGTGGCGTTGCCCATGGCCGCGCCGAACATGTCGTTCTGGCCGGACTGGCGGTCGCGCAGGTGCTGTTCGGCGGCCTTGATCGCGTCGGGCAATTGCAGCATCAGGCTGGCGCGGTTGGCGGCAAGCGCATCCAGTGCGCCGGACAGGATCAGCGCTTCCAGCACGCGGCGGTTGAGCCGGGCCGGATCCACGCGGCGGCAGAAGTCCGCCAGGTCGACGTACTTGCCGTTGGCGCGCTCGGCGACGATGGCCTCGCAGGCGCCCTGGCCGACGCCCTTGATCGCGCCCAGGCCGTACTGGATGACCTTCGGTTCCACCGCCACGAACATGTACTCGGACGCGTTGACGTCCGGCGGCTGCACGGCAATGCCGATCGCGCGCGACTCGTCGAGGAAGGTCACCACCTTGTCGGTGTTGTCCATGTCCGAGGAGATCGTGGCGGCCATGAACTCGGCCGGGTAGTGCGCCTTCAGCCAGGCGGTCTGGTAGGAGACCAGCGCATAGGCGGCGGCGTGCGACTTGTTGAAGCCGTAGCCGGCGAACTTCTCCATCAGGTCGAAGATGGCGTCGGCCTTTTCGCCCGAAAGCCCGTCCTTGGCGGCACCCTCGCGGAAGGTCGCGCGATGCTTGACCATCTCCTCGACTTTCTTCTTGCCCATCGCGCGGCGCAGCAGGTCGGCGCCGCCAAGCGAGTAGCCGCCGACGATCTGCGCCATCTGCATCACCTGTTCCTGGTAGACCATGATGCCGTAGGTCTCTTTCAGGATCGGCTCGACGCGCGGGTCGGGGTATTCCACTTCCTCGCGGCCGTGCTTGCGCGCGATGAAGCTGGGGATCAGGTCCATCGGGCCGGGGCGGTACAGCGCCACCAGCGCGATGATGTCCTCGAAGCGGTCGGGTCTGGCGTCCTTCAGCATGCGCTGCATGCCGGAGGATTCGAGCTGGAACACCGCGACGGTCTGCGCTTTCTTCAGCAGCGCGTACGCCGCCGGGTCGTCCAGTGGCAGTGCCGAGATGTCCAGCGGCGCCTCGCTGGTTTTCGCGCGACGCGCGTTGATCGCCTTCACTGCCCAGTCGATGATGGTCAGCGTGCGCAGGCCGAGGAAGTCGAACTTGACCAGGCCGACCGCCTCGACGTCGTCCTTGTCGTACTGGGTCACCACGCCGCCGCCGCCGGCCTCGCAGTACAGCGGCGCGAAGTCGGTCAGCGGGCTGGGCGCGATCACCACGCCGCCGGCGTGCTTGCCGGCGTTGCGGGTGAGGTTCTCCAGCTTCAGCGCCAGGTCGATCAGCGCGTGGGCGTCCTCGTCCTGCTCGTAGGTTTCGCAGAACTCCCTGACGACGCGATCGGGTTCCTTCTTCGACTTCTCCGAGCGGCCCAGCGCATCGGAAAGGGTGAGGTCGAGCGGTCGCGGCGGCACCATCTTGGCCAGCTTGTCGACCTGGCCGTAACCCATGCCGAGCACGCGGCCGGAATCGCGCAGCACCGCCTTGGCCGCCATCGAGCCGTAGGTGATGATCTGGCTGACGCGGTCGCGGCCGTACTTGCGCGCGACGTAGTCGATCACCTCGTCGCGGCGGTCCATGCAGAAGTCGATGTCGAAGTCGGGCATCGACACGCGTTCGGGGTTGAGGAAGCGCTCGAACAGCAGGTTGAACTGCAGCGGGTCGAGGTCGGTGATCTTCAGCGCCCAGGCCACCAGCGAGCCGGCGCCGGAACCGCGGCCGGGGCCGACCGGGATGCCGTTCTGCTTGCCCCAGTTGATGAAGTCCGCCACGATCAGGAAGTAGCCGGGGAAGCCCATCTTGACGATGACGTCCAGCTCGCGCTCCAGCCGCGCCTGGTAGTCGGCCAGCGTGTGGCCGGCTGCCAGCGGCGCGCCGGCCAGCCGTTCCTTGAGGCCCTGCCGCGACAGTTCGCGGATGTGGCTGTCGAGGTCGTGGCCCGCGGGCACCGGGAAATCGGGCAGGTAGTACTTGCCGAACTTCAGCTCCAGCGTGCAGCGCCTGGCCAGCTCGACGGTGTTTTCCAGCGCCTCGGGGATGTCCGCGAACAGCGCGGCCATCTCGTCGGGCGTCTTCAGGTATTGCTGCTCGCTGTATTCGCGCGGGCGCTTGGGATCGGCCAGCACGCGGCCTTGCTGGATGCACACGCGCGCCTCGTGCGCGCCGAAGTCGTCCCGGGTGAGAAAGCGCACGTCGTTGCTGGCCAGCACCGGCAGGTCGAGTTCGGCGGCCAGCGCGAGTGCGGCGGTGTTCCAGTTTTCCTCGCCCTCGCGGCCGCAGCGGGTCAGCTCCAGGTACAGCCGCTCGGGGAACAGTCGCGCCAGCGGGCGCAGTTTGGCCAGCGCCGCCGCGGTGCCCTGGTTCAGCGCGGTGCGGCCGACCTCGCTTTCGCGGCCGAGCAGGGCGATCAACCCGTCGCTGGCGCCGGCGCTGAGCCAGCCGGATTCGACCAGCGCACGGCCGCCGTGCTGGCCTTCCTGCCATGCGCGCGAGACCAGTCGCGACAGGTTGAGATAACCGTCGCGGTGCTGGCACAGCAGGGTGAGCCGCCACGGGCGCGGGTCGTCCGGTGCGGCGATCCACAGGTCGCAGCCGCCGATCGGCTTGATCCCGGCGGCGCTGCAGGCCTTGTAGAACTTCACCAGCGCGAACATGTTGCTGTCGTCGGTGAGCGCCACCGCCGGGATGCCGTCGCGCACGCAGGCGGCGACCAGCGCCTTGATGCGGATGGTCGAGTCGACCAGCGAGTATTCGCTGTGCAGGTGCAGGTGGGTATAGCGGACGGTCATGCGTTCTTGCGCGGTGAGTCCCCGCAGGCTACCCGGCACCTTGCCCAGCGGCAAGATTGACTTGTGCGCGGTTTGCGCGAAGCGCCGCGGCGCCTCGCCGGGAGCTGCCGCTCACGCGCCGCGACAGCCACCGCCAGCGGCAACAGTGACCGGGATGCCTCGACCGGCGTCGCACGTCCTGCCGAAGGCGGTGCGGCTCAGCGGACGCGGAAGCGTTCGCCCGCTTCCTCGGCGGGGACCACGTAGTGTTCGAGGCTGCTCACCGTCAGCGGTTGCAGGTTGTAGTCGGCATGCGGCGGCAGCGCCTCGTCGACGCCGTCGGCCGCGGGGCGGGCCGATTCGGGCTCGGCCAGGCTGACCGGCATCGGTGGAACGGCTGGGCGGGTGGACGGAGGCATCATGGCACGACTCCTGTGGTCTGCTCGGTGCGTCGAGGCACCTGTGGCAGCGGGTCGGCGGGTCGGCACTGGCTGGACATCGCCGCTGCTGCGGATGCGTCCGTGCAGGTGGCGTTCCCTGATGTCAATGATGCTCCCGATCGGGGGAAAGTTGCATAGACGGATGGCCTATGCCGGTCAATCTCACCCGGTGCGCGATCAACCGTCGGTGCGGCGATCAGAACAGCTGGCCCTGGTCCAGCAGCAGGCGTACCGGCGCGAAGCTGCGGCGGTGTTGCGCGCACGGCCCGAGCCGCTGCAGCGCGGCCAGGTGCGCCGGCGTCGAGTAGCCCTTGTGCGCGGCGAAACCATAGCCGGGGTACTCGCCATCGAGCGCCACCATCACGCGGTCGCGGCTGACCTTGGCCAGGATCGAGGCCGCGCTGATCGCCGGTTCCAGCGCGTCGCCGCCGACGATCGCGCGGCCGGGACAGGGCAGCGCCTTCGGCAGCTGGTTGCCGTCGATCAGCGCCTCGTGGGCGGCCGGTGCGAGGCCGGCCAGCGCGCGGCACATGCCGGTCATGGTGGCCTGGAAGATGTTCAGGCGGTCGATCTCGTCGCGCTCGACCAACACGACGCAGTACGCCAGCGCGCGCTCGACGATCAGCGCATACAGCGCCTCGCGTCTGGCTTCGCTGAGCTGCTTGGAGTCGTTCAGCCCGATGATCGGGCGGGCCGGATCGAGGATCACCGCGGCCACCGCCAGCGGGCCGGCCAGCGGGCCACGACCGGCTTCGTCGACGCCGGCCGTGAGCAGGCTTCTTGCGTTTGCCTGCGCTCCGCTGCACAGAGGGGATCGGGAAGAGCGGCGGATGTTCGCGGATGGCTTATCCAGCGGCATGGCGTTCATCGATCAGTTCGGCGATCGCCGCTGCCGCGCGATCGCCGGCGTGGCCTTCCAGGCCGCCGCGCAGGGCCTGGTGCAACTGCTCGAACGCGGCCACGATCGCGCCGCGTCGCTCGCTGTCCCTGAACAGCGCCAGGGTGGCGGCGGCCAGCTTGTCGGCGGTGCAGTCGTCCTGCATCAGTTCGGGCACCAGCAGGCCGTCGCCGAGGCCGCAGGCGCGGGCCAGGATGTTCGGCAGCGCGTAGACGTCGGTCTTCAGCATCTTCAACAGGCGCGCGATGCGGTAGCTCAGCGGCGCGACGCGGTAGCCCACCACCATCGGCCGCTTGGCCAGCATCGCCTCCAGCGTGGCGGTGCCGGAGGCCAGCAGCACCACGTCGGCGGCCAGCATCGCCTCGTGCGCGTGGCCGTCCAGCAGCCGCGGCGCGCTTTCGCCGCGCGGCCCGCCGGCGAGCAGCGCTTCAAGCCGGGCGCGTACCTGCGGGTTGGCGGCCGGAATCACCACGCGCAGCCCGGGCACGGCGGCGGCCACCCGGCTTGCCGCGTCGATGAAGGCCCGGCCGAGCCGGCCGACCTCGGACAGCCGGCTGCCGGGCAGCACGGCCAGCACCGGCGCCTGTTGCGGCAACTGCAGGATCTCGCGCGCACCGACGCGGTCGGAGACCAGCGCGAAACGGTCGGCCAGCGGATGGCCGACGAAGCGGGCATCGACGCCGTGCTTCGCATAGATCGCCGGCTCCATCGGGAACAGGCACAGCACGCGACCGGCGCTGCGGCCGATCTTCTCCGCACGCTGCTCGCGCCACGCCCACACCGACGGGCTGACGTAGTGCACGGTGAGCACGCCGGCCTGCTTCAGCCGCTGTTCCACGCCGAGGTTGAAGTCGGGCGCGTCGATGCCGACCACCACCGCCGGCCGTTCCCTGAGCAGGCGCGCGACCAGCGCCTTGCGCAGCCGCAGCAGGCGGGGCAGGTGGCGGACCACCTCGCTGAAGCCGAACAGCGACAGCTCGCGGATGTCGTACCAGGATTCGAAGCCCTCGCGCTGCATGCGCGCGCCACCGATGCCGACGAAGCGCGCCTGCGGGTAGCGCTGGCGCAGCGCCGCGACCAGCTCGGCGCCGAGCTGGTCGCCGGAGTCTTCGCCGGCGAGGATCGCGATCAGCGGGGATGGCGTGGAGACGTCGGGGTTTTGCATTTCGTCTCCTTCGTGAAACCAGGAGCCAGAGCGCGTGCCTGATTGCCCGATAAGCGGGGCGCTTATCGGGCGAGCGCGCGCTCGCTGTGGTCGAGGAATTCCAGCATCGCGCGCACGTCGTCGCTCTCGCGCGCCTGCTCGGCCAGTTTCTCGCGCGCCTCGGGCAGCGGCAGGCCGGCCATGTACAGGGTGCGGTAGGCGCGCTTGATCGCCGCGATGCGACTGGCGTCGAAACCGCGGCGCTTCAGGCCTTCGCTGTTGATGCCGCGCGGGCGGCCCTGCTGCTCGTTCGCCATCATCACGAACGGCGGCACGTCGTGGCCGACCAGGCAGCCCATGCCGATGAACGCGTGCGCGCCGACCTTGCAGAACTGGTGCACGCCGGAATAGCCCGACAGGATCGTCCAGTCGCCGATGGTGACGTGGCCGGCCAGCGCGGAATAGTTGGAGAACACCACGTTGTTGCCGATCTGGCAGTCGTGCGCGATGTGCACGTAGGCGAGCACCCAGTTGTCGTTGCCGATGCGGGTGATGCCGCCGCCGTCGCCGGTGCCGCGGTTGAGGGTGGTGAATTCGCGGATCAGGTTGCGGTCGCCGATCACCAGTTCGGTGCGCTCGCCCTTCCACTTCTTGTCCTGCGGCGCGCCGCCCAGCGAGGCGAACTGGGCGATGCGGTTGTCGCGGCCGATCCTGGTAGGGCCTTCGATCACCACATGCGGGCCGATCACCGTGCCGTCGCCGATTTCGACCTCGGCACCGACCACGCTGTAGGCGCCGATGCTGACGTCGGCGCCGATGACGGCGGAGGGATCGATCAGCGCAGTGGGATGGATCATTTTCCGGCCCTCGCCGCACACATCAGTTCGCAACTGGCCACTTCCTTGCCGTCGACCAGGCTGCGCGCCACGAACAGGCCCATGCCGCGTACCAGGCGTTTCTGGCTGACCTCGAAGCGCAGCTGGTCGCCGGGCACCACCGGCGCGCTGAAGCGCGCGTTGTCCACCTTGACCAGATAGAACAGCGGGCTGCCCTTGTCGCCCTTGGCGTGGCGGCTCAGCTGGGTCAGCAGGCCGGCGGCTTGTGCCATCGCCTCGATGATCAGCACGCCAGGCATCACCGGGTGGCCGGGGAAGTGGCCCTGGAAGAACGGCTCGTTGATGGTCACGTTCTTCAGCGCGACCACGCTGACGTCGGGCACGATCTCGACCACGCGGTCCACCAGCAGGAACGGGTAGCGGTGCGGCAGCAGTTCCTGGATCTGCTCCACGTCGATCGGCAGGGTCATGGAGTCGCTGTTATCTTTCATTGTCGCTGTCCTTCTCCAGCGCCGACACGCGGCGCGCGTACTCGTCCAGATGCTTGAAGCGCGCCGCGTTCTTCCGCCACTGGCGGTTGTCCTGCAGCGGCACGCCGGATGAATATTCGCCGGGCTCGCGAATCGAGTGCGTGACCAGGCTCTTGGCGGTAATGGTAACCCGGTCGGCCAGTTCGAGATGGCCCAGCACGCCGGCATTGCCGCCGATCATGCAGTAGCGGCCGATTTTCGCGCTGCCGGCGACCGCGGCGCAGCCGGCCATCGCGGTGTGCGCGCCGACGTGCACGTTGTGGGCGATCTGGATCTGGTTGTCCAGCCGCACGTCCTCTTCCAGGACGGTGTCGTCCAGCGCGCCGCGGTCGATGGTGGTATTGGCGCCGATCTCGCAGTCGTCGCCGATGCGCACGCCGCCGAGCTGCGGCAGCTTGATCCAGTGGTCGGTGTCGAAGGCCAGCCCGAAGCCATCCGAGCCGATCACCGCGCCCGGGTGCACCAGTACGCGCCGGCCCAGGGTGACCCGCGTCACCAGGGTCACCCGCGCCACCAGCCGCGACTGCGCGCCCACCGTGCAGTCCTCGCCGACGATGCAGTGCGGGCCGAGCACCGCGCCGTCGCCGATCACCGCGCCGTCGGCGATCACGCAGCCCGGGCCGATGCTGGCGCTGGCGCTGACCTGCGCCCCGGCGGCGACCACCGCGCTGGGGTGGATGCCCGCCGGCGCGGCCGGCAGTCGCTCGAACAGCGCGGCGATCTTCGCGTAGGCGACGTAGGGGTCTCGCGCGACCAGCGCCGCGGTGGGGCAGTCGGCGCGATTTTCCTCGCGCAGCACCACCACGCCGGCGCGGGTGGCGGCCAGTTGGGCGGTGTACCTGCTGTTGGAAAGGAAGCTCAACTGGCTGGGACCGGCGCCGGCCAGCGTGCCGACGCCGTCGATGACCCGCGCGCCGTCGCCGCCGAAGCCGAGGCCGAAGCGTTCGGCCAGTTCGGCCACCGTGTAGTTGATTGCGCTCATGCGTGGCTCCGGAACCTGCCGGCCATTGTAGGGGGTGGCGCCACGCCCTGCAGTGCGCCCTGCCGCAGCAGGCCGGCAAAAGAAAGCGCGGCCCGGCCGCGCTTTTCTTCGTTCCCCGACGCCAGGGTCAGGTCAGAACTGGCTGCCGAAGGTGAACTGGATCCGCTCCTCGTAGTGGCGGTCGGCGGCCTTCGAGCGCAGCGGTACCGCCAGGCTGATGATCAGCGGGCCGATCGGCGCCTGCCACTGCAACGACAGGCCGGTGGAGGCACGCAGCTCCTTGGCGTCGAAGCTCTGGTAGTCCTTGTAGACGTTGCCGACGTCCATGAACCAGGACACGCGCGCGGTGTTGACGTCCTTCAGGAACGGCAGCGGCAGGAACACCTGCGCGGTACCGAGCACCTTGAACGCGCCGCCGATCGGCTGGGCGTAATAGGCGCCGTTGTTGCACATGCCGTTGTCGTTGGGGGCGCTGCCGTCGATGCAGACCCGCGGTCCCAGCGTGTTGTCCTGGTAGCCGCGCACGTCGCGCACGCCGCCGGCGTAGTAGTTCTGCCAGAACGGCAGGTCCTGGCGCATGTCGGTGAGGACATGGCTGGGGTTCTGCGCCAGGCTGGCGGCCTTCAGCGCGTCGAAGGCATCGTCGCTGATGCCGTTCTTGCCGTAGGTCTTGCCGTAGCCGACCTGGCCGTCGAGGTACAGCACGAAGCCCTTGCCGATCGGCCAGTAGTGGTTGAGCTCGGTGCTGAGCTTCCAGTACTGCACGGTCGAGCCGGGCAGGGCGACGTCGGTCGAGGCGGAGATCAGGCCGCCGCGGGTCGGCGCCCAGTAGCCGTTGCGGGTGTCGTGGTTCCAGCCCAGCGTGCCGGTCCAGGTATGGACGGTCTTGTTGCCGATCATGTTCTGGTAGTCGAGCAGCACCTGCGGGCTGTAGCCCTGGAACAGGTTGACCTTGTTGCTGCTGATGCCCAGGCCCACGCGCAGGCCGTCGGTTTCGCTGATCGGGATGCCGAGGTAGGTGGAGAAGCTCTTCGCGCTGGTGGCGTAGTTGGCGAAATCGGTGTTGCCGTAGTCGGTCTTCGAATACGAGGTGCTGTAGCCGATGCCGATGCCGCTGTCGGTCAGGTACGGGTTGTAATAGTTGAGGCCGACGCGGGTGTAGTAGGTGCTGCGCTCGCCGCTGACCGAGAAGCTGTCGCCGGTGCCGAACAGATTGTTCTGCGACACCGAGGCATTCAGGATGATGCCGGAGTACTGCGAGTAGCCGATGCCGAACTGCATGCTGCCGGCGGACTGCTCCTCGACCTTGACCGTGACGTCCACCTTGTCCTGCGTGCCCGGCACCATCTTCTGGTCGATGTCGACCTTCTTGAAATAGCCCAGCCGCTGCAGGCGGACCTTGGAGCGGTCGATCGCCGCCTGCGAATACCAGGAGCCCTCGAGCTGGCGCATCTCGCGGCGCAGCACGTCGTCCTCGGTGCGCGTGTTGCCCTGGAACACCACCCGGCGCACGTACACGCGCTGGCCGGGCTCGACGTACAGGGTCAGGTCGACCGTGCGCTTGTCCTTGTCCAGCTTCGGGATCGGGGTGACCTTGGCGTAGGCATAGCCGATGTTGGCCAGGATCGCCTTGATCGCCTTGGTGCTGGCTTCGACCGCAGCGCGGTTGAACGTGTCGCCCGCCTTGACGAAGACCAGCTGGCGCATGGTTTTTTCCGGCAGGACCAGCTCGCCAAGCAGCTTGACGTCGGCGACCTTGTAGATCTCGCCTTCCTTGATGCTGGCGTCGATGTACATCGCGCGCTTGTCCGGCGAGATCGCCACCTGGGTGGAGTCGACGCCGAAGTCGGCGTAGCCGCGGTCCATGTAGTAGGACTGCAGCTTCTCCAGGTCGCCGGAGAGCTTCTCGCGCGAGTACTGGTCGTCCTTCGAGTACCACGACATCCAGTTGGTGGTGTCCGATTCGAAGCCGTCGCGGATCTGCTTGTCGCTGAACGCGTGGTTGCCGAGGATGTTCAGTTCCTTGATCCGCGCGGCCTTGCCTTCGCGGATCTCGATCTCGACGGCGACCCGGTTGCGGTCCAGCCGGGTCACGTGCGGGTCGACCGAGACGTTGTACTTGCCGCGGTTGTAGTACTGCCGGATCAGTTCCTGCTGCACGTTGTCCAGCGCCAGGCGGTCGAAGGTCTCGCCCTCGGACAGGCCGATTTCCTTCAGGCCCTTCTTCAGGTCGTCGGTCTTGATGTCCTTGTTGCCGCGCAGGGTCAGCTTGGCGATCGACGGCCGCTCGACCACCTTGATCACCAGGATGTTGCCTTCGCGCTCGAACTCCACGTCGCTGAAGAACTTGGTGCGGTACAGCGCGCGGATGGCACGCTGGGCGCCTTCGTTGGTCAGCTGGTCGCCCTTGTTGATGGGCAGGTAGTTGTACACGGTACCGGCCGAGATCCGGCTGAGGCCGTCGATGCGGATGTCCGACACCACGAACGGGTCGAACGCGAACGCATTGGCGGAGAGGGAGGCAAGCAGGATCAGCGCGGCGATACGCTTCATCGTCGATTCCGTTGGGTTATTTCGACGGGATGGCCGACGCGGCCGCCCCGATCGACGCATGAGGCAGGGACGGACCCTGCCTCGAAGGAGAGTTCGCATCCCGCGCGGGGAATGCATCGCTTGACACGCCGCCGCGCCGTGCTGCGGCAGGCGCAGGCAGGCGCGTCGTCGGCATGCCGCGGTCGTCGGGCATCGGCATCACGACAGCAGCATGCGGTGGATATCGTTGTAGAACGCCAGTCCCATCAGTGTGAACAGCAGGGCCAGGCCGATGTACTGGCCTACCGCCATCACCTGTTCGCTGACCGGACTGCCCTTGACCAGCTCCACGAGATAATACAGCAGGTGCCCGCCATCGAGGACCGGGATCGGCAACAGGTTGAGGATGGCCAGGCTCAGCGAGACCAGCGCGAGGAACTGCAGGAACCACGACAGGCCCATGCCGGCCGAGGCGTTCGCCACTTCGGCGATGCCGATCACGCCGGACAGGTTGCGGGTCGAGGCCTCGCCGGTGAGCATCTTGCCGAGCATGCTGAAGGTCTGCGTGGTGTTGCGCCAGGTGGCGCCGAGCGAAGCGGCCATCGCCTTGACCGGACCGTAACTGACGGTGGCCGGTTCGATCGGCGGCGCGCCGACGCCCAGCACCCACTTCGGCGGCTGGCCTTCCAGCGACTCCCACTTCGCAGTGACGTTCAACTGCACCGGCTGGCCGGCGCGTTCGACCGTGATCGCCAGTGCCGGCGACTTGACCGCTTCGGCCTGCACCAGCTTGCCGAACGCGGCGAAGTCGCCGACCGGCTGGCCGTTGACGCTGACGATGCGGTCGCCGCCGCGCATGCCGGCCAGCGCGGCCGGCTGGCCGGGCATCACGGTGGCGGCGATCGCCGGCGGCGGCGCCAGTTTCAGGCCGAGCTTGCCCAGGTACTGGCCCACGTCCTGGCCCGGGGGCAGTTCGTCCAGCGGCAGCACCAGTTCGCGCGTGCGCCCGTCCTGGCCGCGCACGGTGAGCGGCAGCGGCGCGCGCCCGAGCAGGGCGCTGGCCACCGCGTCCATCGCGTCGGACCAGGTGGAAACGGCGCGGTCGTCGATACGCAGGATGCGGTCGCCCGGCTGCACGCCGGCGCTGGCGGCAATGCTCTGCGGCGCGGCCGTCACCACCGGCGCCACGTCCGGCCGGCCCAGCATGAACATCAGCCAGAACGCGGCGATGGTGAAGATCAGGTTGAAGCCCGGGCCGGCGGCGACGATGGCGATGCGCTGCCACACCGGCTTGCCGGTGAATTCCTGCCCGCGCAAGGCCTGATCGACCTCACCTTCGCGCGCGTCGAGCATCTTCACGTAGCCGCCCAGCGGGATCGCGGCGATCTGGTATTCGGTGCCGTCGCGGCCGAGACGCTTCCAGATCGCGTTGCCGAAACCGACCGAGAAGCGCAGCACCTTGACCCCACAGCGGCGCGCGACCCAGTAGTGGCCGAACTCATGGAAGGTCACCAGCACGCCGAGCGTGACCAGCAGCCAGAACACCGAGCCGAAGAAGGAAGTCATCAAATGCCGTGGCGAAAAGTCATCGAAGCAAGAATATCAGCAAGCACTGCGCAGAACGCGGCGGGCCGCCTCCCGGGCCGCGCGGTCGCGTTCACGCAGGGTTTCAACATCGACCACGGGCTGCGCCGGCAGTTCCGCCAGGACGGCCTCGACCACGTCGGCGATGGCCAGGAACGGCAGCGTGCCGGCCAGGAAGGCCTCCACCGCCACTTCGTTGGCGGCGTTCAGCACGGCGGGGGCGTCGCCGCCGGCGCGCAGCGCCTGGAACGCCAGCGCCAGGCAGCGGAAGGTGGCCAGGTCCGGCGGTTCGAACTGCAGCGGGGCGCAGGCGGCCAGGTCCAGCGAGGGCACGCCGGACTCGACCCGTTGCGGCCACGCCAGCGCATGGGCGATCGCGGTGCGCATGTCGGGGTTGCCGAGCTGGGCCAGCACCGAACCGTCGACGTATTCGACCATCGAGTGCACCAGGCTCTGCGGATGCACCACCACGTCGATCGCCGCGGCCGGCGCGCCGAACAGGTGGTGCGCCTCGATCACCTCCAGGCCCTTGTTCATCAGCGTGGCCGAGTCGACCGAGATCTTGCGCCCCATCACCCAGTTCGGATGCTTGCAGGCCTGGTCCGGCGTGATCCCCGCCAACTCGGCGCGCGAGCAGCCGCGGAACGGGCCGCCGGAGGCGGTCAGGATCAGCCGGCGCACGCCGCTGCCGCGCAGGTCAGGGCGGCCGCCCGGCAGGCACTGGAAGATTGCGTTGTGTTCGGAATCGACCGGAACCAGCGCGCCGCCGCCGGTGGCGACTGCTTCCAGCAGCAGCGGACCGGCCATCACGATGGACTCCTTGTTCGCCAGCAGCAGGTGCTTGCCGGCGCGCGCGGCGGCCAGGGTGGATTCCAGCCCGGCGGCGCCGACGATCGCGGCGACCACCGTGTCGCACAGGTTGCCGGCGGCCGCCGCGGCCAGTGCGGCGTGGCCGCTGGCCACTTCGCAGCGCACGCCGGCGGCTGCCAGCCGGCGCGCCAGCTCGGCCTCCAGCGAGGGCTCGGCGATCACCGCCAGCTCCGGCCGGTGTCGCACACACAGGGTCACCAGCGCCTCGACCTGGCGGTGCGCGGTCAGCACGCTGGCGCGGAAACGGTCGGGGTGGCGCGCGATGACGTCGAGCGTGCTGCCGCCGATCGAGCCGGTGGCGCCGAGGACGGCGACGCTCTTCACTGGTCGAGCCCCAGCAGCACGAGGCCGGCGGCGAACACCGGCAGCGCGGCGAACACGCTGTCCAGCCGGTCCAGCAGGCCGCCGTGGCCGGGGAACAGGGTGCCCGAATCCTTCACTTGCGCGTGCCGCTTCATCAGGCTCTCGATCAGGTCGCCGACGATCGACGCCGCCACCGTCAGCGTGGCCAGCAACGCCAGCGCCAGCAGCGCGGCGCCGCGCACGCCGAGCAGCCAGCCGCCGGCCTCGGCCACCAGCACGCCGGCCAGCATCGCGCCATAGGCGCCGGCCCAGGTCTTGCCCGGGCTGATCTGCGGCGCCAGCTTGCGCCTGCCGAAGGTACGGCCGCTGAAATACGCACCGATGTCGGACGCCCACACGATCACCAGCGCCAGCAGGGTCCACCAGTGGCCGTGCGGTGCACGGGCATGGATGCCGACCAGGGCGACCCAGGTCGGGAAGATCACGAACGCACCGGCGAGCAGCTTCAGCGCGAGGTTCTCGCGGGTGGGCGCCGCGGCGAACGCGAAGTGGCGCAGCCACAGGCAGGCCAGCAGCCACCACGCCACGCCGAGTGCCAGCAGCAGCGGGGTCAGCGCGGTGGCGTGGCCCCGCCACAGCAGGGCGAACGCGGCCGCCGCCACGACCAGCAGCGCGGCGCGCGATGCGCGATGGTGCAGACCGCTCAGCTGCGCCCACTCCCACAGCGCGGCCAGGAACGCCAGCGCGACGATGCCCGCGAAGGCTCCGGTCGGCGGCAGCAGGATGATCAGGATCGCCAGCGGCGCGAGCACCAGGGCGGTGAGAATGCGCTGAAGCAGCATGGAGATCCTCTACGAAGCGTTGGCGACCTGCTCGCCGGTGCGGCCGTAGCGGCGCTCCCGGCGGGCATAGTCTTCGATGGCCCGACGCAGGCAGGCCTGGTCGAAATCGGGCCACAAGGTGTCGGTAAAGTACAGCTCGGCGTACGCGGCCTGCCACAGCAGGAAGTTGCTGATGCGGCATTCGCCGCCGGTGCGGATGAACAGGTCCAGCGGCGGCAGCTCGGCCAGGCACATCCACTGGCCCAGCCGGGCCTCGTCGATCTCTTCCGCGCGCAGCTCGCCGCGAGCCACCGCGGCGGCGGCCTGGCGGCTGGCCTGCACGATGTCCCAGCGGCCACCGTAGCTCACCGCGATGTTCACCTGCAGCCGGTCGTTGCCGGCGGTACGGGCCATCGCCGTCTGCATGCGTTCGCGCAGGGCGTCGTCGAAGCTGGCCAGGTCGCCGATGAAACGCAAGCGCACGCCGTGGCCGTGCAGTTCGTCCACTTCCTTGTCCAGCGCGCGCACGAACAGGCCCATCAGCGCGCCGACTTCTTCCTGCGGGCGCTGCCAGTTCTCGCTGGAGAACGCGAACAGGGTCAGCGCCTGCACGCCTTCGCGCAGGCACGCCTCGATGGTCTCGCGCACGGCCTTGCGGCCGGCGTTGTGGCCGAAGCTGCGGGGGCGGTGACGGGCCTTGGCCCAGCGGCCGTTGCCATCCATCACGATGGCGATGTGGCGCGGGACCCGGGGAGCCTTGGCCTTGGTCATGAAGTGGAGACGGGCAATGGCCTGGTCAAAGCGCCATCAGCTCCTCTTCCTTCGCCTTGACCACGGCGTCGACGTCCTTCACCGCGCGATCGGTGAGCTTCTGGATCTCGTCGTCGATGCGGCGGTCCTCATCCTCGGTGATGAGCTTTTCCTTGAGCAGGTCCTTGACCTGCTGCAGGGCGTCGCGGCGCACGTTGCGGATCGCGATCTTGGCGTTCTCGCCCTCGTGGCCGACGTGTTTGGCCAGCTCCTTGCGGCGCTCCTCGGTGAGTGCGGGCAGGTTCAGGCGGATCACGGTGCCGGCGGTGGTCGGCGTGATACCCAGGTCCGACGCCATCAGCGCCTTCTCGATCGGCGCCACCATGCTCTTTTCCCACGGCGTGATGATGATCGTGCGCGCGTCGGACAGCGAGACCGAGGCGACCTGGGTCAGCGGCATGTCCGAGCCGTAGTAGGACACCTTGATGCCGTCCACCAGCGCCGTGCTGGCGCGGCCGGTACGGATGCGGGTGAGGTCGTGCTTGAGTGACTCGATGCTCTTGCCCATGCGGGTCTGGGCGTCGTTCTTGATGTCGTTGAGCATGTGGCGCTTCCCGGTGGATCTGGCAACGTTCAAGTATAGCAGTGGCAGCAGACGAGGCTTGCTGCGGCGCGGTCAGCCGCCGTCGACCAGGGTGCCGATCGATTCGCCGCGAATGATCCGCATCAGGTTGCCCGGCACGGTCATGTCGTAAATGCGCAGCGGCATGCCATGGTCGCGGCACAGCGCGATCGCGGCGGTGTCCATCACCTGCAGGTTGCGCCGGATCACGTCGTCGTAGGTGAGCTGCTCGTAGCGGGTGGCGTCGGCGTGGCGCGCCGGGTCGGCGGTGTATACGCCGTCCACCTTGGTCGCCTTCAGCAGCAGGTCGGCCTCGATTTCCACCGCGCGCAGCGCGGCGGCCGAGTCGGTGGTGAAGAACGGGTTGCCGGTGCCGGCGGCGAACAGCGCGATGCGGCCCTTCTCGATGTGGCGGATCGCGCGGCGGCGGATGTAGTCCTCGGCCACGTCGTGGATCTGGATCGCGCTCATCACCCGCGCGTAGCCGCCACGCTTCTCGATCGCGTCGGCCATCGCCAGCGCGTTCATCACCGTGGCCAGCATGCCCATGTGGTCGCCGGTGACCCGGTCCATGCCGGCCGCGGCGAGCCCGGCACCGCGGAAGATGTTGCCGCCGCCGATCACCACGCCCACCTCCACGCCGGCGCGGCGTACCTCGATGATCTCCTCGGCGAGCCGGCCGATCACCTTCGGGTCGATGCCGTAGTCGGCGTCGCCCATCAGCGCTTCGCCGGAGAGTTTGAGCAGGATGCGGCGGTACTTGGGCTGGTCGCTCATGGGGTCTCCGGATTGTGTGGGGCAAACCGGCGCATTGTAGCGGAGAGCCGGGGCTGGGACGAGGAGCGGAGGGCGGGGAGCGGCCAGCCCAAGCCCGGGAAACGAAAAAGGCCGCGGTTTCCCGCGACCTTTCTCGAAGCAGCAGCTCTTTCTGAAAGTCCGGCCATGGATGCCGGTTGGATCAGAGTCGGCTTTTCTGAATAGTCCAGCCACGGATGGCTGGTCTACCCGTCAGGGATGACGATTACGCCAGGCCGGCCTGCTTCATCACTTCGGCGGCGAAATCCTCTTCCACCTTCTCGATGCCTTCGCCGACCGCCAGGCGGGCCACCGAGACCACGTCGGCGCCTTCCTTCTTCAGCGCCTCGGCCACGCTCACGCCGGTGTCCAGCACGTAGGGCTGGCCGAGCAGGGTGACCTCGGCGACGATCTTGTGGACCTTGCCGGAGACGATCTTCTCCAGGATGTCGGCGGGCTTGTTCTTTTCCTTGTCCGACATGGCGGCCAGCGCGATTTCCTTTTCCTTGGCCAGGAAGTCGGCCGGCACGTCCTCGGCGCGGACATAGGCCGGGTTCATCGCGGCGACGTGCATTGCGATGCCCTTGGCCAGTTCCTCGGAGCCGCCCTTGAGCGCCACCAGCACGCCGATGCGGCCGCCGTGGATGTAGCTGCCGATCAGGCCATCAGTCTCGACGCGGGCCAGGCGGCGCACGTCGATCTTCTCGCCGATGGTGGCGATCAGCGCCTTGGCGGCCTCCTCCACGTTGGCGGCGCCCGGGTAGGCGGCAGCCTTCAGCGCGTCGATGTCGGCGGCGCCGGAGTTCAGCGCGACGTCTGCGACGGCATCGGTGAACTTCAGGAAGCTGGCGTCCTTGGCGACGAAGTCGGTCTCGCAGTTGATTTCGACCAGTACGGCCTTGCCCTTCGCCTGGGCGGCCACGATGCGGCCCTCGGCGGCGACGCGGCTGGCCTTCTTGTCGGCCTTGGCCAGGCCGGACTTGCGCAGCCATTCCATCGCCGCTTCGATGTCGCCGTTGTTCTCGACCAGCGCCTTCTTGCATTCCATCATGCCGGCGCCGGACCGCTCGCGCAGCTCCTTGACCAGTTGTGCGGAAATATTGCTCATCGTCAATCCTCTAATGCGTTGGTTGCGCGGCGGCGACGGAACGCCGCCGCGCGGTTGTCGCGGGCAGGTGCGACGGCGGCGCGGAGCCGCCGTCGTCGCGCTTACCTGGCGGCGGGCGCGCCGTCGTTGCGCGGGCCGCGGCCGCCGTCACGGCCGCCTTCGCGGCGCGGGGCGCTCTTGCGCGGGGCGGCGTCGCGGCGCGGGGCCGGCTTGCGATCGACCTTGGCGACCGGGTTGCCTTCCTCGTCCAGTTCGACGAAGTCGTTGGCATCGCCCTGGGCGGCGGCCGGCGCGGCGGCCTTGCCTTCCAGGATCGAGTCGGCGGCGGCGCGGGCGTACAACTGGATGGCGCGGATCGCGTCGTCGTTGCCGGGGATGGCGTAGTCGACCAGCTCCGGGTTGTAGTTGGTGTCGACCACCGCGATCACCGGGATGCCGAGCTTCTTGGCTTCCTGCACGGCGATGTCCTCGTGGCCGATGTCGATCACGAACAACGCGTCGGGCAGGCGGTTCATGTCCTTGATGCCGCCCAGCGAGGCCTGCAGCTTCTCGCGCTCGCGGCGGCGGGCCAGCACTTCGTGCTTGACCAGCTTGTCGAACGAGCCATCGGTCTCGGCCGCTTCCAGTTCCTTCAGGCGCGACACCGACTGCTTCACGGTGCGGAAGTTGGTCAGCATGCCGCCGAGCCAGCGCGAGGTGACGAACGGCATGCCGGCGCGCGCGGCCTCTTCGGCCAGCGGCTCGCGGGCCGAGCGCTTGGTGCCGACGAACAGGATGGTGCCGCGCTTCTGCGCCAGGCCCGACAGGAAGTTCATCGCGTCGGTGAACAGCGGCAGGGTCTTTTCGAGGTTGATGATGTGGATCTTGCCGCGGGCGCCGAAGATGTACGGGGCCATCTTGGGGTTCCAGTAACGGGTCTGGTGACCGAAATGGACGCCGGCTTCCAGCATCTGACGCATGGTGACTTGTGCCATGGGGTGTCGCTCCGATTGTCGGTTCCCCTGCAAGGGAACCTGGGGTTGGGACCTCCACGCATCCCCGGCTTCGACCGCGACTGGCCCGGTTTCGTTGGCGGGCGAGGCGCGGCACCCCGAAGGCGGTGCCGATACGTGTGTGGCGTTGGTTTGGGTGTTGTACCGCTGAGGGTTACAATCCCGCTTCGCTTTGCGCTGGCCGGGTCGTCGAGACGGCCCTGTCAGGTCTGCAAAACTCCGAAATTGTAGCCGGTGTGCCGGCGGTGCGGCAAGTTACTGGCGGATTTTGCATTGAACCGCCGGGCTTCTGTCGCCATATGAAGTGGAATCCATGGCCATTACCCTGAAATCCCCCGAAGACCTCGAAGGCATGCGCGTCGCCGGCAAGCTGGCGGCCGAAGTGCTGGCGATGCTCAAGGAGTACGTCAAGCCCGGCGTCACCACCGAGGAACTGGACCGGCGCGCCTACGAGCACATCGTCAAGGTGCAGAAGGCGATCCCCGCCAACGTGGGCTACCACGGCTTCCCCAAGACCCTGTGCACCTCGGTCAACCACGTGATCTGCCATGGCATCCCGAACGAGGGCAAGGTGCTCAAGGACGGCGACATCGTCAACCTCGACGTTACCGTGATCAAGGACGGCTGGCACGGCGACACCAGCCGCATGTACGTCGCCGGCACCCCGTCGGTGCTGGCCAAACGGCTGGTCGACACGGCCTTCGAGGCGATGATGCGCGGCATCCAGACGGTGCGCCCGGGCGCGACGCTGGGCGACATCGGCCACGCGATCCAGCAGCATGCCGAAGCGGCCGGCTTCTCGGTGGTGCGCGAGTACTGCGGCCACGGCATCGGCAAGGTCTACCACGACGAGCCGCAGGTGCTGCACTACGGCAAACCCGGCATCGGTGTCGAACTGAAGAAGGGCATGACCTTCACCATCGAGCCGATGATCAACGCCGGCAAGCCGCAGACCCGCCAGCTGCCGGACGGCTGGACCGTGGTGACCAAGGACCACTCGCTGTCGGCGCAGTGGGAACACACCATCGCGGTCACCGACGACAGTTTCGAGATCCTCACGCCCTGGCCGGATGCCTGAAAGGCCGGAATGACCAGACGTTCGTCTGTCGAAAGCCGGGGCCAGGGATTCGGGATTCGTGAGAGCGGCATTGCCGCCGGAGTGCGGCATCCGCCCGATGTGGCGTGGCAGACTGGTGATCCTTTTCCGCCATCCCGGGCTCCGCCGATGAGCGTCGTGCTTCCGCCCTTGCCCCGCCTGCCGACGGCCGTGCCGCGTTCGGGCGTCTCGGCCGAGGCGCGGCGGGCCTTGCGGCAGCTGCTGGAGGACGTTGATCGCGCGCTGGCCACCGCGTTCCGCGACGGCGCCGATGCCAGCGCGCTGGCGCGGCGCCGGGGCGAGTCGGTGGCGCGCGTCGTGGCGCACGTATGGACCGCCTGCCTTGGCGAGGTGACCGGCGCGGCGCTGTTCGCGGTCGGCGGCTTCGGCCGCGGCCTGCTGTTTCCGTATTCGGACGTGGACCTGCTGGCACTGGTGCAGGCGCCGGAACCGACACGCCTGCGCGCACTCGAACAGTTCTTCGCCACGCTGTGGGATGTCGGCCTGAAGGTCGGTCACGCGGTGCGCGACCCCGCGCAGTGCCGCGTGTTGGCCGCGCAGGACGCCAGCGTGTTCACCAGCCTGCTGGACGCCCGCCGGCTGGCCGGCGATGCGGCGTTCGACGCGCAACTCAAGGCCATCGTCGACGACCCGGCGCTATGGCCGCCGCCGGCGTACCTGGCCGCCCGGCTGGCCGAGCGCGACGCGCGGCACGCCCGCTACGACGATACCGCCTACAACCTGGAGCCGAACCTCAAGGACGGCCCGGGCGGCCTGCGCACGCTCGACTCGCTGCGCTGGATGGGGCGGCGGCTGGCGCAGGCGAACGATCTGGCCGACATGGTGGCCGAAGGCCTGCTCGATCCCGCCGAGCAGGCCGTGCTGGAACAGTCCCAGGCCGTGCTGCGCCGCTATCGCTACGCGCTGCACCTGGAGGCCGGGCGCCCCGAGGAACGCCTGCTGTTCGACTACCAGCGTGCGCTGGCCGCGCGGCTGGGCTTCGAGGACGAGCACGCGAAGAACCTCGGCGTCGAGCAGTTCATGCAGGGCTACTACCGCGCGGCGAGCCAGGTCGAACGGCTCGGCGTGCAGGTGGCCGAGCGCTTCGAGGAGATGCTGGAACCTCTGGGTGAAGCGGCCCCGGTGGGCGCCGACTTCGTGCGTTACGGCAAACGGTTGGCGGCGGTCGACCCACAGCTGTTCATGCGCCGGCCGGCCGCGCTGGTGGACATCTTCATCGCCCGGATGGACCAGCCCGGCGTGGTCGGTTTCAGCGCCGACACCATGCGCCGCATCCACCAGGCCACCGCCGCGCACGGCGAGGCGCTGGCCGACGACGGCGAGGTGCTGGCCGCCTTCCTGCGGCTGCTGCGCCGCGGCGCGCCGGCGGTGGAGGCGCTGTGGCGGATGAACCGGCACGGCCTGCTGGCGGCGATTTTGCCCGCGTTCGGCAAGGTGTTCGGGCGCATGCAGTACGACCTGTTCCACGTCTACACGGTCGACGAGCACACCCTGCGCGTGCTGCGCAACCTGGCGCGTTTCGCCGATCCGGCGGCACAACGCGAATTTCCGCTGGGCTGCGAAATCTGGGCCGGCCTGCCGGTGCCGGAAGTGCTGCTGCTGGCGGGGCTGTTCCACGACATCGCCAAGGGCCGCGGCGGCGACCACTCGATGCTGGGCGAGCAGGATGCGCGCGTCTTCTGCACCCGGCTGGGCCTGCCGCCCGGCGATGCCGAGCAGGTGGCCTGGCTGGTGCGCTGGCACCTGCTGATGAGCACCACGGCGCAGCGCCAGGACATCACCGACCCGGACGTGGTGCAGCGGTTTGCGCAAGTCGTCGGCAACCGCGAACGGCTCGGCCAGCTGTATCTGCTGACCGTCGCCGACATCATCGGCACCAGTCCGCGGCTGTGGAATGGCTGGAAGGATCGCCTGCTGGCCGACCTGTACACCAGTACCCGCTACGCCTTGCGCAGCGACGTGGAGCTGCCGCGCGACATCGGCGTGCGCGTGCGCGAATGTTCCGAGTACGCGCTGGCGCTGCTGCTGGACGAAGGGCATGCCGAAGCCGACGTGCTGCGGGTCTGGGTCGACTTCCCCCAGCTCAGCTTCCTGCGCCACCGGCCCGAGCAGATCGCCTGGCAGACCGCGGCGATCCTGCGCGCGCACGGCGCGCTGCCGCTGGTGGCGGTGCATCCCCTGTCGGTGCGCGGCAGTACCGAGCTGTTCGTCTACACGCCCGACCGCGACGGCCTGTTCGCCACCGTCACTGCGGTGCTGGATCGCTTGCGCTTCTCGGTGGTGGAGTCGCGCATCCTCAGTTCGCCAACCGGAATGGCGCTGGATACCTTCCTGTTGCTCGATGCGGACAGCCAGCAGCCGGTCAGCGTGGCCCGCGCAGAGGAGCTGCAGCAGCGGTTGCAGCGCGCGCTGGCGCAGTCGACCGGCGTGCAGCCGAGCAAGCGCGGCATGTCGCGCCACCAGAAGCATTTCCAGATGACCCCGCAGATCAGCTTCCACGCCGCCGGCGACCGCACCCAGCTGGCCCTGGTCGGCGCCGACCGCCCCGGTCTGCTGGCCGCGGTGGCGCAGGTGATGCTGGCCGCCGGCGTGCGCGTGCACGACGCGCGCATCGCCACCTTCGGCGAGCGCGTGGAGGACTTCTTCCAGCTCACCGATCGCCATGACGCCCCGCTGGACGCAGCATTGCAGCAGCGCCTGCTGCAGGCGCTGCTGGAACGGATCGGCCCGACCCGCGAGTGAGCGCGGCACCGCGCGCGTTATCATCGCGGCCGCTGCGCGTCGCAGCGGCCACGCGGTTTCGCCATGACCTATCTGCTGATCAAGTCCCTGCACTTGCTGTTCGTCATCGCCTGGATGGCCACGGTGTTCTACCTGCCGCGGATCCTGGTGAACCTGGCCGAGGCGGCGCACGAACCGGCGGTGCTGGCGCGGCTGCAGTTGATGGGGCGGCGGCTGTACAAGTTCGGCCACAACATGTTCGGCATCGCCTTCCTGTTCGGCTTGACCCTGTGGCAAGGCTGGCGGGTGTTTCCGCAGGCCCTGCCGAACGTGGCTTCCGGCACGCACTGGATCGACGCCAAGCTGACCCTGGTCACCGTGCTGCTGGCGTATTTCGTGTGGGCCGGGCGCATGCTCAAGCGCAGCGAAAAAGGCGGCACGCTGCCGTCCTCGCGCACGCTGCGCTGGCTCAACGAATTGCCGGTGCTGCTGCTGCTGGGCGTGATCTGGCTGGTGCTCGCCAAGCCGTTCTGAGGCCGTGCCGTTGACGCTGCAGGAGCCCGCTCGCGGGCGATGCTGTTGTTCTCATGCTCGAAAGGATTCGCAGCAAAGCATCGCCCGCGAGCGGGCTCCTACCGGTCCTGATATTCCCGGAACCACTTCACGAAGCGCGCCACCCCGTCCTCGATCGGGGTGCAGGGCGCGTAGCCGACGTCGCGCCGCAGCGCCGACACGTCGGCCCAGGTGTCGGGCACGTCGCCCGGCTGCATCGGCAGCAGGCGTTTTTCCACGCTGCGACCGAAGTTCTGTTCCAGCAGCTCGATGAAGCGCAGCAACTGCACTGGCTGGTCGTTGCCGAGGTTGTAGACGCGGTACGGCGCGTTCGAGCTGCCGGGGTTCGGCCGCAACGCGTCGTAGGCCGGATCCGGTTCGGCCGGGTGGTCGAGCGTGCGGATCACGCCTTCGACGATGTCGTCGATGTAGGTGAAGTCGCGGCTGTGGTGGCCGAAGTTGAACACGTCGATCGGCTCGCCGCGGCTGATGCGGTCGGCGAACAGCATCGGCGACATGTCCGGCCGCCCCCACGGCCCGTACACGGTGAAGAAGCGCAGGCCGGTGGTGGGCAAGCCGTACAGGTGGCTGTACGTATGCGCCATCAGCTCGTTCGCCTTCTTGCTGGCGGCGTACAGGCTGACCGGATGGTCGACCGCGTCCTCCACCGCGAACGGCAGCTTGCGGTTGGCGCCGTAGACCGAGCTGGACGAGGCGTAGACCAGGTGCTCCACGCCGCCGTGCCGGCAGCCTTCGAGGATGTTGACGAAGCCGACCAGGTTGCTGGCTACATAGGCCTGCGGATTCTGCAGCGAATAGCGCACCCCGGGCTGCGCGGCGAGATTCACCACGCGCTGCGGCTTGAACGTGGCGAACGCGCGGTTCACCGCGTCCGCGTCGGCCAGGTCGGCGCGCTGGTGGGTGTAGTTCGGGTGGTCGGCGAAGCGCGCCAGGCGGGCTTCCTTCAGCGCCGGGTCGTAGTAGCTGTTGTGGTTGTCGATGCCGAGGATCACGTCGCCGCGCACCAGCAGGCGCTGCGCCAGGGCGGCGCCGATGAAGCCGGCGGTGCCGGTAACCAGGATGCGCATGGTTCGAAGTCACCAGGGTAGGGCCAAGCCGCTCATTGTAGCGGGGGCGGCGGATCGGCCCCGAGCCCCGGCGGAATTTTCTCGCTGACTGCAAGGGAAATGGGGGCGAGTTTTCGCACCGAAGGCCTATTGCAAATGTCCGCGGTTTGAGATAGCTGCGGATTTTTGCTACACTTCGCAGCTTCCAAACCTCCTCAAACCTGGGCCGGCATGTGCTTCATGTCTTCGACCCTGGCGTTCCTTTGCCCAGTGTTTGTTCCCGCCGCTTCGTCAAGAAGCCCCACCATCCCGTTTCGGATGGCCGCGACCCGAACCAGGCCAAGGAACCATGCAGAAAATACGAATAGAGAAGCTCAGCAAGATCTTCGGTCCGCATCCGGAGAAGGCCCTGCACCTGCTCGATCAGGGCGTGGACAACGCGGAGATACGCAAGACCGGCCATGCCGTCGGTGTCGCGAATGTGTCGTTCGACGTTGAAGAAGGCGAGCTGCTGGTCATCATGGGCTTGAGCGGCAGCGGTAAGTCGACGCTGGTGCGTTGTCTCAATCGCCTGAATACCTCGAGCCGCGGCAGCATTTTCATCGACGGCGAAGACATCACCCGTTTTGATCGCGAGCAACTGCTCAATCTGCGCCGGCGCAAGATCAGCATGGTGTTCCAGCATTTCGCGCTGTTTCCCCAGCGCAGCGTGGCCGACAATGCGGCCTACGGGCTGGAGGTGCAGGGGATCGCTCCGGCCGAACGCCGGGCGCGGGCGGTCGAGGCACTGGAACTGGTTGGCCTCAAGGGCTGGGAGGACTCGCTGCCGAGCCAGCTCAGCGGCGGCATGCAGCAGCGCGTGGGCCTGGCCCGTGCGCTGGCGGTGAAGTCGGACATCCTGTTGATGGACGAGGCCTTCAGCGCGCTCGATCCGCTGATCCGTCGGGACATGCAGCAGGAGCTGGCGTCGTTGCAGCGACGCATGAAGAAGACCATCGTGTTCATCACCCACGATCTCGATGAGGCGCTGCAGATCGGAGACCGCATCGTGCTGATGAAGGATGGCCGGGTGGTGCAGATCGGCACACCCGAGGAAATTCTCAACAAGCCCGCCGATGCCTACGTCGAGCGTTTCGTGGAGAACGTGGACATGTCGCGCGTGCTGACTGCGCGCAGCGTGATGGGCCGCGCCCGCGAGCTGGCGTTTCCGCAGGACGGCCCACGCACGGTGCTGCGCAAGATGACCGAAGGCAGCGACACCAGTATGCTGGTGGTCGAGCGTGACCACACCCTGGTTGGCACGGTGACCCTGGATGCGCTGGACAGGGCAGTGAAGGACGGCGTGGGCAGCATCGACGGGCTGATCCAGCGCGATGCGCCGACGATCGATCCGGATCTGCCGCTGACCGACATCATCAACCTGATGGCCACCTGGCCTTACCGGCTGCCGGTGGTGGATGAGCAGCGCAAGCTGCTTGGCGTGGTCACCCGGCCACGGGTGATCAATGCGCTGGCCCAGAACACCCCGACGGAGGCCGCCGCATGATCGCGCTTGTACCGAAACTGCCGCTGGCCCAGGGCATCGACACCGCGTTGGACTGGCTGACCCTGCATGGCGCCTTCATCACCAAGGCCTTCAGCCACGTCGTCTCGATCCTGATCGACGCGCTGGTAGGCGGCCTGTTGTGGCTGCCGCCGTGGCTGCTGATTGCCGCCGTGGCGCTGCTGGCGTGGCGTGCGGCCGGCTGGCGGGTGGCGTTGTTCAGCCTGTTCGGCCTGTTGCTGTTGTGGAACCTGCGGCTGTGGTCGGCCACGTTGGAAACCTTCACCCTGGTGCTGATCTCCACCACGATCTCGATCGCCGTCGGCATGCCGCTGGGCATCGCCGCCGCGCTCAGCCGGCGGACCTCCAAAGTCGTCATGCCGATTCTCGATTTCATGCAGACCATGCCGGCCTTCGTCTACCTGATTCCGGCGATTCCGTTCTTCGGCCTGGGTGCGGTGTCGGCCAGCGTGGCCACGGTGATCTTTGCCACGCCGCCGACCATCCGGCTTACTGCGCTTGGTATCCGTCAGGTACCCGGCGATCTGATCGAGGCGGCTGATGCGTTCGGTTCCACCCGTCGCCAGAAGCTGTTCAAGGTGCAGTTGCCGATGGCCGTGCCGACCATCATGGCCGGCATCAACCAGACCATCATGCTGTCGCTGTCGATGGTGGTGATCGCCGCGATGATCGGCGCCGGCGGACTCGGCGGCAAGGTGTGGCAGGCGATCCAGCGGCTGGAGCCGGGCAACGGCTTCGAGTCCGGCATCGCCATCGTCATTCTCGCCATGATCCTCGACCGCGTGACCCAACGTATCGGTCGCCCGTAGCCGAACAAAACCGCGAAGTGATTCGCGGCCATTCCAAGGGAGATTTCATGATCAACAAGACATTTCGACTCCGTACGGCGATTGTCGCCGTTTTTGCCGCCGGCCTGCTGGCCGGTTGCGCACCCTCCGGCGGCGACACGGCGGACAGCTCCGCAGCCAAGTCGGCCACGGCCTCCAGCGACGCGAAGGAAGTGCGGCTGGTTTATGTGGAATGGGCTAGTTGCACGGCCGCCACCCACGTCGCCAAGGCGGCGCTGGAGCAGCAGGGCTTCAAGGTGAAGGCGATTTCGGTGAGCGGCGCGGCGATGTATTCGGCGCTGGCCCATGGCGATGCCGATGCCACGGTATGTGCCTGGCTGCCCAGCACACATGCCAACTACTACGCCAAGGCAAAGGATCAGCTGACCAATCTGGGCCCGAACATGACCGGCACCAGGATCGGCCTGGTCGTGCCCGACTACGTCACCATCGACTCGATCGACGAGCTGGCCGCGCATGCCGAGCAGTTCCAGAGCCGCATCATCGGCATCGACCCCGGTGCCGGTGAGATGGGTATCACGCATGAGGCGATCGACGCGTACAAGTTGCCGCTTAAGCTGGTCGACGGCAGCGGCGCGACCATGACGGCGGCACTCAAGAACGCCATCGACAACCAGCAGTGGATTGTGGTCACCGGTTGGACGCCGCACTGGATGTGGGCGCGCTGGAAGCTGAAGTACCTGGCCGACCCCAAGGGCAGCTACGGCGGTGCGGAAGACATCGATACGCTGGCGCGCAAGGGTCTGCAGCGGGACATGCCCAAGGCCTACGCGGTGCTGGACGGCTTCCACTGGACGCCGGAGCAGATGCAGCAGGTGATGGCGGCTGACCAGGTGCCGGATGCCGACGCGGAAAAGAACGCCAGGGACTGGGTCGACAGCCACGCCGAGCTGGTCTCGGGCTGGTCGTCCGGCAAGTCCTGATCCTGCAGCCGCCCACGGCGTGTCTGCGGGCGGCTGACGCGGGGAGTGCACGCCACTCCCTCGCCCCGCGCTGTCGGCCGCGTGCGGGCATCCATCGAACACCGAGGAACCATCCGATGACATTCAAACCACTCGCGCTCGCCGCGACGGGAGCCTTTGGCTTGTGCCTGGCCCATCCCGCCCTCGCCGCCACCAGCACCACCGCGTCGGCGCAGCCGACTACCGTGGTGCAGCAGATCGCACAGATGCAGGCACGCATGGACGAGATGCAGAAGCAGCTCGAAGCCCTGCGCCAGCTGCAAGCCGGAGGCGTCCCGAGCACTGACGTGCCCGTGCAGCAGGTAGCGGCAGCCGGTCCGGCGCCGGCGAAGAAGGCGGACGGCATCAAGCTGGGCGGCGCGGTGCGTTTCCAGTACAGCAACGAAGGCTACGACAAGGCCAATCGTCGCCGCGGCGGCGATGGTGATTTCGACATCTTCCGGCTCGATCTGGACGGCAGCATCGGCGGTGTCGAGCTGTCGGCGCAGTACCGCTGGTTCCAGTACATGAGCGCGGTCCAGCACGCCTGGGTCGGCTACAAGTTCAATGATACCTCCGAGGGTCGGCTGGGCCTGGTCAAACTGCCGTTCGGCGTGCAGGCGTTCGACTCGCACAACTATTTCTTCAGCTCCAACTACTACCTGGGTCTGGAAGACAGCTACTTCATGGGCACGAAGTACCTGTTCAGCAGCGATCCGTGGAACGTGCAGCTGGCTTTCTTCAAGAACGACGGCATGGGCGGCGTGGATGGCTATGTCAGCAACCGTTCGGACAGCTACACCTACAACGTGGTCGGTTATCGCGACGCCACCGAAGGCGCATTCGATGATCCGGCGCACCCGATCGGCACCACCGATACCGTCGCCGCGCGCACGGCCTATACCTTCCACCCGGGCGCCGACACCAGTGTCGAACTGGGTGCCTCCGCGTTGCACGGCGGTCTGGTCGACGCGACCCACAGCGTGGGGCATTACGGTGCCTATGCGCTGCACATGAATGCCAACCACGGTCCGTGGAACCTGCAACTGCAGGCGGCACGCTACGATTATTCGGTGCAGGACGCCACGCGCCTGGCGGTCGGTGCGTATCACTTCTACGACAGCATCGCGGCCAAGGCCAACAGCTATACCGGCAACATCGCCTACAAGTGGCCGGTGTCGTGGGGGCCGATCAGCGAGCTGACGTTCTACAACGACTACTCGATGGTCGGGCACAAGTCGGGCGGCCTGCCGCACACCTGGATGAACGTGACCGGCGTGTCGGTGGCCGCCGGTGGCCTGTTCACCTATTTCGACTTCGTCACGGCACGCAACCAGCCGTTCATCGGCGGCAGCATGGCAGGCGACGGTGCGGTGGAGCATCGCTTCAACATCAACGTCGGCTATTACTTCTGAGCCGGTACATGCGGTCGGCAAGATTGACAGCCGGAGGAGGGCGAAGTAGTTTTTTTGCCTTCAACTCCAAGCCTTGGTGGCCCGCAGGCAACTGCCGGTCGAGTGTGTGACATGGACACCAGGAAGCTTTCCCGCTGATTTGCACCCGAGGCCGGATCGAACGAGGGCGCCTGGCGCTCTTTTTCGTGGATGGTGTTCGCTCGCCGCGACGCCCGGCTACACTTGGCAGTCATACTTTGCTTCCTGATCCGCCGTCGTGGCGGATCCTTCAGGTGTTCCCATGATTGAAATCACGCTACCCGACGGCAGCAAGAAGCCGTTCGATCATCCCGTCACCGTGCAGGATGTGGCTGCCTCGATCGGCGCCGGCCTGGCCAAGGCCACCCTGGCCGGCAAGGTCGACGGCAAGCTGGTCGACGCCAGCTTCCCGATCGAACGCGACGCCAGCGTGCAGATCGTCACCGAGAAGAGTCCCGAGGCGCTGGAGATCCTGCGCCACTCCGCCGCGCACCTGATGGGGCAGGCGGTGCAGCGGCTGTTCCCGGGCGCGCAGGTCACCATCGGCCCGGTGATCGACAACGGCTTCTACTACGACTTCGCCTACGAGCGCCCGTTCACCCCGGACGACCTGCCGAAGATCGAGGCGGAGATGCACAAGATCGTCGGCGAGCAACTGCCGGTGACACGCAGCGTGAAGTCGCGCGACGAGGCGGTGGCGTTCTTCCGCGGCCTGGGCGAGAACTACAAGGCCGAGATCATCCAGGGCATCCCGGCCAACGAGGATCTGTCGCTGTATTCGCAGGGCGAATTCACCGACCTGTGCCGCGGCCCGCACGTGCCCAACACCGGCAAGCTGCACTCGTTCAAGCTGATGAAGGTGGCCGGCGCCTACTGGCGCGGTGATTCCAGCAACGCGATGCTGAGCCGCATCTACGGCACCGCCTGGCTCAACGACAAGGACCTCAAGGCCTGGCTGCACCAGCTGGAGGAAGCCGAGAAGCGTGACCATCGCAAGATCGGCAGGCAGCTCGACCTGTTCCACCAGCAGGAAGAAAGCCCCGGCATGGTGTTCTGGCACCCGAACGGCTGGGCGATCTGGCAGCAGGTCGAGCAGTACATGCGCGGCGTGTACCGGAAGAGCGGCTACCAGGAAGTGCGCTGCCCGCAGGTGCTGGACGTGTCGCTGTGGAAGAAGTCGGGCCACTGGGACAACTACAAGGAAAACATGTTCTTCACCGAGTCGGAGAAGCACACCTACGCGTTGAAGCCGATGAACTGCCCGGGCCACGTGCAGGTGTTCAACACCGGACTGCACAGCTACCGCGAGCTGCCGATCCGCTACGGCGAGTTCGGCGGCTGCCACCGCAACGAGCCGTCCGGCGCGCTGCACGGCATCATGCGCGTGCGCGCTTTCACCCAGGACGACGGCCACATCTTCTGCACGCCCGAGCAGATCGAGTCCGAGGTGACGGCCTTCCACCGGCAGGCAATGCAGGTCTACGCCGATTTCGGTTTCCACGACATCGACGTGGCACTGGCGCTGCGGCCGGACAAGCGCATCGGCGACGACGGGGTGTGGGACCGCGCCGAGGCCGCACTGCGCGGTGCGTTGGCTGCCGCCGGGGTGAAGTGGACCGAGCTCCCCGGCGAGGGTGCGTTCTACGGCCCGAAGATCGAGTACCACATGAAGGACTCGATCGGCCGCGACTGGCAGGTCGGCACCATGCAGGTCGACTTCATGATGCCCGAGCGCCTCGGCGCCGAGTACGTGGACGAGCACTCGCAGAAGCGCCACCCGGTGATGCTGCACCGGGCCATCGTGGGTTCGATGGAGCGCTTCATCGGCATCCTGATCGAGCACCACGCCGGCCTGCTGCCGGCCTGGCTGGCCCCCGTGCAGGCGGTGGTGATCAATATCACCGATGCGCAGGCCGACTACGCCCGGGAAGTGACGCAAGCCCTTGTCGACAAAGGTTTCCGGGTACAATCGGATTTGCGCAACGAGAAAGTCGGCTATAAAATCCGCGAGCATACGCTGCAGAAAGTGCCTTATCTTCTCGTGGTCGGTGATCGTGAGAGGGAAACGGGTGCCGTTTCCGTGCGTACACGTTCCGGCGAGGACCTGGGCAGCATGCCGCTGGCCGGCTTCGTCGAGCGACTGGAGACCGAAATCCGGCATTGAGTACCGGGCGGTCTGTTTCATTACTTCTTCTGGAGGATCGTGGTATCGCTACCACCGACAACAAGGGCAATCGTCGCAACCTGGAAATCCGCGTGCCGCGCGTGCGCGTGATCGGCCCGGATTCGGAGCAACTCGGCATTCTCTCCCGTGACGAGGCGCTGCGCGCGGCCGAGGAAGCGGGCATGGATCTGGTCGAGATCCAGCCGAACGGCGATCCGCCGGTCTGCCGCATCATGGATTACGGCAAGTTCAAGTTCGAAGCCCAGAAGAAGGCGCAGGCCGCCAAGAAGAAGCAGAAGCAGGTCGAGATCAAGGAAGTGAAGTTCCGTCCGGTCACGGACGTGGGCGACTACCAGATCAAGCTGCGCAACATGCTCCGCTTCCTGGAAGAGGGCGACAAGGTCAAGGTCACCATCCGCTTCCGCGGCCGCGAGATGTCGCACCAGGACCTGGGCCAGAACCTGGCCAGGAAGATCCAGGAAGACGTCGGCGAGAACGGCCAGGTCGAATCCTTCCCGCGGCTGGAAGGGCGCCAGATGGTCATGATGATCGGGCCGAAGAAAAAGTAAGCTGCCGCTCGCGGGTGTCGCTTTTGCGGGAGCGCACAGGGTGCGCTCCTACTGGCATCCGGGGCCTGAACTACGTATAATCGCCGGTTCGACCCGCCTGGATGGGTCGTGCACCGATCGTGGCAGGACGGAAAGCGTGATCCGCCGGATCACCGCCAGATCAGTCAGAAACCGGGGCTGCCCGCGCAGGGCGGGCCCCACACAAGGAGCATCCCATGCCCAAGATCAAGACCAACCGGGCGGCGGCGAAGCGTTTTCGCAAGACCGCGTCGGGCAAGATCAAGTGCGGCCACGCGTTCAAGTCGCACATCCTGACCAAGAAGTCGACCAAGCAGAAGCGTGGTCTCCGTGCACCGAACCACCTCAAGGCGTGCGACGCCCCGGGCGTGGCTCGCATGCTGCCGTACTTGTGAGGAGATAGACCATGGCTCGTGTAAAGCGTGGCGTTACCGCCCGTCGTCGTCACAAGAAAATCATCGGCCGCGCCAAGGGCTACTACAACGCCCGTCGCAAGGTCTTCCGCGTTGCCAACCAGGCCGTCATCAAGGCCGGGCAGTACGCGTACATCGGTCGCAAGCAGCGCAAGCGCCAGTTCCGTGCACTGTGGATCGTGCGCATCAACGCCGCCGCGCGCATGTTCGGCCTGTCCTACAGCCGCCTGATCAATGGCCTGAGCAAGGCCGGCATCACCGTCGACCGCAAGGTTCTCGCTGATATCGCCGTGCACGACATCAAGGCGTTTGGTGCGATTGCCGAGAAAGCGAAGGCCGGTCTGGCCGCTTGATCGTCGGGCGCTGCGGCGCCAGCACGATATGATGTAAAGCAAGCGGGGAGGAGGCCAACGCCTCCTCCCCGTTTTCGTTTCTGTGGGATCCTCAAGTGGGAATCGCATCGATGGACGACCTGGACAGCCGCGCCGCGCAGGCGCTGGCCGAAATCGACAAGGCCGACACGCTGGAGGCGCTCGACGCACTGCGCGTCGGCCTGCTGGGCAAGAGCGGCATCGTCACCGCTGCACTGAAGGCGCTGGGCGCGCTGGCGCCGGAAGAGCGCAAGGCGCGCGGCGCCGAAGTGAACAAGGTCAAGGATCGCCTCGCCGACGCGCTGGCCGCGCGCAAGCAGGCGTTGGAGCAGGCCGAACTCGAACGTCGCCTCGCGTCCGAGAGGCTCGACATCAGCCTGCCCGGGCGCGACGGCGAGCGTGGCGGCATCCATCCGATCACCCGCGCGCTGGAGCGCATCGCGTCGATCTTTGCACGGCTGGGCTACCAGCGCGCCGATGGCCCGGAGATCGAGGACGACTGGCACAACTTCGAGGCGCTGAATTTCCCGCCGCACCATCCGGCGCGCGCGATGCACGATACCTTCTACTTCGGCGACGGCCGCCTGCTGCGCACGCATACCTCGCCGGTGCAGATCCGCACGATGGCCGGTCGCCAGCCGCCGATCCGCATCATCGCGCCGGGCAAGGTCTACCGCAGCGACTCGGACCAGACCCACTCGCCGATGTTCCACCAGATCGAGGGCCTGCTGGTCGACGAGACCTCCAGCTTCGCCGACCTGAAGGGCACCCTGGCCGAGTTCATCCGTGCCTTCTTCGAGCGCGATTTCGAGATGCGCTTCCGCCCCAGCTATTTCCCGTTCACCGAGCCTTCGGCCGAAGTGGACATCCGCTGGGACGCCGAAGACGGCAGCCAGCGCTGGCTGGAGGTGCTGGGCTGCGGCATGGTGCATCCGAACGTGCTGAAGAACTGCGGCATCGACCCGGAGCGCTACACCGGCTTCGCCTTCGGCCTCGGCGTGGAGCGTTTCGCCATGCTGCGCTACGGCGTCTCCGACCTGCGCGCGTTCTTCGAGAACGACCTGCGGTTTCTCAGGCAGTTTGCCTGACGGCCGGGATTCGGGATGGGGGATGCGGGATTCGAAAGAGCTCCGGTCCCCGCTTTTCCGAATCCCCCATCCCGAATCCCGAGTCCCGGACTTCAACATGAAATTCTCCGAAAACTGGCTGCGCGAACTGGTGGATGTGCAGGCCGACCGCGCCGAACTGGCCCATGCGCTGACCATGGCGGGGTTGGAAGTGGAAGAGCTCACGCCGCTCGGCGAAGGCCTGGCTGGCGTGGTGGTGGCCGAGATCGTCGCCGCCGAAAAGCACCCGCAAGCCGACCGCCTGCGGGTGTGCAAGGTTGACGCGGGGCAGGGCGAGCCGCTGCAGATCGTCTGCGGCGCGCCGAATGCGCGCGTCGGCATCAGGGTGCCGCTGGCCACCGTAGGCGCCACCTTGCCGGGCGGCATCGCCATCAAGGCGGCCAAGCTGCGCGGCGTGGAATCGTTCGGCATGCTGTGCTCGGCGAAAGAGCTGGGCATCGACGCCGATGCATCCGGCCTGCTGGAGCTGCCCGCCGCTGCACCGGTCGGCCAGCCGCTGGCCGACTACCTCGGCCTGCCCGACGCCAGCTTCGAATTGAAGCTGACCCCGAACCGCCCCGATTGCCTGGGCCTGGTCGGCCTGGCGCACGACGTGGCGGCGCTGTTCGGCAGCGCGGTCAAGCCGCCGGCATCGGCGAGCGTGCCAGTGACCGGCAACGCGCGCCGCGGCATCCGCCTTGAAGCGGGCAAGGACGCGCCGCGCTATCTCGGCCGCATCATCGAAGGCATCGACCCGGCTGCGCGCACGCCGCTGTGGCTGGCCGAGCGCCTGCGCCGTGCCGGCCTGCGGCCGATCAGCGCGGTGGTCGACGTCACCAACTACGTGATGCTGGAGCTGGGCCAGCCGCTGCACGCGTTCGACAACGACCTGCTCGAGGGCGACATCGTCGTGCGCCATGCGCGTGACGGCGAGGTGCTGAAGCTGCTCGACGGCAGCGAGGCGAAGCTGGATGCGGGCTTTGTGCTGATCGCCGACGAGAACAAGCCGCTGGCGGTGGCCGGCGTGATGGGCGGTTACGACTCGCGCGTCACCGACGCCACGCGCAACGTTTTCCTCGAATCGGCGCATTTCGCGCCGGCCGCGATCATGGGCCGCGCGCGCAAACTGGGCTTGCACACCGACGCCTCGCATCGCTTCGAACGCGGAGTCGACCCCGAACTGCCGCGCCGCGCGCTGGAGCGCGCCAGCGAACTGCTGCTGGCGATCGCCGGCGGCCAGGCCGGACCGGCGCTGGTGGCGGAGAACCCGGCCGACCTGCCGGCGCCGGTGCCGGTCGCCTTGCGTCGCGCGCGGCTGAAGCGCGTGCTCGGCGTGACCGTGGCCGACGCGGAGGTGGCGCGCATCTTCACCGCGCTGGGCATGCGGGTGGACCCGACCGCCGAGGGCTGGCAGGTCACCGCGCCGAGCAGCCGTTTCGACATCGAGCGCGAGGAGGACCTGATCGAGGAGGTCGCGCGCATCTTCGGCTATGACCGCATCCCCACGGCGACGCCGGCTGGCGCGCTGAGCCTGGCGATCGAGCCGGAGGCGCGCATCAACGAGCTGGCGCTGCGCGAGCAACTGGCCGCGCGTGGCTATTACGAAGCGGTCAACCTGTCGTTCCTGGCGGCCGACTTGTTGGCGAGTTGGGGCCTCACCGAACGGCTGGTGCCGTTGGCCAACCCGTTGTCGGCCGACCTGGCGGTGATGCGACCGTCGCTGTTGCCGGGGCTGATCGAGGCGCTGCGCCACAATCGCGCGCGCCAGCAGGAGCGGGTGCGCCTGTTCGAGCTGGCGCGCGTGTTTGCCGAGGGCAACCCGCCGCTCGAAACTCCCAGCCTGGCCATCGTCGCCTGCGGCAACGCCCGTGCCGAACAGTGGGGCGAACCGTCGCGGGCGCTGGATTTCCACGATCTCAAGGGCGACCTGGACGCCCTGATCGCCTGGGGCGGCGAGCCGCAGCGCTGGTCGGTACATGCCGATAGCCTGCCGGGCTGGCTGCACCCGGGCCGTGGCGCCCGGGTGGCGCGGGATGGCAGCACCGTGGGTTACCTCGGCGCATTGCACCCGCAGCTGGCCAGGGCGCTGGGCCTGGGGCCGGATGTGCACGTGCTGGAGCTGGCGTTGGAGCCGTTGCTGAGTCGTCGCCTGCCCCGGGCGCGGACGGTGCCGCGCTTTCCGGCCGTGCGTCGTGACATCGCGATGGACCTGCCCGAAGCGGTCAGCTGGTCACAGATCGAGCAGGTGGTTCGCGGCACGCTGGGCGAACGGCTGAAGGAATTGCGCCTGTTCGACCGTTACAGCGGCAAGGGAGTCGAAGCGGGCCGAAAAAGTCTCGCTATGGGCTTGATTTTGCAGGACGCTTCACGCACGCTTACCGATGACGACGCGGATCGTTGCGTACGTGAAGCCATAGCTGCGTTGGAGCAATCATGCAAGGCAAAGCTGCGGGGATGAGATGGCTCTGACCAAGGCGGAAATGGCCGAGCGGCTTTTCCTCGACGTGGGCCTCAACAAGCGTGAGGCGAAGGAATTCGTGGACGCCTACTTCGAGGTGGTTCGCGGCGCCCTGGAGAACGGCGAACAGGTGAAGTTGTCCGGCTTCGGCAATTTCGATCTGCGGCTGAAGAACCAGCGGCCCGGACGCAACCCGAAGACCGGCGAGGAGATTCCGATCTCCGCCCGGCGCGTGGTGACGTTCCGACCGGGACAGAAACTCAAGGTAAGAGTCGAGGGTTATGCTGGACCAAGGGAATAACACCGAACTGCCCGCCATCCCGGCCAAGCGCTACTTCACCATCGGTGAGGTCAGCGAGTTGTGCGGTGTGAAGCCCCACGTGCTGCGTTACTGGGAGCAGGAGTTTCCTGCGCTCAACCCGGTCAAGCGCCGCGGCAACCGCCGCTACTACCAGCGCCACGACGTGCTGATGATCCGCCAGATCCGCTCGCTGCTCTACGACGAAGGCTTCACCATCACCGGTGCGCGTGCGCGCCTGGAAGGCCCGCAGGCGCGGATGGAGGCGAGCATTTCGCACCAGATCGTGCGCCAGGTGCGGATGGAACTGGAAGAAGTGCTGAGCTTGCTGCGCCGCTGAAGGCTTCCGGACGCGCCGCACAAGCTGCTAGACTTGCCAGCTTGCCGTAGTCGGGGCGTAGCGCAGCCTGGTAGCGCATCTGCCTGGGGGGCAGAGGGTCGTCGGTTCGAATCCGGCCGCCCCGACCAATTCGGCGATCGAGTACGAAAAAAGCGCCTACGGGCGCTTTTTTCGTCTGGCGGCTTCAGTACAGCACGCGGCTGCGCAGTGTTCCGGGAATCGCCGCCAGCTTCGCCTTCAGCTCGCTGGCCTGGGCCTCGTCGGCGCTGACGTCGATCACCACGTAGCCCACTTCGCCGTCGGTCTGCAGGAACTGCGCGTCGATGTTGATGTTGCCGGCCGAGAACAGCTCGTTGATGCGCGACAGCGTGCCCGGCACGTTGCGATGGATGTGCAGCAGGCGGCGGCTGTGGGGGTGCTCGGGCAGGGCCACTTCGGGGAAGTTCACCGCCGACAGGGTGGAGCCGTTGTCGCTGTAACGCACCAGCTTGCTGGCCACCTCGATGCCGATGTTGTCCTGCGCCTCCAGCGTGCTGCCGCCGATGTGCGGGGTGAGGATCACGTTGTCCAGGCCGATCAGCGGCGAGACGAAGGGGTCGTCGTTGCCCTTGGGCTCGAGCGGGAACACGTCGATGGCGGCACCGGCCAGGTGACCGGCGCGCAGCACCGCGGCCAGCGCGTCGATGTCCACCACGCTGCCGCGCGAGGCGTTGATCAGCATCGCGCCGGCGTGCATCTTCGCCAGCTGTTCGCGGCGGATCATCAGCCGGGTGGCGGGGGTTTCCGGCACGTGCAGGGTGACCACGTCGGCGCGTTCCAGCAGTTCGTCCAGGCTCGACACGGCGCGGGCGTTGCCCAGCGCCAGCTTGGTCTCGATATCGTGGAAGATCACCCGCATGCCCAGGCTCTCGGCCAGCACGCCGACCTGGGTGCCGATGTGGCCGTAGCCGACGATGCCGAGCACTTTGTCGCGCGTCTCGTAGCTGCCGCTGGCCGACTTGGCCCAGCCGCCGCGGTGGCACAGCGCGTTCTTCTGCGGGATGCCGCGCAGCAGCATGATCGCCTCGGCGATCACCAGCTCGGCCACGCTGCGGGTGTTGGAATAAGGCGCGTTGAACACCGGCACGCCGAGCCTGCGTGCGGCGTCCAGGTCCACCTGGTTGGTGCCGATGCAGAAGCAGCCCACCGCGATCAGCCGCTTGGCCTGTGCCAGCACGTCGGCGGTGAGCTGGGTGCGCGAGCGGATGCCGACGATGTGCGCGTCGGCGATGCGCGCCTTCAGTTCATGCTCCGGCAGCGACTTTGCGTGCAGTTCGACCTGGCTGTAGCCGGCGCGGCGGAAGTTCTCGACCGCACTGGCGCTGACGCCCTCCAGCAGCAACACCTTGATGTCCTGGCGGGGGTAGGAGGTCTGCATGGGTCGTCCCGGGGCGAGTGGAAGATGAGTCTTGCCAGAGTAGGCGAGGACATGCCGCACTGCAACACTGGACGCCATCCGGTGTCGCTGGCAGTCTGTGCGGACACCCCGGAGCCTCGCATGTCCGATACCCGCCTTGCCGATCTCGCCCGCCGCTTGCCCGGCCTGCATCTGCTGACCGCAGCCGGCGACCTCGAGCATTACGGCCGCGACTGGACCCGCCGCTGGACGCCGGCGCCGCTGGCGATCGCGCTGCCGGGCAGTGCAGAAGAGGTGCAGGCGGTCGTGCGTTGGGCGAATGAGCAGCGCGTGGCGATCGTGCCGTCCGGCGGCCGCACCGGCCTGTCCGGCGGCGCGGTGGCGGCGCATGGCGAACTGGTGCTGAGCCTGCAGCGGATGAACCGGGTGCTGCAGGTCGACGCGGTCGACCGCACGCTCACCGTGCAAGCCGGCACGACCTTGCAGCAGGCGCATGAAGCGGCCCGCGAACATGGCCTGGTCTACCCGGTCGACTTCGCCTCGCGCGGCTCCTGCTCGATCGGCGGCAACATCGCCACCAACGCCGGCGGCATCCGGGTGATCCGCTACGGCAATACGCGCGAATGGATCGCCGGGTTGAAAGTGGTGGCCGGCAACGGCGAATGGCTGGATTTGAACCGCGGCCTGGTGAAGAACTCCAGCGGCTACGACTTCCGCCAACTGCTGATCGGTTCGGAAGGCACGCTTGGCATCGTGGTGGAAGCCACGCTGAAGCTGACCGACCCGCCGCCGCCGGCGCAGACGATGCTGCTGGCGCTGCCGGACATGGATGCGCTGATGCAGGTGTTCGCGCTGTTCCGTGCGCGGCTGGCGCTGCAGGCTTTCGAGTTCTTCACCGACCATGCGCTGCGGCACGTGCTGGCGCACGGCGCGCAGCGCGCCATCGACGGCGAGCATCCGTACTACGTGGTGACCGAATGCGATGCGGTTGACGAGCGGCAGCAGGAAGCCGCGCTGGCCGCGTTCGAGCAGGCGCTGGAGCAGGGCTTGGTCAGCGACGGCGTGGTCGCGCAGAGCGAGGCGCAGGCCGCCGCGCTGTGGCGGCTGCGCGAGGGCATCACCGAGAGCCTGGCGCCGCGGCGGCCGTACAAGAACGACGTGTCGGTACGGATCGGCGCGGTGCCGGCGTTTCTGCACGAGATGCAGGCGCTGCTGGCGCGCGAGTATCCGCAGGCCGAGGTGGTCTGGTTCGGCCACATCGGCGACGGCAACCTGCACATCAACGTGCTGCGTCCTGAGGGCCTGGCAGAGGATGCGTTCATCGCCCAGTGCGAGCACGTCACCGCGCTGCTGGCGGCCACGCTGCAGCGCCATGGCGGCAGCATCTCGGCCGAGCACGGCATCGGCCTGGTCAAGCGGGCTTACCTGGAAAGCACCCGCAGCGCGGCGGAGATCGCGCTGATGCGGGGCGTGCGCCGGGTGTTCGACCCCCACGGCATCCTCAATCCGGGCAAGCTGTTCGCGCCCGGCTGAAGGCCCGGAAGCCGCGCCCGTGCTAGTCTTGCGGGCTTGTTCGCCGATTCCGAGGAGCCGCCATGTCGCCGCCGCTGCGTACGCTGTATCCCGACATCGAGCCGTTCGACAGCGGCTTCCTGTCGGTGTCCCCGCTGCACACGCTGTACTACGAGCAGAGCGGCAACCCGCACGGCAAGCCGGCGGTGTTCCTGCACGGCGGCCCAGGCGGCGGCACCAATGCGAAGTGCCGGCGCTTCTTCGATCCGGCGGTGTACCGCATCGTGCTGTTCGACCAGCGCGGCTGCGGCAGGTCCACCCCGCATGCGGAGCTGACCGACAACACCACCTGGGACCTGGTCGCCGACATCGAGCGCGTGCGCGAACATCTGGGCATCGACCGCTGGCAGGTGTTCGGCGGCTCGTGGGGCTCCACGCTGGCGCTGGCGTATGCGCAGACCCATCCGGACAAGGTCGCCGAGCTGGTGCTGCGCGGCATCTTCATGCTGCGCCGCTGGGAGCTGGAGTGGTTCTACCAGAAGGGCTGCGACGCGCTCTACCCGGATGCGTGGGAAACCTACCTGGCGGCAATCCCCGAAGTGGAGCGCGGCGACCTGATCAGCGCCTACCACCGCCGCCTCACCAGCGCCGACGCGAAGGTCCGCACCGACGCAGCACGCGCCTGGTCGGTGTGGGAGGGCGCCACCAGCTTCCTGTGGCAGGACCAGACGCACATCGACTCCAGCGGCGAGGACGAATTCGCGCTGGCGTTCGCGCGCATCGAGTGCCACTACTTCGTCAACGGCGGCTTCTTCGAGCACGACGACCAGCTGCTGCGCAACGTCGATCGCATCCGCCACATTCCGGCGGTGATCGTGCAGGGCCGCTACGACGTGGTGTGTCCGCTGCGCAGCGCGTGGGACCTGCATCGCGCCTGGCCCGAGGCCGAGCTGCACATCGTGCAGGATGCCGGCCATTCGGCGTTCGAGCCGGGCAACGTGCACGCGCTGGTGGAGGCGACCGACCGCTTCGGCCGCTGAGGCGAGCGATGGGCGGGTAGGAGCCCGCTTGCGGGCGATGCTTTTGCCCGACTCCAAATGACAATCAAGGCAGGAGCATCGCCCGCAAGCGGGCTCCTGCATGGTCGGTGTCGGGTCAGTCGTTCGCCGGCAACTGCTTGGTACCGAAGATCTTGTCGCCGGCGTCGCCGAGGCCGGGCAGGATGTAGCCGCGTTCGTTGAGGCGCTGGTCGATCGCGGCGGTGTAGATCTCGATGTCGGGATGGGCGGCGGCGATGCGTTCGAGGCCTTCCGGCGCGGCGACCAGGAACAATCCCTTGATGCGCCTGCAGCCGGCCGCCTTGAGCATGTCGACGGTGGCGACCAGGGTGCCGGCGGTGGCCAGCATCGGATCGACGATCAGCGCGATGCGTTCGTCCATGCGACCGGTGAGCTTCTCGTAGTAGGTCGTCGGCTTCAGCGTCTGCTCGTCGCGCTGCAGGCCGACCACGCTGACCTTGGCGGCGGGGATCAGGTCGAGCACGCCCGGCAGCATGCCCAGGCCGGCGCGCAGGATCGGCACGATGGTGATCTTCCTGCCCTTGATCCGCTGCACCTGCAGCGGCCCGGCCCAGCCCTCGATCTCTTCCTCGACGGTTTCCAGGTCCTTGGTGGCCTCGTAGGTGAGCAGCGCGGCGACCTCGGAGGCCAGCTCGCGGAACTCCTTGGTGCTGATGCCGGCGCGGCGCATCAGGCCGAGCTTGTGCCGGATCAGCGGGTGGCGGACTTCGACGATCTTCATGGCTGGCTGTCTTCCGGAGCGGCGCGAGGTGCGCGACAGTCAGCGAGTTTAGGGAAGCGGCTGCGCCCGCGCACGCATGTCCGTGCGTGCGCGGGCGCAGCCGGCCAGTCACGCCGCGGCGTGGCCTTTCAGGCATTCGCTCATGAAGGCCTTGCGCTCGGCGCCCTTGAGCGCCTTGCCCTTGGCGTCGGCATTGCAGCTGGCCATCTTGCCTTGCTGGGTCGGCTTGGCCGCTGGCGCGGCGGCGGTGCCTTCACCCTTGAGGCAGGAACTCATGAAAGCCTTGCGCTCGGTGCCTTTCTTGCCGGTCGCCTGCTTGTTGCAGTCGATCATGCGCTGCTGCTGGGCGGTATGCGGCTTGGCCGCCGTGGTTGCAGCGGGGGTGGCGGCCGGGGCGGCCGCGAAGGCGAGGCCGGCGAAGGCGAAGCTGGCGCTGAAGGCGAGCAGACGTAGTGACAGTGACATCGTGAGTCCTCCCTGGGTGACCGGCAGTTGCCGGCCGGGTCAGTCTAGGCAGGGGCCAGCCCTCACGGGAGTCGGCAAAATCTTACGTGCATGAAGTATTCAGCTGCGGCGGCATGTCGTGCGCCGCCGCAGCCGGTGTGGGCCAAACCGTCGGTCAGGCCGCTTCGGCCTTGGCCTTGCGCGGCCCTTCCAGCAGTGCCTTGCGCACATGGGACACGATCAGGTCGACCTCGGCGCTGGTGACGTTGAAGTGCGGGGTGAAGCGCAGCGAATTGGTGCCGCCGTGGATCACACCGACGCCGTGCTCGCGCAGGTATTCCTCGGTGGAACCGGCGCCATAGCACTTGTACTCCGGGGCCAGCTCGCAGGAGAACAGCAGGCCGGTGCCCTGCACCTTGGTGATCAGTCCGCCCAGCTCGTTCTTCAGCGCGTTGAGCTTGTCGACGAACTCCTTGCCGCGCTCGCGGATGTTGTTGCGTACCTGGTCGCTGAGCTCGCCCAGCGTGGCCAGAGCCACATCCAGCGCGCGCGGGTTGGCGGTCATGGTGTTGCCGTAGATGCCCTTGCGGTACAGCCCGGCGGCGCGTTCGCCGACGGCCAGTACCGACAGCGGATACTGGCCGGCATTGAGCGCCTTGGAGAAGGTTTCCATGTCCGGCGGGGGCAGGCCCTCGAAGCCGGGGTAGTCCACGAACGACAGCACGCCATGCGCGCGCAGGCCGGCCTGGATCGAGTCGACCAGCAGCAGGGTGCCATGCGATTCGGTCAGCCTGCGGGCGGCCTGGTAGAACTCCGGCGTCACCGCGCGGCCGGGGTCGCCTTCGCCCATCACCGGCTCCAGGAACATTGCCTCGATGAACCAGCCATGTTTGTCGGCATCGGCGAACGCGGCTTCCAGCTGCGCCACGTCGTAGGGCGCCACGGTGAGCAGGGTGTCCTCGTGGCGGTAGCTGGCGAGGTTCTGCTGGTAGGTCTTGCGGCTGGAGTCGGAGTACAGCGCCGGCGCCTCGGTGCGGCCGTGGAACGCGCCCTTCACCGCGAGGCGCTTGATGGTGCGGCCGGCGTAGCGCCCGCCCGCGTCAGTCATCGCCTTGGCGTTGACGTCGGCGATGCGGCAGGCCAGCGAAACCGATTCGGAGCCGGAGTTCAGGCACAGGTAGCGCACGTACGGGTTGCTGCCGCGGCTGCGGCCCAGCTCCTTGTTCAGCGCCGCGGTGAAGCGCAGCTGCGCCACGCTGGGCGACATCACGTTGGCCATCACCTGCGGCCGGGCCAGCGCGGCGAGGATCGCCGGGTCGTTGTGGCCGAAGCCGAGCATGCCGTAGCCGCCGTTGTCGTGCACCACGGCGCCCTTCAGGGTGACGATCCACGGACCGCGGGCGGCCGCCGGCAGGTACGGGTTGATCGCGTCGTCCGGGTAGAAGTTGACGAAGCCGGCCTGCGCCCGGGCCAGTTGCTCGGCTTCATCGAGCTTGAGGAAGTCGGCCAGCTCGGCGCGCAGCTCGCGGTGACGCGCCACCGCCTCGGCGATGGCCTGGCCCAGCAAGGGATCCCTCGCCGCCATGCGCTCGATGGTCGCGTCGTCCAGGCCGACGGTCCGCGGCTTGCCGCCGAATTCGCGCAGTTCGCGCAACTGGTTGATCACACCCATGATGAATCCTCCGTAGCTCCGCCGTAGCGGCAGGCCGTGCCGGATGGCGAAATTGATGACTGCGTGGCGGGAAGCGCGAAATCCGGCGCTTCCCCAATGTTTTCAGGCGTTTCGCAGCGCCGGGGGCATCCTTGCGGCGCGCTTTTATTCCTCACAGGATACCTTGCGGCGACGGCGGCCGTAACCCCGTGCCGCCGCCGCGGGTGACGGCTGTCATTCCGGATGGCTGACGCCGGCGACTGCCGGCCATGGCCCTGCCGCGCGCAGGATGCGCGGCACCGGAGGATTTCCCATGTCGCATTCCCGCATCCCGATCGCCTGCCTGGACGGCGCCGTCAAGCGCTACGGCCGGCTCACCGCGCTGGACGGCGCCGAGCTGCAGCTGCGCCACGGCGAGCTGCTGGCGCTGCTCGGCCCCAACGGCGCCGGCAAGACCACCGCGATCGGCCTGTTGCTGGGCTTGATCCGTGCCGACGCCGGCAGCGTGGAGCTGTTTGGCCAGGATCCGCAGCGGATCGAGGCGCGCCGCCGGATCGGCGTGATGCTGCAGAACGCCGAGCTGCCGCCCACGCTGCGGGTGGGCGAACTGCTGCGGCTTACCGCCAGCTATTACCCGAGCCCGCGCACATTGCGGGAATCGGCCGAACTGGCCGGCGTCGCCGACCTGCTCCGGCGGCCGTACGCGAAACTTTCCGGCGGCCAGCAGCGCCGGGTGCAGTTCGCGCTGGCGCTGTGCGGCCGGCCCGGACTGCTGTTCCTGGACGAGCCCACCGTGGGCATGGACATCGAGGCGCGGCAGCAGCTGTGGGCGACGATCCGCCGGCTGGTCGCCGAGGGTTGCTCGGTGCTGCTGACGACGCACTACCTGGAAGAAGCCGAGGCGCTGGCCGACCGCGTCTGCGTGATGTCACGCGGACGGATGATCCATCAAGGCACCGTCGACGAGCTGCGCGCACGGGTGGCGCTGAAGCGCGTGCGTTGCCGCAGCACGCTGCCGGCCGATGCGGTGCGCCGCTGGCCCGAGGTCAGCGAGGTGCGCCGGGAAAACGAACGCCTGCACATCGGCACCGCCGAGGCCGAAGCCGTGGTGAGGCGCCTGCTCGACGCCGACCCGCAGCTGGGCGAGCTGGAAGTGCAGCGCGCCGGCCTGGCCGAGGCGTTCACCGAACTCACCCGTGACGCCGCCGAGGCTTCGGGTACCGACCAGCGCGAGGCTGCCTGACATGCAAACCGTCCCTTCCGTCGTCGCACCGGCATCTGCCATCGGCATGCCGCGCCGCCGGGTGTTCGGCGCCTATCTGGAGGAAGCGCGCAGCGAGTGCCTGCGCTACCTGCGCGCGCCCGGCTTCATGCTGCCGATCATGCTGTTCCCCGCGATGTTCTACCTGCTGTTCGGCGTGCTGATGGCGAAGTCCAACGGCGCCGACGCGGCGCGCTACCTGCTGGCCAGCTACGGCGTGTTCGGCGTGATGAGCCCGGGCCTGTTCGGTTTCGGCGTGTCGCTGGCGCTGGAGCGCGACGGTGGCCTGCTGACTTTCAAGCGTGCCTTGCCGATGCCGCCGGGCGCCTACCTGCTGGGCAAGATGCTGATGGCGATGGTGGCCGCGGGGGTGGTGATCGTGCTGCTGCTGGCACTGTCGCTGTCGCTGGGCGGCGTGACGCTGGCCCCGGTGCAGGCCGGCGCGCTGCTGCTTGCCGGCATGCTCGGCGTGCTGCCGTTCTGCGCGCTGGGCATGTTCGTCGGCACCCTGATCAAGGGCCAGGGCGCGCCCGGCATGCTGAACCTGGTCTACCTGCCGATGTCGTTCCTGTCCGGCCTGTGGATCCCGCTGCCGATGCTGCCGGAATTCCTGCAGCGGATCGCACCGGCGTGGCCGAGCTATCACCTGGACCAGCTGGCGCTGGCCGCGGTGGGCATGAACCGGGGAGCCTTGCTGGTCCACGTGCTGGTGCTGGCCGGCTTTGCCGCGGGATTCGCGTTGCTGGCCGCGAGGCGCCTGCGCCGGCACGGTTGAAGTAGCATGCCCCGCAGACCCGGTCCCCAGCGACAGACCACGCCATGATCCCCGCCTTCATCGCCCGATGGTTCGTGCCGGCGCCCGATTCCGCGGTGGCCGACGACCTGCGCCGGGGCAAGTCGCCGTGGGCCGACAGCGTGCACCTGCTGTGGTCGCTGTGGATCTTCATCACGCCGCTGTTCGACCGCGGCCTGCATGGCTACACCCTGACCTGGCTGCTGTGCACGCTGGGTTCGTACCCGCTGTTCCTGCTGCTGTTCGCCAGGCTGCGGCTGGCGCCGCGGCGAACGGCGTGCCTCTACGCATGGGGCATGGCGGCGCTGTGTTTCGGCCTGCTGCGCTGGTATCCCAGCGGGCTCAGCTACTTCGTGTACGCCTGCGTGATGCTCAGCCATTGCGGCCTGCGGCGCTTCCGCAGCTACGCGGTCCAGGTGCTGGCGCTGAACGCCACCTACTTGGCGCTGGCCTGGTGGATCGGCTACCCGCCGGCGCTGCTGGTGATCATGCCGGTCACGGTGTTCGTCATCTGCACCATCGTCACGGTCGAGCAGATTCACCAGGAGAAGGATGCGGCGCTCAGCCTGTCCCACGACGAGGTGCGCCGGCTCGCCGCCACCGCGGAGCGCGAGCGGATCGGGCGCGACCTGCACGACTTGCTGGGACACACGCTGTCGCTGATCACGCTGAAGCTGGAGCTGTCGCGCAAGCTGTTCGACCGCGACGTCGAGGCCGCCCGGCGCGAGGTGGAGGAAGCGGAAAAGGTCGCGCGCCACGCCCTGGCGGAAGTGCGCTGCGCCGTCACCGGCATCCGCGCCACCGACCTCGCCGCCGAATTGGCTTCGGCGCGGCTGCTGCTGGAATCCTCGCGGGTGCACCTGGATTACGGCGAGCTGCCCGCCGACTTGCCGGGCGATGTCGAGCGTGGCCTGTCGCTGGTCCTGCGCGAGGCGGTGACCAATATCGCGCGACATGCCGGTGCCAGCCAGGCCCGGATCGAGATGGTGCGCGAGCGGGGCAGCGTGCGCCTGCAGGTCAGCGACAACGGCCGCGGCGGCATCGAGCGCGACGGCAACGGCCTGAGCGGCATGCGCGAGCGGGTGCGCGCGCTCGGCGGCACGCTCACGTTCGAGTCGCCGCGCGGGCAGGGGACGCGCCTGCGGGTGACCGTGCCGTTGCCGGTCGTGCGGCTGGTGGCATCGTCACGGTCGATGCCGGACCTGGCGACGACCGGGTCGCTGGCGCGCCCGGTTCCGGATCGGCCCGTCGCATGATCCGGGTACTGCTGGCCGAAGACCAGGCGATGGTGCGCGGCGCGCTCTCGGCGCTGCTGAACCTGGAAAGCGACATCGAGGTGCTCGGCTCCGCGGCCGACGGCGAGGCCGCGTGGCGCGAATTGCAACGGTTGCAGCCGGACGTGCTGGTCACCGACATCGAAATGCCCGGCCTGACCGGGCTGGAGCTGGCGCAGCGCATCCAGCGCCACGGACTGCCAATGAAGGTGGTCATCGTCACCACCTTCGCGCGACCGGGCTTCCTGCGCCGCGCGCTGGACGCCGGCGTGTCCGGCTACCTGCTGAAGGACGCGCCGGCCGAGAACCTCGCCGAGGCGCTGCGCACCGTGCACCGCGGCGGCCGCGCGATCGACCCGCAGCTGGCGCTGGAGGCGTGGTCGGAGGCCGATCCGCTGAACGACCGCGAGCGCCAGGTGTTGCGCCTGGCCGGCGAAGGCCAGTCCGCCGGCGACATCGCCGCGCAGTTGAACCTGTCGCACGGCACCGTGCGCAATTACCTGTCCGAGGCGATCGGCAAGCTCGGCGTGGCCAACCGCATCGAGGCGTATCGACTGGCGCGGCAGAAAGGCTGGCTGTAGACGCTTGCACGCGAATCGGTCCGCTGCGGGATAATGCCCTGTTTCCCGATGCTGGCCGTGCCCCTTGAAGAAGTCCGATTTCGATTTCGACCTGCCGCCGGAGCTGATCGCGCAGGCGCCGCTGCCGGAGCGTTCGGCCAGCCGCCTGCTGCTGCTGGACGTGGCGGCGCAGTCGCGGCAGGACCGCCGGTTCCGCGAGCTGCCCGATTTCCTGCGCCCCGGCGACCTGCTGGTGTTCAACGACACCCGCGTGCTGCCGGCGCGGCTGTACGGACGCAAGGAAACCGGCGGCGCGGTGGAGATCCTGATCGAGCGGGTCACCGGCGCGCACGAGGCGGTGGTGCAGCTGGGGGTGAGCAAGAAGCCGAAGGAGGGCGCGCGGATCGAGTTGGCCGACGGCAGCCATGCGCTGGTGCTGGGCCGCGACGAGAGCTTCTTCCGGCTGCGCTTCGAGGCGCCGGAGCCGCTGGAGAAGCTGCTGCTGAAGCTCGGCGAGATGCCGCTGCCGCCGTACATCGAGCGGCATGCCGACGCCAGCGACATGGAGCGCTACCAGACCGTGTTCGCGCGCGAGCCCGGTGCGGTGGCGGCGCCCACCGCCGGGCTGCATTTCGACGAGGCGATCCTGGCCAGGCTGCGCGAGCGTGGCGTGGAGTTCGGCTACGTCACCCTGCATGTCGGCGCCGGCACGTTCCAGCCGGTGCGCGTGGACGACATCAAGGACCACCACATGCACCGCGAGTGGCTCAACGTCGGCGCGCACCTGATCGGGCAGATCCGCCGCACCCGCGCCAACGGCGGGCGGGTGATCGCGGTGGGCACTACCGTGGTGCGCGCGCTGGAAAGCGCCAGCAAGGACGGCGAGCTGCACCCGTTCGCCGGCGAGACGCAGATCTTCATCTTTCCCGGCTATCGCTTCAGCAGCATCGACGGCCTGATCACCAATTTCCACCTGCCGCAGTCGACGCTGCTGATGCTGGTGTCGGCGCTGGCCGGGCGCGAATTCATGCTCGACGCTTACCGCCATGCGGTGGAACAGCGCTACCGCTTCTTCTCCTACGGCGACGCCATGCTGATCCTGCCGCACGGCGCCTGAGCGACACGTTTGCATTGTCGTAGGAGCCCGCTTGCGGGCGATGCTGTTGCTTTTGTGATTCCCAATTCCCGGCTTTCATTCCCGGCTTTCAAAGCATCGCCCGCGAGCGGGCTCCTACATGCGTACAAGGTGCGGGCGATGGGCGGAACGGGCCAAACCCGCGATAATGGACGGATGACTTCCCTCCAGTTCGACCTCCACGCCACCGACGGTGCCGCCCGTCGCGGTCGCCTCACGTTCGGCCGCGGCACGGTGGAGACGCCGGCGTTCATGCCGGTCGGCACGTATGGCTCGGTCAAGGCGATGACCCCGCGTGACGTCGTCGAGACCGGCGCCGAGATCATCCTGGGCAACACCTTCCACCTGTTCCTGCGGCCCGGGCTGGAGATCGTGGAGAAGTTCGGCGGCCTGCACAAGTTCATCGGCTGGGACAGGCCCATCCTCACCGACTCCGGCGGCTTCCAGGTGTTCTCGCTGGCGCACAAGCGCAAGATCACCGAGGAGGGCGTGACCTTCGCCTCGCCGGTAGACGGCTCGAAGGTGTTCCTGTCGCCGGAAGTGTCGATGCGGATCCAGAAGACGCTGGATTCGGACATCGCGATGATCTTCGACGAGTGCACGCCGTATCCGGCCACCGAGAAGGTGGCATCGGACTCGATGGAACTCAGCTTGCGCTGGGCCGCGCGTTCGCGCCGGGCGTTCGATGAATTGAACAACCCGAACGCGTTGTTCGGCATCGTGCAGGGCAGCGTGTACGAGAGCCTGCGCCGACGTTCGGCGGCGGGGCTGGCGAACATCGGTTTCGACGGCTACGCGATCGGCGGCCTTGCGGTGGGCGAGCCGGAGGCCGAACGCAACCACGCGCTGGACTTCACCGTGCCATTGCTGCCGGCGGACCGGCCGCGCTACCTGATGGGCGTGGGCCGGCCGGAGGACATCGTGGAAGCGGTGCGCCGCGGCATCGACATGTTCGACTGCGTGATGCCGACCCGCAACGCCCGCAACGGCTTCCTGTTCACCGCCGAAGGCACGCTGCGCATCCGCAACGCGAAGTACGCCGCCGACACCGGGGTGATCGAGGAAGGCTGCGACTGCCACGCCTGCAGCAACGGTTTCAGCCGCGCCTACCTGCGCCACCTCGACCGCTGCAACGAGATCCTCGGCAGCCAGCTCGCCACCATGCACAACCTGCGCTACTACCAGCGGCTGATGGCGGGCCTGCGCCAGGCCATTGCCAGCCAGACGCTGGAAGCGTTCGTGGCGCAGTTCTACGCCCGCCGCCAGGGCGCCGCAGTCCCTTAGCAGGCCGCGGCGGGCGCGCCGGCTGGTGGCTTCCGGCGGGGTCCGGCGTGCTGCCAGCGCCGCCGTGCACGGCCGGGGGGTGCATGGCATAATCGGGAATCTTTTATCAGGCGTTCTGTCGAAAACCCCGATGGCGCCATAACTTGCGAGACCAGTCCATGAGTTTTCCGATCTCCCCCGTGATCGCCCAGGCCGCGGCGCCGCAGCCGCAGGGCGGCGGCATGTCCATGATCATCATGATGGTGGTGCTGTTCGGCCTGATGTATTTCATGATGATCCGCCCGCAGATGAAGCGGCAGAAGGAGCATCGCGCGCTGATCGCCGGGCTGGCCAAGGGCGACGAGGTGGTCACCAACGGCGGTATCGCCGGGCGCGTGGACGAGGTGGGCGAGACCTTCGTCACGGTCGAGATCGCGGCCAACGTGAAGGTCAAGGTGCAGAAGGGCGCGGTCCAGCAGGTCCTGCCCAAGGGCTCGCTGAAGTCCGCTTGAGCCCCGGAATGTCCAGGGGTGGAACTTTTTCGAATTGTGCGGCCAAGGATGGCCGCTTCTCGATGTTCGCGATCACGGACGATCGTAAAAATAAACTTCGGCCGCGGACGGCCGCTGCTTGACGTTCGCGGTCACGGACGATCGCAAAGGACCGGATCATGAGTGATTTTCCCCGCTGGAAGTACGCGCTGGTCGCGCTGGTGATGCTGCTGGGCATCATCTACGCGTTGCCGAATGCATTCCCGCCGGTGCCGGCGGTGCAGGTCACGGCCAACCGCGATGCGCCGCCGATCAACCAGGCGGTGCAGCAGAAGGTGCAGGCGGCGCTGGCCGCGAAGAAGATCGCGGTCACCGACGTGTTCGTGGAAGGCGACCACCTGCTGGCCACCTTCGCCAACTCCGACGTGCAGAAGAGCGGCCTGGACGAGATCAAGGCAACGCTCGGCGACGGCTACACGGTGGCATTCAAGCTGCAGTCCAACGTGCCGGCCTGGCTGGGCGCGATCGGCGCCCGCTCGATGCCGCTGGGCCTGGACCTGCAGGGCGGCGTGCACTTCCTGATGCAGGTCGACCAGAAGGACGTGATCGAGAAGCAGGAAAACAGCTACGCGGACGACATTCGCAGCCTGTTGCGGCAGAAGAACATCCGTTACGAATCGGTCACCCGCAGCGCGACCAGCGGCCAGGGCATCGCGGTGATCCTGCGCTCGGCCGACGACCGCAAGACCGCGTCCGACGCGATCGCCAACGAATACGCCGACCTCAATGTGGCCGACGGCGCCAGCACCGGCGACCGTTTCGTGCTCAACGTGGCGGTCAAGCCGGAAAAACTGCGCGAGCTGGCGCGCGGCGCTATCACCCAGAACCTCGGCACGCTGCGCAACCGCATCAACGCGCTGGGCGTGTCCGAACCGCTGATCCAGCAGCAGGGCGACAGCCGCATCGTGGTCGAGCTGGCCGGCGTGCAGGATCCGACCGAGGCGAAGAAGCTGATCGGCGCGGTCGCCACGCTGCAGTACCGCCCCGGTATCGGCCAGCCCGGCGACGCGCGCGCGGTGGAAGCGGCGCGCACCGGCAACATTCCGCCGGACGCGAACCTGTACTACATGCGCGGCGACAACCGGCCGGTGCTGGTGAGCAAGCAGATCATCGTGACCGGCAACCAGCTGGTGGACGCTTCTTCCGGCATCGACCAGCAGAGCGGCACGCCGAAGGTCGACGTCACCCTGAACGCGGCCGGCGCCAAGAAGATGGGCGACTTCACCAACGCCAACGTCGGCAAGCCGATGGCGGTGCTGTACGTGGAGCAGGTCTACGAGACCAAGGTGGTCGACGGCAAGGAAGTGCGCGTGCCCAAGATCACCGAGACCGTGATCAACGACGCCACCATCCAGAGCCCCTTCAGCAAGCAGTTCCAGACCACTGGCCTGGGCAGCCCGAAGGAAGCCTCCGACCTGGCCCTGCTGCTCAAGGGCGGCGCGCTGGCGGCGCCGATGGACATCGTCGAGGAAGGCGTGATCGGCGCCAGCCTCGGCCAGGACAACATCGACAAGGGCTTCAAGGCGGTGATGCTGGGCCTGGCGCTGGTGCTGCTGGCCGCGGCGATCTACTACAAGCTGTTCGGCCTGGTCGCCGACATCGCGCTGTTCTTCAACCTGGTGATCCTGCTGGCGGTGATGTCGCTGATCGGCGTCACCCTGACCATGCCCGGCGTGGCCGGCATCGTGCTGACCCTGGGCATGGCGATCGACGCCAACGTGCTGATCTGCGAACGCGTGCGCGAGGAACTGCGCAACGGCTCCAGCCCGCACGCGGCCATCCGCGCCGGTTACGAGAAGGCGTGGTCGACCATTCTCGACGCCAACGTCACCCACCTGATCGCGGCGCTGGCGCTGACCACGATGGGCACCGGCGCGATCAAGGGCTTCGGCGTGACGCTGATGATCGGCATCCTGACCTCGCTGTTCACCTCGGTGACGCTGACCCATGCGTTCACCGCGGCGATCCACGGCCATCGCAAGCTCAAGACGCTGTCGGTCTGAGGAACCACTATGGAAATTTTCAATCACGACAGCAACATCCACTTCCTGGGGATGCGCAAGTACACCATTGCCATCGCCATTTTCCTGATGATCGCCTCGATCGGGCTGATCGCGTTCAAGGGCCTCAACTACGGGCTGGACTTCACCGGCGGCGTGTCGATGGTGGTCGACTACGGCCAGTCGGTGGAAATCTCCGAAGTGCGCGGCGCGCTGGAGAAGGGCGGCATCCACAACGCGATGGTGCAGAGCCTGGGCGGCACCCGCGAAGTGTCGATCCGCCTGCAGCCGAAGGACGACCCCGGCGCGGTCGACGCCGCCGGCAAGTTCAATCTCGACCGCATCGCCGCGGACGTGATCAAGGTGCTGCAGGTGGCCCGTCCGGACGCGAAGTTGAAGAGCCGCGACTACGTCAGCGCCCAGGTGGGCCAGGAACTGCGCAGCGACGGCACGGTGGCCGCGGTGTTCGTGATCCTCGGCATCATGTTCTACCTGTGGATCCGCTTCGAGCGCCGCTTCGCGATCGCCGCGGTGGCTACCGAGATTCACGACACGCTGGTGACGCTGGGCATCCTGGCGCTGGTGCAGCGCGAGTTCGACATGACCGTGCTGGCCTCGGTGCTGGCGGTGATCGGCTACTCGATCAACGACAAGGTGGTGGTGTTCGACCGCATCCGCGAGCTGTTCCGGCTGGCGCGCAAGGCCGAGCCGGAGGAGATCCTCAACCGCTCGATCAACAACACGCTGTCGCGAACCATCATCACCTCGCTGTTCACCGGCATTACCATGGGCGCGCTGTACTTCTTCGGCGGCACCGCGGTGCACGGCTTCGCCGTCACCATGCTGATCGGCATCGTGGTCGGCACGCTGTCCTCGATCTTCGTGGCCAGTCCGATCCTGCTGTGGCTGGGCGTGTCGAAGAAGGACCTGATGCCGGTCACCCGGGAAAACCCGGAGCTGGCGCGGCGGCCTTGAGCGACCCCCTCGCCCGCGAAGCGCGCGATTCGGATGTTCTCTCCCCTGCTCGCAGGGGAGATGCCCGAAGGGCAGAGGGGTTGCCCACGAAACGAAACGGCCCGGTCTGCACCGGGCCGTTTTCCTTATCCCGGTCGTGCGCAGGTTACCCGCGCAGCGCGGTTTCCAGCTCGGCCAGTCGCACCGGCGTGCCGACGTCGGTCCATGCGCCGCGATGGTGCGATCCGTCGACCATGCCCCGCAGGATCGCCGCTTCCAGCAGCGGGCGCAGCTTGAAACGTGGCGGTGTCGCCTCGGTGCCCGCTGCGGCGCCGACCGCCTCGCGCCAGCCCTCCAGCAGTTCGCGGCGGAACACGCCGATGCCGCTGTAGGTGAGCCGGGGTTCGCCGTCGTCGCGCAGTCGGCCCTCGGCGTCCAGCCGGAAATCGCCGTGCGGGTGATGCGGGGGATTGTCGGTCAGCAGCAGGTGCGCGAGGCCGCGCGGCTCGGCGGGAAGGGCGGCGAAATCCGCGTCGCACCACACGTCGCCGCTGACCACCAGGAACGGCTCGGCGCCCAGCAGCGGCAGCGCGTTGAGCATGCCGCCGCCGGTTTCCAGCGGCGTCGGTCCTTCATAGGCATAGCGGATGCGCAGGCCCCAGCGCGAGCCGTCGCCCAGCGCGGCGGGGAACTGTTCCGCCAGGTGCGAAGTGTTGATCACCACGTAGTGCACGCCGATCGCCGCGAGCTTTTCCAGGTGCCACGCGATCAGCGGCTTGCCGCCGACCGGCAGCAAGGGTTTGGGCGTGCGGTCGGTCAGCGGGCGCATGCGCTCGCCCCGGCCGGCGGCGAAGATCAGCGCGTGCCTCATGCGGCCACCTTGGTGAGGTCGCGGCCGGCTGCGTGGCGTTCCAGCAACTCGGCGAAATCGACCAGCTCCGGATAACGGCGCGCCACCTCGATCACGTAGCGGTACACCTGCGGCACGTCCCTGAGATAGCCCGGCTTGCCGTCGCGGTACCACAGGCGGTAGAACTGGCCCAGCACGCGCACGTGGCGGTGCAATCCGGTGAGGTCGAACCAGCGCAGGAAGCGCGACGCGTCGACCTCCTCGCCGATCACGCCGGCGTGGCGCAGGCGCAGCCGGCAGGACTCCACCCAGCCTTCGACGCGCACGCGCGGCCACGCGATGTAGGCGTCGCGCAGCAGCGAGGCGAGGTCGTAGGTGACCGGGCCGTGCAGCGCGCCCTGGAAGTCGATGATGCCCGGATTGTTTTCGGCCACCACCAGCAGGTTGCGGCTGTGGAAATCGCGGTGCACGAAACGGCGCGGCTGCGCCAGCGCGTTGCGCACGATCGCGTCGAAGGCGGCTTCCAGCACGTCCCATTCCCCGCAACTCGGCGTGTGGCCGAGGTGGCGCGTGAGGAACCATTCGGGCATCACTTCCAGCCCGTTCACCAGCACCGCGTGGTCGAACGGCGGCAGGTCGTCGCTGCGCACGCGCGTTTGCATCGCCAGCAGTGCGTCCATCGCGTCGCCGTAGAGCTGGTCCGCGTTCGCGTCGTTCAATTCGGCCAGGTACAGCCGCGAGCCGAGGTCCTCGATCAGCAGGAAACCCTGCTCCAGGTCCTGTGCCCGCACCGCCGGCACGTGCAGGCCGGCGGCGGACAGTCGCGCGCCGATTTCCAGCCACGGCCGCGGATCCTCCTGCGCCGGCGGCGAATCCATCACGATCCAGCTCTGCCCCGCGTGCGTGGTGCGCCAGTAGCTGCGGAAGCTGGCATCGGCCGAGGCAGGCTCGAGGGTCAGGCTGGCGTCGTCCAGCGCGCGGCGGGCCCAGGCGAGACGGGCGGGGGCGCGATCGGGTATCGGGGTCATGGCAACCAGGGGCAACAGGATGACACCAGCTTAGCGAGCCGTCGGCGTGGTGACGAGACGGCCGGCGCCGCGGCATTGACCGCGCCGCGTCGAATCAGTACCATTTTAGTCCCGATTCAAGCACGCCAGCCCGAGCGCCCCACATGCTCCGCGTCAGCCGACTGACCGATTACGCCACCGTGGTGATGACCTGCATCGCCGCGCACCCGGCCGAGGTGCTCAGCGCGGTGCAGATCGCCGACGAGACGCGGTTGGAACTGCCCACGGTAAGCAAGCTGCTGAAGGCGCTCGGCCATGCCGCGCTGGTCGAGTCGTTCCGCGGCGTCAACGGCGGCTACCGGCTGGCCCGGCCGGCCGTCGAGATCTCGCTGGCCGAGATCGTCGAGGCACTGGAAGGCCCGATCGGCATGACCGAGTGCAGCGTGGCCGAGGGCCAGTGCGAGCGCGAGTCGCAGTGCGGCGTGCGCGGCAGCTGGCAGCTGGTCAACAACGTGCTGGACAACGCGCTGCGCGCGGTCAGCCTGGCCGACATGCTCAAGCCGCAGCCGCCACGGCCGCCGCGGCGGATCGCTGCCGTGCCGGTAAGCGAGATTGCGATGCCGGCGAAAGCCCGCCGGGTCACCACCGAATGAACGAGATCATGAACAACCAGAGCAGCACCGCCGCCACGCTGCGCGACAACGCGGAAGTGGCCCAGATCCTCGGCCGCAACTACAGCGCGGGCTTCGTCACCCAGATCGAGATGACCGGCCTGCCGCCGGGCCTGGACGAGGACACCATCCGCGCGCTGTCCGCGGTCAAGCGCGAGCCGGAGTGGATGACCGAGTGGCGGCTCGAGGCCTATCGCCACTGGCTGACCATGCCCAAGCCGGACTGGGCCAAGCTCAACATCGACCCGATCGACTACCAGGCGATCAGCTACTACGCCGCGCCCAAGAAGCAGCCCAAGTCGCTGGACGAGGTGGACCCGGCGCTGCTGGAAACCTACGAGAAGCTCGGCGTGCCGCTGCACGAGCGTGCCGCGCTGGCCGGCGTGGCGGTGGACGCGGTGTTCGACTCGGTCTCGGTCGGCACCACCTTCCGCAAGCAGCTGGCCGACGCCGGCGTGCTGTTCTGCTCGATGAGCGAGGCGATCCGCGAGTATCCGGAACTGGTGCAGAAATACCTGGGCAGCGTGGTACCCACCGGCGACAACTTCTTCGCCGCGCTGAACTCGGCGGTGTTCTCCGACGGCAGCTTCGTGTTCATTCCGAAAGGCGTGCGCTGCCCGATGGAGCTGAGCACCTATTTCCGCATCAACGCGCAGAACACCGGCCAGTTCGAGCGCACCCTGATCGTGGCCGAGGAAGGCGCCCACGTCTCCTACCTCGAAGGCTGCACCGCGCCCAAGCGCGACGAGAACCAGCTGCACGCCGCGGTGGTCGAGCTGGTGGCGCTGGAAGGCGCGCAGATCAAGTACTCCACCGTGCAGAACTGGTACCCCGGCGACGAGAACGGCGTGGGCGGCATCTACAACTTCGTGACCAAGCGCGGCGACTGCCGCGGCGACGACTCGAAGATCTGCTGGACCCAGGTGGAAACCGGCTCGGCGATCACCTGGAAATACCCTTCGGTGGTGCTGCGCGGTGACCGTTCGGTGGGCGAGTTCTACTCGGTGGCGCTGACCCATCACTTCCAGCAGGCCGACACCGGCACCAAGATGATCCATCTCGGCAAGCACACCAAGTCGAAGATCGTCTCCAAGGGCATCAGCGCCGGCAAGAGTTCCAACAGCTACCGCGGCCTGGTGAAGATGGAGAAGGGCGCCGAAGGCGCGCGCAACTACACCCAGTGCGACAGCCTGCTGATCGGCAAGCAGTGCGGCGCGCACACCTTCCCGTACATGGAAGTGAAGAACCCCACCGCGATCGTCGAGCACGAGGCCACCACCTCGAAGATCTCCGACGAACAGATGTTCTACTGCCGTTCGCGCGGCATCGGCGAGGAAGACGCCGTGTCGATGATCGTCGACGGCTTCTGCAAGCAGGTCTTCCGCGAGCTGCCGATGGAGTTCGCGGTGGAGGCGAAGAAGCTGCTTGAGGTGAGCCTCGAAGGCGCGGTGGGTTGATGTTTATTCCTTCTCCCTCCGGGAGAAGGTGCCCGAAGGGCGGATGAGGGTACGGGCGGAGCGAGACATTGCGGCCCGCCCCGAACCCTCACCCCAACCCCTCTCCCGATGGGAGAGGGGCTAAAGAGACCAGGAACAACCATGCTGAAAATCGAAAACCTGCACGCCCGCGTCGCGGGCAAGGAAATCCTCAAGGGACTCAGCCTCGAAGTGAATGCGGGCGAGGTGCACGCGATCATGGGGCCGAACGGCGCCGGGAAGTCGACGCTGGGCAACGTGCTGTCCGGCCGCGAGGGTTACGAGGTGACCGCCGGCTCGGTGACCTACAACGGCATCGACCTGCTGCAGCTGTCGCCGGAAGCGCGCGCCGCGGCCGGCGTGTTCCTGGCGTTCCAGTACCCGGTGGAGATTCCCGGCGTCAACAACACCTACTTCCTGCGCGCCTCGCTCAACGCACAGCGCAAGACGCGCGGCGAGAAGGAACTCGATTCCATGCAGTTCCTCAAGCTGGTGCGCGAGAAGCTCAAGGTGATGCAGATCTCCGACGAGCTGCTGCACCGCGCGGTCAACGAGGGCTTCTCCGGCGGCGAGAAGAAGCGCAACGAGATCTTCCAGATGGCGGTGCTGGAGCCGCAGCTGGCGATCCTCGACGAGACCGACTCGGGCCTGGACATCGACGCCCTGAAGCAGGTGGCGCAGGGCGTCAACACGCTGCGCTCGCCGGATCGCGCGTTCCTGATGATCACCCACTACCAGCGCCTGCTCGACTACGTGGTGCCGGATTTCGTGCACGTGCTGGCGGACGGCCGCATCGTCGAGAGCGGCGACAAGTCGCTGGCGCTGAAGCTGGAAGAGCACGGCTATGCCGGGCTCGGCGCAGGGGCGGCGGCATGAACCCGTCAGCCTCCAGTCCGCTGGCTGCGTCGCTGCTGGACGCGCCGCTGCCGGCCAGCGGTATCGCCTGGCTGGACGAGGCGCGCCGGGACCACCGCGCCGCGTTCGCCGCCGGCGGCCTGCCCGGCGCGCGGGTCGAGGCGTGGAAGTACACCGCGCTGCGCGGACTCGCCCAGCGCCGCTTCGCCGCCGGCGACGCGGCGGCGGCCACGCGCGCCGTCGATGCGGCCGCATTCGCCCTGCCGGGCGTGGACGGGCCGCGGCTGGTGTTCGTCAACGGCGTGTTCCGGGCGGATCTCTCGGCCTCCGCCGCGCTGCCCGACGGGCTGTCGCTGCAACCGCTGACGCAAGCCTTGCGTGACGACGCCGAGCCGCTGCGTTTCGCCTTGTCGCGGCCGGCCCTGGTCGGGCAGGTCCACGAGGCCAGCGATGCGTTCGTGCAGGTCAACGCCGCCAGCGCCGCCGACGGCGTGGTGCTGAAGGTCGCCGCGCACGCGCGGATCGCCGCGCCGGTGCAGCTGGTCTTCGTCGGCGCCGCCGCGGACGCCGAACTGGCCTGGCATGCGCGCAACGTGATCGAGCTGGGCGAGGGCGCCTCGCTGGCGCTGGTCGAACATCACGTGGGCCACGGCGAACAGTCCCAGCTGGCGACGCTGGTCGGCGATTTCGTGCTGCACGAAGGCGCGCAGCTGCATCACGTCGTGCTGCAGAACGCCGCGACCGCCACCAACCTGATTCGCCGCAGCGGCCTGCGCCTGCATGCGCGGGCACAGATGCGGCTGCACGTGCTGGAACTGGGCGGCGCGCTGGTGCGCCATGATCTGCAGGCCGAGCTGGTCGGCGACGGCGCGCAGCTGCATACCCGCGGCGCGTTCATGCCGCATGGTCGCCAACACGTCGACACCCAGCTGGCGATCCGCCACCAGGCGCTGGATACCGCTTCCACCTCCGTCTGGCGCGGCGTCGCCAACGACCGCGCGCGCGGCGTGTTCCGCGGCGCAATCGTGGTAGCGCCCGGTGCCGACGGCAGCGACGCCAGCCTCAACAACAAGAACCTGCTGCTGTCGCCGAACGCCGAGATCGACACCAAGCCGGAGCTGGAGATCTATGCCGACGAGGTGAAGGCCGCGCACGGCGCCACGGTGGGCCAGCTCGACGAGCGCTCGCTGTTCTACCTGCGCTCGCGCGGCATCCCGCTGGCCGAGGCGCGCGCGCTGCTGACCGCCGCGTTCTGCCGCGCGGTGCTGGACGACCTGCCGAACGAGCCGCTGCGCGAGCATCTGTCGGGCCTGCTGATCGCGCAGCTGCCCGCCTGATGCTTTTATCTCCTCCCCCTGCCTGCAGGGGGAGGTTGGGAGGGGCAAGGCTTTTGACCTTCAGATCAAGAGCGAACCCCTCCCCAACCCTCCCCTGCGAGCAGGGGAGGGAGCCATCCACGGATCCGTCAACGATGAATACACAAGCCAGCACGCCCACCGTCTTCGACGTCCGGCGCATCCGCGCGGACTTCCCGTTGCTGGCGCGGCGCGTGCACGACAAGCCGCTGGTGTACCTGGACAACGCCAACACCAGCCAGAAGCCGCTGCCGGTGATCGAGGCGGTGGACCGGCATTACCGCGAGCACAACGCGAACGTGGCGCGCGCGGTGCATCAGCTGGGTGAGGAAGCCACCGCCGCCTACGAAGGCGCCCGCGACAAGCTGGCGCGCTTCATCAATGCGCCCTCGCGCAACGAAGTGATCCTCACCTCCGGCACCACCCAGTCGATCAACCTGGTCGCCTACAGCCATGCGCTGCCGCAACTGAAGGCAGGCGACAGCATCCTCACCACGGTGATGGAGCACCACGCCAACATCGTGCCGTGGCAGCTGGTGGCCGCGCGCAGCGGCGCCACGGTGAAGGCGGCGCCGATCGACGAGCACGGCGAGCTGATCGTCGAGAAGTACGTCGAGCTGCTGACGCCGGAAGTGAAACTGGCCTGCGTCACCCACGTCTCCAACGTGCTGGGCACGGTGAACCCGGTGCGCGAGATCGCGCGCGAATGCAGGAAGCGCGGCATCCCGCTGCTGGTCGACGGCTCGCAGGCGGCGCCGCACCGGCCGGTCGACGTGCAGGCGCTGGGCTGCGATTTCTACGCGGTCACCGGACACAAGATGCTCGGCCCCACCGGCACCGGCGCGCTGTGGGCGAAGCGCGAACACCTGGAGGCGATGCCGCCGTTCTTCGGCGGCGGCGAGATGATCCGCGAGGTGCGCTTCAGCGGCACCACCTTCGCCGAGCCGCCGCACAAGTTCGAGGCCGGCACGCCGAACATCGCCGGCTTCGCCGGGCTGTCGGCGGCGATCGACTATTACGAGTCGGTGGGTTTCGAGGCGATCCACGCCTGGGAGCAGCAGCTGCTGCACTACGCCACCGAGCGTCTGCGCGAGGTGCCGGGCCTGCGCATCCTCGGCGAGGCAGCCGAGAAGGAGCCGGTGATCTCGTTCCTGCTGGAAGGCGCGCAGGCCACCGACCTGGCCACCCTGCTCGACCTGCAGGGCGTCGCCGTGCGCTCGGGCCACCACTGCGCGCATCCGCTGATGCAGTTCTACGGCGTGCCGGCCACGCTGCGCGCCTCGCTGGCGTTCTACAACACGCGCGAGGAGATCGACGCGTTCGTGGTGGCCCTGCTCAAGGTGCGCAAGCTGCTGATGTGAGGCGGCGCAGGTCCGCGTGGCCCTGCCGCGGCCGTCGGCATTATGCTTCGCGTTCCATCCGCCACGACCGACCCCATGCTCGCCAAGCTTCCCGGCCCGATCCGCATCCCGCTGGCCATGCTGCTGCTCGCCGTCAACATCCTGCTGCACGTGCTGCCGCTGTTCGCGCTCACCCTGCTCAAGCTGATCGTGCCGCTGCGCGGAGTGCGGCAAGTCTGCTCGCGCGCGCTGGTGGCGATCGCGGAGAGCTGGATCGGGGTCAACAACTTCCTGTTCGGCCTGTTCACCCGCATCCGCTGGCGGGTCGAGGGGCTGGAGGGCCTGCGCCGCGACGGCAACTACCTGGTGCTGTGCAACCACCAGAGCTGGGTCGACATCCCGGTGCTGCAGAAGGTGTTCAACCGGCGCGCGCCGTTCATGCGCTTCTTCCTGAAGCAGCAGCTGATCTGGGTGCCGTTGCTGGGGCCGGCGTGGTGGGCGCTGGATTTCCCCTTCATGAAGCGCTACTCGCGGGAAACCCTGCTGCGCCATCCCGAGCTGCAGGGCCGCGACCGCGAGGCCACCCGGCAGGCCTGCGCAAAGTTCCGGCACATGCCGGTGTCGGTGATGAACTTCGTCGAAGGCACCCGTTTCACGCCGGCCAAGCACGACGCGCAGTCCTCGCCGTACCGGCACTTGCTGCGGCCGAAGGCCGGCGGCCTGGCATTCGTGCTCGACGCGATGGGCGACGCCCTGCACGCGATCCTCGACGTCACCATCGTCTATCCGGAAGGCCGCTGCACCATGATGGATCTGATCGCCGGCCGCGTGCACGACATCCGCGTGCACGTGCGCGAGTTGCCGATCGACGCCGGACTGCTGGGCAATTACGACGAGGACGCGGCGTTTCGCGGCCGGGTCAAGCAGTGGGTGAATGCGTTGTGGCGCGAGAAGGACGCCCGCGCCACGCAGATGTTGACGGCGGCGGATGCCGCACCGACGGGAGACTGACATGCGTATTCTGATCGTGGGCGCGGGCGCCACCGGCGGCTACTTCGGCGGCCGCCTGCTGCAGCACGGCCGCGACGTGACCTTCCTGGTGCGCGAGGGGCGCGCGGTGCAGCTGGCGCAGCATGGCCTGTCGATCAGGAGCGCCACCGGCGACGCCACCTTGCCGTCGCCGCAGACCGTGCTGGCCAGCGGCCTGCGCGAGCCGTACGAGCTGATCCTGCTGAGCTGCAAGGCGTATGGCCTGGAGCAGGCGATGGCCGACATCGCGCCGGCGGTGGGGCCGGACACCGCGATCCTGCCGCTGCTCAACGGCATGCGCCAGCTCGACCTGCTGGACGCGCGCTTCGGCGCGCAGCACGTGCTTGGCGGGCAGTGCGTGATCGCCGCCACGCTCGACGCGGACGGCGCCGTGCGCCATCTCAACACCTCGCACAGCCTCACCTTCGGCGAGCGCGACGGCAGCGCGTCCGCGCGCATGCAGCGGATCACCCAGGCCCTGTCCGACGCAGGCTTCGACGCGCGCCCGAGCAGCGCGGTGCTGCAGGACATGTGGGACAAGTGGATCTTCCTGGCCTCGCTGGCCGGCATCACCTGCCTGATGCGCGGCTCGGTCGGCCAGATCGTGGCCGCGCCGGGCGGCACCGCGGCGGCGCTGGATCTGCTGGAGGATTGCCGCGCAGTGGCCGAGCGTGCCGGCCATGCGCCGAGCGAGCAGACCCTGCAGCGCGCGCGCGGCGTGCTGACCGAGGCCGGCTCCACGCTGACCGCCTCGATGCTGCGCGACCTGCAGCACGGCTATCCGATCGAAGCCGACCACATCGTCGGCGACCTGCTGGCCCGCGCCGACCGCTCGCGCGACGAGCGCTCGTTGCTGGCGACCGTGTATGCGCATCTGAAAGTCTACGAAGCGGGCAGGGCCTGAACGCCGCTCCTACGGGCCACCCGTGGCATCTGCCGTAGCCGCGTCGTGGCCGGTTGCGTCGCCTACCAGATCTTCACCCGCTTCGCGCCGTCGCGCACCATCGCGTCGCCGCTCTTGCACTGGAACGCGCTGGCGAACTCCGGCATGTTCGACGGCGCGCCGATCGCGCGGAATTTCGCCGGCGCGTGCGGATCGGTGTTGAGCAGGGTCAGCTGCGCCTCGGGACGGATGTTGCCGCGCCACACGCGCGCCCAGTTCAGGAAGAAGCGCTGGTCCTGGGTGTAGCCGTCGATCCTGCGGCTGGCCTCGGCCGGATTCTTCGCCAGCGCCATCTGCAGCGCGGTGTACGCCGCGTTGAGGCCGCCCAGGTCGCCGATGTTCTCGCCCATGGTGAGCTGGCCGTTGACGTGCTTGCCCGGCAGCGCCTCGTAGCCGTCGAACTGTGCGCCCAGTTTCGCGGTGCGCGCCTCGAATGCCGCGCGGTCGGCGTCGGTCCACCAGTTGGCGTTGTTGCCGCGGGCGTCGAACTTGCTGCCCTGGTCGTCGTAGCCGTGGCCCATTTCGTGGCCGATCACCGCGCCGATGCCGCCGTAGTTGATCGCGTCGTCCGCGTTGGCGTCGAAGAACGGCGGCTGCAGGATCGCGGCCGGGAACACGATCTCGTTCTTCTGCGCGCTGTAGTAGGCGTTCACCGTCTGCGGGGTCATGCCCCACTCGCTGCGGTCCACCGGCTTGCCGATCTTGGCGACGGCGTAGTCGTGGTTGAACTTGTTCGCCGCCTGCACGTTGGCGTAGTAGTTGTCCGGCGTCAGCGCCAGGCCGGACCAGTCGCGCCACTTGTCGGGATAGCCGATCTTCGGCACGAAGCTGGCCCACTTCTGCAGTGCCTTCTGCCGGGTCGCGTCGCTCATCCACTCGAGCTGCTCGATGCGCGTGCGGAAGGCCGCGCTGAGGTTGGCGACCAGTTCCTCGGCGCGCTGCTTCGAGGTCGGCGGGAAGTTGTCGGCCACGTACAGCTGGCCCAGCGCCATGCCCATGCTGTCGTTGGTGGTTTCCAGCACGCGTTTCCAGCGCGGCTTCATTTCCTTCTGGCCGTTCAGGGTCTGCGCGTTGAACGCGAAGTCCTCGCGCTGGAACGGCGTGGACAGGTACGGCGCCGCGTTGGCGATGGCGTGGTAGCGCAGGTAGGCCTGCCACTGCGCCAGCGGCACGTCGCCGAGCATCTGCTGCACCTCGGCGAAGAACGTCGGCTGCGACAGCGAGAAGCCGTCCTTCACGTCGGCGCCCTGCGCCTTGAAGAACGCGGCCCAGTCGAAGTCGGGCGTTACCTTGTCGGCTTCGGCGATGCCGACGTAGTTATAGCGGTTCTTCGGGTTGCGCATCTCCACCGGCGGCAGCGACACGGCAGCCAGACGGGTCTCGAACGCCAGTACCGATGTGGCCTGCTGCTGCGCAGCGGCGGCGCCGACGCCGGTCAGTTCGAGCAGCTTCGCGATGTGCGCGACGTAGGCGCTGCGGATCTTCGCGAAGTCGGGCTTGGCGTAGTAGTCGACGGTGGGCAGGCCGAGGCCGCCCTGGCCGGCGTAGGCGATCTGCCGGTTGGAATCCTTGAAGTCGGCATTGCCGTAGAAGCGGAACAGCACCGGTTCGCCGCGGGCGTGGCCGTCGCGGATATAGCCGACCACGTCGGCGCGGTTCTTCAGGGCGTCGATGCGCGCCAGCTGCGGCTTGATCGGGTCGAAGCCGACCTTGTCGATGGCCGCTTCATCCATGCCGGAGGCGTACAGGTAGCCGATCTTCTGTTCGATCGAATCCGCCCTCGCGGTGGCCGCGGCGCGCGCGGCCTGCTCGACGATCCGCCGCTGCACGGCGAGGCTGTCCTCGCGCAGCGCGTCGAACGAGCCCCAGCGCGTGCGGTCGGCGGGGATCGGGTTGGCGGCCACCCACTTCGCGTTGACGAAGCCGTTGAAGTCGGTGCAGGCCTGGATCGAGCTGTCCAGCTCGCTTACGTCGAAGGCGGTGGGGGAGGCGGCCAGCGCGCTGCCGCCCAGCGTCATCGCCAGGGCAAAGGCCAGCGGCTTCATGCAACGGTGCTTCATGGGGCTTTCCTTCGGGTCGGGGACGCCAGCGTCCGGTCGGTGCGGGTACCGCAATAAATTGTGGCTCCCGCAGGCTAGGCAGGCCCCCGGCGAACTGCCCAGTGTCGAAGGTCATGTCCGGGCAGCCTGTTCCAGGTCATGGTGGGTGCGTCGGACCACGCACTATCATCACGGCGATGAGCACCCAGACCCTTCCCGTTTTCCGCACGGCGACCACTGCCGACGTCGACGCCATCGTGGCCCTGGTCCAATCCGCCTATCGCGGCGAATCCGGCCTGCGCGGCTGGACCACCGAGTCGCACCTGCTGGATGGCCAGCGCACCGACGCGGCCGACGTGCGCGCGCTGATCGAGCGACCCGGCAGCCGCATCCTGCTGGCCGAACGCGACGGCCGGCTACTGGCCAGCTGCCACGTCGAGCGCCAGGGCGAGGCCGGCTACTTCGGCATGTTCGCGGTCGATCCGGCCGGGCAGGGCGGCGGCCTGGGCAAGCTGGTGCTGGCCGAGGCCGAGCGCATCGCGCGCGAGGAATGGCATTGCCGCGGCATGCGCATGACGGTGATCGTGCAGCGCGAGGAGCTGATCGCCTGGTACGGCCGCCGCGGCTATCGGCGCACCGGCGAGTACCAGCCGTTCCCCTACGGCGACGAACGTTTCGGCATTCCGCGCCGCGACGATCTGCGCTTCGAGGTATTGCGCAAGGACTTCGACGAGGTGGCGGCATGAACGACTGGGTCCGGGTCGGCACGCGCAGCGACTTCCTGCCGGGCGAGTACAAGGTGGTGTGGGACGGCGACACCCCGATCGCGGTGTACAACATCGACGGCGCGCTGTACGCGGTGGAGGACATCTGCACCCACGACGGCGGCGACCTCGCCGGCGGCGAGGTGTTCGGCTTCGAGGTGGAATGCCCGCGCCACGGCGCGCGCTTCGACCTGCGCACCGGCGCGGTGACCAAGCCGCCGGCGTACGAACCGATCGCCAGCTTTCCGGTGCGCGAGGAAGACGGCGCGATCTGGACCCGCGACGATCGCTGATATGCTGCGCGCCGCCGGGCTTTGCCGGTGGTGATGGGCGGGGCAGCCGTGAAGAAGCGTTGGCGGACGGTGACCGCATTCGTCGTGCTGTGGCTGCTGTACCAGTCGGCCGAAGGCGTGGGCGGGCGCTGGCTGCACAGCTTTCCGGTGCAGGCCGGATTGATGCTTTCCTGCGTGCTGGCGGCATGGCCGCTGTCGCGCTGGCTCGGCTACCGCGGTTACGCGGCGTATGCCCTGGCCGGCGGCAACGGTTTGCGCCGGTGGTTGCCGGGTGGCCTGCTGCTCGCCGTGCTGGCGAAGTCCGGCGCGGTGTGGCTGGGCCTGCATATGGACGTCTATACGGCCGACGTGCCGGCACCGACGGGCGTGTTCGCCGCGTTGCTGGCGACCGTGCCGCTGCTGTTGCTGTCCACCTTCGTGGCGTCGCTGGCCGAGGACATCCTGACCCGCGGCTTCTGGTATCGCGCCGCCGGCCTGCGCTGGCGCAGCGGCGCGGCGTTCGTGCTGGCGTCCAGCGCGATCTACGTGCTCAACCACGTCTACCGGCTGGGCAACGGGCCGCAGGAATGGCTGCTGCTGTTCTGCTTCGGGCTGGCCTATGCGGCGGCGCTGTGGCGCAGCGGCAGCCTGTGGGGTGCGGTGGGGTTGCACTGGGGCTGGAACCTGGGCAATGGCCTGCTCGCCGCCGTCATGCCGGTGTCGGCGACGAACGCACAGGTGACCGCCGGGCTCTCGATCGGCGCGCACCTGCTGATGCTGCTGCTGGTACTGGCCGTGCCGACATCGCGCACCGGCTCACCGGTGGTAGACGAACGCCAGTGATTCGGACAGCTGCGTGCGCGAGCCGTAGCGGGTGACCAGCGGACTGTCGGCGGCAGCGCCGAGCAGACGCCCGTAGACCAGCGCCAGCGCCACGCCGGTGTGCCGGCTGGTGGGCATGAACAGGTCGTACTCCAGCGAAGCCAGCTGGCTGCCGCCGCCGGGTTGCCACGTGCTCACCGACAAGGCGCGCGCGGCTTGCGGACTGATGCCGAAGAAGCGGTTCATCGCCGGCGCGTTCATCGCCTGCCAGTGCAACTCGAAGGATTGCTCTAGCAGGCCGATCGGCGGCGGATCCCATTCGGCGTACAGCTCCAGATAGGCGCCGGCGCCGTTGATGTCGTGGCCGAGGCTGCCGCCGACGTCGAGCTGCGGGGTGAGTTGCCGTTCGAGGTAGCCACCCAGGTTGATCCGCGGCGGCAGCGACGCGATCTTGCCGCGCAGATTGCCGAGGTCGTCGCGCGAACGCCCCCACTGGTAGTCGCCATGGATGCCGCCGTGCCATGCCTCGCCGTGGATCAGCTCGATCTGCAGCCCGTCCAGCGTGGAGAAACTGCCGCGGCCGGGCAGCTCGATGTCGATGTATGGCACCGGTTCGCTGTGCTGGTTCTTGCCGCCGGGCCAGCTGGGCATGCGCTGCATGCCGGCGCCGACGGCCAACACGGCCGGGTCCGCCGCGGCGCAACCCAGCGGCCACAGCAGGCACGCGGCCAGCAGCGGGCGAAGTCGGGGCAGGGCGAAGCGGCGGTTCGGCATGGAGCGGCAGCATAGGGGTTGCCGGCATGCTGCGGGGTGCACCGCGCCGCGTGCGCTCAGCATCCGTTCGGAAAGGGGAAAGGGCGCCGAAAGACAGCCTTTCTAGGCTGCACGTCATCATCCAAGAGAGCGTGCCGACGATGCCCGTTTCCGGCTGGACCATCCTGTGCGACTTCGACGGCACCATTTCCGTCGAGGACGTGATCGACTCGCTGCTCGATCGTTTCGGCCGCCCCGGCTGGGAAGTGCTGGAACAGGACTGGCGTGCCGGCCGGATCGGCTCGCGCGAATGCATGGCCGGGCAGGTCGAACTGCTGCAGATGAGCCGCGCCGAGCTGGACGAGCATCTGCGCGGGATGTGGATCGACCACGCCTTCCCCGGCTTCGTGGCGAAGGCGCGCGAGCTCGGCGTGCCGATCCGCGTGGTCAGCGACGGCCTCGATCATGCGATCCAGCGGATCCTCGCCCGCTACGGCCTGGACGACCTGCCGCTGGCGGCGAACCACCTGGCGCCGGCCGAGCCGCCGCGGCAATGGCGGTTGACCTCGCCGTTCCAGGCCGAGGGCTGCCGCAGCGGCACCTGCAAGTGCGCGTGCGCGGCGCAGGCCAGCGACGGCGGCGCGAAGACCCTGCTGATCGGCGATGGTGCCTCGGATTTCTGCGCCGCCGACCGCGTCGACTTCGTGTTCGCCAAGCACCGCCTGATCGAGCACTGCCGCGCCGCCGGCATTCCCTACGTGCCGATCACCGGCTTCGAGGACGCGCTCGAATTCCTGCCGCAACTGCTCGACGGCAGCCTGCCCGAGCGCCTCTCCGTGCCTGCACTGGCCGCGTCGGCCTGACTGGCGCCGGCCAGCACGCTTCCCTCTCCCCCGACTCCGGATTCCCGATGAATGTTTTCGACAAGAACGCTGCCGTGGTGATCGACGACGCCCAGCTGCTCGCCGACGAGGCGAAATACAGCTCGTTCGGCGACACCGTGCATTACGTGGATCCGCCGAAGATTTTCCGCCGCTGCGAAGGCAGCTACATGTACGACACGGCTGGCGTGCCGTTCCTCGACCTGCAGATGTGGTACTCGGCGGTCAACTTCGGCTACGCCAACAAGCGCCTCAACAACGTGCTGAAGAACCAGATCGACCTGCTTCCGCAGGTGGCCAGCCAGTACCTGCACCAGACCCGCATCGAGCTGGCCAAGACGGTGGCGCTGGACGCGAAGAAGAAGTTCGGCCTCGACGGCCGCGTGCACTTCAACGTGGGCGGCGCGCAGGCGATCGAGGATTCGCTGAAGCTGGTGCGCAACTACAAGAACGGCAAGAGCCTGATGTTCGCCTTCGAGGGCGGCTACCACGGCCGCACCCTGGGCGCCTCGTCGATCACCTCCAGCTACCGCTACCGCCGCCGCTTCGGCCACTTCGGCGAGCGCGCGATGTTCCTGCCGTTCCCGTACCCGTTCCGCCGCCCCAAGGGCATGAGCGCGGAAGAGTATTCGGACAGCTGCGTGCGCCAGTTCGCGCGCCTGTTCGAGACCGAATACAACGGCGTGTGGGACCCGAAAACGAACCAGTGCGAGTACGCCGCGTTCTACGTCGAGCCGATCCAGGGCACCGGCGGCTACGTCGTGCCGCCGATGAACTTCTTCAAGGACCTGAAGAAGGTGCTCGACCAGTACGGCATCCTGATGGTGGTCGACGAGATCCAGATGGGTTTCTGGCGCACCGGCAAGCTGTGGTCGATCGAGAACTTCGGCGTGACGCCCGACGTGGTCGTGTTCGGCAAGGCGCTCACCAATGGCTTGAACCCGCTGTCCGGCCTGTGGGCGCGCGAGGAACTGATCAACCCCACCATCTTCCCGCCCGGCTCCACCCACAGCACGTTCAACTCCAACCCGCTGGGCACCTCGCTGGGCCTGGAAGTCATCAAGATGGGCTACGAGCTGGACTACGAGACCAGCGTGCCGAAGAAGGGCGCGCACTTCCTCGACGGCCTGCGCGACCTGCAGAAGAAGCACAAGGAGATCGGCGACGTCGACGGCCTCGGCCTGGCGCTGCGCGCCGAGATCTGCACCGACGACGGCTTCACGCCGAACAAGGCGCTGCTGGACCGCATGGTCGACATCGGCCTGGCCGGCGACCTCACCCACAACGGCAAGAAGATCGGCCTGGTGCTCGACGTGGGCGGCTGGTACAAGAACGTGATCACGTTTGCGCCGTCGCTGGACATCACGCACGAGGAGATTGATCTGGCGATCAGCCTGCTGGATCAGTTGCTGACGAAGGCCAAGAAGGGCTGATCGCCCTTCGCGCTGCAAACGAAAGGCCCGGCGGGAAATCGCCGGGCCTTTTGCTTTCCCCCTCTCCCCTCCGGGGAGAGGGTTGGGGTGAGGGGCGGGTGCTCGCGGGAATGTTTGCCGAAGGCGGGGTTGTCCGTGAAGAGCTTTCGTGCGCCCTGCGGGCGCCCGAGTTACTTTCTCTTTGCGTGCTCACCCTCCACGTCAGGCTAGTTGTCGCCTCGTTTGATTTCATCAATCACACTGGAAGGCGGCAGCGAGCGAGAGCATGAAATGGGTACGTTACACAGCCGAACAGCGGCAATGGGCGATCGAGCAGATG